>MTLE01000463.1_pt1 | contig 65816 bp, 51 predicted proteins | sample 1982461 | NCBI WGS metagenome assembly MTLE01 (sample SAMN05712605, study PRJNA340218) | biofilm metagenome | isolation source: sample SPL anode biofilm adapted to -200 mV | place: USA | collected 2012-02-03 | reverse complement strand
GTGATGGGGCTGCTTTGCGTTTGTACAAACTCGGTGAATACCTTACAAACGTCGGCATAACAGTTACATTGATTAAGCCCTATCGTCTGCCATCGTCGGGGCCAGGCTGGTTTCAAAAATCTCCTCGAACACTTTCTCGCTCTCCCGGAAAGCATCCAGAACACGCGGTTCAAAATGCTCCGGCAACGTCCGGCCGTCACCGTTCAACAGTATGTCGCAGGTCTTGGCGTGACTGAAGGCTGGCTTATAGACACGGCTGTTGCGTAGGGCGTCGTATTGGTCGGCCAGCATTACGAGACGTCCTTCCATGGGTATTGCCTCTGCCTTCAACCCATAAGGATATCCCGTCCCATCCCAGCGTTCATGATGAGTAGCAGCAATGACCGCACCCATCTGCAGCATTGCATGGGAAGAACCCTGCAGAATCTTCTCGCCGATGACGGTATGTTGTTTGATGCAGTTGAACTCTTCAGCGGTAAGAGCAGCAGGTTTCAACAGTATCGAGTCAGGAATGCCTATCTTGCCGACATCGTGCATCGCGCTGGCAACGGTTATGTTTTTCGTGAAAGACGCGGAAAGGCCGAGCTGAGATGAGAGACATTGGGCGTACTTTCCGATACGGTTAATGTGGGCGCCGGTGTCCTCGTCGCGCAGTTCAGCGGCGGCGGTGAGCCGCTCGATGATTTCACCACTCATGTTAGTCAGCTTGTTGAGCGCATCGTTCAACTCTGACGTTCTCAGCTCTACCGTCTTCTCCAGTTCGCGTTTGTAGTTCTTTTCAATGTTTGTCAGCCGCTTGTAGGTAAGTCCCTTCTCAACCGCATGGATCAAGTAGGGGGGGCGATACGGTTTGATGATAAAATCAAATGCCCCTTTTTGAATAGCCCGCACTGCGGTATCCAGGTCGGCATAGGCAGTCATCAGCAGGACCGGTGTTTCTCGGTCCAGATAGCGGATCTTTTCCAGTAACTCGATTCCTGTCATGCCGGGCATGTTGATATCCGTCAGAATCAGATCCACCGGTTCAGTTACAAATTGCCTGATGGCATCGTGTCCGCTGCTGAATGAGGTTACGGAGAAGCCTGACTCGCGCAGCAGTATGCTGACACTCTCGAGGACATAACGGTCGTCATCTACTATAAAGATGTTTCCTGGTGATTCAGAGTGCATCTTTGACTACCTCACTGATTTTCATAAGCAATTCCTTGGGAGGAAACGGTTTTGTAAGGGCATGCAGGTCGCTGTCTGCGGACTGAAGCGTTTTGAGTATAGCGTCTTGGGCACCGCAACAGAAGAGGATCTTTTTCAAAGGCACTGTTTTCCTGATTTCCCTGTACACCATGATGCCGTGTTCATCATCCGTTATGCCGTCCAGAATTACCAGATGAATGGGGCTTTGCTGGTCATGGTATCGTGCAATTGCCATTTTCTCGTCCACCGCCTCGATGATGCTGTATCCGAACTCCTCCAGCAGTGTCCTGGATGTCTTCCTGCTGGTTTCATCGAAGTCAGCCAGCAGAATTTGATGGCTGCGGGTGAGGGGGGGCGGAGTGGATGGTGGCGGTGACGTTGGCTGGTTAGTCGTTTCTTCTGCCAGAGGAAGGTACACATGGAAGTCACTTCCCTCTCCAGGTCTGCTGGTGCAGAGGACATGGCCATTGTGTTTCTTAATGATGCCGTAGACGACGGAAAGCCCCAGCCCGGTCCCCTTGCCGGTCTCCTTTGTTGTGTAGAACGGCTCGAAGATTCTCTTAACTGTTTCCTCATCCATGCCGTGTCCGGTATCCGACATGGTCAGAAGTGCGAAGCGCCCGTTCCCGAAACCGTAGGAAGCCGCAAAATCCGAGTCCAGCGACACCAGTTCAGTTTTGATGGTGACGGTGCCCCCCTCTGGCATGGAATCGCGAACATTGGTAGCAAGATTGATCAGGACTTGTTCAGTTTGCATGCTGTCGGCCATGACCGGCAGAGGGTCTTTGGATAGCTGCACTATGAGTGTGCTGTTCTCTCCAATCAGGGTGATGAGCAGTTTTTCCACGCGCTCTACGATGCTGTTCAGGTCGATGCGACTCATATTGCTGGACTGTTTCCTGCTGAAGGTCAGGAGCCCTTGGGTGAGGCCCGCGCCACGCTCCGCAGCCGCCAGAATCTGGTCGGCGGTTTTCCTGGAAGGGCTGTCAACGGGAAGTTTCATCAGCAGGATATTTCCGTAGCCGAGAATGGCGGTCAGGATATTGTTGAAATCATGGGCTATGCCGCCTGCCAACTGACCGATCGCCTCCATCTTCTGGGAGTGGCGCAGCTGGTTTTCAAGGATTTTCAGATCGCTGATATCTTCCTGGATGGCAATGAAATGAGTAATTGCGTCCTCCGCATCACGGATGGGGGATATGAGCGCACGCTCCCAGTAGAGCTGGCCATTCTTGTGCCGATTCTGAAGCTCACCATGCCACTGCCTGCCGGACAGGATCGTGTCCCACAGATTCTTATATTTAGCCTGGCTGGTGAGCCCTGATTTGAGGATCCGGGTATGCTGTCCCAGAAGTTCATCCGCGTCATAGCCGCTGAGGCGGGTTACCTGGGGATTTACGAACTCGATAACCCCCTGCCGGTCAGTGATCAAGATTGATACCGGACACTGCATGACGGCATGGGAGAGCTTGCGCAGCCGATCTTCCGCCCGTGCGTGCTCTTCCAGCTCATTACGAGCTGAGTCGAAGAGGCGGGCATTATCCAGGGCCAGCGAGGCCAGCTCGGCAAACTGTTGCAACTGCTGGATTTTTCTGTCGTCAAAGAATTGTCCAGGAACGGTATAGGAGAGTCCGATAACACCGATAACCTCGCCCCCCGATGTGAGCGGAACACCAGCCGTCGCCTTGAGTGTTTCGTAGCGGGAGATGTCGGCGCCCGTTACCCACTGGCGGTAGTCTGCTGTTGCGCATGGAGTGCCCTGCTCCCAAACATAACCGGGAATCCCTTCGCCGCGCTTTAAGGGGCTAGCCTCAAGGGTCTTGAAAAAACCGAGCCTGACCCGTGGTTCCATGGCTGTTTTTTCATCATTCAGCAGACAGATGAAACCGTGCTCCGTGTCCATCAGTGCCGCGGCGCGGGCTATGATAGCGGCAAGCAGGCTGTGCAGTTCTAGCCGTCCGACCAGGCCGAGAGTCGTCTCGTGCAGGGCTCGCAGGTAGTTGTTTTGAAGACGCAACGCCTCCTCGCTGGCCTGGCGGGCTTGGTCGCTCTCCCGGATATGGGTGATGTCGCTGAAGTTGCCGCGAAAAGAGCTGCAGACGCCGGCCTCGTTGAAAACCGGCCTGCGGACATGGTTGACCCAGACTGTCTTTCCCTGGCAGGTCACCAGGGCCAACTCTATGTGGGTTACGAAATCGCAACAGCCACTCAGTTCCCGCCAGCGTTGGCGGAAATCCGGGTGTATTATGCGATCCAGCAAACCTGCATCAGTATAGAAATCGTTTGGCGCATATCCGGTAAGCTCCCGGCAGTGGGGCGATATGTAGTGGATCGTCGTGTGGTCGGCGGAGATCCAGAACATGAGCTCAGAGGAACATTCCACAACCGTACGGTAGAGTTGCTCGTGCCGTTCCGCCTCCTGGCGCTGGCTGTCAAGCTGAGCGATCAGGTCGTTGAAACTGGAATCCAGGGGTGCGCGTTCACGGGAAGCGGGGAGGGGGGAGCGACGTTCTTCGTCTGTCGTGGGAGGAAGCTGCTCAATGTGGCTGATAAACGCGAAAAGCGTCTCCGTCATTCTCGCCACCAGAAAACGAATGGCGAAAAAGAGCAGCAGCAGGAAGGGGATTATGCTTCCCCACAGGAACAGGTGATGAGCCGCTGTTGGGGCGCCTGCTGCTGTTGGGCCGGAAGCACCGATATCCAGGAAAAGGTACTGCAGCGCACAGAGGAACAGTGCGGTCATGAGGCTGGCTGCCAGGGGTAGGTGAAGGGTCAGCTTTGATTTCAGCGCTGCAGGTGTCATGAACGGCCTCATGGTCTCGGCGGCAATTAGTCACGACAGGCTAACCGCGACTTTCATGAGAAAAAAGTCTAGCATGTTTTTCCTGATTCACGAAAATCTTTTACACGCCGGGTGGCCCGTTTATTGAGTCCAGGGCCATGGCGGAGCACATTTCTCTTTTCAACGGCCCGGCCATGGGCTACTATATTTTCTTTTTTTAGACAGAAAGCGAAACAGCATGGACAAACTCATCATACAGGGTGGCACGAAGCTTAGCGGCGAGGTTCTGGTCAGTGGTTCGAAGAACGCAGCCTTGCCGATACTGATCTCAACCGTTCTTGCGCCGGGGGAAAACGAAATCAGCAACGTCCCCTTCCTGCGAGACATAAATACAACCATCAAGGTCCTGGAATCCCTCGGGGCACGGGTCGAGGGAAATGGGCATGTGGTCAAGGTGGATACCGCTGGTATCAACAGCCATGAAGCCACCTATGATCTGGTCAAGACCATGCGTGCCTCGGTGTTGGTGCTGGGGCCACTGCTGGCCCGCTTCGGCAAGGCGCGTGTGTCTCTTCCCGGGGGCTGTGCCATTGGTGCCCGCCCGATCAATCTCCACCTCAAGGGGCTTCAGGCCCTGGGGGCGGACATCATTCTGGAGCATGGCTATGTGGCTGCCAAGGCCAGGCAACTGAAGGGAGCCCGCATCAACTTCGATGTCTCAACCGTGGGGGGAACCGAACATCTGATGATGGCAGCGGCCACCGCCAAGGGGGAGAGCATCCTGGAAAACGCCGCCCGTGAACCGGAGATCATCGACCTTGCCCGCATACTCAACCGCATGGGTGCCAGGATCGAGGGTGCGGGAACCGACACCATCAGGATCCAGGGCGTCTCGGAGCTTGCTCCGGTCAGTTACGAGGTCATGCCGGACCGGATCGAGGCCGGCACCTTCATGATTGCCGCGGCAATCACCGGTGGAGACATCAGGATCAAGGGCATGAAGCTGGAGCATCTGGATGCGTTGGTGTTCAAGCTTCAGGATGCCGGCGTGGAGATCAGCAGCCGCGACAACGTGGTAAGGGTCAAGGGGCCGAGGAAAATCCGCAGCGTCAACATCAAGACCCGGCCTTACCCCGGTTTCCCCACCGACATGCAGGCGCAGTTCATGGCGCTGATGTGCAAGGCCGAGGGCGCCAGCGTCATATCGGAGAATATCTTCGAGAACCGTTTCATGCATGTGGCCGAGCTGTTGCGCTTCGGGGCCGACATCGTCATCGAGGGGAATGTCGCCACGGTCAAGGGGGTCAAAAAACTCTCCGGGGCGCCGGTCATGGCCACCGACCTGCGCGCCTCCGCCTCCCTGATCTTGGCTGGCCTGGCATCGGACAATACCACCGAGGTCTCCCGGATCTACCACCTGGACCGTGGCTACGAGTCCATCGAGAAGAAGCTGGCCGGCCTGGGCGCAAACATCGTGAGAGTCCAAGAATGAACGATTTCATCACCATCGCCATTCCCAAGGGACGCATCCTTGAGGAATCCGTTGACCTGTTCGCTAAGATCGGCATCGACTGCCGGGAACTGCTGGGCGATTCCCGCAAACTGATCTTCGAAAACCCGCTCCAGAAGATGCGCTATATGATCGTACGCGCCACCGATGTCCCCACCTACGTTGAGTACGGCAGCGCCGACCTGGGCATCGTGGGCAAGGACACCCTCATGGAGCAGGATAAGGATCTCTACGAGCCGCTTGACCTGAAGTTCGGCTATTGCCGGATGATGGTGGCCGAACCGGCCAACCTGGCCACCCACGACGACCCCTCTGCCTGGTCGCACATCCGCATCGCCACCAAGTATCCCCATGTCGCCGGAAACTACTTTGCCGCCAAAGGGATTCAGGTGGAGATCATCAAGCTGTACGGCTCCATCGAACTGGCGCCGCTGGTGGGGCTTTCCGAGCGGATCGTGGACCTGGTTTCCACCGGCGAGACCCTGCGCCAGAACGGCCTGGTGGAGGTGGAGACCATAGCAGAAATCACCACCCGCCTGATCGTCAACCGTGCCAGCCTGAAGACCAAGCATGAGCGGATCAGCGGCATCATCCGCAATCTGGAGCAGGTCATATGAAGCTGCTGGACATAGGTGACACCGACTTTGGAGAGCGCTTTGCCGTGATCCTCTCCCGTGGCGAGGAGATCGACCGCGCCGTTGAGGGGAGCGTGGCGGAGATCATCGCCGATGTGCGCTCGCGGGGCGACCAGGCGCTGCTGGATCTTACCCGCCGCTTCGACCGCCTCGAGGCTTTCTCCATAGCTGAACTGGAGGTCGGGGAAGCCGAGATCGACGCCGCCCTTACGGCCGTGGCTGCCGACGACCTGGCCAGTCTGCGACACGCGGTGGAGCGGGTTACCCGCTTTCACGAGAAGCAGCGCCAGCAGACCTGGCTCTCCACCGAAGAGCCGGATATCATGCTGGGGCAGAAGGTGACCCCTCTGGAGCGGGTCGGCATCTATGTGCCGGGAGGCAAGGCCAGCTACCCCAGCAGCGTGATCATGAACGCCGTTCCCGCCCGTGTCGCTGGCGTCCGCGAAATCATCATGGTGGCGCCGACACCGGGCGGAGAGGTCAACCCGCACGTGCTGGCCGCGGCGCGACTCTCCGGTGTGGATCGCATCTTCCGCATCGGCGGGGCCCAGGCCGTGGCGGCCCTGGCCTACGGCACCGAAACCATCCCCCGGGTGGACAAGATCACCGGCCCCGGCAACATCTACGTGGCAACAGCCAAGAAACTGGTGTTCGGGCAGGTGGGCATCGACATGATCGCTGGCCCCAGCGAGATCCTGGTGATTAACGACGGCAGCGGCGATGCCGCCCACGTGGCCTCCGACCTGCTTTCCCAGGCCGAGCATGACGAACTGGCCTCTTCGATCCTGATCACCACCGACCGCTCCTTTGGCGAAAAAGTGGCGGGCGAGGTCGAGCGTCAGCTGGGGCTCCTCTCGCGGGAGAGTATCGCCCGGGCTTCCTGGGAGAGCTACGGCGCCATCATTGTGACCGGTTCGTTGGACGAAGCGGTGGCTTTTTCCAACCGCATCGCGCCCGAGCACCTGGAACTGGCTGTTGCCGATCCCTTCAGCCTGCTGCCGGCCATCACCAACGCCGGTGCCATCTTCATGGGGCACTGGACGCCGGAAGCGGCCGGCGACTACCTGGCAGGCCCGAACCACACCCTCCCCACCGGGGGTACGGCTCGCTTCTTCTCACCGCTCTCGGTGGATGATTTCGTCAAGAAGTCGTCGATTATCTGTTTCTCCGAAGGCGGGCTGAAGCGCCTCGGAAATGACATTGTCAGAATCGCCGGACTGGAGGGGCTGGAGGCACATGCCAGGTCGGTCTCCATACGGCTCGATAGATAGGTTCTCTCTTCTTTCATATTTAAGATCGCAAGGGTTTCTGAAATGACGCTTCTCCGCTCCAACATCGCCAGCATGCAGGGCTACGTCCCCGGCTATCAGCCCGAGGACATCTCCTCCTGGATCAAGCTCAACACCAACGAAAACCCCTATCCCCCTTCGCCGAAGGTGCGGGAGGCCATCCTGGCCGAGATGGGCGACGACGGCGCCTCGCTGCGCACCTACCCCAGCGCTTCCAGCCAGAGGCTGCGCGAAGCTGCCTCGGAGTTGTACGGCTTCGATCCCTCCTGGATCATCATGGCCAACGGTTCCGATGAACTGCTCAACAACCTGATCCGCGCCTGCGCTTCCGAGGGGGACGAGGTCGGCTATGTCCACCCCTCCTACTCCTACTACGCTACCCTGTCCGAGATCCAGGGCGCCAAAGTGCGGACCTTCGGCCTGACGGAGGATTTTCGCATAGCCGGCTTCCCCGATCGGTACCAGGGCAGGGTCTTCTTCCTGACCACCCCCAATGCGCCGCTGGGCTTCTCCTTCCCGCTCTCCTATGTGGAAGCGATCGCCCGCAGCTGCCAGGGAGTGCTGGTGATCGACGAGGCCTACGCCGATTTTGCTGATACAAACGCCCTGGAGTTGGTCAGGAAGTACGAGAACGTGGTGGTCACCCGCACCTTCTCCAAGAGCTACGCCCTGGCCGGCATGCGCCTGGGGCTGGCCATTGCCCGGCCGGAGATCATTGCCGCCCTGGACAAGATCCGCGACCACTACAACCTTGACCGCCTGGCCCAGGCATCCTGCATCGCCTCGCTGGGCGACCAGGAGTACTTCCGCCAGTCCTGTGCCAGGATCCGGGAGACCAGGGAGTGGTTTTCCGCCGGACTGCGCTCCATCGGCTACAGCCTGATCCCCTCCCAGGCCAATTTCGTCTTCGCCTCTCCGCCCGACCGCAACGGCAGGAGGGTCTACGATGCCCTGTACAGCCGCAAGATCCTGGTGCGCCATTTCTCCGACCCGATCCTGGCCCATGGCCTGAGGATTTCCATCGGAACGCGGGAAGAGATGGAGCGGACCCTGGCCGCGCTTGCGGAAATTGCCTAAGATTCCCGGGAGGAACGATGACTCGATCGGCATCCATTGAACGGAATACCAGTGAGACCAGGATACGGCTCACCCTGAATATCGACGGCAGGGGGGAGGCGTCCATCAGCAGTGGAGTCCCCTTTCTCGACCACATGCTCAACCTCTTCGCCCGCCACGGGCTCTTCGACCTGACCTTGGAGGCCAGCGGCGACACCCAGATCGACTTCCACCATACGGTGGAGGACATCGGCATCGTGCTGGGAGAGGCTTTCAAGCAGGCCCTGGCCGACAAGCAGGGGATTAACCGTTATGGGCAGGTCACGGTCCCCATGGACGAGACCCTGGCCGGCGTAGTTGTGGACATCTCCGGCCGCCCCTACCTGGTCTATAACGTCGACCTCCCCAAGGCCAAGGTCGGGGATTTCGATGTTGAGCTGGCGCAGGAGTTCTTCCAGGCCTTTGCCAACCACTGCGGCATGAACCTGCACATCAACCTGCTTTACGGCGACAACCTGCACCATATCATCGAGGCCTGCTTCAAGGCGGTCGGTCGGGCCATGGATATGGCCACCCGCCTGGACCCGCGGGTGGAAGGTGTCATGTCCACCAAGGGGGTCCTGTAGCGCTCCCCACAATACAGCGAAAAAAGGGCGATCCGTTCAAGGACGCCCTTTTTTTTGTTGTGCCATGTGATGGAAGGATGAACGACGGAAGAGGAGGTGGGGATGGATCGGGTACGGATAGGATGCAACTACGAGAAACGACCCTTCTGGAAGATGCTGTTGGGAGTGCCGCTGATTTACCTGCCGATCCTGACCACGGTGCCGTTTGTGATCGTCGGCGTGCTGCTGGTCAGGACGCACCTGAAATATGTCGGTGGCATGCAGATCAAGTCATACGGGGAGTTCGTCCCAGAATGGGTCTCCCACCGCTACCGCAACAGCGAGCAGCCGACAATCAACGTCCCCTGGTACCATTTTGCCCATTACCGCATCTTCTGGGTGTTCAACTGCAAACTCTACTGCCCGCTGAGCGTGGCCCTGTTCTGCTACATGTCCTACCTGGTGAAAATAGTCGAAAACTGGTGGTGTCCCTTCACCCATGGCAGAAAGCACGAGTACGTGGAAGGGGCCATCGACCACTCCTTCTGGCATGTGGATCCGGCTGAGACAGCGAAATTGCACCCCGACGACAAGAACAACCCGCTCTGGAACGAGAAGGAAGGGCGGTAGGCTGGGCTGCTGGCGGGGTCGGCTATTTGATCTCCTTGAGAAGTTCGCCGGCCCTCTTCGCTTCTTCACTCTTGGGGTAGGTTGCAATCAACTTTTTTAACACGTATCTGGCGCTGTTGGGATCCTTGATCGCCTTGAAGGCCCTGCCCTGTTTGAGCATGGCAGCGGGGATCTTGGACAGTTTGGGGTGATTTTTGATCACGTCCTGGAACGAGACGATTGCCGCTTCATAATTCTTCTCTGCGTAGAGCGCTTCGGCGGTCCAGTAGCGGGCGTTGCCCACCAGTTCGTGTTTGGGGTGCTCTGCGATGAACGTGGCGAAAAAGTCCCGGGCCGCGGGCATGTTGCCGGCCTTGAACGCTTCCAGCCCCTTCAGGTAGATGGCGTCCGCGGGAGGCGTGGCATCTTTGAGCTTCTCGGACTCGGCGCCCTTTCCGACAAGGCCGTCCACCGTTGCCTGGAGTTTGACGATCCGCTCTTCCAGGGAGATGATGCGCTTGTCAGTGTCCTCGCGGTAGCGCGACTGCTCGTCTGCCGGTTTCGACATGTCATCCAGTTTGCCGTTCAGCGCCAGCATTTCGTTCCTGGTGGTCTCTCCCGACGCCTGGACATCGGCAGCTATCTTGCGGACAGAGGCCATTTCGGATTTCATCTCTCGTTCCAGCGCATCCAGGCGATCCTTTGATTCGCTGCGGATTCCGTCCATGTCCTTTTCCACGGAGAACAGGCGGGTCTTGACGGCGTTGATATCGTTGCGGGTCGTATCGAGGGACCCCTGTGTGGCGCATCCGGTCAGGGCAATGCAGGCCGACAGCAGGATGGTGGCTGATTTCGTTTTCATGGGAGTTGCTCCTGGGGATAAAATGTTGCTCATGTATAGCATGGAAGAGCTTGCCATGACAATACGGGAAGAAAACGGTGTTCAGTGGTGCGGTTCCATGCCGCTGGCGGCGGGCGGATATGGTGTTTTGTAAAACATAATTGTTGACAAAGCAGACATTTTTGTTTAACAATTTCCCGTTTTTACGCCGGGGCGTAATACAGCCATGAAGGCTGAATATATTCAGGAGGGTTTGTAACAATGGAACAGTATGCTGTTATCTTTGCACTGGCTTGCGCCGTTGCAGCCGTTGCGTACGGTCTTGTGTCCGCACAGTGGATCCTGGGGCTTCCCCAGGGTAACGAGCGGATGCGCCAGATCGCTGCGGCCATCCAGGAGGGTGCCGGTGCTTACATGAAGCGCCAGTACACGATTATCTCCATGGTCGGCGTGGTCATGTTTATCGCCCTGTTCGCGTTTCTGGGATGGAAGACAGCGGTCGGTTTCGCTGTCGGCGCTATCTTCTCCGGCCTGACCGGCTTCATCGGCATGTTCGTCTCGGTGCGGGCCAACGTGCGCACCACCGAGGCGGCCAAGTCCGGCATCGAGAAGGCGCTGAACGTGGCCTTCAAGGGTGGCGCCATCACCGGCATGCTGGTTGTGGGTTTAGGCCTGCTGGGTGTTGCCGGTTACTACCTGTTCCTGCAGCAGATCATGCCGGACGCGTCGGTCAAGGACGTTGTCAGCCAGCTGGTGGGCCTGGGCTTCGGCGGTTCGCTGATCTCCATCTTCGCCCGTCTGGGCGGCGGTATCTTCACCAAGGGTGCCGACGTGGGCGCCGACCTGGTGGGCAAGGTCGAGGCCGGTATCCCCGAGGACGACCCCCGCAACCCGGCGGTTATTGCCGACAACGTGGGTGACAACGTGGGCGACTGCGCCGGCATGGCCGCCGACCTGTTCGAGACCTATGCCGTCACCCTGATCGCCGCCATGCTGCTGGGCGCCATCGCCTTCAACAGCAACCAGGGAGCGGTCAGCTATCCGCTGATCCTGGGTGGCGTTTCCATCATCGCCTCCATCATCGGCACCTTCTTCGTCAAGCTGGGCGCCAGCAAGAAGATCATGCCCGCCCTCTACAAGGGGCTTATCGTTTCAGGTCTTCTGGCCTGTGTCGCCTTCTACTTCATCACCGTCCAGATGTTCCCCCAAGGTCTGACTAATGCCGAGGGAACGACCTTCACGGCGGTTAACCTCTTCATCACCTCGGTGGTGGGCCTGGTGGTGACCGGTGCCATCTTCTGGATCACCGAATATTACACCTCAACCGAGTACGCTCCGGTGCGTCACATCGCCCAGGCCTCCACCACCGGCCACGGCACCAACGTCATCGCCGGTCTGGGTGTCTCCATGAAGGCCACCGCCCTGCCGGTGATCGTCATCGCCGCCGGCATCGTCATCTCCTTCGAATGTGCCGGTGTCTACGGCATCGCCATCGCTGCCGTCTCCATGCTGTCGCTCACCGGTATCGTGGTCGCCATGGACGCCTATGGCCCGATCACCGACAACGCCGGCGGCATCGCCGAGATGGCCGAACTGGACAAGTCGGTCCGCGACGTCACCGACCCGCTGGATGCGGTGGGCAACACCACCAAGGCAGTTACCAAGGGATACGCCATCGGCTCCGCCGGTCTGGCCGCCGTAATCCTGTTCACCTCCTATGTGGATGAGCTGAAACTGGCCGGCAAGAGCATCACCTTCGACCTGTCCGATCCCTACATCATCGTCGGCCTCTTCATCGGCGGCATGCTCCCCTACTACTTCGCTGCCCAGTGCATGGAAGCTGTCGGCAAGGCCGGCGGTGCGGTTGTCATCGAAGTCCGTCGCCAGTTCCGCGAGATCAAGGGTATCATGCAGGGTACCGGCAAGCCGGACTACGCCTCCTGCGTGGACATCGTCACCAAGACCGCCCTCAAGGAGATGGTTATCCCCGGCCTTATTCCGATCCTCGCTCCGGTCATCGTCGGCTTCACCCTCGGCCCCAAGGCCCTGGGTGGCGTGATCGTCGGCACCATCGTCACCGGTATCTTCGTGGCCATCTCCATGACCACCGGCGGCGGTGCCTGGGATAACGCCAAGAAGTACATCGAAGACGGCCACCATGGCGGCAAGGGGGGCGAAGCCCACAAGGCTGCCGTTACCGGCGACACCGTCGGCGACCCCTACAAGGACACTGCCGGTCCGGCAGTCAACCCGATGATCAAGATCATCAACATCGTGTCGCTGCTGATCGTGCCGCTCCTGGCCAAGATGATGTAAGCGAAACGCACATTCCGATAAACAAGAAGCGGCAGGGGATCAGATCTCCTGCCGCTTCTTGTTTGTGTGCGTAAAATCGAAAACCGATGACTCGCACGGAGGCACGAAGAACACGGAGGAGGGAACAGAAACAAGAACGGAAGAAATCATGGCAGGGACTCCGATGATCTTCCACCCCTGGTTTTCCCGTGCCTTCGTGCGGGAGCGGTTTTCGGGTTGAGAATTACCGTTACCGGCAGCCCGACAGCAGTTCGCCCACCACCGCCCCGGCCATGGTCAGGCCGAAGATGGAGGGGATGAAGGAAATGCTCCCCAGAATCACCTTTTGCTTTTCACAACGGAAACTCCGGTCGTCGCGCTGGGGGCAGACGGGGGCGTTGTCGCAGTGGCTGGTGCTGGCTGGGTCCAGTTGGCGGTGCTCCTCGGTGGAGTAGACCACCCGCACTCCGCTATCGATACCAGCCTGGCGCAGGATCTTGCGCATGCTGCGGGCCATGCGGCAGTGACGGGTGGCGGAGATGTCGTCCAGGTGGATCTTGGTCGGGTCCAGCTTGTTGGCCGCCCCCATGCTGGAGATGACCGGGATGTTGCGGCTTCGGCAGAGGGTGATCAGGGTTGTCTTGGCGGTGAAGTGGTCAATGGCGTCCAGCACGTAGTCGGGGGCGGGGTTCAGCAGCTCCTGGGCGTTGTCCTGGGAGAAGAAGGCCGTCACCGGGACGATCTCCGCATCCGGGTTGATGTCACGCAGCCGCTCCGCCATGACCTCGACCTTGGGACGGCCCACGGTACTGGAAAGGGCGTGGATCTGGCGGTTGACGTTGGTCAGGCAGATGTCGTCGAAATCCACCAGGGTGATGCGCCCGACACCGGCCCTTCCCAGGGCCTCGGCCGCGTAGCTGCCCACGCCGCCGATGCCGCAGATCAACACGTGCCTGTTGTTGAGCGTTGCCAAGCCGTCGCTTCCGATGAGCAGTTCGGTGCGGGAAAATCGGTGCAGAGCTGACATGATGGCTATTCCTCGGCGTTCAACGTACTCAGCTGTTCTGGGAAGTGGCGGAGATTTGCTGCTGGCGGAAGTAGTGGATGAAGGTCAGGATCATGATGATCGGGATGCCCAGTTCCAGGATCTCCTCCAGCGGCGAGCTGTAGGTGGCCACGACCTCGTTCAGTTGGAAACCCAGCCCCTTGCATTTCCGCTCCAGGCCGTCCAGGCTCTTGGAACTGACCGCCAGGAAGATGGTCAGGGCCGTGCCAATGGCGATAACGGAGCGGTTCTTCAAGCCGCTGAAAAAACCTTTGGTGTGGTTCCGGATCATCATCACCACCAGGGTTGCGATGGTCAGGATGACGATGGCGCCGATGATCTTCTCGTGCAACGGCACGTCGGGCCGCAGATAGAAGCGGCTCTTGAAGAGCCCCGTGGTGGTGAAACGCTTGTCGAAATCCAGTTCACGCATGCCGAAGATGAGCGGCATGATCGTGAAGTAGGGGTATTTCCTGAAGTAGGAATACCCGCCCCTGATCGCCACCAGCGCGAAGCAGACGAAGTGGAGTATGGCGGAGGGTACTTCCACCGGTCCCCCCTCCTTGAGCAGCATATGCCTGGTTGTTTCGTCCAGGGTCGTGCAGAATGCAAAAAACAGAATCAACACTGCCATGGTCACGTAATACGACGTCATTACCTGCTTTTCAGTCACCTTCTTCTCCTTTGCATCATGTTGTCATACACGGACAGGTTGCCATCCACCATGCTGTCGATGGAGAACTCTCGCTGCACGATGAGACGTCCCTGGGAACCGAAGCTGCGCCCCAGATCCGGATCAGCCAGCAGGGAGCTGATCGCCTGCTCCAGTTCCCGGCTGTTGCCCGGTTCCACCAGGTAGCCATTCTCGCCGTGGCGGACGATTTCGGGAATGCCCCCTGCGCGGGCCGCGACCAGGGGAACGCCGCAGGCCGCCGCTTGCAGCAGCGACACCCCCAGTCCCTCCATCAGGGCAGGATGTACTACCAGATCGAGGCAGGGGAGGATGCGGGCCATGTCGTTGCGGAAACCGGCCAGCTGCACGCGCTCCTTCAATCCCCTGCGTGTGATGCTGTCCTGCAGCTCAGCCTGCAATGGGCCTTTGCCGAAGAAGAGGATGCGCAGGTCGGGGAAACGGGAGACCAGTCGGGGAGTGATATCCAGCAGGTAGCGGTGCCCCTTGCGGGGGATCAGTTGGGCGATGACGCCGATAACAGGGGCAGTGCAGGGAACGCCGAATTCGCCACGCAACCACTCCCGGTCGCGTTGGCTCCGGTATTTCTCCGCATCCACGGCGCTGTGCACGCAGCGGACGCGGTCCGGGGCGATTCCCTCCCCAAGCAGCACCTGCCTGATCCCCTGGGAGATGCTGACGATTCCGTCGTAGGACGCGTACTTCAGCCGAGCAATGGGGGGCCATTCGCGGTTGTCAACCCTCCTGGTCAGCAGGCCGGGGATGCCCTGGAAACGGGCGCAGACGCCCCCCCAGATATCGGCTCCGCGCCGGCTGTGCACATGAACCAGATCCGGTTGCGTTTCCCTGATGGCGGCCGACAAACGCAGCGGGAACAGCAGATCCATCTCGCCGTACATCGGCATGGCGCGGACATGGGCAAAGGGGCGTGCCTGCCGGGCTATGTCGCTGTCGCGGGTGCAGACCAGTACGTTGTCGATGCCGTGCCGTCGCAGACCCTCCAGCAGGAACAGGACCTGCAGGGCGCCTCCGTACAGGTAGCGCCCGGTTTCGATATGCATGATCCTCACGGGCGTTTTCCGCTTTCCAGCAGTCCCGTGGCAGTGGCCAGGACCTCTGCCGCCGTAATATCACCCATGCAGGGGAAGCGGCCTCCGCAGGTGGGGGAACGGCGACAGGGCGAGCAGGGGAAGGGGTGGTAGAGCACCACCGTACAGGGGCTGGGGGTCTCCAGATAGGGGCGGGTGGCCCCGAACAGCGCCACGGTGGGAACCCGGAATGCGGTGCCCAGGTGCACGAGGCCGGTGTCGACCCCCACCACCAGCGCTGCCTGCTCGATGATCGCGGCCGAGACTGCCAGAGACGTCGTGCCGGCAAAGCTGATGCCCCCACCCTGATGGGCGAGATAGGCCGCCTTCTCGGCGTCGGCGGGGCCACCCAGCCAGGCCACCTCCATGCCCAGATCTTCCCGCACCCCCCTGGCCAGGTCGATCCAGTTTTGCTCTACCCAGTGCTTCTGGGGGCGGGTGGTGAAGGGGGCGAACACGGCGAAAGCACCGGTTACTCCGGCCGAGCTGAGCGTCGCGGCGGCCTCATCCCGGGTCCCGGGGGAGAGGTGTATCCGTGGCGACAGGTCGGCGGTGGAACACCCCAGGCTTTCCAGCAGGTGCAGGTATTCGCTCCCCATACGGCGGGGGTTGCCCCCCTTGTCAATCATCTCCGTCATCAGAAACCAGCCCGGTTCCCGGGAGCGGAACCCGGTGCGCCTGGGCGCGCCGGAGAGTCGGGCCAGAAGCCGCGTCCGCAGCAGTCCCTGGGCGTCCAGAGCCAGCGTAAAGTGTTCGTTGCGCAGCATGCGGGCGAAACGGAACGCTTCCCGCGCCAACTGCACGAGATGTCCGCTCTTGAAGAGCTTCTTCCATTCCGTCTTGGGCCAGACGATCAGGCGGTCAAGGTTGGGGTTGTTGGCCAGCAGGTCTTTGACCTGCGGCTCTGCCAGCCAGCAGATGCGGGCCTGGGGATATTTCCGGCGTAGTCCCTCGGCCAGGGGAGAGGACATGACGATGTCCCCCATGGCGCTGGTGCGGATGATCAGGATGTTGGGATGGTTCATGGTGTCTCTTTGGAGGGGGCTGGGACGGAGCCATGCAGGCCAGACTGCTCCCCCGTGTGATCGGGGATGCGGAGACTGAATCCCCGGCTGAATCCCACGTTTCCGTAAGGGTGAAAAGGAAGAAATGGCGCAACTGCCGCCACTGGTCGCACCGCGCTATTTCCGTTGCGTACGGGCATCGACGATTGCCCGTATTTCGTCAAACATCATGGCAATGCTGTTTCTCGATGACAGCAAAAAGCGGGACAATGCGTTCCGCTCCTGTTCGCTCCATCCGAACGCCAGCGGGTCATGCACGGTATCGATCCTCTCCAACGGAACGACCCGGTCCAGTGTCCCGAACACGTCCATGGTCAGACTGGATATCTTGGGCGTATTGGAAGCGACGGCCAGGTATGGTGTTCGTGTCGCCAGCGCCAGGGTTACGGCATGGAAGCGTCCCGAGCAGACAAGTTGGTGTGATGACATATAGCGCAGGAACTCATGGCGATTGCGGATGTTCCTCCCCACGAGGAGCGCGGCTAACCACTTGGCGTTCCTGCGCAGCACCTCCCGTCTGGGGAAGTGGTCCTGCGACAGGGGACGGCTCGCATGAGTCAGTTTCGAATAGTGCCATTTTTTCTTTTTGCAGAGCATTTTCAGGTGCGCGGCTACAGGCTTGATAACAGAATCCGTTACCAATACGGAAAAAGGTCTCTCCGCTGTCACCGGTGCGTCAACCATAAGGGTCAGGTCAGGTGCCAGGTTGGCGGAAATGCCTCTGGTTTTAAGGAGTTCCTGCGATGAGCTTTCACGTACCCAAATTCCATCAAAATACCTAAGGTTATCGATAATGTCATCCCCAATTTCATACATCGTTGCGTTAATCAGAAAACAGGGGATACCGTAGGTGACACCGAAGTAGCGGGCCGTTTCGGTCAGGTAGTGGGCTCTGTCCCTGGTATCGCTGTGGTGGATGGACCCCTCCCCGTTGACAATGATCGCGTCGATCGTGTTGAATCCATCGAACCTGTGCAACTCGTTGCGCCAATCCCTGCCCATGGGCCACGAGAATGCCAATGTCATGTTTCGTGCGCTGAGTTGCTCTTCCAGTGTCTGCATTACAATTTCGCAGCCATAGTGCGATGTGCGGCGCGTGTCGTTGAAGATGGCCACCTTGGCTGTTGGGTTCTGGTGTGTCATGAGGATTTCCGTGTTGTTTGTGTCTGTCTGCGTTGCTGTTTGCCCTGACGCGACGCGGACTGTGTCCAGGAGTCGCGTCAGTCACCGGATAGCAAAGCACTGTCCAGTGCCGTTTCAAGGCGCACTACTTCACCGTCGGCGTTGATCGGCATGACACCGACAACCGAGTTAAGGTCGCTGATATAGCCCCTGATCTGCTGCCTCAGTGAACTCCTGATGCGATCCGGTTCGACTCCTGCCCTGATCATCTCCCCCTTGGTCGTATCCCGTTTGTTTCCGTACGTTTCAAGGTTGTCGACGCATATCCCGGCGCTCTTTCCCGGCGCAATGGCTTCATCGAAGGTAAACTCGCGAACCACAACGCAGCCCCGAACAGCAGGACCGATCCCGGCAGAGGCGAGCCGGGATGCCGCGACGTAGTTCTCCGCAGCGCGACGGGTCACCTTCTTTGAAAACGCGGCCAGCCAGTCGGCCGCAGTGTAGGTGCGGCCGCTGATGGAGGCCTGACCGGCGAACAGCGCCTGGCGATCCGGTGCGCTGCCGTGGATGCAGTGCACCTGTCCCCCAACGCCATAGAGAAGTTTTAAACCCAGGTCGGGGATGTAGCAGGCCCACCGGCCGCGATGCACGGGATAGATCTTGGCGTCAATCTCGCATTCATCGCCTCGCACGATGCAGCGGTGGATGAGTGTGATTGCAGGTAGCGGTGAGACTGTGGCATCTATCAGGACGGTCTGTGTGCCCTTGGCGGCGGCAATCGCCATTTCAGCGTTGATGGTGAAGTTCAGACGTCGGAGGAGATCGCGAACCTCCTGTTCCCCATGGGGAAGATTTTGCGTGAGTTTCTGATCGGTTCCGATCCCCAGGCTTCTGCGGCAGTCGCGTAAAAATGCCGAAAGTGCTCCTGGCTTCGCCGAAGAAAAGCTGATCACGAACATGATTCGCGAGACCCGGGCTGCGATGAGCTTCTGCAACAGGGCCTCAGAATCCGCCAACCCGATCAGGTCAAAGAGATCAGTGACAACAGCATACTGCGCGGCGGGGAATGGTGTGGGGCCGAGAGCTGCCTGGCGGACAACCTCGATCCAGGCGCCGGATGGCGCGGGGTGCCGGTTCCCGGTTTCGGCGTTGATGCGGATGACGCTGGCTCCCGCCGGGATGGAACGCAGCAGGGGGGCAAGTGCCTCATCCTCGCGCCGCCACCTTTCCCTGTCGGCCGTGGATGGAGTGTATGTTGCTGTTGTGCCGCCAGTGTGCATGGAATCGATCTCTCGTGCTGAATGTACGCAGTTTTTGTGTCTGCTCAGCGCAGCTGGACACCGCATTGGCTGAACGCGCTGCGCATGTCCCGTTCCTCGGATTTTGATTTGAAGCGAACCCTGTCCCATCCTAAGGCGATTACCCCGGTCTCCTGCGGGTAGATCTGCCGGGCAAACAGCAGCGCCGAAGAGCGCACGCCGACCACGACGTCGTAATGAGTCTTAGCCATCCAGGTTTCCAGCGGCTCGTGCAACGCAAGTACGTTATACCCGTCCCGGCACAACTCCAGGTTGGGATCCTTGGGATGCCCCTTGTAGTCGATGGCGTCGAATGATTCGGCCTTGAGCCAGCGGAAAATCTCCTCCGTCAGTCCCGCCAGATCAGTCCTGGCTAGCAGCCCGGCGCCGACCAGCGGCTGGCCGATGACCAGTGCCGTTCGTCGGGGTGAGCGGCCGGTGCATGCTGAACCGAAGACCAGGGGAGGGAGGGGGAATACCTTGGTGGCCGGATATTCATGGGGGAAGTTGGGAATGGTGTAGATGCGGTCGCAGAACGGTGCGTCGGAGCCGATTCTGTCGCCCGTGAAGCAGCAGTAGTCCAGACGGGGGGCCATGAGTCTGCGCAGTTTTCTGAGGTACTGCAGTCCGCGCTTCAGCAGGCTTAAGGGGTACCTGCGTATGCTGATCAGGCCGTCCGGCAGGATGCGGGCGTGCATCTGGCTGGCACCGCATGCCGGCGGCAGCGCCCGCAGGAAGTAATTGATCGCTTCCGTGTCGAAGACGGCGCTGTGTATGATAAGCCGATCGCAGCGGCCGACCAGTTCCGCGACCCTGTCGATATTTTCCAGCAGCCGTCTCTGGCCGCCGAATCTGCCGGGAAGCGGTTCGAAGCGCGGCCAGGGCATATACCAGGCTGCGTCCCACTCTTTCGGCGAGACGACAGGGGTTACCCCCCTTTTGTACCACACGAGCACCTGCCGGTTTCCCGGATCCACCTGCCGGGCAATGGCGCGCGCCGCCAGGTACTGCAGGGGAGAGGCAACGAAGTAGAGATTAACGGTACTGCCCATCACTGCTCCTGAGTTGGAAAAGGGGTGCAGCCGGGCCTGTGCTGGCAGGCGAGAAAAGGCGCCTCAGGCTCCGGGAAGCAAGCTGATCGGTCAGGAGTGGGATGGTTCCCTGGTAGCCTCATCCACCAGCAGAACCGGAATCCCGTTGCGAACCGGGTAGTCAAGCTTGCAGGTCTCACAACGCAGCACCTCGTTGGCGGCAATCAGCGTGAGTGTGCCCTTGCAGACGGGGCAGGCCAGAATTGTAAACAGATCATTCGTGAGCATGGGTAACCGATGAGCGTGAAATGGTGTGGCGCGTCATAGTGCCACAGCCGCGGTCATTTTTGAAGCAAATTGCGCAGCGCGTCAGTCAGCGGGGCCGGATCGGCGATGACCAGCTCCAGCCGCGCCAGCAGGATTTTCTTCGTAATCTCCCGTTGCAGGCCCAGCAACTTGACTCCGTCCTTCTCGGTGGTTATGGCGAACTCAGCCCCGGAGCCGTGCAAATGACGGCCGATTTCGGCGATGCGGTTGTCATCGTAGGCCACATGGTCGGGCATGGCCAATGCGGCCACAAGATTCAATCCTTGTTCGCGCAGTTCCTGGAAGAAGCCGTACGGGTCGGCGATGCCGGCGAAGGCCAGCACCCTCCGGCCGCGCAGCGATTCAATGGGGAACGCCGCTCCGTTGCCCAGGGGAATGACGTTTCCCAGGCTATGGCGTGCCGTGCAGGAGGGGATGCCGGGAAGGGGAGAGGGGCAGGGGGCGATGCGGGGGCATCTGGTGCTGATGACCAGGTCGGCGCGGCCGGCAGCCGATGTCGGTTCCCGCAGCACTCCTGCCGGCAGGGTCCAGCCGTTGCCGAAGGGGCGGGAATGGTCCAAAAGCAGGATGTTCAGGTCGCGCCGCAGGGGCAGGTGCTGGTAGCCGTCGTCCAGCAGGAAGACGTCGGGCGCCAACTGTTCCATGGCCAGCATGGCGGCCTGGAAACGGTCGCTCCCCATGACCACCATCAGGCCGGGGATGGTGGAGGCCAATAGGTAGGGTTCGTCGCCGCACTGTTCGGCTTCCATCATGACCGTGCTTCCATCGCTGACAACCACCGTGTGCCCTTCCAGGGAGCCGCCGTAGCCGCGGGAGAGGATCGCCACCCGGTATCCCTCCGCCAGAAGCCAGCGGGCGATGTGGGCCGTGACCGGCGTTTTGCCGGTTCCTCCCACGGTCAGGTTGCCGACGGAGATCACCGGCCGGGGGAGGCGCCTGCTCTTCAGGAGGCTCATGCGATAGAGCGCCGCACGCAGGCGCTGGATCAGGGCGTAGAGCAGGGAGAACGGGACAAGCAGGGACAGCAGCGACCGGTCGGGGAGGGAACGGCGCGTGCCGCTGGCCAGGGCACGCCAGTATGTGGCAAGGGCGGAGTTCATCTCTCTGCCACCGGTGTGGCGATAAAGCGGTCGATGACCTCCATGTGGCGCCCAGTGGCGCCGCCGTTTTCCTCCATCATGGCCAGGCCGTTTGCTCCCATGGTGCGGCGCAGGACAGCGTCATCCAAAAGCCTGCTACAGGCGGCGGTCAGCCCGGCCGCCGAATCAACCTGGATGCCGGCACCGCAGGCCAGCACCAGACCGGCGATCTCGCGGAAGTTGGTCATGTGGGGGCCGAAGATGCAGGCCACCCCGCAGGAGGCAGGCTCCAACAGGTTGTGCCCGCCGGTGGGGACCAGACTCCCCCCCACGAAGGCCAGGTCGGACAGGGCATACAGCCCCATCATCTCGCCGATGCTGTCCACCAGCAGTACCTCGCCTCTGGCGAACAACTTCCCCCTGCTGTCCAGTTCCGTGCGGCGGCAGTAGGGTATGCCACTGCGCTCCAAAACAGAGGCCACCTCGCTGCAGCGCTCCGGGTGGCGCGGTACGAGCACCAGGAACAGGTTGTCGCGGGATGCCATCAGCTCTCGGTAACTGGCGATGACCGGTTCCTCCTCGCCGGCGTGGGTGCTGGCGGCGGTGATCACCGTCAACTCGTGGGGAATGGCGTAGCGGTGCCGCAATGCCTGTCGCTCGCTCCCGGGGATCTGGCGGAAGGGGATGTCGTACTTCAGGTTGCCGCCGACGAGTACCCGCTCAGGGGGAGCGCCGATGGCGATTATCCGCCGGGCGTCGGCTGTGCTCTGCATGCAGAGCCGGGAGAAGAGGCGCAGCGGGTGGCGGAAGAACCAGCTGAATCGCAGGTACCCCGTGAAGGAACGGTCAGATATGCGGCCATTGGCCAGGATCAGCGGGATGCCGCGCCGATGCGCCTCGCGGGTGAAGTTGGGCCAGATCTCGGTCTCCATGATGATGATCAGGTCCGGCCTGATGCGATTCAGGGTGCGCCTCACCGCCGGCAGGAAGTCGAAGGGGAAGTAGATGCAGATATTCTTGTCCGGGAAGTCCGCAGCGAGGGAACGGCCGGTTTCGGTGGTGGTGGACATCACCATGGCGTGGCCGGGATAGCGCTGGCGCAGCGCCTTGAGCAGCGGCCGGGACGCGATGGCCTCGCCCACCGATACTGCGTGCAGCCAGATCACCGGGCGACCGTTGATCCTGGCCAGATCCTCAGTCGGGATACGGCCGAAGCGCTCCCCCAGGGCCGGCGGCCTGCCGCGGCTGACGGAGCGGTACAGGTGGTAGAAGAGGGCCGGGATGAGCAGGAACAGGGAGAGTATGTTGTAGGTCAGGTAAAACATGGGGACATCTGCGTTTCCCGAGAGATCAGGTGGTTTTCGTTTCAACCTTGAAAAAGCAGTAGCACGCGGAGGCGCGGAGAACGTGGAGCAACATAAGGCACGTACGGAATCGAGAGTGTGTGTCTGAATGGTGGGTCAAGTTCATTTCAAGGCGCTGTGTTTCTCAGCGATCTCCGCGACTCCGCGTGAGTACCAGCCGTTTTCAGGTTCACTACTGTTTTATCGTTGGCTTTCCCTCGGAAGAACCGGTGTGGGATCGCCCGGCTCGCCGGCTCGCTTCCAGCGGCGGTGCATCCATAACCAGTCCTGGGGGTGGGCGCAGACGAACGCCTCCAGGTAGCGCGCCAAGGCCTGAACGTCCCTCTGGACCCCCTCCTCGCTGGTGTCGCCGCTGGGCACGAACTCCGGCCAGATGGTGATCACGTGGCGCCCCTCTTCCCGGTGGATGAATGCCGGCACCAGCGGGACGCCGGTCTTCTGGGCGATGATGCTGGGCGCCTTGCTGGCCCAGGCTTTCCTCCCCAGCACGTCGACCAGCACCCCTTCGGTTCTGAGCACCGCCTGGTCGGCCAGGATGCCGATTACTCCCCGCTTCCTGATCACGCCGATAATCTGCCTGAGGGAACCCTGCTTGTAGATGACGCTGTTTTTGTAGCGCATGCGCATCTTCTCCACCATGCTGTTCAGGTAGGGATTGTTCTGGCGGCGGGCCAGCACGGACATGCTGTCATCAAAGATGCGGCCGAAGGCCAGCGCCACCAACTCCCAGTTTCCGCAGTGGCCGGTGACGAAGATCAGCCCCCTGTTCTTGGCCCGCGCCCGCTCGTAGTGCTCCCGTCCCCGCATCTCGATGGAGTCGATGATGGCATTCCCCTTGCCGTGATAGAGGCGGCAGGTTTCCACCAGGGAGATGCCCAGGTTGATGAAGTTCTCCCGGGCGATCTCCTCGGCCGTTTCATATCTGCATGACCATGTCGGGTGGCGTTTCATGAAGGCCAAGGCCTGGTTGATGTTGTCGATGGCGATGCACCGACGGCCGGCCAGCAGGCGGTGCATGAGCAGTCCCATGCAGCGGCCGGTGCCGCGGATGCGACCCTCGGGGATGGTCGACATGGCCAGGGTAAAGAGGTAGAAGGCGGCTATCTGGAACAACCAGATGATCCGTTTCATGGCCCGTTGTTTTCCATAGCGTTACTGTCGCTGAACTGCAGCGCGTGCAGGCGGCTGTACAGGCCTCCCGCTGCCAGCAGGGTTTCGTGGGTACCCTGTTCCACGATGCGCCCCTCATCCAGCACGACGATGCTGTCGGCGTGCTGGACAGTGGAGAGGCGATGGGCGACCACGAAGGTGGTGCGGTTCTGCATCAGGTTGTCCAGCGCCTTCTGCACCATCTGCTCGCTCTCCGTGTCCAGGGCGCTGGTGGCCTCGTCCAGGATCAGGATCGGTGCGTTTTTGAGCAGGGCCCGGGCGATGCAGATGCGCTGGCGCTGGCCGCCGGAGAGCCTCACTCCCCGGTCGCCGATGCTGGTGTCGTACCCCTCGGGCAGTTGCGTGATGAAATCATGGGCATAGGCGGCTTTGGCGGCCTCCATCACCTCGTCCAGGGTGGCGTGCGGTTTGCCGTAGCGGATGTTGTTGGCGATGCTGTCGTGGAACAGGGTCGTTTCCTGGTCCACCAGGGCGATCTGATTCACCAGCGAGTCCAGGGTCAGGTCGCGGATGTCGTATCCGTCGATGGTGATGTTTCCCTTCGTTACATCGTAGAAGCGGGGCAGCAGTGACACCAGCGTGGATTTGCCGCTCCCCGACGGTCCCACCAGCGCCACCATGCTGTTGGGTTGCACTTCCAGGGAAACTCCGGCCAGGATCGGCTCGCCGCCGTAGCTGAAGGAGACATCGCGGAAAATTACCAGGCCGGTGGAGCGGCCCAGGGCAACGGCATGGGGGCGTTCCTGCACCCGGCGCGGCTCGTCCAGCAGCCGGAAAACCCGTTCCGCCGCACCGGCGGAACGCTGCAGGGCGTTGTAGGAGTTCTGCAGCTTCTTGATCGGGTTGAAGACCATCACCATGGCGGCAATGAACGAGAAGAATTCCGAAGCGGTCATGCGGCCGGACATGACCTGGCTGCCGCCGAAATAGACCACGGCGGCAATGCCGAAGGAGATGATGGTCTCCGATACCGGCATGGACATGGCATCGTACTTGATGTACTGCCGGTACTGGGTGAAGTAGTCGCGGTTGCCGGCGCGGAAGCGCTCGATGGCGCTTTCCTCCAGTCCGAAGGCCTTGATGACCTTGATGCCCGAGAAGGACTCCTGGAGGATGGCGGTCAGCCCCCCCATGACATTCAGGCTTCTGCCCGATGCGCGCTTGATCTTCTTGCCGATCAGCTGGGCCGGGTAGGCGGTGAGGGGGATCACCACGAAGGAAAAGAGAGCCAGCTGCCAGTTGCGGTAGAAGATTACCCCCAAGAGCGAACAGGCGGAGAGGATTTCGCGGAACAGGCCGCAGACCACGTTGGCCATGCCGGCCTGCATGGTGCTGATGTCGTTGGTGGCGTGGGACATGAGCTCGCCGGTGGAGCGGCGGGTGAAGAAGGCCATGTCCATGCGCACCGTGCTGGCATAGACCTGGTTGCGGATGTCCTGGATGGCCTTCTGGCCGGCCAGCTGGATGGTGGAGTCGTAGGTGAAGCGGGCCAGTCCGCGCAGGGCGAACAGGGCCACGATCCCCAGGGGGATCAAAAGGAAGATGCCGGTCTCGCCGCCGGCGAAGATTTTCTTCAGCACCGGCTCCACCAGGTAGGCGAAGGCGCCGTCCATGCCCCCCACGATGGCTGAGCAGAGCGCCGAGACCGCCAGCAGTTTCCAGTAGGGCTTGAAGTAGCCGAGGGTGCGGGTCAGGGTCGGATTCATGATTGTTCCACCATTTCCAGGATCAGGCGTGCCACGTTGCGGGCCGCGCCGCCGCGCCCCAGGCGGGAGCGCACCGTTGCCAGTTTGGCCCTGATGGTGCCGGCATAGGCGTCGTCGTCCAGAATCGTCCCGATCTCTGCCGCGATAGCGGTGGCCGAGGCGTCGTCCTGGATCAGCTCCCGTACCACCGTTTCTCCGGCAACGATGTTGCACAGCGCGATGTTGTCCACCTTCACCAGCCGTCTGGCCAGCTGGTAGGTCAGGGGGGAGAGCCTGTAGATCACCACCATGGGGGTGCCCAGCAGGGCGATTTCCAGGGTGACGGTGCCGGAGACGGAGATGATTGCGTCGCAGCCACGGATCAGGTCGTGAATGCGGTCGCGGGTGATGGTGACCGGGAGGTCCGAGGGCAGGTGGGGGGCGATGTCCTCGGACCCCAGAGTGGATGCCAGCGGCAGGACAAGCTGCAGGTCCGGATAGCGTTGTTTCAGGAGCGCGGCTGCCTGGACGATGACCGGCAGCAGCCGTTGCACTTCGCTGCGGCGGCTGCCGGGGAATAGTCCCAGGATCCTGCGGGAGGGGTCAAGGCCGAAGCTGGCGGCTGCCTGGTCGCGGCTCGCTTCCACCGCCACCAGATCGTAGAGGGGGTGGCCGACAAAGGATGCCGCTACGCCCGCGTTCTGGTAGAAGGGGAGCTCGAAGGGGAAGATCACCGCCATGTGATCCACCAGGCGGGCGATTTCATGTACCCGTCCTTGGCGCCAGGCCCAGATCTGGGGGCTGATGTAGTAGAGCACCCTGACACCGGCCCTGCGGGCGACCCTGGCCAGGCGCAGGTTGAAACCGGGATAGTCGATCAGGACCAGCAGGTGGGGAGGGGTCTGGAGCAGGATCCTCTTCAGCTTCAGGAAGGCTGTGGCGATGACGTCGAAGTGGCGCAGTACCTCCACCAGTCCGACAACGGCCATGTCGGCCGAGTCCACCAGGGTCTGGACTCCGGCCTCGCGCATGCGCTCGCCGCCGATGCCGAAGAAGCGAATGTTCGGGGAGAGCCGGGCGGTTTCCGATGCGAGCTGCGCGCCGTAGATGTCGCCGGATGCCTCCCCCGCGACAATCATGACGCGTCGTTCAGACATGGGTTCAGCTCCCGATCAGCGCTTCGGATATGGTATCCGCCACCAGCCGGATGGATTCCTCCGGCATCTCGGGGTAGATCGGCAGCGACAGGCAGCGGCTGGCGGTATGCTCGGCCACCGGCAGGATCGCATCGGCGTAGTCATCGGCAAACACCGCCTGGCGGTGGAGCGGGATGGGGTAGTAGATCGCCGAGGCGATGCCCGCCTCGGCCAGTTTGGCCATGATCAGTTCACGGTGATTGGTCATGACCGTGTACTGGTGATAGACGTGCAGCCCGTTGCCATCGATCAGCGGCGTCTGGACCATGTCCCAGAGCAGTTCGTTGTACAGGCTGGCCACACGCCGCCGCCCCTCGTTGAACTCGTCGATGCGCCTCAGCTTGACGCGCAGGATCGCGGCCTGGATCTCGTCCAGACGGCTGTTGAAGCCGATCACATCGTGGTGGTAGCGCTGGCGGCTGCCATGGTTGCGCAGCATCCTGAGCCTGTCGGCCATGTCGTCCGTCTTGCAGACCACCAGGCCGCCGTCGCCGTAGCAGCCCAGGTTCTTGCTGGGAAAGAAACTGTAGCATCCTGCTGCGCCGTAGGTGCCGGTCTTCCTGCCGTCGGCGGGCGCTCCGAAGGACTGGGCGCAGTCCTCGATCAGGAACAGGCCGTGGCGGTCGCAGATCTCGGTGATGACCTTCAGGTGGGCCGGCTGACCGAAGAGGTGTACCGGTATGACCGCCTTGGTGCGGGGGGTTATGGCCTGCTCGATCAGCGCCGGATCGATGTTGAAGGTGCGGGAATCTATGTCCACGAATACCGGCGTGGCCCCCAGGTAGCGCACCGCCTCGGCGGTGGCGATGAAGGTGAAGGTGGAGGTGATCACCTCGTCCCCCGGCCCGACGCCGGCGGCCAGGAGCGCCAGGTGCAACGCATCGGTGCCTGAGGCCACGGCCACGGCGTGGTTGGCGCCCAGATAGTCGGCCGCCTCCTGTTCAAAGGCGGCCACGTTGGGGCCGAGAATGAACTGGCTGCTCTCCAGGGCGTCCAGAACGGCGCGGTCGATCTCGCCCTTCAGGTTGTGGTACTGGGTTTTCAAATCCACCATGGGGATCATGAAGGTCTCCTGCCAAGACTGTTATTGATGGTAAGGGCCGTGGAAAGGGCCATGCGTCCGTCCAGGCCGCTCACCTCCGGCGGGGTGCCGTTTCTGATGGCGGCGATGAACGACTCGATCTCGCGCAGCAGCGGGTCGGCCTGGCCCAGTTCGCGCTCATCGACCCTGACGTTGGGTATGCCGGGGAACAGTTCGCCGCTCCCCTTCTGGGCCACCAGCACCTTGCGGTTCTGGAAGTCCAGGGTGATATAGGCGTCGCGTTGGAATATGCGCATCTTGCGTTCGCTCTTCAGGCTGATGCGGCTGGCGGTGACATTGGCCACGCAGCCGTTGTCGAAGAGGATGCGGGCATTGGCGATGTCTTCCTCGCCGGTGAACACCGGGGCGCCGATGGCGTCCACCCGCCTGACCCCGGATCTCACGATGTGCTGGATGATCTCGATGTCGTGGATCATCAGGTCCAGGACCACGTTGACGTCGGTGCCGCGCGGCTTGAAGGGGGCGATGCGCACCGATTCCACGAACAACGGCTCGCTCAGGATGCCGTCGATGGCCATGAGCACCGGGTTGAAGCGTTCCAGGTGGCCGACCTGGAAGACCACGCCGCGGCTGTTTGCCAGGCTGATCAGTTCGTCCGCCTCTTCGATGGTGACGGTGATCGGCTTTTCGATCAGTACGTGCACCCCGGCGGCCAGGAAATCCCGGGCAACCGCGTGGTGAAACTGGGTTGGTACGGCCACGCTGACGGCATCGACCTGGCCGATCAGTTCCCGGTGGTCCCCATGGGAGGAAACGCCGAGGCTGTCGGCGACCTCCCTGGCCCGCGCCGGGTCGCTGTCAACCACGCCCACCAGCTGAACATCCGGGATGGCGGCGTACTTCTGGGCGTGGAAGCTGCCCAGATAGCCCACACCGATTACGGCGGTCCTTAAGGGGGCCGCCGCTGTGGCTGACTGATCGCTCATCCCCGGCAGATGCCCCGCTCCGAGCGCTCGATGAAGGCCAGCATGTACTCCACCTCGGCACAGACGCTGGTTTCGCTCCTGATGCGGCTGATGGCGTCGGCAATCTTCAGGTCGGCCATGAAGAGGGTCTTGTAGGCTTTCTTCAGGCTGGAGATGGCTTCGTCGGAGAAGCCGCGCCGCTTCAGGCCGATCAGGTTCAGGCCGCGCAGTTTGGCGTCCCGCTTGCCGGAGGTGGCGATGCAGTAGGGGACGATGTCCAGGCCGACCATGGTTCCGCCGCCGATCATGGCATGGGCGCCGATGGTGGAGAACTGGTGCACCGCCACCAGCCCGCCCAGGATAACGTTGTCCTCCACGGTGACGTGTCCGGCCAGGGTGGCCACGTTGGCCATGACCACGCCATTGCCGATGCGGCAGTCGTGGGCCACGTGGGAATAGGCCATGAACAGGTTGCCGCTTCCGACCAGGGTCTCGCCATGGCCGGTGACCGTGCCGCGATGGATGGTGGCGAATTCGCGGATGATGTTCTTGTCGCCGATGCGGGTCCAGCACTCTTCTCCGCGGTACTTCAGGTCCTGGGGCGCCGCGCCTACGGAGCTCTGGTGGAAGATCTGGTTGTTTTCGCCGATGGTGGTAAAGTCGCCGATCACGGCATGGGGGCCGATGCTGGTCCCGCTGCCGATGGCGACCTTTTTGCCGATAATGGCGTAGGGGCCTACCTCGACGTCTGCCGCCAGTTCCGCGCTGCTGTCAATGACCGCGCTGGGATGTATCATGGGGTGCTCTCCGAGTCGAAACCTAAGGGTGAGGGAGGAACGGTACGCGGAACAGGGCGGGGACGCGCTCAGGCGCCCGCCCTGTTCCCTTGTTGTGTCGGCAGACGGCGCTCAGGTCGCCGCGTCGGCGAAGGTCGCCTTGAGGGCCGCCTCGGTGACCAGCGTGCCGTCCACGTAGACCTTGCCGCTGACGCCCCAGATGCCGCGCCGGTTCATGGTCGTCTCCACCTCGATGCGCAGCTGGTCGCCGGGAAAGACCGGCTTGCGGAACTTGGCGCTGTCGATGGACATGAAGTAGCTGACCTTCTTCTTGGTGTGGTCGTCCGACGCCATATAGGCCATGATGCCGGCAACCTGGGCCATTGCCTCCACGATCAGCACGCCCGGCATGACCGGGTGGCCGGGAAAGTGTCCCTGGAAAAACGGCTCGTTGATGGTCACGTTCTTGAGTCCGACGCAGCGCTTGCCGGGCTCCAGTTCGATGACGCGATCCACCATGAGAAACGGGAAACGGTGCGGCAGAATCTTCATGATTTCATTGACATCCAGTAACATGGGTATTCCCCCTTTTTGTCTGGTTATATGTACGTCCGGTTGCGTGGTGTCTTCCAATTCCTCTGGTAGTTACAGCCTTGCTCCGTGCGTTTCCGGCATGCTGTCCACAGGGATGCGAGAGACTGAAGGCGGTACGCTCGTTCCCTCGGGCGCAAAGGTATCGGGTACTGCTTATTTTTCCGTCAGTCGCGCTTCCAGTTCGGCGATTCTTTTTTCCAGGGCGCCGATGGTCTTGCGCAGTTCCGGCAGGCGGGGCACGACCGCCATGGCCTTAAGCCAATCCTTGTGCGGCATGATCGGCGTGCCGCTGTAGCCGGCATTGGCCGGCACCGAGTTGGGTACGCCGGACTGGGCGCCGATCATGACGTTGTCACCGATGGTGAGATGCCCGGCAACACCCACCTGTCCGGCCAGGGTGACGTGGTTGCCCAGCTTGGTGCTCCCGGAGATGCCCACCTGGGAGACGATCATGCAGTCCTCGCCGATCTGGCAGTTGTGGGCGATCTGCACCAGATTGTCCAGCTTGGTGCCGCGCCTGATCAGGGTCACTTCCAGGGCGGCCCGGTCGACGCAGCTGTTGGCGCCGATCTCCACGTCATCCTCCAGCACCACGATGCCGATCTGGGGGATGGGGTAGTAGCCGGAGCCGTCCGGGGCATAGCCGAAGCCGTCGCTGCCGATCACCGCACCCGGTTGGAGCACGCAGCGGTTGCCGATGCGGCAGCGCTCGCGTACCACTGCGTTGGCGTGGATCAGGGTGTCGCAACCGATGCTGGCGCCGTCGTAGATCACCGCGCCGCTATGGATGACGCAGCGGTCGCCGACGCGCACGTTGTTGCCGATCAGTGCGCCGGGATGGATGGTGACGTCGCTTCCCAGGGTGAGGTTGGCGCCGATGCTTGCCCCCTCCATGACACCACGGGGGGCTGGTTTGTGCACGTAGAACAGGTTCAGCAGCTTGGCGAAGGCCAGATAGGGGTTGGCCACCTCGATCAGGTTGCGGCCAAAGGCCTCGCCGCCAGGAGCCATCAGCACCGCGCCGGCGCCGGTCTCGGCCACTTTTGCGGCGTATTTGGGGTTGGCCAGGAAGGTGATCTTGTCCGCTCCGGCCGACTCCAGTGGCGCCAGGCCGTTGACCACGAGGGTTTCGTCACCCCGCACCGTCCCGCCCAGATATTCGGCCAGCTCTTTCAGTGTTTTCGTGGTTTGCATGGTCGTATCCCGTGTGTCGCCTATTTTTTGTAGGTAGCGTTGTACAGCTTGAGTACCTCATCGGTCAGGTCGGCCTTGTCGTCGGCGAAGAGCATGCTCTCGTTTCTGACGAAGATGAAGGTGTAGCCGTTGTTTTTACCGAACTCCTGGATTACCTTCTCCATCCCCTCCAGGATCTTACGGGTCAGTTCCTCGTCCTTGCCCTGCAACTCTTCCTGGGCATCTTTGGTAAAACGCTGGAACTCCTTCAGCTTCTGCTGGTAGTCCTTCTCCTTGGCGGAGCGGGCCGCTTCAGACAGGAGCATGCCCTGTTTCTCCAGGTCTTCCTTCAAGCGCTTCAGCTCGTTCTGGCGGCTGTTTATCTCGTCCTGATACTTCTTCAGACGTGCCGCCAGCTGTTCCTTGGCCTGCTTGCCGGAATCGGAGTTGTTGATTGCGCGCTGCATGTCGATATAACCGATCTTGGCAGCGTTCTTCGTTTCGGCGGCGAATGCGGCTCCCGTGGTGATGCAGCCCAGCAGAATCACGGCCAGAATAAGACGTTTCATACAGCAGTCTCCTTTTTTATGCGCATAAATTCGGCCCCGCTGATCGGGATGCCGGTGGTGGTTGTCTCTTCGCCCGCAGGCCGTAGCGACGCCTGTCCTAGAACATGCCGCCGATGGAAAACTCGAACCGCCCGCTCTTCTTGTCTATGTCCTCGCGGGGGTTGATCGGTATGCCGTACTCAAGGCGCAGCGGGCCCAGGGGGGATGCCCAGCGGATGCCGGCGCCATAGCTCATCAGTATGTTGTTGAACAGCTTGCTGGTCTTGTCGTCGGAGTTGCCGTAGTCGAAGAATACCACTCCCTTGAAGCCGGATTCGGACAGGATCGGGAAGGTCAGCTCCGTATTGCCGAAGAACTCCTTGCTGCCGCCCATGTAGACCCGGTCCTCGTCGCCGTCCACGGTTATGGTTTTGGTGGGGCAGACCGTGCGGGATTTGTAGCCGCGTAGCGAGTAGATCCCCCCCAGGTAGAACTTGTCATCGATGGGGATATCCTTGCCCACCTCCTGGATGTAGCCCAGGCTCAGCTTGGTGGAGAAGATCAGCTTCTTGTAGAGCGGGTGAAACCAGGTGTGGTCGGTGGTGAACTTGGCGAAGCGGTTGTCCCCCCCCAGACCTGCATACTCGGCTGACAGGTTGTTGACGAAACCGGTACTGGGATCGATGCGGTAATCGGTGTTGTTGTGGCTGATGCTGGCCATGATGGAGCTGGTCGACGTCGTGTCCAGCGGAAAGTTGTCCGGATCTATTTCATTGTATTTTTCGTAGGCATCTTCCGGATCGAAGAGTTTCTTGATCTCGTACTTGTACATGAAGAAGGTGCTGACGAAGTCGTTGATGGGATAGCCGGCCTTTATGTCGCCGCCGGTGACCCGGCGGGTGTAATCCAGGTAGTCGCGCTCGGAGCGGTAGATGTCGGCGCCCAGGGTCCATTTCGTGTCGCGGAAATAGGGGTCGGTCAGGCCGATGGCAAAGGTCGAGGAGCTGCCGCCCAGGGAGGCGGAGAAGTTGGCTTTAAGTCCCAGCCCCAGGAAATTGGTCTGGGAGACGGACCCCTGCCCGATAATGCCGTCAAGGGAACTGTAGCCGCCGCCGATGCTGAAGCTGCCGGTGGACTTTTCCTTGACGTCCACGCTGACGTTGAGCAGGTTGCCGGCGCTCCCCTTGGAGGTGGAGATGTTGGCCTCTTCGAAATAGCCGGTGTTCATCAGGTTCTGCTTGCTGCGTTTCATGCCGGTGGCGCTGAAGAGGCCGGATTCGGTGACCCTCATTTCGCGGCGGACCACCTTGTCGCGGCTCTTGGTGTTGCCGGAGATGGCGATGCGCTCGATGTGGACCAGTTCCCCCTTCTCCATGTCGAAGGTCAGGTTGACTGATTTGCTCTCCGGGAGCGGCTTGGTCAGCGGCGTGACGTTGGTGAAGGCGTATCCCTTGTCGCCGTACAGGTCGGTCAGGGTGATGATGTCGGCGCGGATGTTGGCGCGGCTGAAGATGGCGCCCGGCTCCGATTTCAGCTTTGCGCGCAGGGTGGAGACCGGCTCCAGCAGGTCTCCGGCAAACTCGATGTCGCCGATGCGGTACTGCTCCCCTTCGGTGATGCCGATCAGGACCTCCAGAGAATTCTTGGCCTCGTTCAGCTTGACCACCGGTTCGCCCACCTTGACGTTCAGATAGCCGTTGTTCTGGTACTGGTCGGCGATGATCAGCGCGTCGTTTCTCAGCACTTCGTCCCGGTAGGTGCCGGCGTTGGTCAGCCAGGAGAGGAACCACTTCTGCTTGGTTTCCATGAAGCTGCGCAGTTTACGGTTACTGAAGAACCGGTTGCCGTCGAAGGTGATCGAACTGATCAGTACCTTCTGGTTCTCGACGATCTGGAAGGTGACCGACATTTCAGAGGGGGAGCGCATCTTGGTACGCGGGGTTACCTCCACCAGGTAATACCCCTCGTCCTGGTAGATCTTCCTGATTTTTTCCACGCTCCTGCTCAGGTCCTTGGCGGAAAAGATGGTGTCCCGCCGCAGATCCAGCCCGTCCTTGGTGAGCTTTTCGCTGGAGAGTTCCTTGTTCCCCTCGAACCTTATGTCGCGGATGACCGGCTTTTCCTGCACGGTGTAGATCAGCACCGTTCCCTTGGTTGTTTCTTCGGTGGAGACCAGCACCTCCTGGAAGTGCCCCAGCTTGTGTATGGCGCGCAGGTCGGCATCGGTCTTGTCGCTGTAGAGCGTGTCGCCGACCTTCAGCTTGATGGCGTTCTGAATGACCGACGCCTCGATGCGCCGGTTGCCCCTGACGGATATTTCGGCGATGGTCTCGCCTTCGGCGTAAGCCGACTCCGACAGGGCCAGCTGCAGGACTACCGCAGCCATGAGTAAGCGTGATGATATGGGCAAAGTTTCCTCGCTATGGATTCAAATTAAATTGAAGTCAATTCCAGTTTTCCATCCGTCAGGTGCACGGTGCGGCCCATGGCCGCGGCCAGGCGCTCGTTGTGAGTGACCACGACCAGCGTCAGTCCGTGCTTCTTCTGCAGATCGCCCAGCAGGGCATGGACGCCGTCACTGGTCTTCATGTCCAGGTTGCCGGTCGGTTCGTCCGCCAGGAGCAGGTCCGGAGACAGGACCAGGGCGCGGGCTATGGCTACCCGCTGCTGCTCTCCACCGGACAACTCTCCCGGACGGTGGGTCAGGCGATGGCCCAGGCCCACGTCGGCCAGGAGCGCGCTGGCCAGGGAGATCGCATCCCGTCTGGGAACCCGCGCGATCAGGGCCGGCATCATCACGTTCTCCAGTGCGCTGAACTCGGGCAGCAGGTGGTGGAATTGGAACACGAAGCCGATGCTTTTGTTGCGGAATGCCGCCAGTTCACGGTCGCTCTTGCGGAAGATGTCGTCGCCCCGGAAGCGGACCGTGCCGCCGGAGGGGTGGTCCAGGGCGCCCAGCAGGTGCAGCAGGGTGCTCTTGCCCGCACCGGATGCGCCCACCAGGGCGGTTGTGGTGCCCTGCTCCAGGTCCAGGTCGATGCCGTTCAGCACATGTACCCGGCTCTCCCCGCTGCCGTAGCTCTTGCGCAGGTCGCGTGCCTCCAGCAGCTTACTCATAGCGCAGCGCCTCGGCCGGAAGCATGCGCGACGCCTGCCAGGCCGGGTAGAGCGTGGCGATGAAGGAAATCAGCACCGCCGTGACCGAGATCAGCGCCACGTCGGCGGGCACCACCTGGGAGGGGAAATGGTCAAGGTAATAGATGTCCTTGCTGAAGAAGTTCTGGCCGGTGACCTTCTGGATCGTGTCGATGATCGGCTCCAGGTTGAGGGCGATCAGAAGCCCCGAGGCGACCCCCAGCATCGTGCCGATAACGCCGATGATCAGCCCTTCCATGACGAATATTTTCATGATGCTGCTTCCGGTGGCGCCCATGGATTTGAGGATGGCGATGTCCCTGGTTTTTTCCATTACCACCATAAACAGGGTTGAGGCAATACCAAAAGCGGCAACCAGCACGATCAGGGTCAGGATCACGAACATGACCACCTTCTCCGTCTTGAGGGCGAAGAGGATGTTGCGGTTCATCTGCATCCAGTCGCGGGCGAAGTAGTCGCTGCCCAGAACGCGGTTGATTTCGCGGGCCAGTTCGCCGGTGTGGTAGACATCCTTCACCTTGAGCTGGATGCCGGTTACGGTGTCTCCCAGGTCGAAGAACGTCTGTGCCTGGGTCAGGCTGACGTAGGCCAGGGTCGAGTCGTACTCGAACATGCCGGTGTTGAAGATGCCGACCACCCTGAACGGCTTCATGCGGGGAATCATTCCCAGGGGGGTTATGTTCCCCATGGGGGAGACGACGTTGATCCGGTCCCCCAGCCGCAGGTTGAGATTTCTGGCCAGCTCCTTGCCGATCAGCAGCCCCGGCAGGGCGGCGGTGCCGTCGCCCATCTTCGGGTCCAGGTTATCGGTGCTCCCCTCCACCAGCGACGCGTTCAGTCGCGTTACCCGGCGGTCCGAAGGCACGTCGATGCCCCGCAGGACAACGCCGGAAACGTTCCTGCCCGAGGAGAGCATGACCTGATTGTAGATGAAGGGGGTGGCGGCGGTGATCCCCGGCATGGCGGTCAGCTTCTCCATGACCTGGCGGTACTCATCCATGGGGAGCCCGTTGCGGATGACCACCACATGGGCATTGGTTCCCAGGATTTTTTCCTTCAGGTCTTCCTCGAAGCCGGTCATGACCGCCAGAACCACGATCAGCGCCATGACTCCCAGGCTGACCCCGGCTGTGGAGATCAGGCTGATGATGGAGATAAAGGTCGATTTACGTTTTGCCTTGAGATAGCGCAGGCAGATGAGAAGTTCGAAAGGCATGGTAAAGCGGGGACCGGGAGCCGGGAACCGGGAGCCGGGAACCGGAGAACGGTAAAAGCTTTTACCCGTCCCCGGTCCCCGGTTTCCGTTCTCCGTTTCCCTAATCCCGTTTCTCCTTTCGCAGCTGCGGGAAGAGGATGACGTCGCGGATCGAGGCCGAGTCGGTCAACAGCATCACCAGTCTGTCGATACCGATCCCTTCGCCGGCGGTGGGGGGCAGGCCGTATTCCAGGGCGCGGATGTAGTCCTCGTCCATGTAGTGGGCCTCTTCGTCCCCCTTGGCCTTTTCGGCCACCTGTGAGAGGAAGCGCTCCTTCTGGTCCACCGGATCGTTCAGCTCGGAGAAGGCGTTGGCGATCTCCCTGCCGCCGACGATCAGCTCGAAGCGGTCCACGATGTCCGGGTTGTGGTCGTTCTTGCGGGAGAGCGGCGACACCTCGGTGGGGTAGGCGGTGACGAAGGTGGGCTGGATCAGCTTGTGCTCGGCCACTTCCTCGAATATCTCCATCATGAGCTTGCCATGGCCGATATCGTCGGGCAGGTCCAGGCCGATGCTGCGGGCATAGATCAGGGCCAGGTCGCGATCATCCAGTTTCTTGGCGTCGATGTCGCCGTACTCCAGGATGGCGTCCCGTACGGTCAGGCGCTTCCAGGGGCGCTGGAAACTGATCTCCCTGCCCTGGTTGACGAAGTCCAGGGTTCCCAGGACCTCCTGGGCCACATGGCAGAACAGCTCCTCGGTGAAGTCCATCAGGTCCTCATAGGTGGCGTAGGCCTGGTAGAACTCCATCATGGTAAATTCCGGGTTGTGGCGGACGGAGATCCCCTCGTTCCTGAAGTTGCGGTTGATCTCGAAGACCCGCTCCATGCCCCCCACGACCAGCCGCTTCAGGTACAGTTCCGGCGCGATGCGCAGGAAGAGCTGCATGTCCAGGGCGTTGTGATGGGTGATGAACGGCTTGGCCGTGGCGCCCCCCGGGATCCGTTGCATCATGGGGGTTTCCACCTCCAGGAAGTCCCGGGCGGTCATGAAGGCGCGGATCAGGTTGATGATGCGGGAGCGCTTGATGAATATCTCCCGCGATTCCGGGTTGACGATCAGATCGACGTAGCGCTGGCGGTAGCGGGTTTCCACGTCGGTCAGGCCGTGGAACTTTTCCGGCAGGGGGTGCAGTGACTTGACCAGCAGGCGGATCTTTTTCGCGTGCAGGGAGAGTTCGTTTGTCTTGGTGCGGAAGGGGAAGCCCTCAACGCCGACGATGTCGCCGATGTCGAAGGATTCGAAGTCCGCGAAGGCCTGTTCGCCGATCTCGTCCTTCTTGATGTACAGCTGCAGGCGGCCCTTGCGGTCCTGGATTTTGATGAAGGCCGCCTTGCCGAAGGAGCGGCGCGCCAGGATGCGCCCCGCCACGATGAATATGTCATGCTCTGCGTCAACCTGCTCCTTGTCGCCATAGGCGGCAAAGACGTCGGCTGAGGTGTGCTCTGGTCTGAAATCGTTGGGATAGGGATTAATGCCGGCCTCCCAGAGGGTGTCGACCTTGCGTCTTCTCTGGAGCAGCAGTTCGCTCAGTTCTTCCATTGTGATCGGGGCCTTTCTCGGCAATGTCATCTGGGATAGCAGGGGAAAAGACTGCTAAAAATATCGCCGATGTGTCGTAACGTCAAGCAAAAAAGGGGAGCCCCCGGTGGAGCGTTCCCCGTTTCAATGTCATTGGTTTTGTTCGTCTTTTTTTGTGCGACGTTTCCGTGGGGCCGGTTTCGGCGCTTCCGTAACAGGCTCCGCGGTCGTGTCTGTCGCGGGTGTGCTCTTCTTGGCCGCGGTGCGCCGTCGCGGTTTTTTTGCCGCTGGTTCGGTCTCGGCGGGAGCACTCTCGTGAGCAGCCTCCGTCGTTGCGACGGCCTGCTGTTCCTCCGTTGCCACGGTCTTCTTCCTGGCCCGTGGCGCCCTGGCCCGCTTCGGTTTGGCCGCCGGTTCCGGCGTTTCCGCCTGTTCCGGGAGGAGTTCCGCTGTCAGGAGCTCCGGCGCGACGATTTCACCGGCAGTCTCTTCGGGCGGGGCAAGCTGCTCCAAGGCAGCCTCGACCGTGGCGGTTTCTGCGGCTACGGCTTCTTGCGGGGTGCTCTCCTCCTCTGGAGTCGTCTCCACAGCGGTTGGCCCAGCTGCCGCGACAACTGCAGTCGTTTCCACGGCCGGTTCTTCCTGGGGGCCGGACTCGAAGGAGCGCGGCTCCAGAGGAGCTGTCTCCGGCGTTTGCGGTTGTTCCGTCGCCGTCTCCCCTGCCGGAGGTTCGGCAGGCGCAGCCAGCTCCGCCGAGACAACTTCCAGCGGTTCCGCGGCCGGCGCCGTCTCATCGCTTTCCTCGGCCGTTGCCGATTCCTCACCGCCTTTGCTCACCTTGCGGCTGCGCCGACGTCTGCGTTTCTTGGGAGCCGCTGCCGCTTCACCCTCCTCGGTGGGTTCCGTAGTTACTTCGTCAGTCTGCTCCTCCGCTGGCGCACCGGGCACCTCGTGCTCCTCGGCCTGCCGGGCGGCAGTGGGCTCCCCTGGCGCCTGGTCCAGAGGCTGCTCCTCTTCGGACTGCTCCGTTGCAGATTCTGCCTCCGGCTGTCCGGGAAGCTCGGTACCCTCCGTCGCTGATTTCTTCTTCTTGCGCCGGCGTTTGCGCTTCTTGCCCCCTTCGGTGGCCCCGTTTTCCGGGGATGGCTCCCCCTCCTGGGGCACGGCAGCGGCGGTCTCGACGGCGAGCGCCGGTTGGGTCGCCTCTCCGTTGTCCGCATCGTCCCTGGCCGGCTCTTCGGGCCGCTTTTTCTCCCGTTTGACGATCTCCAGCTCCAGCTGGTTGAGCAGGAAGGATGTCTTCCCCTTGACCGTCACTTCGATGTCGTAATCATTTTCGATCTGGGCCAGTTCCCGCTTCTTGCGGTTGAGCAGGTAGTAGGCCACTTCCAGCGGCAGGCCGCCATGCACCTCGCATACGTTTCCCTTGGCTGCCGCGCCATGCACCTTGCGCAGGAAGGAGAGCGCCATGGCCTCCACCGATTTGACCTTGCCGCGCCCCTCGCAGTGGGGGCACGCCAGGTGGATGGCGTCGTTCAATGTTTTGGCGATGCGTTGGCGGGACATCTCCAGGATGCCGAACTCGGAGATGCGCCCCAGGTTGACCCGTGCCTTGTCCATCTTGAGTGCCTGCTTGAGGGTCTTCTCCACCTCGTGGTTGTGTTTGCGGTCGCGCATGTCGATGAAGTCGATCATGATCAGACCGCCCAGGTCGCGCAGGCGCAGCTGGCGGGCCACCTCTTCGGCAGCCTCCATGTTGGTCTTGAAGGCGGTGTCCTCGATGCCCCGCTCGCCGCTGGATTTCCCGGAGTTGACGTCGATGCTGACCAGGGCCTCGGTCGGTTCGATGATCAGGGAACCGCCCGAGGGGAGCGATACCCGCTTCTCGTAGATCTGGTCGATCTGCTCCTCGATCTGGAAGCGGGAGAAGACCGGCCGTTTCTCCTTGTGCAGCTTGACCAGCTTTTCGCAGCCCGGCATGGTTTCGCGGAAGAAGTCCCTGGCTTCGTTGAAGGCCTCCTTGCTGTCCACCACCACCTCGTCGATGTCGTCGGAGAAGTAGTCGCGGATGAAGCGGATGATCAGCCCCTTATCGCGGTAGATTTCGCCGGCCCCTTTTATCTCGGTGGCGCTCTTTTTGATCCCCTCGTACATGGCCAGCAGATTTTCCATGTCCTTCTGCAGTTCCTCGGGGGTGCGCCCCACCGCCTGGGTGCGTACGATATAGCCGATCCCCTCGGGGATGCTCATCCCGGCCATGATCTCTTTCAACTGCTTGCGCACGCTCTCCTGCTCCACCTTGCGGGAGATGCCGCTGGAGTCGCTTCCCGGCATGAGCACCATGTAGCGCCCCGGCAGGGAGAGGTAACTGGTCAGGGCCGAGCCCTTGTTGTCGCGCTCGTCCTTCTCCACCTGTACCACCAGTTCCTGGCCGCGGCGCAGCACCTCCTGGATGCGGGGACGGCGCTTACGCTGCTCCTCGGGCACGTCGTCCCGCCACTGCCAGAAGTCGGGGTGCAGTTCGCCCATCTGCAGGAAGCCGGGCTTGGGGCGACCGATGTCCACGAAGGCGGCCTGTAGACCCGGTTCCACGCGCAGCACGACCCCTTTGTAGATGTTTCCCTTGGTCTGCTCCTTGCCGCTTATCTCTATATTCAGTTCCATCAGACGTCCGTCATGCACGATGGCCACGCGGGCCTCTTCGGGGTGCATGACGTTGATCAGCATCTTTTTGCTTACGGCCTTGCTCATTGTTGTGTTTATCCTTTTCACATGAGACGAGCTCATACAACTATTAAAAAATGATGAATTATAGAGTTTTTTGGGACGAAAGCAAAGGAAAAGGAGGGGAACGTGAAAAAATGGCGTATCTGACGCCTTTGATTGCGCCGGATACTGTTCTGTTCGTGCCCCGCCAGACTCCTGGTGGAAAAAATGCCGCCGGCACTGTTCCGCGGGGTGATGTTTTGACTCGGCAAAGCAGTGGGGTAGAGTTGAAGGTGACATGCGTTCCCCCTGGTGCGTGGCGAATCGCCGCTTCCCGTCCGGGACGGGGAGGGGGGGGGGCGTGCCGGGTCGCTACATTCTGGAGGTAGTGCCATGAAGAGAGATAACGGTTGTCCGGAGATTGTGATCGTCAATATGGGGGCGGATTCACCCGGTTCGCTGGCTGAGTTGCTGGTGGAGCATGGCTTTGGGGTTGTGACCGTCGGCGACTGGCGCCAGGCGCTCATCACCGCCGGGGACGATGTGCCGGGGCATGTCGTGATCAGTCGCGCCTGCCTGGAAAAGCTGGAGGATGAACTGACCGGTGAGCTGAAGCGGGAGAATCAGCAACTGCGCGAGGAGAACGCCCGCAGCCGGGAGGTGGAGGCGGCGCTGCGCGAGGAGGACGAGCAGCTGTGCACCATCCTCCTCGGTTATCCGATTCCCCAGTTCGTCATCGACGGCAATCACCGGGTTGTCTACTGGAACCGGGCCATGGAGGCCTACAGCGGGATCGCGTCGTGCGACGTGGTGGGAACTGACAGGCAGTGGAGCGCCTTCTATCCCTCTACGCGTCCCTGTCTGGCGGACCTCCTGGTTGATGATGGCGAGGATGGTCTGGCTGCCTGGTACGGGGAGAGGGTGACCCGCTCCGGGTTGCTGCCCGACTGCTACGAGTGCACCGATTTCTTTCCCGATCAGTCCGGGGGGGGGAGGTGGCTGCACTTCATTACAATTAAGATGAAGGATGTTAACGGAGTCACCATCGGCGCCATCGAGACGCTGAACGACATCACCGACCGCAAACTGGCCGAGCAGGAGCTGCACAAGGCCTACAACGAACTGGACGAGCGGGTGAAGGCCCGCACCCGTGACCTGGAGGCGGCAAACCGGGAGCTGGAATCATTCGCCTATTCGGTTTCCCATGATTTGCGCCAGCCGCTGCGGGCAATCGACGGTTTCAGCCAGGCGCTGCTGGAGGAGTATAACGACAGGCTGGACGACGAGGGGAGGGAGTATCTTGGCCGGCTCCGCGCCGGCAGCCAGCGCATGGGCATTCTCATCGACAACATCCTCAGGCTATCCCGGCTTTCGCGGGAGGAAATGCACTACCAGACCGTGGACCTGAGCGCTATTGCCGCCGAGATCGCGGAGGAACTGAAGGGGGCTGACCCGGACCGCCAGGGCGACTTTGTCATCGCCCCCGGATTGACGGTCCATGGCGATCCGGCACTGCTCAGGATCGCCATGCAGAACCTGCTGGCCAATGCCTGGAAGTTCTCCTCCCAGAAGGACCAGGCGCGGGTCGAGTTCGGCACGCGGGAGGTGGAGGGAGAACGGGCTTTCCATGTCAGCGACAACGGAGCTGGCTTCGATATGGCGTACGGCGACAAGTTGTTCGGCGTCTTCCAGCGGCTGCACGGCGCCAAGGAATTTCCCGGCACCGGCATCGGCCTGGCCATTGTGCAGCGCGTCATTCACCGTCACGGCGGCCGGGTCTGGGCTGAGGCTGAGGTCGGCAAGGGGGCCAGCTTCTATTTCGTCCTCTGAAGCTGATTTTGCGCCGGCATACTGCCTGCGTTCGTGCGGCCGCCCGTTTCTGTACTGCCAGGGTGTTCTGGAGCAGCCGTCGATACACTCAGGGCAGTATCGGCTGCTGACGCCCAATCTCGCCGAGGGGGGCGACGAATCTCCCCCCTCGTGGCCAAGCGCTGTTTTACGGGTACAATAACAGCTGGAATGTCTCTGATTCGTTCAGGTCCGAATCCAGAAGGAGGTTCATGATGGAAAGCCAGAAAGTGATACTGCTGGTGGAGGATAACCCGGATGACGAGATGCTTGCCATGCGCGCCCTCAAGAAGAGCAACATAGCAAACTCCATCGTTGTGGCGCGGGATGGGGTGGAGGCTCTGGACTATCTCTTCGGCACCGGCAGCTACGATGGCCGCGATACGTCCGTGCTGCCCCAGATCGTGCTCCTGGACCTGAAACTCCCCAAGGTCGACGGCTTGGAGGTGTTGCGGCGCATCCGGGCTGATAGCCGCACCAGACGGCTCCCGGTGGCGGTCCTCACCTCGTCCAAGGAGGAGAGGGACGTCATTTCCAGCTATGATCTGGGAGCCAACAGCTATATTCGCAAACCGGTGGATTTCGACCAGTTCGCCGAATCGATCAAACAGTTGGGGATGTACTGGCTCGTGCTCAATGAGCCGCCACCGTAGGAGGCGCCTCCATGGAGAAGAAGAAACTGCTCAGTGTCCTGATCGCCGAAGACAACGAGGATGACGCCATACTCGTGGCGCGCAGCCTGCGTCGCTCGGGCTATGAGCTGATCTACGAGCGTGTCGATACGCCGCAGGGGATGGGGGAGGCGCTTGGCCGAAAGCCTTGGGATATCATCCTCGTGGACTACCGCATGCCCAGCTTTGGCGGGCTGGATGCCCTGAAGATCGTCCGGGAGAGAAACCTGGACATTCCGGTCATCCTCGTCTCCGGGGTCATCCTCGAAGACGTGGCCATCGAAGCCATGCGCCAAGGGGCCTGCGACTGCATCAAGAAGGATCATCTCGACCGCCTCTCTCCGGCCGTTGAACGGGAACTGGCGGCGGCGGCGGAGCGGCGGGAGCGGCGCCAGGCCGAGCAGGCCCTGCGGGAGAGCGAGGAGCAGTTCCGGGTCCTGGCCGAGACGTCTCCGGCGGCGATCGTCCTTTTCCAGGGGGAAAACATCGTCTATGTCAACCCATCGGCCGAGCGGCTGACCGGATACACGGAAGAAGAGCTCCTGGGCATGAGGTACGGGGAGTGGATACATGACGATTTCAAGGACCTGGTGAGGGAATGGGTGCTGGTGCGGCAGCAGGAACCGCTGGCGCTCGCGGAGTATGAACTGCGCTATGTGACCAAGGGGGGCGAGGAGCGTTGGGCGCTGTTCTCCGCCGGCCGCATCGACTACAAGGGGAAGCCTGCCGGAATAGCCACCATCTTCGACATAACCGGCCGCAAGCGGGCCGAGGAGCAGTTGCGGGATTCGCTCCGCGAGAAGGAGATCCTGCTCCACGAAATCCATCACCGGGTGAAGAACAACCTGCAGATCGTCTCCACCCTGCTTGACCTGCAATCCGACTACATCGACGACGAACAGTCACTGAGGTACTTCCAGGAAAGCCAGGACCGGATCAACTCCATGGCCCTGGTTCATGAGGCGCTGTACTGTTCCAGGGATCTGGCCCGGATCGACTTCGCCGTGTACCTGGAGGGGCTGACTGACCACCTGTTCAAGTCCTATGTCGTCGATCCGAAGCGGATTTCCCTGAAATGCGCTATCGCCAAGGTCACGCTGGGCATCGACGAGGCGATCCCCTGCGGTCTGATCGTCAACGAGCTGGTCTCCAACTCCCTGAAACATGCTTTTCCCCAGGGGCGACACGGCGAGATCCTGGTTCAGTGCCAGAGCGCCGAAGATGGCCTGATCCGTCTCCGTGTCTCGGATAACGGCGTAGGTCTCCCTCCTGGCCTGGATTTTACGGCGACCAAGACCCTGGGGCTGCAGCTGGTGACCATGCTGGTCAGGCAGGTGCGGGGAGAACTGACGGTCCAGGGGGAGGTCGCTGGTGGGACGGCATTCACCATCAGTTTCCGGGGGATGCAGCAGGGGGAAGGGATAGTTCAGGTCGCGGATGACGCGAAGCGGGCATCCTGAAGGACGGTGCAATGACTGAGCAGGAAAGCCAGAGCGTGATCGACCGTTTGACCGAGGCGCTGCGGAAAGCAAGGGAGGGAGACTGTACCCTGCTCCTGGAAGCTGCCGGCGGGGGCGATGCCATCGATGCCCTGGGCCGTGAGGCCAGGCTCCTCGTCGAGAGCATGAGGGGACATGCGGACGCCCGGGCCGTTGCCGAAGCCGAGCTCAGGGAGTGTCGGGAATCCTGCCGCCGCCTGAAGGCCAATATTCCCGGCATGGTATACCTGTTCGCGCTGCACCCGGACGGGACGTTTTCCTTTCCCTCGGTGAGCGATGCCTCTGGGGAGCTGTTCGCCATCGCTCCGCACGAACTCATGGCCGATGCCGGACTCCTCACCAGGCTGATCCACCCCGATGATCGCGACAGGTTCTTCGCATCCGTCAGGCGCTCTGCCGAGACGCTCGCTCCCTGGCGGGAGGAGATCCGGCACATCGTGCATGGCGAAGTACGCTGGTACGACTGCATCTCCCGTCCCGAGCGGCATGCCAACGGAGATATCGTCTGGGACGGCATCATCCTGGAAATAACCGACCGCAAGCGCGCGGAAGAGAGGCTGAGCGAACAGCTCCACTTCCTCCAGCAATTGCTGGATACCATCCCGCTGCCGGTGTTTTACAAGGATACGGATGGAGTGTATCTGGGGTGCAACTCTGCCTTTGAGCTGTTCTGCGGCTTTTCCAGGGAGCGTATCGTCGGCAGGACGGTCCATGACCTGGTGCCGAGCCAACGGGCAGATGTCTACCAGGAGGCCGACGCCGCCCTGTTTGATGCGCCCGGGGTGCAGGTCTATGAGACGGAGTTCCAGAACAGGGACGGCTCCACGCGCGATGTTATCTTCAACAAGGCCACCTTTGTGGATCCGGAGAACCGGGTGGCCGGTCTGGTCGGCGCGATCACGGACATAAGCGGGCGCAGACGGGCCGAGCGCGAGCTGCTGCTCAAAAATGACATGCTGCGTGCCATCATTCAGGCCGCCCCCACGGCGATCATCGGTCTGGACCTGGACGGAAATGTGTGCAACGTCTGGAATCCGGCGGCGGAACGGATGCTGGGGTGGAGCGCCGCAGAGGTCATGGGAAAACCGCTCCCCGGTATGGATCCTGAGCAGCGGGAAGAGTTCAGGGACTTCCAGGAGTGGATTCGCGGTGGCAGAACCCTGGACGGCGTCGAGGTCAGGCGCCACCGCCAGGACGGCTCTCCCATGGATTGCAGTATCTACGCCTCGCCGCTGCATGACACCGAGGGGCGCATCGTCGGCAGCATCGCCGTGCTGGTTGATGTTACCGAGCGCAAGCAGGTGGAGGAGTCGCTGCGTCTGGCAAATCTGATCGTGGAGAACAGCCCGCTGGTGCTGTTTCGCTGGCGGGCGACCGAGGAGTGGCCGGTGGAGCTAGTTTCCCGTAACGTGACCCGTTTCGGCTATACGCCGGACGAGCTGATTACCGGCGTGGTCCCTTTCTCCGCCCTGGTGCATCCCGATGACCTGCGGCAGGTCGCCGCCGAGGTGGCCGAGTTTGTCCGTCAGGGGGTTGATCGTTTTCAGCAGGAGTACCGCATTGTCACCAAAGGGGGTGCTGTTCGCTGGATCGACGACCGGTCGGCCGTGGAACGTGACAGCCAGGGGCGCATCAGCCACTTCCAGGGAGTGGTGCTTGATATCACCGAGCGTAAGCTGGCCGAGGAGGCGCTTAAAGAGAGTGAGGAGAAGTTCCGTATCCTGGCCCAGACATCTCCCACCGCCATTATCCTGATCCAGGGGGAACGGATCGTTTTTGCCAATCAGGCGGCCAGTCAGATCAGCGGTTATGGCCAGGATGCGTTGCCGGGGATGAGGTATTGGGATCTGGTGTCCGACGATTTCAGGGAACAGGTCCGGCGGCGCGGCCTAGCCCGCCTGCGGGGGGAGCAGGTTCCGGGGCGCTACGAGAGCAAGATCCTCACCCGGGACGGAACTGAGCGCTGGGTGGTTGTGTCGGGGGCCACCATGGAGTACGGCGGCCGTCCGGCAGTCATCATCACGCTGCTGGATATCACCGATACCAAGCTTGCCGAGGAGAGAATCCGGGCCGCGCTGACGGAAAAGGTGGTCCTTTTGAAGGAGATCCACCACCGGGTCAAGAACAACCTGCAGATAATCTCCACCCTGCTGGACCTTCAGGCCGAATCAGTGCGGGATGAGGGGGCGCTATGCGCCTTCCGGGAGAGCCAGGACCGCATCAGGGCCATGGCGCTGGTACACGAGAAGCTCTACCGGACCGAGGACCTCTCCTCCATCGATTTTTCGGGGTACATCGAGAGCCTGGCCGCCCATCTCTACAACAGCTATGCCATCGATTCCGGGCGCGTCTCCTTCTCCATTGACGCGGGTAACGTCTGCCTGAGTATCGATCAGGCCATTCCCTGCGGTTTGATCATCAGCGAACTGGTCTCCAATTCCCTGAAGTACGCCTTTCCCGGAAGCACGAAGGGGAACATCAGCGTCAGCTTTCGGGAACAAGGGGATGGCATGGTCTCGTTGACTGTTGCCGACAGCGGTGTCGGCCTGCCCGTCAACCTGGATTTTACCGCCAGCGAGACCCTCGGGCTGCAGCTGGTCAGAATGCTGGTCAAACAGCTCAGGGGAGAGATTGCTCTGGACAATTCCGGTGGTGCCCGGTTTAGCATCCGCTTTCCGTTGAGTCCCGCTGGATGAGAGGGAACGGGCGAGCCGCGGGCGGAACCGCCATGGCGTGGCCCGCGACGCCGGGATCGTGCTATCTGTGCCATGCTGTTGGTAGCTATGCTGCGAAGGGTATGCGCGAACGGCGCTTGAGGCCGGGGCGCGCTGGAGGGGGGAAGGATGGCTGACATGGAACCGCCAACGCACAGGAGCAGGATACTGATCGTCGAGGATGAGCTGATCATCGCCAGGGGTATCCAGAAGCGTCTGCAGGGCATGGGATACGACGTGATCGATATCGTCCCTTCTGGTGAGGAGGCGATTCAGAGCGCAACGGAGAATCCTCCGGACCTGGTTCTCATGGATATCAACCTCCAGGGGAGCATGGACGGAATCCAGGCGGCGGAGAGCATTCGTTCCCGGCTGGACCTTCCGGTGATCTACCTCACCGCCTATACGGACGCCGAGTCCCTGGGGCGGGCCAAGGTGACGGAGCCGTTCGGTTATATCGTCAAGCCGTTCCAGGACCATACCCTGCAGTCGGCCATCGAGATGGCCCTCTACAAGCACCGCATGGAGAGCCGGCTTAAGAACAGCGAGCAGTGGCTGGCCACCACCCTGCGCAGCATCGGAGACGCGGTGGTCACCACGGATGTGTCCGGACTGGTCAGCTACGTGAATCCCGTGGCGGAAGAACTGATCGGCCTCACACAGAAAGTGGTGCTGGGAAGGCCGTTGGGGGAACTGTTTCGCTACCGGAGCGAAATCAGTATGTTGACCGCGGAGGAGATAGTCTGCAGGGTGGTCGGTGCGGGGGAGACGGTGGTGCTGCCCGGAGATAGTGTGCTGGTGACCGAGTCGGGAAAAACGGTTCCCATCGAGGCCAGGCTGACCCCCATCTCGGGCGGCAGGGAGGATATCCTGGGCATGGTGCTGGTCATGCTCGACGTTACCGCGCAGCGCAGGACCGAGCAGGCGCTCAGGCGCTCGGAGCGGATCCTGACGCTGAAAAACCAGATCGCCAACATATTCCTGGCCACTCCCGATGAGCAGATGTTCTCCCAGGTGCTGTCGGTAATCCGTGATGCCATCGACTGCGCCCATGCCCTGTTCGGCTACATCGACGAAGATGGCGCCCTGGTGGTTCCCACCCTGATGGGGTCGGTGTGGCAGGAGTGCCTGATTCCGGACAAGACGATCCGTTTTCCCTCCGACAGCTGGTCCGGACTGTGGGGCCGTGCCCTGCGGGAGCGGGTCTCGTGTTGCGGTGACGGCCCCTTCTCGGTGCCGCAGGGGCACATCGACATCGATAATTTTCTCGCGATTCCGGTTGTGTACCGCGGGGCCAGCATCGGCCTGATCGCCTTGGCGAACAAGCCGGGAGGGTTCAGCGATGGCGAGCGGGAGCTGCTTGAGATCATCGCCGACCGCATCTCCCCGATTCTGCAGGTGCGCCTGGAGCGCGACCGGCTGGAGCGGAAACGCGGGGAGGCCGCCGAAGCCCTTGCCACGGAGAAGGAGCGCCTGGCGGTGACGCTGCGTTCCATTGGCGACGGGGTGATCACCACCGATACCAGGGGGATGGTGGTGCTGCTCAACAGGGCCGCCGAGGAGATGACCGGCTGGACCCAGGAAGAGGCGGCGGGAAAGCCGTTTCAGGATGTGTTCCGGATCGTCAACGAAAAGAGCCGGGAATGTTGTCCCAGCCCGGTGGAACAGGTGCTTGCCGACGGGGTGGTGGTGGAACTTGCCAACCACACCCTCCTGATCGCCAGGGACGGCGGGGAGCGGGTCATTGCCGACAGCGGCGCGCCGATTCGTGACCGACAGAGCCGGCTGGTGGGGGTCGTGTTGGTGTTTCGCGACATCACCGAGAAGAAGAAGATGGAGGAGGAGATCTTCAATGCCCGCAAGCTGGACTCCATCGGTCTTCTGGCCGGTGGCATTGCCCACGACTTCAACAACCTGCTCACCTCCATACTGGGCAATATCTCCCTCACCAGGATGCAGGTCGGTGAGGGGGACAGGCTGAGGCGGAACCTGGATGAGGCGGAAAAGGCCTCTTTGCGGGCCAAGGATCTGACCCAGCAGCTGCTGACCTTCTCTCGTGGCGGAGCACCGGTGCGCAAGACCGTTTCCCTGGCCGCCATCATCAGGGACTCTGCCACCTTCACCCTGTCCGGTTCCCGGGCCACCTGCCGATTCCAGATCCCCGACGACCTGTACCCGGTGGATGTTGACGAGGGGCAATTCAGCCAGGTGATCAATAACCTGGTGCTCAACGCCGATCAGGCCATGCCCGCCGGGGGGGAGATCGAGATCGTCTGCGCCAATGTCACCCTGGCCAGGGAGTCCCATCTGCCGCTACCGGCGGGCGCCTATGTGCGTATCAGCGTCAAGGATCGGGGGGAGGGGATTGCGGAGGAGTTCGTCCCCCGCATCTTCGATCCCTACTTCACCACAAAGAAGGAGGGCAAGGGGCTGGGGCTGGCGACGGTCTACTCCATCATCAGGAATCACGACGGCCATATCGGTGTCAGCTCATCCCCGGGACAGGGGACCGCGTTCACCATCCATCTCCCCGCCACTGTCAGCGGCATGGTGGCGGCGGCTCCCGAGGAGACGGCAACCACACCCGGCAGAGGGAGTATCCTGGTCATGGATGACGAGGAGAGTATTCGTGAGGTGGCTGGCGAGATGCTCTCCTATCTGGGGTATGAGGTGGTCTTTGCCCGTGACGGCGCCGAGGCGGTGGAACTGTACCGTGTGGCGCGGGAGGGGGAGCACCCCTTTTCTGCACTGCTGATGGATCTGACCATTCCGGGAGGCATGGGGGGGAGGGATGCCATCGCCCTGTTGCGGGAGATGGATCAATCGGTGGTGGCGGTGGTTTCCAGCGGCTATTGCAACGACCCGATCATGGCCGATTACCGGGCATACGGGTTCAGCGGGGTGATCACCAAACCGTACCGGCTGACCGAGCTGAAGCGGGTGCTGGATGGGGTCATCGCCCGGCAGGAAAACCCGGGGGACGTGGCATGAAAAAACGCCCCGCTTCCGTGGTGGAAGCGGGGCGTTGAAGCTGGGGTGTAACGCGCTTATTCCGCTTCGATCAACGTGGCGCTGGTGATGTAAACCGGCTCCAGCGGAACATCGCCGTGGCCGTTTTTATTGCCGGTCTTGACGGCGCGGATCTGGTCAACCACATCCATCCCCTCCAGTACCTGGCCGAAGACGCAGTAGCCGAAGCGGTCGGGCTGCTTGCCCTGGTGGTCCAGGAAGGCGTTGTCAACGGTGTTGATGAAGAACTGCGAGGTGGCGGAATCCACGATGGCGGTACGGGCCATGGCCAGGGTGCCCCGTTTGTTGGAGAGCTTGTTGGTCGCCTCGTTCTTGATGGCGAACTTGGGCTTCTTCTGTTCCATGGCCTCGTTCAGGCCACCCCCCTGAATCATGAAATCCTTGATCACCCGGTGAAAGATCAGTCCGTCATAGAAGCCGTCCTTGACGTAGCCGAGGAAGTTCTTGACGGTGATGGGCGCTTTTTCCTTGAACAGTTCGACAATAATGGACCCCATGGATGTTTCCAGCAGGACCCGCGGATTTTGTTCTGACATATGAAACCTCCGGTGCGTTGTGGTGCTCTGGTGCTGTCGCTCGATTGCACGAATTCGTTATGTAGCACAGAGCTGGCCAAACCGGAACCCTTTTCAGCGTATCCGCGAGTGAAAAGGGGGCTCAGGGCATGAGCAGCTGGATCGTGTCGGCGGGAAGCATGATGAAGAAGCTGGTCCCCGTAGCCTCGTCGGTGGTGAATCCCACCTCTCCCCCCAGAGCCTGCTCTCCGAACAGTTTCATGCTGTAGGTCCCCATTCCCCTGCCCGGTCCCTCCCTGGTGCTGAAGGAGCGCTTGAAGATCTGCAGGGCGACCTCATCCGGTATCATGCCCGGGTTGTGCACCACGAAACAGGGCCTCTGGTCGCGCAACTCGTACCAGAGCCTCACGTGATCGCCCAGGGATGTCGCCTCCAGGGCGTTCTTGACCATGTTGGCCAGGATGCGCGTCAGCAGGGGCGGACTGGTGAGCAGGCAGCTGGTCGTTTCCGTGGCCTCTATGTGCAGGCGGTACGCCATGTCGGGCGGGTAGCCGGTGAATAACGACCTGACCCCCTCCAGGATGCCGGCGCTGGTGATCGGTTCCAGGGTTACTTTCAGCTCACCCTGTTCCGCCTGCAGGATCAGGCGCTGGGTCTGGATCTCCTGGGTGATGCGTTCCGAGATGCTGACGATATTCTGGGCGATCAGGGAGGCGTCCTGGGGGCGTCGCAGCAGCAGTTCGCTCCATCCCTGCAGGCCGGTGATGACGTTGCTCAGGTCGTGGAGAAAGACCATCTCCAGCACGTCGCGCCGCTTTTCGGCGTTGATGTCGTGCAGGACGAAGATGGTCAGGCAGCTGTCTTCCAGTCTGAGCGGGGTGGCGCGCACGCTGAACTCGTGGGCCTCCAGGCGATCGCCCCGGGAGACCGTCATCAGGCATTCCCTGCTGCACGGCTCGTTGGACGCCTGGCTCGCCAGGATGGCGATGGCCGCGCCGCAGGTCGTGCAGCAGCGTGATGTGCCGCATCCGCCGGGTGCGTCCTGGCTGTGCACGCAGTGAAAGGCCTCTCCCGGTCGCATGCCCATGATCGACTGCGGCTCTTTGATGTCCAGCGCGCGCAGGGTTTCCGGGTTGGCGGCCAGGATCTGGCGCTGTTCGTTGAGCACCAGGACGTACCCCTCCACCGAGTCCAGGATGATCTGGGTGATCGGGTTGTGCAGGCAGCAGTCGGCCATGCTGCGGACCTGTTTCTCCGGGGCGCGTTCTGCCGGCGCAAACCAGCTGCCGGAGGGGGGGAGTTGCGGGGAATCCTGAGTGCCAGCCATGTGCCTTCTCCCGGTTGATCGTTGTGGGTGCAGCCTCAAAAATAGCACAGGCGCCCAGGTCGTCAAGGTATTGGAATTGTCTGGAGTGGCGCCGGAGAATGGGGTAGTATGCCACGCTTCAAGGAGGCGCGGCATGACGGATCAGGAAACCTGGACCACTCTCAGGATTCTCACCTGGACCAAGGAGTACTTTGGCGCCCGGGGAATAGAAAACGCCCGGCTGGAGGCCGAGTGGCTGCTTTGCGCTGCCACCGGCCTGGACCGGGTCGGGCTGTACCTCAACTACGACAAGCCGTTGAACCGCGATGAACTGACCGTCTTTCGCCAGATGGTGGCCCGCCGGGCGCGGCGGGAGCCACTGCAGCACATCCTCGGCAGTCAGGAGTTCTGCGGCCTGGAGTTCGCGGTCTCGCCGGATGTGCTCATCCCACGCCACGACACGGAGACCCTGGTGGAAGAGGCGCTCAGACGGGCGCCTCTGGCGCGTACGGTGCTGGACATCGGCACCGGCAGCGGCTGCATTGCCGTCAGCCTGGCAAGGCGCCTGCCTGGTGCCCGGGTCGCGGCGAGCGACATCTCTGCCGTGGCGCTGGAAATGGCCCGCGCTAACGCCCGGGCCAATGGGGTGGATGTGGAATTCCTGCACGGCTCGCTGCTGGAGCCGGTTGCCGGGCGTTGCTTCGACCTGATCGTCTCCAACCCTCCCTACATTCCCAGCGCGGATATCCAACTGCTGGAGCCGGAGGTACGGGATGGCGATCCACGGCTGGCCCTGGACGGCGGGCCGGACGGACTGGACATCTATCGACGCCTGATCCCGGCCAGCCTTGAGCATCTGGAACCGGGCGGCTGGCTGCTGCTGGAGGTGGGCATGGGGCAGGCGCAGGACGTGGCGGAGATGTTCCCCCTGGCTGACGGGTATGGCCAGGTCGTTAGCTCCCCCGATCCCAGGGGGATTGAGCGGGTGATGGGAGCGGCACGAAAGGTGGAATTGACATGACGTTTGACGAGGCACGGCGCGTTCTGGACGAGGCAGACCTGCTGATGGGTGAGGAAGAAATCCAGGGGGCCATCGGTCGCATGGCGGGCGAGATCACGGAGCGGCTGGCCGGCTCCAACCCGGTGGTGCTCTGCATCATGAACGGCGGCCTGATCTTCAGTGGCCAGCTTTTGCCCCGGCTGCACTTTCCCCTGGAGTTGGATTATGTCCATGCCACCCGCTACGGACAGGCCACCTGGGGTGACCGGCTGAACTGGAACCGCAGGCCGCAACTGAACCTGGTCGGCAGGACGGTACTGCTTCTGGACGATATCCTGGACGAGGGGATCACCCTGGCCGCCATCACCGAGTACTGCCGCGGGATGGGGGCGCTTGAGGTGCTGACGGCGGTGCTGGTGGAGAAGCTGCACAGCCGCAAGCTGACACCCGGCATACGGGCCGATTTCACCGGCCTGGAAACCGGCGATCGTTTCCTGTTCGGATACGGCCTGGACTACAAGGGGTACTGGCGCAACGCGCCCGGAATCTTTGCGGTGAAGGGGATGTGAGGCAGTGAAACGGTTCTTCCGGTTCGAACACTACAATACCAGCTTCCGTCAGGAAACCCTGGCCGGGGTGACCACCTTCCTGACCATGGCCTACATCATCATCGTCAACCCGGCCATCATGGAGAACGCCGGCATCCCCCGGGGAGCGTCGATCACTGCCACCATCCTGGCAGCTGTCATCGGTACGGTGATCATGGCGCTCTGGGCGCGGCGCCCCTTTGCCATCGCCCCCTACATGGGGGAGAACGCCTTCATCGCCTTCGTGGTGGTCAAGGTGATGGGCTACAGCTGGCAGGCTGCCCTGGGGGGGGTGTTCATCGCCGGCGCGCTCTTCACCTTGCTGACCCTGTTCGGCATCCGCGGCTGGCTGGCCGAGTCCATCCCCCTGTCCCTCAAGGCCGGCTTTGCCGTGGGGATCGGCCTGTTTCTGACCTTCATCGGCCTGAACGAGACCGGCCTGGTGGTACTGGGGGTGCCGGGCGCGCCGGTCAGGCTGGGCAACCTGGGGGAACCCTCCTGCCTGCTGGCGGTGGCCGGTTTCCTGCTGGTGACGGTGCTCATGGCCCTCCGGGTGCGCGGCGCCCTTTTGATCGGCATCATGGCCGCCACCCTGGGCTCCATCAGCCTGGGGCTTACCCCCCTGCCGGACAGCATCGCCAGCCTTCCGCCGTCACTGGAGCCGATCCTGTTCAAGCTGGACATCGCCGGCGCTCTCTCGGTTCCGTTCCTGCCGGTGGTGGCGGTAATCTTCATCATGGCCTTCCTGGATACGGTGGGCACCCTGATCGGACTCTCCATGCGTGCCGACCTGCTGGACGAGAACGGCAACCTGCCGGAGATCGAGCGCCCCATGCTGGCCGACTCCCTGGCCACCATGGCCGCCCCGCTCCTGGGTACCTCCACTACCGGCGCCTACATCGAGTCGGCCGCCGGTATCGAGGAGGGGGGGCGCACCGGTTTCTCGGCCCTGGTTGTGGCACTCCTCTTCCTGCTGTCGCTGTTCTTCGCCCCGCTCTTCACCATCGTCCCTCCCCACGCCTATGGCATTGCCCTGGTAGTGATCGGCTCCTTCATGATCCGCCCCATCACCCGCATCGATTTCGACGATGTGACCGAACTGGTGCCCGCCTTCCTGACCATCTGCCTGATGGCGTTCACCTACAATATCGGGGTGGGGATGACCTCGGGGATGATCACCCATGTCCTGCTCAAGCTGTTCACCGGCAGGGGGGGCGAGGTCAAGCCGGGCATGTGGGTGCTGGCGCTTCTGTCGCTACTCTTGTTCGTCTGCCTGCCCAAGCTCTGAACGGAGCGGTCCGCACCGCTTTACAGCCCGCTCCTGAGAGAAGAGGGGTGAGGGGTGAGGGGAGTCAGCCGGGCCATTGGCGGGAAACAGAACGCGGAAGACACTCCCTCGTCCCTGCCTGTTCTCCAGCAGGATCGCCCCCCCATGCATCTTCACGATCCCCTGGACCGCCGACACCCCCAGCCCGCGGCCCATGAACTTGGTCGTGAAGAACGGCTCGAAGAGCCGCCTCTCGGTTTCCCGAGTCATGCCGCAGCCGCTGTCCGTCACCTCCAGATAGACGAACCTGCCTGCTGGCGGCTTGTCTTCGATCCTGCTCTGCGCCAGGTAGCTGTCATCGCACTCCCGTACGCCGGTCGTGATGGCTATGGACCCCGGTGCATCCCCCACCGCTTCCACCCCGTTGGCCAGCAGGTTCATGACTACCTGCTCGATCCGGCTCCGGTCTCCCCTGATACGGGGGATGCCGTCCGAGATGCTGATGGTGAGTGTGACGTTTTCCGGCAGCGAGCCGCGCAGGATCGCCTCGTTGTGCCGGAGGAGATCGTTGAGGTCGATGCTGTCCGCTATGACCGGCATCTTGCCGGTGTAATCAAGAATCTGCCCGATGAGTTTGGCCGCCTGCTGGCATGCAGTCTGGGCGGATTCGATGTTGCCTCGGGTGGGTGAGTCAGGGAGGAGCCGCCGCCGGACCAGGTCCAGATTGCCGATGATGACCGTGAGGAGGTTGTTGAAGTCGTGGGCGATACCGCCGGCCAGAATCCCCAGGCTCTCCAGTTTCTGGGAGTGCAGCAGTCGTCGCTCCATCGCCAGGCGCTCGGCCTCCATGGCTCTCAGTTCCGTGACATCGCGGAAGATGGTCAGCTTGACGGTTCGGCCGGATTGTCTCAGCGGGGTCTCGATGATGTCGTAGGTCTTGCCGCTCTTGGGAAAAAACTGCTCACGCCGCACGGTTGCGCCTGCCTGCACCTCCCGGAGACGGCAGTCGAGACAGGGGGCCGTGCGGTCATCCAGATAGTCATGACAGATGCGCCCCCTCCAGTCGCCGAAGTCCCGGGCAAGGGCGCCGTTGCCGTACAGTATGGTGTGGTTCGAGTCAGAGATGTAGATGTCGTCCTGCATGGCCTCGAAGATGGCGACCAGGTTGTCCCGCTCGTTGCGCAGGCTCTCGCGGGATTCGTTCAGTTCGCTGGTCCGCTGGGACAGTTCCGCAAGCGACGCCCTGAGACGGCGGTTCAGTAACAGCGACCTGAACGCGAACAGCGCGATCAGGGAAGTCGCGACGGTGATGGCCAGCAGATGCGTGCGGTAGTGGGCGATAACCTGGCCGAGTGTGATCCTGCCCATGTCCCGGTAGGGCCCCAGGCGGAGATCCCTCAACAGCTCATGGACAGCGGAGTAATCCGCCGGAATGGTCCAGCCGCTTCCTCCCGAGGCCAGCGCCGTCGGGTCGTCCGGCCGCATGGTCATCAGGGCGATCGCGACCCGCCGGGACAGTTCGTCGTTGGTGCCGCTGACAACGGCGAAGGGCCATTCCGGGTAGAGGCGCGTGGAGAGCAGAAAGGGGTAACCTCTGACCGGACGCGCGGGCGGGATGACCCGGATGGAGCGCAGGTCCACCTTTCCCTGGGCAGCCATGGTTTCCAGCTGGCTGCTGCGGATGGTTCCGGCGTCGCTGGTTCCGGAGACGACGTCCCGCACTACCGCGTCATGGGTGCCGGCAAATCGAAGGTTGGCAAAATCCCGCTCCGGCTTCAGCCGGGCGCCATGCAGTTCCCGCCTGGCGCAGAGCCACCCTCCCAGTGATTCCGAGTCCACGGCTGAGAATTTCTTGCCCTTAAGGTCGGACAGGATCCGGATGTCTTTCCGGTCGGCGCGGGTGAAGATGACGCCGCCGTACACCCCCTGGGGTCCGTTGAGGGAGGGGAGCTGGAAGCCGGCGATGCGGTACGCCTTGCCGCTGAATTCCAGCTGGGCGTACTGCACCGGGTTGGTGATGATGAACTGTACCTCTCCCGAGGCGACCTTTTGCGCAACCTGGCCGAAGTCGAGGGGGACGATCTCGAACCTCCCCCCCAGGTGGTGTTCCAGGTACGCGGCGGTCGGTTTCCAGCGCCTGATGCACTCCTCCCTCCCCCGGTTGGCCAGGGCGCCGATGCGTATGGGTACGGTGACGCTGGTCGCGGTGGGGGCGGGATAGATCTCGTGGGCCTGAAGGGGGGAGAGGGTGATTCCCAGCAGCAGGGGCGACAGCAGAAGCAGCAGGAACGGTCTCTCTCCTGGCCGGGGAGGCAAGCCTGCGCAGAGCGCAGCCACGAGGGTGGCTGAAACAGCGCTGAGCAGCGCTGCGAGCGTTGGAAGCGAAGCTCTTCTCCTCACCTCTATCTCCTTTCAGCGGATGCGGCTTGCCCTGCTATTTCCTGACGAACTCCACCTCAAGCTGGATGGCCACCTCTTCTCCCACCACCACGCCGCCGTTGTCCATGCTCTTGTTCCAGGTGATGCCGAAGTCCCTGCGGTTGATGGTTGTCGTTGCCGAAGCGCCGCGCCTGATCTGGCCCCACGGATCCCGCACCTCGGGTGTCAGGCCGTCAACACGCAGCACCACCGGCCTGGTAACCCCCTTGATGGTCAGGTTGCCGGTTACAATGAGCTTGCCCGGTCCGGCCTTCTCCACCCTGGTGGAGACGAAAGTCATGGCGGGAAATTTCGTTGCATCGAAGAAGTCAGGGCTGCGCAGGTGGTCGTCCCGCTTGTTGACACCGGTGTTGATGGAAGCAACGTCGATGCTGACGTCGACCCGTGATTTCGTGATGTCCTTCTCATCCAGTTTCAGGATGGCGCTGATCTTCTCGAAGTTGCCCCTGACATTGCTGATCATCAGGTGCCTGACCTTGAACTGGGCAGTGCTGTGGTCCGGGTCCAGACTCCAGGTGGAGGCCAGGGCCGAAAGCGGCAGGGCCAGAAGCAGCATGGTTACGAGAGAGATAAACCGTTTCATGACATCCTCCTTGCGGGTGATATGACCTGTTACGGGATCTTCAAATAATCGAGGACCTGGGCTGGGTGTTGTTCAGCCTTGGCGACCTTGGGCCACTGCTTTTTCACGATTCCGTCGGCACCGATCACCACAGTGGAGCGGATGATGCCGACGGTTTTCCTGCCGCAGGTTACCTTCTCCCCGAAAGCGCCATAGGCCTGCATCATGGTGGTCTCCGGGTCGGACAGCAGCACGAAGGGGAGCCCGAAGGCGCTGATGAACTTGGTGTGGGACGCGATGCTGTCCTTGCTCACGCCCAGCAGCACGATATTGTTAGCGTCAAGTTTCCCGTGGTTGTCCCGGAAGGCGCAGGCTTCCTTGGTGCAGCCGGGGGTGTTGTCCTTGGGGTAGAAATAGATGACGACCGTTTTCCCGGCATACTCGCTCAGGCTGTGCTGTTTGCCGTCGCTCCCCTCCAGGGTGAAGTCAGGGGCTTTTTTCCCTTCCAATGACATGATCTGCCTCCTTGAAATAAAATGAATCCAATAGGATCAATTGGGTCTACTTTAGCATCAAAACCTTGCAGGTCAACCTAAAAATTTCCATCACGCCCGCATTTTATTGCAGCTGGTATACTTCCTGTCATGACACGGCAACCAATTCACGGGGAAAGGAGAAGTCTGATGCGGAAGAATACTCTGGCGTGTGCCGCGGCCGTCATCGGGACGCTGGCGCTGTTGTCGCTCCCGGCCCTGACCACCGCCGCCAAAGCAAAACCGGCCAATGACGGACGGGCGCAGTGCTACGAATGCCATGAAGAGGTCAAGGCTCTCAAGGAGGGGTCACGCCATGCCTCCCTTTCCTGTGCGACCTGTCATGGCAAAATGGCCGAACACATGAACGATCCCGAGAGCAACAGGCCGGTGACGGTCATCGATCAGGCCCTCTGCGCCAGGTGCCACAAACAGCAGTACGACAGCTTTGTCATGGTGAATTACGAGGCCCATGCCCGCAGGGAAAAGGGCATCCCCACCGGTCGCTCCCCCATGCAGGACAAGCTGCTGGCCGGCCACGGTTTCACCTTCGAACATGCCGAACCCCGCGGCCATGCCTTCATGGTCACGGACCAGTTCATCGTGGACCGTTTCCAGGGGGGGCGCTTCCAGTACAGGGATGGCTGGAAGGGGGTGGACAGGACCGGCAAAACCTGGGACGTGCTGACCGACACCGGCAGGAAACTGCCCGAGACCGCCATGGCGGGCAACCCCACCTGTATCCAGTGCAAGAGCTCCGACCATATCCTCAGGTGGAAATTCCTGGGGGACAGGGATTCCAAGGCGAAATGGGACCGCGGATCGGATGTCGTGGCGATTGCCAAGGATACCAACAACCCCATGGGCTGCATCCACTGCCACGACCCCCACGGCACCCAGCCGCGCGTGGTGCGTGACGCACTGATCCAGGCCATTGAAAAGGAGCCTGCAACGAACATCTTCGCCAAAAACGGCAGGACCGATCTGAGAGTGATCTCCTTCAGGGACGGTTTCCGCAAGATCGGCGTCATGGAGAAGGTCGACTCGCGCATGATGTGCGCCCAGTGCCACGTTGAGTACAACTGCAATGCCGGCAACCAGTGGAGCGACGGCGCGAAGGTGGGTTTCGACGACCGCCGCACCAACCACTTCCCCCTGCGGAACTCGCTGCAGCTCCTCAAACACTACAGGGAGCTGGACTTCTACGACTTCAAGCACGCCATAACCGGCGCCCGTCTGGTCAAGTTCCAGCACCCCGAGGCCGAGACCTATGCCGGCAGCGTGCACGACAGGGCCGGCGTTCAGTGCCACCAGTGTCACATGCCGCAGCAGAAGGGGAAAAACGGCAAGATCTTCTCCAGTCATGGCGTGATCCGTCCCAAGAACCACGTCAGAGAGTCCTGTCTGGGATGTCATCCCGACAGTACCGTTGAGCGCAAGCTGTACCAGATCGAGGCGGTGCGGAATTACATCAGCGGCAAGATGCGCAAGTCGGAGTACTGGCTGGGGCAGCTGATCGACAGCTATGTCGCTGCCCAGCGCATGGGGGTTACGGAGAGCGTGCTGGCCCAGGCGCGGGAGAAGCATGAGGAGGCCCATGTATTGTGGGAGTACTGGACCGCCGAGAACTCGGACGGGTTCCACAATCCCGACCTTGCCCGCGAAAGCCTGGCCGGTTCCATAGCCGCCTCCAAGGCTGGGGTCAGGATCCTGAACGACGCCATGCAGGTGGCCAGGAAGGGTGATGGGAAGTAGCCGGCCAAGCCGCTGCTGAAAAACCACAGGCCCCGTTCCGAAAGGTTCGGGGCCTGTGTGTTTCCGGCCGCGGCACGCGCCAGCCATCTCAAGGAAGTAGTGTACTGCTCTGGTCGACTTATGGGGCGAGCCTGAACTGCCCGACCTGCTCCTGCAGTTCGTGGGCCAGGTCCATCAGCTGACGGGCCGCCGCAACGGAATTCTGGACCTCCTGGACGGTCTTCTGGGCGATGGTGGTGATCTGGTTGATGTTGCCGCTGATCTCGCCGGTGGTTGTGGTCTGCTCCTCGGCGGCGATGGCCACCTGGCTGATCTGGGAGGTGATGGCGCTGGCATGCCGGAGGATTTCCTGCAACGCCTCACCCGACCGGGCGGCCTCTTCGGTTCCCCTGCTCACCTGTGTGACCCCCTCTTCCATGGAGCGGGCCGCATCCTGGATGTTGCCCTGGATGGAGCCGATCATGCCGGCGATCTCTCTGGTCGCCCTGCTGGTCCTCTCCGCCAGGGCGCGAACCTCGTCGGCGACAACGGCAAAGCCGCGCCCCTGCTCACCGGCCCTGGCCGCCTCGATGGCAGCATTCAAAGCCAGCAGGTTGGTCTGGTCGGCGATCTCGTCGATGGCGTTGATGATCGTGCCGATCTGGTCGGAGCTGGCCCCCAGTTCCTTCACCGTTGCGGCTGATTTCATCACCAGTTCCGCGATGCTGTCCATCATCTGGACCGTCTGGCGGACCACCCCTTCCGCGCTTCGGGCTGTTCCCTCCGTCTCCCTGACGCTTGCGGCGGTGCTGTCGCAGTTGCCGGCGATCTCCTGGGAGGTGGCGGCCATCTCCTCCGCTGCCGTGGCCACCGCCACGGCCTGGGCCGCCACCGCGTCCACGCCGTTGGACATGCTGGCTGAGTTCGCGTGAACCTGGTGGGCCGCGGCGACGACGTTGTCGGAGGCATGGCGGACGCTACCCAGAAGCAGCCTGAGACGTTCCACCATGCGGTTCATGTCGTCGGCCAGCATGCCCAACTCATCGTCCGATGTCTTGCTGATCAGGACCCCCAGATCACCGTCGGCGATCTGGTGCAGGTGGCTGGCCAGCCGCTCGATCCCCCGGGAGATGTACCAGGCCACCCCGAAGGCGACGGCTGTGCCGGCCACGAACACGCCCAGGCCGATGAACAGGCAGCCCAAAAGGGTCCTGCGCAGGGCCGCATTGATCTCGTCGATGCTGATGTCGATGCCGATGGCGTAGGATACTCCGTTTGCCAGGCGTGACGGGAGAAACACCGAGCGGAAGGTCCCCCACTTGTCGGTGTACTGTTCATAAACGGGTTTGTTCTCAGCCAGCGCCTTCTTGAGCCCCGTTGAAGCGTCACTGTACGGTTCGAACAGGGTGGTCAGCTCCCCCTTTTTCAGTTCCTCCTTTGTATAGCTGGAGAGGGTGAAGGCGACCTCCCCATCCTTCATCACCACCGTATAGGCGTAGTTGATCCCGCTCTGGTTCACCATGGCCGACAGGTCGTCCAGTTCTCTTCTGAATTCGGAGGGGGAGATGGTTTCCCCCCGGCCCAGCCGTTCGTGGAAACGGTCCATGGCCAGTTTCAGCCCCTGGGCGCTGGCCAGCAGTCTGGCGTCGATGCCCCGCAGCACCGTTTTTTTCTGGTTCGCGTAGTTGTAGCAGGTGAAGGCGGCGATGGTGAGGATATTCAGGGCGGTGATGGCCAGGAACAGCTTGTGGAGCAGCTTCATTCTGGTGAAGAGTCGTGCGGTTGACATCGATAGTTTCCTTTCGGTACCCAGGTTGATGTATCGATTGTTGCGCATGTGTGTCGTTGGCCTGTCTTCTCCGTCAATCGCAGCCACAGAAGACATCGCTGCTTCAGATCTCCCTGGCGCCTGTGGGCTGCTGCCTGCCTGCTGCCGCCGGATAGGTTCCGTTTTTCAGGAGGGGCTGCAGTGCTTCCGCGGGCAGCGGTTTGCTAAAGTAGTACCCCTGTACCTCCTGGCAGTTGTGCTCTTCCAGGAAGTGCAGCTGCTCCTGTCTCTCGACCCCCTCCGCCACCAGGCCAAGCCCCAGGTTGTGCCCCAGGTTGATAATGGTAGCCACGAGGGTTTCATCACTTTTGTTTCCGGGAATGCCGCTGACAAAACTCTTGTCAATCTTCAGGATGTCTGCCGGGAGGCGTTTCAGAAGGGAGAGGGAGGAGTAGCCGGTACCGAAATCATCGATAGCGATGGAGATGCCCATCTCCTTCAGTTCGTTGAGCAGGCTGATGGCCCTCTCCGGGTTGAGCATGATGACGCTCTCGGTGATCTCAAGTTCAAGGCAGGATGGCTGGAGACCGGTCTCCCCCAGGATTCTCCGGATGGTGTCGGTCAGGTTGTCGTGTGTGAACTGCCGGCACGAGATGTTGACCGAGATCCTCATCTGCGCAAACCCGGCCTCCTGCCAGGCTCTGGCCTGTGTGCAGGCGTTCCTGAGTACCCACTCGCCAATCGGTATGATCAGCCCGGTCTCCTCGGCCAGCGGGATGAATGCGTCGGGCAGAACCAGCCCCTTCTGTGGCTGCTGCCAGCGGATCAGTGCCTCCACCCCCACGATCCTGCCGGTTGTCGTGTTGACCCGCGGCTGGTAGTGGAGCAGGAATTCATCCCGTGCCAGGGCATGCCTCAAGCCGGTCTCCATGGAGAGACGCTCGCTGACCCGGGAGTTCATCTCCTCCGAAAAAAACTGGTAGGTGTTACGTCCCTCCTCCTTGGCGTGATACATGGCCGTATCGGCGTTCTTCAGCAGTTTCTCCGCCGTGTCGCCATCGTTCGGGTAGAGGGTTACGCCCATGCTGGCCGTGATGAACATCTCGTGCTTTTCGAGGCGGAATGGCGCACTAAAGACGTGCAGTATCTTCTCGGCAACCAGGAGCGAGTCCGCCGGTGTTGCGATCTCATCGATGATGATGGTGAACTCGTCTCCACCCAGCCGGGAAATGGTGTCGGCTTTGCGGACGACTCCCCGCAGTCTGTCTGCCACCTCCTTGAGAAGCATGTCTCCGGTGTGATGGCCGAGGGTGTCATTGATGATTTTGAACCGGTCCAGATCCAGGTAGATCACAGCCAACATCTTCCCGGAACGTTCCTTCTTGTAGAGCCCCTGTCTGAGTCGGTCGAAAAACAGCGTGCGATTTGGCAGCCCGGTCAGCGCATCGTGGTGCGCCATGTGCATCAGCTCCCCTTCGAAGCGCTTCCTCTCGGAAATGTCCCTGAGTACCATGCAGATCACCTGCTGCTCCCCATAGGAAACCAGGTTGGCGTTGAGATCGACCTCAACCATGCTGCCGTCCTCTGCTCTGACCGTGTGTTCTCCCAGGAAGCAGACCTTTTCCGAAAGGATCCGGTTGATACGCCAGTCAACCCCGGAGCGGTCGTCCTCCATAATGTCATACAATGTCAGCTGGGTGGCCTTGTCGGGGGCATAGTTCAGAAGCCTCTGAAAGGCGAGGTTCGCTTCCAGGATGCGCCTGCTGTCGATGTCCACGAGCAGAATGATATCCGATGCCTGGCTGATGACGGAGCGGTATCTTTTTTCCGTGTCTTTGCGTTCCTTGCGGGAGGCGAGCAGCTTTGCGTACAGGATATAGCCGGTCAGGGAGGAAATCAGGCAGAACCCCAGGAAGCAGAAGAGGAAGTACTGGACCGCGTCCACCCCCTGGCTGTAGATCTTGCGCCGCATGTCGACCCGGGCGATGAGTGCCGGTTTGCCGTGGATGTCATTGATCAGGCCATACCCGGTGATGGTTTCACCGCTGCCGGGGCTGACCGCGATAGGCCTGGTGGCCGAAAGGGGAGGCAGCATTGCCGCGATTTTCGATGATTGTCGGGCTGCGTTAAGGGGGAGGATGGACAGGTTAAGGTGGTTTAGATCTGCCAGGCGCCTGATTTCGTCGGTTCCGAGGAATCGTCCCATGATCAGTGATCCGTGGATTGGTCCCTGATAGGAACTCGTCAGAACCGGTCGCGATACAAGCAGCAGCGGACCTTCCGGCAGCAGGAGCGCCCCGGACAGCACGCTGTCGCTGGATGTGTGGCGCACAAGCGGGCTGTTACCCGTTAGCTGTTTCACCAGGGAGGGGGGCAGCGGTGATTCTGTGCCCGTACGAAGATCGAAGGCCTTCGCAAAGACGATAGCGCCTGAATTTCTGACATAGACGAGGATATTCAAGCGGAGCTTGGGGAAAATGGCGTCGTCAAGGTTTGACCTGCTGAAGGTTTTGTTTCCGTTGTCGATGAACGCGTAGGCCTCATCCCATCCGGCATAGTCGCCGGTGATCGTGTCTATCTGCCGGATGTCGTCGGCAATGGAGTTGAGAGCCCGTCTCACGTTTTCAGACGTGTAGTCCTGTTCAAGCTGGGAAAAGCTGTTGAGCAGGATCAGGTGGGAGGAGAGGTACAGAAACGAGGAAATACCCGCGATGAACGCGACAAGCAGCAGGATTGCCTTGGTCTTTCTGCTCATTGCGTCTCCTTGGGTGGAAGCGGGGTGTTTCCCGAACATCCAGGGGGATGGAATCCTGTTGCCGGCATGTCAGGGCGGAGCCAGCGAATGGTACGGTGAACACGAGTGGCGTTCCCGGACCGGGGCATTCATGGCCCGGTCCGGGCGTTGATGGACAGTAGATATCTTAGCGTGAATCGTGAAAAACGGAAGGGCGCAAGAAGATGGGGGGCTAACGTTTCGCGATCGGCCACCCCTGCTCGAAACCGGGGGGGAAGAAGTTCTCCTTCGTGCGGTTGTAGTAGCCGAACTGCAGGCGGGGAAACTCGCTCTTCAGCCGCTCCAGCAGTCGGTACATGCCGATGCCCCGGCCGGTCACCCCCATCTCGCGGTTGTAGTACTCCGGGTCGATGGACAGGTTGCGCAGCTGGAGCATGTCCACCCCGGTGTCGGCCACGAAGCGAAGCAGCGCCTCCACCTCCTCGGGGGCGTCGCTGACGCCGGGGGAGACCAGGTGGTTGATCATGGTGAAGCGGCCGGCCTGTTTGGCGATCCGGACCGATTCCAGCACGTTGTCGAAACAGTACCCCCGGGGACGGTAGTAGCGGTTGTAGAGATCCTCGCGCACCGAGTTCAGGGAGAAACGGAACGAGTCCATGCCGACGTCGCACAGGAGCCGCACCTTGTCTGGAAGGGAGCCGTTGGAGTTGAAGTTCACCGTGCCGCGGGAGGTGGCCTGTTTCATGCGGCGGGTGGCTTCGGCGATGGTGTCGGCCTGCAGGATCGGGTCTCCCTCGCACCCCTGGCCGTAGGAGACGATGGCCTGCTCCAGGTGCGGCACGGCGATCTGGCACAGCTCCTCCGGGACGTGGCTCGGTGGCTCGGGGACGTTGTTTATT
>MTLE01000915.1_pt1 | contig 66010 bp, 48 predicted proteins | sample 1982461 | NCBI WGS metagenome assembly MTLE01 (sample SAMN05712605, study PRJNA340218) | biofilm metagenome | isolation source: sample SPL anode biofilm adapted to -200 mV | place: USA | collected 2012-02-03 | reverse complement strand
CCGTAACGGGACAGTAGTGATGGTTTAATATTACTCGATATTAACACGACAATAGCTTCGCATCAAAAAACATCAACGGACCACAAAAACAACAAACCACCAAACAAATAATATTTATATCTACAAATTGCTAAATAGCAAACATAACTTCACAACTATTCGGAAAAATATTTCTGCATTTAAAACCATTTATCAACCATCCTGTGAACCACCACAACCTTGTTTTTACCTCACTGTTTCAACTAAATTGGCTGGTTTCATTATAGATGTTCCCATTCAAGCAAATAATGGTCTGTTTAGTGAATTGTGTAGTTAATAAAACACAATCCAACGAGTGTTTGCAAGATAAAAAAAGGCACCCCGTGAGGAGTGCCTTTGCAAAGGAATTTTTATCAGAACAATCAGGCCTGAGCCCAATTGTCGCGCAGCAGTTTGACCGCGTTGGTGAGAATCTGCTTGCGATCGCCCTTGCCGTCTTTATAGCCACATTCGAAACTGACGTAGTTTTGGTAGCCGATGGCTTTCAGGCCGCGGAAACCATCCACGTAATTATCGCCTTCGTCTTCGCCCGGCATATTGCGGGTTTTGCGGCTGGCGACATGAACGTGGCGCAGATACTTGCCGCCGGAAATGAACGCGCCCATATCGCTGGTTTCTTCCCAGGTCATGTGCCAGAAATCGCCCATCAAATTGATGCCGGGATTTTTCACGTCGCGGCAGATGGAAGCGCCATCGGCCACCTGGCGCAGGAAAAAGCATTCCCCGCGATTCAACGGTTCCAAGATCAAGCTGGTGCCCGCTTTGGCGGCGTGATCGCCGATTTCGGGCAAGTACGTTTTCACCAAAAATTCGCGCGCCTCTTGATTGCCCATCTTGGTCTGGCCATTGAAGGCCGGCACCAGGATCATGCCGGTGGAACCCAGAGCGCCCGCGGCGGTCAGGATTTCCTTGCTGGTGTCCATCGACTTTTTGCGCTCTTCTTCCTTTTCGGAAATCGGCACGCCGCTGAAGCCGGCGCAGATGGCGCTGATCTTGATTTTGCGACCGCTCAAGGCTTTTTGAAAATCCTCGACCCGTTTAGAAAGATTGCCACCTCCAGGTTCAAGACCTTCAAAACCAAGGCTTTCCAAGAAATCAAGTTTCTCGGTCAACGAATTGCCGGGGGCCACGCCTTCTTGGCAGGAAAGGCGTAATTTGGCCGGAGAAGCGGGATCAGGCAGGGAGATGGCCTGGGCCGAATGCGGCAACGCGGCCACCGCGCCCGCCATGCCAGCCAGAGTAAAAAATTCGCGACGATTCACATTCATGTTATTTGCTCCTGTATCAATGCGTGCTTTTGGACGATCCGCCGGGGTTAAATTATTCAATGCCTGGCCCAAACAGTAAAAGGACTGGGCCGAAAAGCAACCGTTTTTCCAACCGCAGGCAACGCATATACACCATGCTTCACACCTGGAGTTCTAGTGTAGAGTCTCGCCACTGGCTGGACTGGGGGGTTCTTTCGGCACTGTCCGGTAGAAGTGCGCCCCGGAGGAATCATGGATGCGATCGTAGATTTGCAGGGGAACACCTGCTGAGGGTAATTCAGAGATGGTTTTCCAGTCCACCAAGTTGGTGGAAGTCTGGAGCAAATAAATGGTGTCGCTGGCGCCTTGAAGGCTTATTTGGAGCGACCGATTCGCCTGCTGCGTCATGCGCAGCAAGGATACGGCCGGCGGGGGATCACCCTCGATTCGCACATAATCCGAACAGGCGATGCCGCCATAGCTGGTGAACTTGCCACCGACGATAACCTCGCCGCTGGCCTGAACTGTCAAACTCGTGATGTAGACGTTGTCCCCGCCAAATCCAGTGCCCATGACGTAGTCCCCATCGCAGGTGCCGTCATTGTTCAATTTGGCGATGCCCACACTGAAAACGTCATCCACCGTGGTAAACGCGCCGCCAATCAACACGCGCCCATTGGCTTGCACCGCCACACTGTAAACCGGGCCGTCGGGCCCCGGGCCAGGGTCAAAACTATCATCGAGCTGGCCGTTGGGCAGCAATCGGGCGACCCGCGCGCGCGGCACGCCTTGAACTTGCGTGAAAGATCCCGCGATAACGACATTGCCCACGGTATCGATGGCCAATGCGTAAATCGTGCCGTTAGCCCCAATCCCAGCATTGAACGAAGGATCAAAAGCGCCATCGGGAAAAAAGCGGGCGAGATTCGTGCGGGGAACGCTGGCGGAAGGCGAAAATAACCCGCTGACCACAAAACTGCCATCGGGCCAAGTGGCCAATCGATTGACGATGGGGGTTCGTCCGTCGAAGATTTCGGTAATCGTTTGCGCCTGGAACTGGGTATCCATGCGCCCATTCGCATTGAGCCGGGTTAGGTATAAATTGATTTTATCCTTATCCCAAATGATCGATTGGGACGCGACCAAAACTCGGTGGCCAGGTTGGGAGGCTAACGATACCGCTAACCCATAGCAGCCCCCATGTTGTAGGCCCGGACCAGAGACAAACCCGGGGTCCAAACTGCCGGACGCATCGAATCGGTCAATAATCGACATGTCATACCGGGACTCGTAACCAACCGCATAGCAATAACCATCCGGCTGATATTTCAGCGCCATGCCGGATACGGGCACCGAGCTAAAAGTGGTATCCAAAGCACCTGGCTGCGCAAGCACCCCAGCAGACGATAGAGCCCATAGCAATACTGTGTTCAATATTTGCAGGCGGCTCCTTAACTTGGCAGTGGAAAACCACATTTCCATATTCGGGCTGAAACTAATAGCATACTTTATGCCAAAGCGATGACTGTAAGCTAGCTGGCTAGACACACCTCATCATAAGCTAGCACCTCGCCTTCTTCATCGGGAATGTCCGCTCAGGAGGCGATTCTGGCAAGTACTTTTGATAAAGTTAATATCCCAATTACAAACAACACACCCGCAATGCTATATAATCCAAACAAGTTAGTCGAATCGCGTTTGAGAGCGGATATCATCGGCGGTAATTTCCGCCAAGCCATCGATCAGTAACGTGCGATATGTGCCGGGGTGAGGATTTTCACGCGCGGCCAGTTCTCCCGCCAGCCCCCAGATGGCCAGCGCGGCCGCGGCGGCCTTTAAACCATCCGTTTCCACTGCACAACAAGCCCCGGAAATCGCTGAGGCGACGCAACCCGTGCCCGTCACCCGAGCCATTAAGGCATGGCCATTAGCGATGGCGCAGGATCGTTTCCCATCGGTGACCCAATCGACCACTCCCGTCAGGCTGGCAATAACCTCAAAATCGCACGCCATTTGCGTGGCGGCGACGCGGGCATCATTCGCATCATCCGTGGCGTCCACGCCGCGCGTTTGCGCCGACAACCCTGCCAATGCGCGAATTTCGGAGGCATTGCCGCGCACGAGGGTCACCAAACGTTCCTCCAGCAAGCGGCGCGCGGTGTCCGTGCGCAAACGCGTGGCACCCGCGCCTACCGGGTCCAAAATGACGGGTTTGCCCAGCTTGCGCGCCACCCGCGCGGCGCGGAACATGGCATCGATCCAGGTGGTGGATAAGGTTCCAATATTAATGACCAAAGCCCCCGCCAAGGCAGCCATTTCCTCAACTTCCTCCACCGCATGGGCCATGACCGGGGAAGCCCCCAGTGCGAGCAACGCGTTGGCGGTGAAATCCATCACCACGTAATTGGTAATATTATGCACCAACGGCCGGCGCGCGCGCACCGCCGCCAGCACTTGGGCCACCTCGTCCGGTTGCATCACGCTTCCCCAGAGGCCATTAGGGCTAGCTCATGCGCGCCTTCGCGCAACAACTGTTCGGTGGTTTCCCAGCCCAAACACGCGTCGGTGATGGAGACCCCGTATTTCAAATCGGCGGGGTTGGGGCAAATCGCCTGGCTGCCCTCGAAGAGATTGCTTTCGATCATGGTCCCGATGATGGCACGGTTGCCCGCCTTGCGCTGCTCGATCACACTGCGCCACACGTCCGCCTGGCGCTCGAATTTCTTGAGCGAATTGGCGTGGCTGCAATCCACCATCACCACCGGTGGCAGTTTAGCTTTATCAAGTTGCTCCACCGCCTGGCGGATGCTTTCCGGATCGTAATTCGTCTTGCCCCGCCCGCCGCGCAACACCACGTGCCCGCCCGGGTTGCCGCTCGTGCGGATGATGCTGGTGAACCCTTCTTGGTCGGTGCCGAGGAAATTATGCGAATGGCGCGAAGCCCACACGGCGTCGATAGCCGTTTGCAGGCTGCCGTCAGTGCCATTTTTGAATCCCACCGGCATAGAGAGCCCGCTGGCCAGCTCGCGGTGGGTCTGGGATTCGGTGGTGCGCGCCCCGATGGCGGCCCAGGAAATCAATTCGGCGATGTACTGCGGGATAATGGGGTCCAGGAACTCCGTGGCCGCGGGCAAGCCGAGGCTATTCACGCGCAGCAAGAGTTCGCGCGCCAGCTTCAGGCCGGTCTCGATGTCGTAAGTGCCGTTAAGGTTGGGATCGTTGATCAGGCCTTTCCAGCCGATGGTGGTGCGCGGTTTCTCAAAATAAACCCGCATCACAATGCAGAGGTGGCGCTTCAATTCCTCGCGCAGGGCGGCCAGACGCGTGGCGTACTCGATGGCCCCGCGCGGATGATGGATGGAGCAAGGCCCCACCACCACTAACAGGCGCGAATCCTTGCCCTCCAAAATGCGCGCCACTTCCTCGCGGCCGGTGACCACGGTTTGGTTCACCGCCTCGGTGGCGGGCAAAACTTCCTTGAGCACGCTCGGCGCGACCAGCCGCACCGTTTCCTTGACGTGCAAATTATATGTCTCTTGCATCGGCCCGCCAGTATGCGGGAGCCAGCCCGTTTGGGAAGTCCATTCTTTGGGGGAGAGTGTACTCTCCACGCTTCTGCAAAGCCGTCCTGAGCTCATCTAGCCGGAAACCTTGGGCATTATTTTCCGGTATTAATCTCAACCAATCCATTTGTTTGGACTATTCTATCAGCCTAATACATTAACAGCAGCGTCCGCTGGCCTAACCCGTCCTGCGGAACTTGCCACTCGAAGCTTGAAAATCCCCCCATCTCACCGTAGTAAGCAGAGGGTATGTCTTTGAAGATAATCGGGCATCCGCCGATGGCCAAGGATGAGCAGGGGCGTTTGTTGTCCCGCATCGGCACGGTGTTTCCCAGTAAGGGGGTGTTGATCACCTCGTCGGGCATCCATGCCTGGCAACGGCTGCAATTCCTCGACCTGCTGAACGACGATCGCCGGGCGGCCGGCCAGCCGCCCTTGACGCCTGAGGCCGAGGCGGAAATCTGCGCTGATTCGGTCGATTTGATTTTTGAGCCCGAAATGATTTTGATCCGGCCCGACCCGGATAATATGCGCCTGGCCTACGAGGCGGACGAAGTGCTGCAAGAGATCGCCTCCAAACGGCTCATCAAATTTCTGCACGCCACCAACGACAAGGTGCGCCAAGCCATCCGGGCGCGGGGCGAATGCTGGCGGATCAGCCCCCTGCCCCAGTCGGCTGAGGAAATGAAGAAAATGATCTGGGACGCGCGCGTGCCGATCGGCGGCCAGGCCATGTATTATTACAACCGCATCACGGGCACGCGGTTCCTGACTTATCACGAATTCAGCCGCCTGGGCACCTTGCCGCCGCCGGTTCTCGTTCGCGAGTTGCGCGAAATCCGCCATTATTCCAAACAATACAATCACCTCCACCAGCCGGAGGTGGATTTCTTTCCCGGCACCGTGCCGCTGGAGGGCGACGACTTCGCGGTGTTCGAATCGGAAACCGCCGATCCCGCCGCGCTGCTGTCCGCGTATGAGGAACTGAAGGCTAAGTTCCGGCAAAACACCCCGCCGGAATTGCTGGTGGACAACCCCGAGTCCACCGTATGGCGGCAGGCCATTTTCAAATACTTGGTGGCGCAGAAAAACGAAATCGTCGCCGAGGAAATCTTGCGCGGGTTAAGCCCGGAATTTTACCTCCAAATCGAGTGGCTGCCCGGCGGGCGCTTCGAAGAGGGCGAATTGATGTTCGACACCGTGTTCGACGAACAGTTCAAGAGCCCGGCGGATCCCAATCTGCAAAAACTTTGCGATCCGCGCGTCAAAGGGTTCATCTTTAATTTCCTGCGCGAATTCGGCCAAATCGAATACATCAACATCGGCCGCGTCGCCAGCTCGCTCTCCCAACGCCCCAAAGCCACCGGCCGGCGCGATGTCTACATGGCCGAACTCAAGCTGGCCGGCGCCGAGGAAAAACCCATCGTGCGCTTCATCCGCATGCAAAAATGGGGCATCCGCGAGCACTTGGATGAAAACAAAGATTTGCTGACCTCGATTCTCGAAGCCGAGGAATACACCGAGTACATCCTCAACCGCCGCGTGGGCTGCCTCCAATTGGGCATGAATTTGGTGAGCCGCATCGCCATCCGCCGGTTGAATGAATTTTACATCGGGCCGCGCCGCGAATTCCAGGGCCGCAATTTCTGGGCCTCCTACTTCGAGCGCGACTACATCCCGGGCGTCGCCACCGACAAACTGGCGGCCGCCAAGTTCGCCGCCGCCGATTACGCGCTGCGTTTCGCGGGCCTGCTGGGCCAGGCCGCCGCGCCCAATATTATCGTCGGCCGCATGGACCTCGCGCAACACGTGCTGTTCGACGACGGCGACGAAGTGATCGTGGAGGATGATCGCGGCATGCCGGTGGATTTGCTGGTTTCGGACCTGACCGGCGCCTTTACGGACTACGACACGGACCTCATTAAATTTGCCGCCGCCTACGCCGCGCCCATCTGCCGCCGGCTCATATGGGTGCCCAACCCCGAGGCTTTCGCCGAAGCTTACGCCAGCAGTTTCCAGGCGGAATTCCTGCGGTTGCAACGGCTCTACCAGGAACGCAAACGCGCTTTCGATTCGCTCTTTAAGCATTGCCCGCGCGATGAGCACGGAAGCTTTGCGTTCCGTTGGGAGCATATTCTGGAGCGCCTAGGGCGCACGGATGCCCAGGCACTCTTCGCGGCGATGCGCGCGGAAATCACCTCCGCCCTCTCACGCCTTCCCAAATAAGGCGATGATCTCCTCGTAACGGCTCACCACATGGTGGGCGTGGCGGAGTTGATCGGCGGGCAAGGTGTTCGTAATGGCGATCACCTCCATCCCGGCGTCCAAAGCCGCGCGCGCGCCCACGGCGGAATCTTCGATGGCGGCGCATTCCCCGGGCGGAACGCCCAGCAATTCGGCGGCGCGCAAAAACACATCGGGATGCGGCTTGGGCCGGGCCACGTTTTGCACGCTCAGGGCCACTTTGAAAAACCGGCGCAGATTGCCCATTGCCAATACTTGGTCAATCACGGCATTCACGGAGCCCGAGGCCAGCCCGAGCGGGTACCGCTGGCTGAGCATTTCGAGCAAAGGCACTACTCCAGCGAAAATCGGCTTTTTCTCCAGCAACATCTCAATGAGCCGGTTCTGCTTGAGAGCGATTAATTCTTCGATGGGTTGCGGCGGGTGTTTCTGGGCCACGAAATCCTCCCACAAGGCGCGGTCGGCCCGCCCGTAATAATCCGGGAAATGCACCCCGTGCGTCTGGCCGTAGCCGAGATCTTCAAACACGTCCATGAACGCCTGCTCATGCAGCGGTTCGCTGTCCACGATCACGCCGTCCATATCAAACACCACCGCCCGTATCCGGCGGCCGAGCCGGCCGGTGTTCTGCTTGCCATCCGATGTCGTACCCATAAGGGGCGGATTAAACAGCGCCCGCGCCCCCGGCACAACTGATTTGTGGAGTGGCTAACGACGGTCGCTGGATTCACGAGCCCCATTCAGGCGCGGTTCCGCCAAGTCCAGGCGGTAGAGGATTTGGTTGTAATTGTAGCGCGGGGTGGCGTCGGGGTTGCCGGAGAAGGTGTTCACGTAGGTGCCTTCGAAATAGATAAAACGCCCGTCGGGGCTGTCCAGAAACGCGTGCTGGCAGGGATTGTAGAAGCTCATGCGGTCGTGGGTCAGGATTTTCACCGCCGTGTTGAACGGCCCCACCGGCGACGTTGCCTCGGCGTAATAGACCTCGCCCAGCACGGAGGGTTTCTGGCCGAGTTCGTTGGCGATCATCACCCAACGCTGGCGGTAACGGTTCCAGCGCACCGTGCCCACATGCAATAAAGGCCGATGCTCTCCCGCCAGGGGCGAGAACCGGCATTCGGACGGCTGGATTTTGCCCGCTTTGAGCCAGCGCGATTCCTGGGCGGAGCCAGCGGGCGGGGCATCCTTGCGCCAAGCCCAGGCCAATTGGCCGGTGGAATCTCGCACCGGATCGGCCTGTTTGGGGTTAGCCCCGGCCTCCAAGCACGTGAACGCTTCGTAAGCCGCGCGATCGCGCACGGCCTCTAATCGCGCCGGAACGCGCACGTGCAACAGGGGCACGCCGCAATAAATCCAGCGTTCGCCGCCCTCCTCCACCAAGGTCGTTTGCCCCTGCAAAAACCGCCATTTTTCGTCCTCGGGCAAGACTAAGACAGGTTCGAAGATGTTCTTGTCATCGTTGAAAACCGCCAAGCCATGCTCCAACTGTTTGGCCAAACCTTTGCGGCGGGAAAAATGGCACAAGAGCCGTTCGCGGCCGGCGGCATCGGGCACCGTCACCAGGCCGTCGATCCAAATCACGCCCTCGGGTCGTTCGGGCAGCGGAATCATCGGCCGGCTAAAACCATTCGAGCCGGTGAAGTAGTTGAACGGAATGCCCACTTCGGGCTGCAAACGGGCGTAATCAAACAGCGGCGAGGTCGCGCCCGAGGTGCGAAAGTGGCCCAGCGGGTAACTCATGCGGTCGGTGTCTCCCCAGAACCAATAGAGCTTGCCCTGGTAACGGGCCACTTGCACGGAGTCCTGCCCCGCCACCAGGCCCGGGTTCGCCGCGCCCTCCGGCACGGCATACCCCAAGAGTTGGCTATCGCGCCAGCGGCCCTCGCCGGTCAAACGCACGCAGCGCTCGGCGATATTCAACCGCGTGAGCGCCACGGTCGTGCGCCCGCCAGCCTGCGGCGTAAGACGCACGCCCCGGTAATCCATGCCGTCCTTCGGCACTTCGTAGCCGTGGCTGCGGACGTGGAAGTACACTTCCTGGCCCATCAGGCCGGGCTCGTTGAAGGCGACCCGGCCCGCGTTGTCCGACACGAACCGCAGGTGGTTGACGGTTTCCAGCTCCACCAAAGGCAGGCCGCGCCCGGTGGCGGCGTCCACGCAATCAATCTCAAACCACGCCGATTCCGCCGCCGCCAATTGTCCGGCAAGCCCCAGCCAGCAGGCTAAGCCAAGTGCAGTCCATGGGCAGCGTTGTTTCATTTGGCGCTTGAGTTAGCACCACCTTATTTGGCGGGCGGATTCCATTCGAGGATCTGGCGGTCCGCCAGCAACCGCGCGCGCAGTTTGGGATAATCCACATCTTGCACCGCCACGCCTTGGTCGATGGCCTGGGCGGCCGCCGTGGCGGCGGTTTGGCCGAGGATCATGAACACCGGCTCCATGCGGATGGAGCCGTAGGCAATGTGCGTTGAGGAAAGGCACACCGGCACCAGCAAATTGGCGCACTGGCCGCGCTTGGGCACGATGCAACGGTACGAGATCGGGTACGGCTTCATGGGCGGCACCTGCACATCGCCCTCATTCTCCACGTGGCCGTTCTTCACGATGCGCTGGCAGTTGTGCGAGTCCATGTTATACGCCGCCAAGGCCACGGCGTCCTGGGCCTTCTCCTGGCCCCGGCAGTGGTGCTCGGTCATCACATAGTCCGACACCATGCGGCGCGCCTCGCGCACGTACATCTGGGTGGACCACCCGCCGCTTTCGGTGAATTCATCGCGGCATGGACCCCACTTTTGCATTTCCTCGCGCAAGTACGCGGGCACGCGCGGGTTGGTGGCCATGAAATAAACGAAGCCCTTCACGTAACGATCGTGTTCCTCGATGATCTCGGCGCGACGTTTGTAACTGGCTTCAGGATACTCGTAGTTCCGGCCAATGAAGTCGGTGGAAAACCCGCCGTTATTGTTGATGTCGGTCTTGTGGTTGGGCACGAAAATGGGATTCCAGTACTTCTCCAAAGGCAGCGGCTTGCCAGCTTTTTCGAGGGCCTCCATATAACGCGCCAGCAATTCGTAGCGCGCGGGGTCATAACCCTTGGGCGGCAGGATCGGCAGGCGATTGGCAACGTTGGTGGTGAAACAGAGGCGGAAATTATAGGTCTGCACGCGGCGATCGCCACTGCCCGGCGCCCCGCCGTCGCCCGGCTGGATGTACGGCAAGAGGCCGCTCTTGGGATCGCCCGGGATTTTATAAGGGTCCACCGGCACGATGAACTGATGCTCCGGAGTTTTCGCGCGCACGCCGTTGAGCGTCTCGCCATACTGCGCGTTGGCTTCGCGGCCGACGGTATAAGATACCTTGGCCTTGGCCATCAAATCGCCTTCGTAGGTGGCGTCGATGAACATTTTGGCCCGGAAGACCTGGCCGTTCTCCATGCGGATTTCGGTGATGCGCCCGGCCTTCATTTTCACCGAGGCCAGACGCTGGCCGTAGTAAACGGGCACCGAAGATTCTTGGACGATGGATTGGATCACGCCCATCGCGGCGCTAGGCTCGAAAAGCCACGTTTCTTCCTGGCCGTAATGTTTGCCCAGGCGGCGATAGAAATCACGCGATAGCCCGCCAATGGCGGCCTTGTTGCCGATATCCGTCGCGCCCAAGCCGCCGGTGGTCAATCCGCCCAGCCGCTGGCTAAATTCGGCGACGACCGCCGTTTTGCCCATTTTGATGGCTTGCACCGCGGCCATCACGCCGCTAGCCGTCCCGCCATACACGCAGACATCGCTCTCGATGACGGGTTTGGCCTCCGCCAGCCCAACGAACGCGGCCAAAGCCAGCGCCCACAACAATTTGAAGATTCTCATGCCGGCCATCATGCCAAACCCTTGCCCCGTGGCCAGCCTGAATGCGGGAAAATAGCGGGAGGATCGCTTAAGGTTGAGTCGCGGGAACAGGTTGAACCATCAGTGGGTAATTGGTCGTGGCGATTCCGTTAGTAAGCGGCATGGAGAAGCCGTTCAATAAATTCCTCGCCGTGGCCTTCATGGGACGCAATTTGGCCTTGGTTATAGGCGGGAGAAGAAAGCCCAAGGCAATCATCCCTAGCAACCCGGCCAGAGCCCACGCATCCAATGAAGATGTCTTACGCTTTGCCATATAATCAATGACACCGCGAAGTGGATTTTGGTATCATTCAAAATCACTTTTTCCATTGCGCCAAAACACTCGCCAGCCATCGGGTTTATTTGCATGCTGGCGCCGATGAAAACGTGGCAAACGCTGGCGCGCGAAAAAATCCTCGAAATGGGCAAGTTCCTCACGGTGGAAAAACACCGGGTGCAACTGCCCGATGGCCGTGAAATTCCTGACTGGGCCTGGGTGGTGGTGCCGGATTACACCACAGTGGTGGCCGTCACGCGGGAGGGCCAATTCGTGTGCTTCAAGCAGATCAAATACGCCGTCACCGGCACCTCACTCGCCCCAGCCGGCGGGTTCATCGACCCCGGTGAGACTCCCCTGGTGGGCGCGCAACGTGAATTACTGGAGGAAACGGGTTACGCGGCCGATCACTGGGTGGAAATGGGTTGCTACGCCGGGGACGCTAATCGCGGCTCCGGCCGGGCCTGGCTGTTCCTCGCCACCGGCGCGCACCCAGTCGCCGCGCCCAACGACGAGGATTGGGAAGAGCACCAAATGGTGCTGCTCAACCGCGCCGAGTTGGAGGCCGCGTTGAAAGCGGGCGATTTCCGGGTGCTCGGCTGGGTCTCCGCCATGGCGCTGGCTCTGCTGCACCTGGACCAACCGAGCGCCGCCAAGTAACCACCGCCTCGCTGGCGGTTACCCCTTATTGAGGCGCGGCGGCGGTGACACTGCTCTGGCGGATGGCTTGTCCCAGCCAGGCAATGGTCGTGCCTAGGTCGGTCATATTGCGCTCCGCTTCTTTATCGTTGCTCACCTCGCCTTTGTCCAAGCCGAAACCCAAGTTCCAATAAAGCGAGCCAGGCACAATCATGCCGTTGATGAGGAACATGTGGTTGATCGTGTCGTAAGCGTGGGTGCCGCCGCCGCGCCGCACGGCGATGACCGCCGCCCCGATCTTGCGCCGGAAAATGCGGCCATTGGCGATGGACACGAAACCCGAGCGATCGAGCAACGCCTTCATCTCCATCGTCACATCACTGAAATACGTGGGCGACCCTAAGATAATGGCGTCCGCAGCGAGCATCTTTTCCATGCACTCCTCGAACACGCCGTCCTTGAGGCCGCACTGGGAATCCTTCGTCTTGAAGCAATGATAACACGCCCGGCAGCCGCGGATCGGCTTGCCGCCCACCGGGAGCAACTCCGTCTCCCACCCCGCCGCCGCCAGCGGCGCGAGCGCCTGGCGCAGCAAAATTTCCGTGTTCCCGCCCGCGCGCGGGCTGCCGTTGATGGCCACCGCTTTCAATTTTGTTTCCATACTGCCCGCCATTGTGGCCAGGATTAATTCGCGCGCAAAGCTATTCTTCGTCTACGGGTGGTGAATGTTTTTTATTTCCACCATTTTTAAAAACAACTTTTCGAGACTTGCGGCATTTAACCTTATTGCCACGCACACTGCGAAAAACTTTAGACGCTATGAAAAACCCAGCCATGAGTCGGCGCAAACGGATAATCCTGGCCACATTCATCGGGTTGTTCCTAGGGGGCATGCTGGTATGGTGGTGGCCGGACCCGACCGATGTCGTGTATCAAGGGAAGCACTTGAGCTGTTACCTGCGCAACCTGCAAAGCAAACTTCCGGAAAAGCGTGGCCCGGCCGAAACCGCCATCCGCCAGTTGGGCACCAACGCGCTGCCCTTCTTGTGCAAAATGCTTCAAGCGCAAGATTCCGCGTTCAAACGCAATGGCCTCGGCTGGCTGGCCCGAAGCCAGATCATCAAAGTGCATTACCCGAGTTGGGACTATTTTGATGCCGTGGAGATGGACACCTACAAGCCCGCCTGGAACGACTGGTATTTCACGGCGGATGCCGAGTGGCAAACCTGCGCACAAAGGGCATTTCAATTGCTGGGGCCCACCGCCCGGCCCGCGGCGGCGCAACTGGCGCAAGCCTTCCGCCAGCCACACAACACCTCGTACGCGGGAGCGGCGTTGGTGGCCATCGGGGAAGAGGGCTTGCGCGCGGTTCTTCCCGCTTTGAACAGCCCCGAACCCTGGTTGCGAGGCGAGGCGGCGGGCGCCTGCGGCACTCCGGCCTTTCCCGCCGAACTCATTCCCAAACTGCTCCCGGGTTTGCGCGACACCAATGAACTCGTGCGCCTCAAAACCGCCTGCGCCCTGCAACAAATCGGCGGCAAAGCCCCGGGCCTAGTCATTCCCGCTTTGACCGAGGCGCTGCGCGATCCCTACCCCAAAGTCCGCCAATGGGCCGTCCGCGCGCTGGCCATTTACGGCACCCAAGCCCAATCCGCCGTCCCCATGCTGGAAAAACTCTACCTGGACAAAGATCCCCAAGTCCGCGAAGCCACCCACCAAGCGTTGATGAAAATAGAAACCGAAGCTCGCATTCCATAACCTACACCCGTTGCCTCACAAAACACGTCACCGTAGAACCTGCCCAAGAAAGTCTACTCTCGCAGGTTGCCACGACCTTTCGCAAAATGGCAGGCGGGTGCGCAGGAAAAACTATCACCGCAGCATTAATCGCCCCAGGTTACACTCAAGATTTATGCGCCAGCTCAAACGCTCAGTGTAGGATGGGCGAGCTTGTCATATCAATCTTCCGGTTTGACGGCGGCACGCCATTCTTGACGGTAGGAATCGGGCGTTTGGCCCATGAGGCGTTTGAAAAACCGGCAGAAATAAGTCGCGGAGGAAAACCCGCAATGGCGCGCAATCTCCGTAAGCGGCATTTCCGAGCTTAACAGCAGGCCTTGGCTGCGCTGGAGCCGAAGGCGGGTCATTTCTTCGGCCACGGATCTTCCCAGGTGGCTTCGAAACAGTTTGTCCAAGGAAGAGCGGGAGATTCCCACGGTTTCGCAGATTTGCTCCACGGAGGCTTCCGCGCCATGGCGATCGCGGATTAACCGCGCGGCTTGGATAACCAATGGATGGTCCGCCACCACGGTATCGGCAGATTGACGCTCCACCACTCGCCGGGGTGGCACGAGATAGGCGGAGCTGACGGGCTTGCCTTTTAACTGGGCCGCGATCAATTCTCCCGCCAAATATCCGACCCGTTCGACATCGGGCTCGATCGTGGAAAGGGTTGGCCGGGACAGCCGGCAAATCAATTCGTCGTTGTCGACCCCGAGCACGGCCACTTCCTCAGGCACTTTGATCTCGGCTTCCCGGCACGCGTTGATCACTTGCTGGCCGCGAATATCGTTGCAGGCCAGCAGCCCCACGGGCTTGGGCAAGGATCTCAACCAGGCGGCCAGGCCTTTCAAGCGCGTCGCGGTCGCTTTTTCAAATTGATACAAGTCTTCGCCCGCTTGTTCCCGGGGTGGCGGGGCGTATACATGAGGCGTTCGCTTGAGGTTAGTGGCCTGGATTCGAAACGCTTCCTCGCGTTGATCCGAAAAAAACACGCTGGGATAACCGCAATAGGCCAGGTGCTGAAAACCGGATCTAAGAAAAAACTGCAAGGCCAGCGCGGCGATCGCTTGTGAATCCGATTCGATCACCGGAATCAACGGGCCACGGCACCGGCCATGAACATCCACCGCGGGCACCCCCAGGGCGCTAATGCGCCGGTATAGCTTGCGATTGGGAATATAGGCTATAATCCCGTCGACCCGGGCCTTCCGAAGCCAGTCGGGCAACTCGCTTAATTCGGGGCGCTCATGGGGCAGGATCACCCAATCCTCCTGAGTCTCGGCGAAATTGGCGACCCCGCGGCAAATGCCCCGGCCATAGGCCCGGGACGCATCCACTAGCAGCACGATATGTCGCAATCGCTTCATTGCTTAAAGTTTACCACGATTTACGAATAAAGGACATGGCATGCACTTTTATGGTATGATGGACTGGAGGCGAACTAAGTCAAAACATATGAAAAGCTATTTTCCCGAAGTCCAAGCGCCGATCGCTTTTGAAGGCCGCACGAGCCGGAATCCTCTCGCCTTTAAATGGTACGACGCCACGCAGAAAATCCGCGGCAAAACCATGGCCGAACATTTCCGGTTTGCGGTGGCCTATTGGCACACCTTCAAAGGTTCCGGCGCCGATATGTTTGGCCCGGGAGCTTGGGTGCGGGAATGGAACACCGGTTCACCGATGGAGGTGGCGGAAAACACGCTGCGCGCCAATTTCGAGTTTTGCCAAAAACTGGGTGCGCCGTTCTATTGTTTTCACGACCGGGATATCGCTCCCGAAGGCAAAACCTTTGCCGAATCGTGCAAGAATTTGGAAACCATCGTAGCCCAGGCCAAGAAACTCCAGAAGGAGACCGGGATCAAGCTGCTGTGGGGCACGGCCAACCTGTTTTCCAACCCTCGCTATACGCACGGCGCGGGCACCAATCCGGACGTCCACGTTTTTGCCTATGCCGCCGCGCAACTCAAGCACGCGCTGGAAGCGACTTACGAACTGGGTGGCCAAAACTATGTTTTCTGGGGCGGCCGCGAAGGTTACGAAACGCTCTTGAACACGCGCTATAGCCAAGAGCAGGAGCAATTCGCCGCCCTGCTGCAACTGGCGGTCGACCACAAAAAGAAGATCGGTTTCAAGGGCCAGTTCCTCATCGAACCCAAGCCGCACGAACCCACCAAACACCAATACGATTTCGATTCCGCCACGGTGCTGGGTTTCTTGCGCGCCCACGGCCTGTATGAGCATTTCAAAATCAACGTCGAAGCCAACCACGCCACTTTGGCCGGCCACACGTTCGAACACGAACTGACCGTCGCCGCCGCCGAAAACAAGCTGGGCAGCATCGACGCCAACATCGGCGACCTGCAACTCGGCTGGGACACCGATCAGTTCCCGTCCAACCTCTACTCCTCGACCATGGCTATGATGGCCGTGTTGCAGCAAAAGGGCGGCATCGGCTCGGGCGGTTTCAATTTCGACGCGAAGTGCCGCCGCGGTTCCAACGATCTCATGGACCTCTTCTACGCGCACATCGGCGGGATGGACTCCTTTGCCCGGGGCTTGATCGTCGCGGACAAGATTCTTTCCGATAAGCCATTCAACAGCCTCATTGAGGATCGTTACGCTTCCTGGAAGAGCCCTCTCGGCAAGAAGATTCTGGCGGGCACCTCCAGCCTGGATTCCTTGGAAGAATACGTGCTCAAAAATGGCGAACCGGTGCTCCGCAGTGGCCGCCAGGAACTGCTGGAAATCCACCTGAACGATTTGTTAATCGGCTAACAGTTTAGGCCGTTTTAGGCGCTAAACGCCTAATACTCGAAACGGCCTAAACACTCGGTTGCTGGTCGAAGTTATGGTCGAAGCTCCAGGGTATGCTGGTCCGCGATTGCCGTTGTGCCCATGACCAGGGGTGCAGCCGAACACGGCGTCGCGGACCAACTTTCTTTCAGTATTCCGGCGGTGATACCCCGCGTGGCAAACCTCGACCGAGCACTCGCCGAGGAGCGCAGGTGATGGTCCATAATCCCCTTCCTGACTAACTATTTAGGAACAGCTGTTTTATACCCGAACAAGGCGAGCATTTTCTCGGCGTAGCGTTTTCCCAATTCGCGGTAGCCGGCCGGCGTGAAATGCAGGTGGTCGGGACGGCCGCCGCAACCTTTTGAAGAGATGACATGTGAATTGGGAATGGTTTGGGGCAATGTGCCAATAATCGCGTTCATGCTGGCACAAGCGCCTTGTTGATCGGCGTTCACCAGTTCCCCCGCCAGCAGCGGCACCTCTTCGGTTTTAAGATTCAAGTCTTGGATCAAATGGTCATAAAGGCGTTTGATCTTATTCGGCCAATCTTTGTCGTTGGTGTTTGATTCGCCTTGATGCAGCAGAATGCCTTTGATGACGCCAGCTTTCTGCGCCAGTTTCCCCATCGCCACCAAATGCGCGTAAGGATTGCCGCCGTAAGCGCGGATAATATTGGTCATCCAAGCGGGCGCGGTGGACGCGTAAGCTTGGCAAGTGGCCGGGTCGAAGAGTTCGATTTTGCAGCCGGCCACCGATACGTTGACGATGCCCACCGTGATTTGGGGCGGCAGGTTGGAAACCAGCGTCCGGCCAAAATAATCCGCCGGGCACAAGCCCGCCCCTGGGCGGCACAAGGGCGGAATGGCGGGGTACCATTGCCCTTGTTTGCGATCCATGCCGGGAAAATCAACGGCCGCCAGCACGCGGAAGCGATCGTCGACAGGCCCTTTGTCCTCCGGCTCAAGCCCCGGAAAACCCTCCATGTTGGATTGTCCCAAACACAAGAACACCCAATGATTGGTTTCCTGCGCATGCGCCGAAACGTTTAACCACAGTAGGGCGGCCAATATCAGCCAGGTCGGTTTCATGATTTGAGTAAAAGTGCGAGTTACTGATCAGTCAGGCCGTTTTCAAGCGCTCATTGGAAATACAATTGCAGGGTTTCGATGAGATAATGCCGGGCGTTCATCCAAGTGTGACCTCCGTCGGTGATCAGGCTGCGATGTTCGATTTTCTTTTCTTTCAGGAATTGCTCGAAGGCGATGGCGCGCTGATAGAGGAAATCCTCTTTGCCCACCCCCAGCCACAGCAACTTTAGTTGTTGATTGGCCGAGCCGGGGTTGGTCGCGAGATTATTGAAATATTTCGCGAACACTTCGGGTGTCAGGTAGGCGCTGTACGAGCCAATCCAGGCGAACTTGTCGAGGTTGTTAAAACCCGCAAACAGCGATTGCCCGCCACCACGCGAGAATCCGGCGATCGCCCGTTTCTCCCGGCTGGGAATAACGCGGTACTTGGCTTCGATGTACGGCAAAATGCTTCCGACCAACTCTTCATTGAACACTTTGTACATGTCCGCCGCCTGAAGCGTAGACGGGTCCGGCGTGCCCGTCATGGTGTTGCCGTATGGCATGACAATGATCATGGGCACGGCGCGTTTTTGCGCGAGGAGGTTGTCGAGAATGAAATTGGCCCGCCCCGCCTTGAACCATGTTTCCTCGGTGTCCGTGGTGCCACTAATCAAATACAACACCGGATATTTCTCGGTCCCCGCTGAATAACCGGGCGGGGTGTAAACAAGCGCTGGCCGCGTGCCCCCGATCGTTTTGGATGGGTAGTAGCAATAAGCCACATCACCGTGCGGGACATCCTGCATGGCGTGGAGAGCGGGCTTTTCGGCAGGAATATCCACCAAACTGCCCTTGAACCGCTCGTTTGGAAAAAGGCTGGCGTTATTGGGATCGGAGACCGCGACCCCATCCACGACGAAATTATATGGGTAAAGGTTGGGTTCGACCGGCCCCACGGTCACGGTCCACAACCCGCTCTCATTCGTTTTCAATGGCTGATTGCCCTTCAAAAACTGGGCGCTCAATTCCACCCGTTTGGCGCCTGGCGCTTTGAAGTTGAAGGTGACCGTGCGGTCCGCATGCACAATGGGCGATTCGATGGGTTGAACCCACGGCCGCTGGGCGTGGACCTGGGGTGTCAGGGCAAAGCAAAGGGCCGAGGCGAAGCCGGCCAGAATTTGGGCGTTCGATTTCATGCGTTAAAAGCAGTGGTTCAAGCTGGGCTAATATTTGGATAACCCCACACTTCAAGGCGCGACGGCCGGCTTTGGTTCCTTGGCTTTGACGGCTTCTTGGATGACCGCGTCGAAGGCGGGCTTGGGCTGGTTGTTGCCATCGAACAAGAGCGGCTTGCCGTTGGCGCGCCAAGAAACGGCGTCGTTCACGCCCCACAAGGTGACCATTTTGACGGAGTTTTTATGTTTCAGGAACGCCCGGAAAAGATTCCCGTATTGTTTCGCGAGCTTTTGGTTGGCGTCATCCACCAAACCACCTTGGGTGGTGGCGGCGTTGCTGGCAACATCCGCACTGGTTGTCCGCTGGCCCCCTTGCGCGCTGTTGACGTCCAGTTCGGTGATGTGAATGGGCAGGCCGAGGGTTTCCAACTCGGTTAACGTCCGGTCAATATCCTCATAGCTGGGCGAAGTAGCGCTGACATGCGTTTGCGAGCCGATGGCCATGACGGGGACTTTTTGCTCTTGGAGCGACTTGATCAGCGTGATGAGCTTGCGGCGTTTGGACGGGTTCTCCAACCCGTAATCGTTGTAACGCAGGATCGCGTCCGGGTCCGCTTCGTGCGCGTATTCAAAGGCCTTGGCGATGAAGTCCGGCCCAATGATTTCCAGCCACAGCGATTTGCGCAGCACGTTCGTGCCCCCATCGGAAATGGCTTCGTTCACCACATCCCACGATTTGATCTTGCCCTTGTAACGTCCCACCACGGCGTGAATATGCTCGCGCATGCGCTCGAGCAACTCTTCGCGGGAAGCGCGCGGCCCGTTGTAACCAAACCGCCCGAAGCCGCCGCCAGGACCGCGGCCGCCCGGTGAATTCGTCACGCCAGCGGACGGGGTGTTAGTGGCTCCAGGTGGCTGATTGGTGCCGGCAAACACCCAGTTGGGCGTTTGGCTATGCCACACGAGCGTGTGCCCGACGACATACATGTTGTTGCTCAGCCCGAAGTTCACGAACGCGTCCGCCGGGGCGAAATCGTAACCATCCGGGCCGGGGCGTGGATGGATGAGCGCCCATTTCAGGTCGTTTTCCGGGGATATTTGGTTATACTGTTCTTTCGTCACCACGACATCCTGAAGAACTTGCTCCAAGGTCCGGCGCACATTGTCGGCCCGGACCGAGCTGCTCATCGCTATCGTGCGATTTATTGCCGCTCCGACATAAAAATAATCCTTATAGGCTTCCTTAAGAGTGGGCTTTTCAGCGGCCCAGGCCGTGGAGCCGACGGTTAGCAGGGCCGCCATGAACGCACCGAAGCGTGAGCCAAGGCAAGTGTGAAGAGTTTTCATAGTTTCGTGATTCGGTCAGTTTTGGTTTAAAGTTTCCGGTGTTTGCGAGTGCTTTTATCCAGCGGCTTGATTGCGGCGCTGGGCAAGTTCTTCGGCCATTTGAATAGTCACCCTTTTGCCTAGCGGATAGACGGCCAGCAAGACGGTGCAGATCGCAAAGAGTACGCCCACCGCGATGCCACTGGTGAAGCGATAGCCCGCCACGGCATTGGGCGCGGCGGGGAGCGCCGTGTCGTATTGAAAAAACGCGCCCATGATCCACAAAAACGAAGCGGAACCGAGCGCCAATCCGGATTTCAGGGCGAAGCCAATCGTGGCGAAAACCATTCCTGTGAAGCGCCGGCCCACCGTCCATTCGGAGTAATCCGCCACGTCCGCGAATATCGCCCAAGTCAGCGGAATGGTGGGCGCGTACGCGATGGAAATCAGCGCCGTAAGCCCTAACATGCCCCAGACGCTTGCCGGTGGCAGCAGGTAGAACGCCAAGGTGCCAACCGTCGCCAGTCCGAAACCCACCGCGGCCACGGCTTTTTTGCCGAACTTCCGGGCCAGGGGCGGCGACAACAGAATGACCACAATCGTCAAGCCCGTCCCCAGCATGTTGACGATGCTGTTGAACACGTCGGCCACGTTGCCACCCGCCAGGTTCGCGCGGTCGCCGTGGACGATGTAGCCCAGGGTTTCAAGAATGCCGGTGCCAGGCGCGGCGCCTGCAGTCGCCACCAGGCCTACCTGATTCAAAAAGTCATACATGGCCGGCTTGTCCGCGTAATGGTGGTAATAATTATACAGCGCGCCGCCGCGGAACGAGAGAATGGCAAAATGCACCAGCGTCCAGAAAAACATGATTTTCCAGGGGGCGTTTTTGAGCAGATCGCGAAAATCCTGCTGCGGCGAGGATTGCACGGTTTTTACCGGTTGGATGCGCTCGCGAGTCGTGGCGAAAGTGATTAAAAACAACACCAGGCAAAGCACCGCCCAAACGGTCATCGTCATTTGCCAGCCGTACTGGCGGTCGTGGCCCACGGCGAATTTGGCCACCAGCGGCAAGGTGAACCCGCCGACAATGAACTGCGCGGCGTTCACCGCGATGAAACGGTAGGAATTCAATTTGGCGCGTTCGTTGATGTCGCCCGTCATCACCCCGCCCAGCGCCGAATAGGGCATGTTGTTCATCGAATATAAGGTCATCAACATCGTGTTGGTGATCGCGGCATAGGCCACCAGCGCGCCCATGCTCCAGCCTTTGGGCGTGGTGTACGCCAAAACCATGACAATGGCCCACGGAACGGCGGTAAGCAAAACCCAAGGGCGAAACTTGCCCCAGCGTGTATTCGTGCGGTCGGCGAGAATGCCGACGATGGGGTCGGCCACCGCGTCCCATAATCGCGGCCAGAGCAAAATGGCCGCCGCGGCGCCCGCGCTGAGACCAAAAGTGTCGGTGTAAAAGTTAAGCTGGAACAGCACCATCGTCATAAAGACGAAGTTGGCGGCGGCATCGCCCGCGCTGTAGCCCGCCTTTTCGGTGAACGTGAGTTTTTGGGTGTTATCGCTCATAGGGGGCGTGGAGTTATGGGGTTACCGTCAGAATAACGGTATGCAAATCCGTATCGCGAGAGGAGTTCCCGATCTTGATTTCGAATTCGCCGGGTTCGACGACGTATTTCATGTTCACATCGTAGAACGCCAACGATTCCGGGGTGATATCCAGGGACACAGTCTTAGTTTCGCCAGGCTCCAGTTGGATTTTTTGGAATCCCTTCAATTCTTTCACCGGCCGCGTGACCGAGCTGACGCGGTCGCGAATGTACAATTGCACTACTTCCGAACCCGTCCGCTGGCCGGTGTTCGTCACGTCCACCCGCACGAGGGTCGAGCCGTTGACGGGGATTTTCTTTTTCGCGAGGCGGACATTGGCCAGCTTGAACGTGGTGTAACTGAGTCCGTAGCCGAAGGGATATAAAGGCGAAACGTCGTCCCACAGATAACCGCGCCGCGCGGATGGCTTGTGGTTGTAGTACACCGGCAAATGGCCGGCGGATCGCGGGATGGAAATAGGGAGCTTGCCACCCGGATTCACCTCGCCAAAGAGGACGTCGGCGACGGCGCGGCCGCATTCCTGGCCGAGATACCAGCATTCGAAAATCACCGGCACATTCTGCGCCAATTGATTGATTGCCAGCGGCCGGCCGTTGAACAACAGCGCGATTACCGGCTTGCCCGTCGCCAGCATAGCCGAGACCAACTCGTCCTGGCGCCCCGCCAAATCCAAGCTGGTCCGGTCGCCCATGTGCTTGAGGCTCCACGCCTCGCGCGAGGTTTGCTCGTTGCCCCCGATGGCCAGCACGATTACGTCCGCCTGCTGGGCCACTGCCACCGCTTCGGCAATTTGCCGCCGATCTTGCGCCGGATCGCTGGCGACGACCTCGTCTTGCTGCCATGAACCGCCTTCCGTGATGCGGCAGCCTTCCGCGTAAAGCACCTGCGCGCGAGATTCCACCTTTTCCCGAATCCCTTCCAGAACCGTCACGTTTTGTTTAGGCATGCCACTGTAACCACCCAGCAGCGGGCGATGGGCATTGGGCCCAATGACCGCAATCGTTTTGAGCTTGGCCAGGTTAAGGGGAGCGAGATTGTTTTCGTTCTTAAGCAGCGTAATGGTTTCGCGCGCCGCCTGAAGCGCCAGTTCTCGGTGCGCCTCACAACCCACCACTCGCTCCGCTTCTTCCGGGTCCACGTAAGGATCATCGAAGAGCCCCATCTGGAATTTCCAGAAGAGCATGGGCGCGACCAGATCGTCCAACTGCTTTTCTTTAAGCACGCCCTGGCGCACCAATTCCACGAGGTGCAGGTAGCAATCCGGCTCGGGCAACTCGATGTTTACGCCCGCTTCCACCGCCAGCCGGCACGCTTCCTTTTTATCCTTAGCTACAAAATGGCCGTGCGTGTCCGGCCGGTAACCCAGTTCCCAGATGGCGTAATAATCCGACACCACAAAGCCTTTAAACCCCCACTCCTTGCGCAGCACCTCCCGCAACAGCCACTTGCTGGCGTGCGAAGGAACCCCGTCAATTTCGTTGTAACTGGCCATGACGCTCACCGCCCCCGCCTCGCGCAGCACGTCGCGGAAGGGATGTAAAAAGGTCTCGCGCAGCACGCGCTCCGAAACGTTCACTGGCGCGCAATTCTGGCCCGACTCGGGCTGGCCGTGCGCGGCAAAGTGTTTCAACGTGGCCATCACACGCCGCTTGTCCTTGAAAGTGGCGTCCCCTTGGAAACCACGAACGGCGGCGATCCCCAGGCGGGTGTTCAGATACGGATCTTCGCCGTAAGTTTCCTCGACGCGCCCCCAGCGCGGATCGCGCGCCACGTCCACGACCGGCGTGAGCGCCTGATGCGTTCCGCGCACCCGCGCCTCGTAGGCCGTCATGGTGAAGAGGCGTTCGATCAATTCGGGGTTAAACGTCGCGCCCAACCCGATGGGCTGGGGAAAACTGGTGGCTTCGCGGGCCGCGTGGCCGTGCAAGCATTCCTCGTGAAAAACGACCGGAATACCGAGCCGGGAATTCTCGAGAAAGAACTTCTGGATAGCGTTGGTTAACTCGGCCATCTGGCGGGCGGTGCGGCCCATCCAAGGAGTGCTGGCCGGCGCGCCGGCGTCACTGGGGCGGCCCACTTGGCCCAACCCGTGACCTTTCTTGAAAACCGCGCGCGCCTTGGCGGGATCGAAATTGCCTTCGGCATCCACCAACTTTTGCGCTTTCTCCTGCCAAACGCACATCATTTGCGCGGCTTTTTCCTCCAGCGACATGCGGGACAAGAGGTCTTTGACGCGCCGGGCAACCGGCACGCTCGGTTTGCGGTAAAGCGGGATGGTTTCGCTGGGGGGGCTCGATTTGCGGGTTAATTTCTTAGCCATAGTCAAGGTTGTGTAATTTTTGCGGGTTTATGGCGTGTCGCTGGGGCCTGATTACTGCGCCACGGGGAACTCATATATATTAATGCTAAAACGAGGGAGCGTGAGCGATTCCGGGACTGAATTCAGCGGCGTATTGCTGATGGCCGGGTTTTGGCCGTTATCGCCCTCGGATGCGAGGCGCCACAAATTCCCTTGGCCCGTGAGTTTGGCTCCGGAAATGCCGAGTTTCAGCATTTGTTCCGTTTGGGTGGGATTCAAGACCGCCACCGTGAGTGCGCGGCGATCGGCGGTCCACGCCGCGACGACGTCGAGCGGGAAGGTGTCGCTGCCCGCATGGACCACCGGCTGTTCGCCACCGGGCGGATCGACGGGCTTGGGCTGGGGCGAATTGCCCGAGACCTCCACCGGGATGGAGCCGAAGTGGTCACGATAAATTTTAAAAACCAAGCCGTTCGCATTCAGCGAGGCTTTCCCGCCTTCGCGCGCCAGCAGGGACGTGGCGAAGGTGTAGCCCGCCATTTGGAAAACGTCCGTGTGCCGGAACATCTCGTGGAACACCCAGCCATAGGACGGATAAACCGGATAACGGCCGCCCATGTACGCCCACTCATCAATGTTCAAAGGCTTGGGATGGGCGACGAGTTGGGGGAACAATTTTTCATATTCCTTGTATTCCTCATATTTGATCCGGATATGGTTGGCCGGGCGGCGCATCCAATCTGTGACGGGTTCGTTGGGATCATTGGCCACTTGCCGGCCTTCCGCCAAACTGAAGTGTGTGGTGCCGTAGTTGTAAAAATGGTCGCTCATGAGGTCGAAATGATCGAAGCAATTCGAGAACATCAGGCCGCTCCAATCCGCGGGTGACAGGTAGGCCGGAACGAGATTCGTGCCCAAGTTCAACGATTCCTTGGAGCCGGTCATCGTGTCCGGCATGGCGCCGCAGGCAATCAGGACGATGGACGGATCCACCTTCTTCATGGCTTTGGCAAACTGGTTGTGCTTAAAGGCAAACTGGCTGGGTTTCATGGCCCCAAATTGGTAGCTGATACCCCACATTTCATTGCCAATGCCCCAGAATTTCACATGGTACGGCTCGGGATGGCCATTGGCGGCGCGCAGTTTGCCCATGGTCGTGCTGCTGGGGGCGTTGGCATATTCCACATATTGCGCCGCCGAATTAGCGTCGCCCGTGCCGGCGTTGACAGTAATGTAAGGTTCGACTTCGAGCAATTGGCACAAGGTCATGAATTCATCGGTGCCGATATCGTTGGGCTGAAGCGCGCGCCAAACGGGATCCCAGGTAGGCGGGCGCTGGTCGGGGTCGCCGATGGCATCACGCCATTCATGGGCGGAAACAAAATTGCCACCCGGAAAACGATAAACACCCGAGCGCAGGCTCTTGAGCGCGGCCACGGCATCCGGGCGGAAGCCTTGGATGTTGTCGGCCGGCATGAGCGAAACCGCGCCCACTTGAAATGAGCCCGTGCCCGTGCCCAAGATGGCAAACTGGGCGGGACCGGTTTTCTCGGCTTTGAAAGAAAACGCCAATTTCTTGAATTCACTGCCCAGTTCGCGGAGTGGGACGGTTTGGATCACCGCATCCGCATTGGTGCCCCAGACAATATTAAGCGCCACCTTAGCCGTGGAGTCTCCAGCCAGCACGATGCGGCCATTGTAGGTGGTGCCTTGGGTGAAATTGACCTCCGTCTGGCGGATGCCGCGCGGCTCGGTTCCAGCGAGCTTGATCCGCGGCGAATGGTCGCCCACGAAGGGGTGATGGGTGTCCATGAGCACCGAATTCGTCGGTCCCACGGGATTCCAGCGGCCCGGGCCAATATTGCGCCGGCGCCCCGGGCCAAAACCGCGCTGGCTGGCGTTGGGATCCTCCGCTGGTTTGGGCATTACCGGATAGTAGAACTTCCGGTCATCCAGCATTTCGCACCATAAACCGCCGTAAATGAGGCTGCCGCCATGCTCGATGAACTGGCCATAGAGATAAGGAGAAATGGGCGGTCCCGTCTTCGAGGCAGCAATGGCCGCCGTCACGGGCTGGGCGGGTGCCGGGGTTTGGGCGGCGGCCGTGAGCGCCGTTAAAAGGAGGAGGATTGGCCAAGTGTTTTTCATGGAATTCAATGGCTTACCAAATTCTGAATTCACCGCCGCAATGCAACAGCGACATCATATAGAGCAACCCTTCGTAATAACGTTCCAAGCCATCGGGCGTGGGCGTGTTCCAAAGCTCTTCCACAAACGTTTTGGAACGCGGATGCACCGCTGCCAGGCTGGCCACGGCATTGACGGCCACCAAGCCCTGGGCGTGACGGCTATCGAATTGTTTTCCCTCGAACGTGAACTGGCAGCCGTAGTTGGTCCCCTGGGATTCAAAGAACGCCTGCAATTTGTCGCTCAATTCGCGCTGGCGGGAATCTTTGCCCCACCAGGACCAGTCCACGGACCAGTTGCCCGCCGTGCGAAACGCGTCAAAGGTAAAGTTCGTGCCATAGCTTCCGGAATGCAGGACAAGCGAGCCGTCGAAGTTGCCGTAACTGGGATTCAACGCGGTGGCGGGATGAGTCACTTTGACAAAGTAATCCCGGCTGACTGCGGCCGCTTGCCGCCAGAACTCCGCGTCTTCCTTGGCTCCCCAACGCGCCCAGAGCTCATAAAACGCCGGCAAATGATAGGAGGGATCGGTGTGGCGATTGCGCTCGGAACTGGGCGAGAACAAAACCATTTTATGTGCTTCGTCAAACAAAGGGCCGGCCGTGACATAATTGGTGGCATTTCCCCACGGCATGCGTATGGGGCCGCGGATGACCGGCCGATGGCGCATGCGCGCGAGCAATTCCTCGGCCTGCCCCTGGTAGTCGTAAATCCCGCTTCCCTTTCCCCAGCGGTGGGCGGCGAAAAACAGCGCGGTGACGAAGTATTCCTCGCCATCGGGCGCGACAAACTGGCTCATCCGCACCCCGTTGGTCCGTGCTTGCCAGGCGAAGAATCCGTAGGAAGGATGATTCGTCTCCGCAACATAAAGATAGGTTTTGGACCAATTCCATAAGGCGTCGAACTCCGCCTTTTTGTTCAACTGCGCGGCAATCATCATGCCGTAGGACAAGCCTTCCGAGCGCACATCCCGGTGTTTGATATCCGTGATAAACGCCAGCGGACCGTTGGAGTTGGCCCCGGCTTCGTAATAGACCGTCTGCGTGGCCGGATCGCCATGAAACAATTGAGTGAAGGCCGCGTCGATCTTTTGCCGGATTTCCGCTTGCGTATGGCCGGCTTCCGCAAACAAGTTCCGATATTTGCCGGTTTTGTAAGCGCCCTGGCCGTCCTCACTCCCCGGATTTTCAGCGCCCCGCGCGCTGAGAATTGCCGTTAAGACAATAATTAAAAATAATTTCATGATTATTGTTGAATTGATTTTTAGCGTGGCTCGCCCAGTGCCTCTCGCGCCCAAACCGTTTATCAAAGCATCGCAATTTTGACGGGGCACTATTTTCACAAACAACGCGCGGCGGTTCTACTTGGCCCAAGCTTCACCCTCCGGAGTGCGCCGCCAGGCGAAGTAACCGTCCAGCACTTTGAGTGAATCCGCGCTAGGCACCGGGCCGGGATGTGGGGTTTTGTTAAAATACATTACTTGTGGCAGACTATCACTAAAGGCCGGCCAAACTGGAAGCCCTTCGCCATTGGGATCGCCACGCTTGGCGAAGTTTACCCAATACGTGGCCATGGCCTCCGAAATCTCGAGATCGGACTTCGTGGTCTGCGGGCTGTTGGGATTGAGATGTTGAAAAACGTAATTTACATCCTGGCCATGCGGAGAACCCCGGCCCGCGTTGGGGGAACCCTCGGGATAGTCCGGATGCTGATCAAAGTAGTAATAGTACGCTTTGGATTTTCCTATGCGTGATTGGAGCCGCGCCCAGGACCAGGTGTGCCAGCCGAACGCCGCGTCGCGGGCCAGATCACGAGCGGTTTTGGGGACCGAGTTCGAGCCCGCGGGATACGCCTTGATAAGCGCTTCGGCGAACTTGCCATACCGGGTTTTGACGCCCGCCACATAGTCTTCCGGTGTTTTCGGCGGCCAAAAGCTCGCGCCTTCATCGGAGTTATAGCCCACCAAAATCGGGGTATCGTTGAAGCGGCCCGCTTCGTAAAGCGTGTATTGATCATTGGGGATGACCCAGCCATCAATGATCGGCCAAGACATGCCCAAACCGCGCCCCCCAGGAAGTTTCTCGGGAGCGAGCTTGCGCAGTTCGGCCAACGAAGTGACGCCCGCGCTTTTGGCGTATTCGACTCCGCTGCGTTCGGCATCCGCCAAGCGTTTCAAATTCTCGCCCGGAAAAGTGGTCGGCCGGGGCGGCCCAAACGAGCCTCCGCTTTGAGAAATGGCGCCGTGGAATAATCCTTTAGCCTGGGGCGAAGCGCACAGCATGCTGACCGCGATGCCGCCGGCGGATTCTCCGAAGATGGTCACTTTGCCCGGATCACCGCCGAAAGCGGCGATGTTTTTTTGCACCCATTGCAGGCCGGAAATCATATCCAGCAAACCGTAATTGCCGGAAACGTGATTCGCCGATTCCGCGCTCAATTCCGGATGCGCCAGAAAACCCAGCTGGCCAACCCGATAGGCAATGCTGACCAACACCACGCCCTTCTGGGCCAACTTCTCGCCGCTGTAACTCCGCTCTGAAGTGGCTCCCGCGCCGAAACCGCCGCCGTAGATCCAGACGAGCACGGGAAGGTGGTCGCTCGGTGATTTGGCGGGCGTCCAAACATTTAAATAAAGGCAATCCTCGCTTTTGCCCGAAGGTGGTGTCCCTCCTTGAATCGGGCCAGGCGCGAATTGGAGCGCGGGCTTAACGCCCTCCCACTTGGCGGCTGGCTGGGGTGCCCGCCATCGCAGATCGCCAACCGGTGGCGCGGCGAAGGGAATGCCCCGGTACACCGTCAACGCGCCCTCGGTGGCACCCTGCACCAAACCTTGTTCCACCTGGACGGGCACCGGTTGCTGCGCGCAGACCGCAGGCGCCAGCGCCCACAAACCCAACAATAACGAACCCAGCCGGATTTTCATAAACCAACTCCTCCTTCGGTTGCACCCTGCGGGGCACTTCGTGCCATACTGGATCGATAGGGATTCACTTCCGTCTCGTGATGCAAGATGGGGACTGTCCCGCAGTGTGCCCAGTTTAACGGATATTTTTCTTCTCCACTTTCCAGCCCTCCATTTGGGAGACGCCGCAGGTTTTGCCTTCGAACATTCTGGCCGCTTTCCGGTCGCCTTTTAATTGCCACTGGAACCACGCGGTCGCGACTTTGGCAAAATCGCCGCCATGGCGTTGCGCATAAGTGCCGCCGTGCCCGACGTTCAAATTCGCCGCGAACACCGGCAGCCGGTTAATGCGCTGGTAGTCATCCATTCCATTGCGGTAAGCAATGTCTTTCTCGCCTCCGAGAATGTAAATCACCGGCGAATGGAGTTTTTCCAGTTGATCCTTGGTTAACTTGGGCATGCCTCCCATGCCCGCGCCCGGATTCCCCAAAATGCCGCTGTTGCAGATCACCACCGTGGTGACGCGCGGATCGGGAGCCACCTCCAGCGCCTGCAATCCACCGCAAGACATGCCCGCCACCGCGATTTTCGCGGGGTCTAGCTTGTGGTAGTAGGGACTCGACGGGTCACTGTTTTGCGCAACGGCCCAGTTAATGGCCTCGGTTAACATCACCGACTTCGTGGGGCCGCCCGGGCCGCCGCGCTGGCCTTCTTGGGGCATAGGGCCAATGGCAACGACCAAAAATCCGTGGGACGCCACTTCCGACAAAAAGTTCACGTGTTCCCAAGGCGAATTGGCGCACGCGCCATTGCCCCACGCGATAATGGGCAGTTGGCGATTTCGGCCAAATGCGCTCAGATCTTTCGGGCGAAAAATGGTATGGGTGGCCAATCCGCTATCCGAAGCCATGAGAGCCGGGTAAGGCCCAGTCCCGCCGTCTTCGATCGTCCGGCTGGCCGTTTCGGTTGAAACATTTGGTTTAGCAGCGACGGGTTCCGCAGTCTGGCAGCCGCTCAAGAGCAAAAGCAAGCCGGCCACACCGCTGAGCAAAAATATATTACTCGGTTTCATGCGATAATTTCCGTGAACTTGGGGGATGGAGTTTATTCGGCCATTTTCCATTTAAAACATTCGCCCCCTTTGCGGGCAGGCGTCGGGCCTGTGGCCGTGATGGCGAGCGGCCCCGGCGCTTTGGGCTGAGTTGCCAGATAGCGGTGATTCACTGGCGACATGAGCATCGTGTCGCCGCGCATCAGATTGATCCATTGGAACGATTCAGCCTCACCTGGCGTTTGGCCCGCGAGATCCTTTAACACGGCTTTCTCTTGATCGGCCGAGACAAACCGGCCATTGGAGGCCTTCAAAGCCACCCGGCCTTTGCCCAGATCAACAACTTGGAAACGCGCTTGGGGCGAACTCGCGCTGGCGGGATCGGCCGCCCGGCTGACCAGCAGATTGTTTTGCGTGTCGGCGGCCAGGTTGCTGCCATCGGCACCGCTAGTGAGGGTGATGGTTTTGCCAATCGGAATCTCGCGCTCGATGCCCCGGGCGCGAGGCTCTTCCACCGTGTAATTGTCAAAGTCCGCATAGCCGCCAGGCTGGCCGGAGGTGTTGTAATGGAATAAGGCGGGGCGCACGCCCTGGAAGGTCGTTAGCTGGAAGACCATAGTGAATGGTTTTCCCAGCGGCGTGAAGGTTTTGCCGTCGGCGCTCCAGCTAAACACGGCTTCATCGGTGTCGAAGTTGCAGGCCACGCGCAGCCACAGATGGCTGGGAGGATTGGCCGGCCCTTTGGCCGGTTCGATGGCCGGAGCCGGAGGGCCGCCCCGGCGCCTGCCACCCACGCCTTGGAACCGCTGCAATTCCGTGCCTTCGGCGGTCTTCACCACCGCGATCCCGGCGTAAGGCGTGCTCAACAGGGCCAATCCCGCCGTGTCCCCGGGGGCCATGCCGGCCGCATCCATTTCGACGGTCATGATGGACTCCGGCCCGGGCGGGCGCTGGCAAAGGCTGTTGCGCGCGGTCCAGAAATTGGTGGCGGGCAAGGAGTGCAGGCGAAGCACACCGGGCTTCTCGCTGAGGGACCATTTGGAGTCATCGGGCACATGATTCCATTGCCAGTGCGGGTTGAGCTTACCGCTGTCAAAATTATCGTCGTGGACAAATGCGGGCTTGGGTTCCTGGATATGCCCGGTGTTCGGCTTGAGCCAGGTGTTGGGCGCTTTGCGCAAATTGCCCGGCAGGCCGATGAGAGGAAATCCGTTGTCCCAGGTAATCGGGACCAAGGAAACCATGCGGCCCGCGCTGCCGTGGTCCGACATAATTACACTCCACCATTCGCCCGAAGGCGTGTCCACGATGCCGCCTTGGTGCAGCCAAAGCCCGCGATCATTGGGCTGGGCGCGCAAGGGCGCGGCGGCGGTCACCCCCAAAGATTCACCTTGCACCATGCGCTCCACCTTCCACGGGCCGTCGATCGAATCGGCGATCGCCACCATTTGATCCACCGGCCCGCCCGGAATGGCGGACACATCCACGTACTTGCCCTTGATCTTGTAAAGGTGATGGCCCTCGCCCATTTTGCCGACCAATTCATGGCGCACGCCGGGCACGAAGGATTTCAAGTCCGGCGCCAGCTCTTCAATCGGATAGGGGCTGTTCGCGCCGTAGATGAGATAAATTTTTCCGTCATCGTCGAACAACACAGACATATCGTGCCGTCCGGGCAATTGATTCCATTCCCACGGGCCTTGAATCGATTTCGACCGGTAAACCATGAGTCCCGCCCCGTTGACATTGCAGAAAATGTAGAACGTGCCTTGGTGATACCGAAGGCAGGGGGCCCAGATGCCTTGCCCGTAAATGTTGCCGCCCTCCAGGCGAAACGCTGGGCCCAAATCCAGCCGGTTCGTGCAATAGCCCGCCAGTTCCCAATTCACCAAATCCTTGGAATGCATGATTTGTACCGCCGGATTCATGTGCATGGTGGTGCCGGCCAGGTAATAATCCTCGCCCACGCGAATGATATCGGGGTCCTCGAACTCCTCGTAAAACAAGGGGTTCGAGTATGTGCCATTGCCGTTGTCGGCCGTCCAATGTTTGGCCGCCGCCGCAGGCAGGCCGGAGGAGTCCGAACTGGCCGCGTGGCCGAGCCAAGCATGGCCAGCCACCCAGCTGGAGAGGATAAAACAAGACAAGAACGATTTCTGCATAAGACTCATGATGGAGCGGTTTCCGCCGGATTACTTGGCTTTGATCTTTAACACCGTGATGGAATACGCCGGAAACTCGCGGGTGAAATCCGCGCCCAAACCGTCCACTTTTTCCGTGCGAGGGACGATCTTTTTGGGGTTATCGATGGAATTCGTATCCTCCAAGCTGGCCCCCGCCAGCACCACCGCCTCCCCTTTGCTCGCGATTTTGGCGGCGTTTTTGAGCTGCACGTTGATGCGCCGCGCCGCGCTGGAAATGTTGACCACCTTCAGATATAGGGTCCCAGTTTTGGGGTCGCGCGTGGCGTCGAAAAAGACTTCGCGCAGTTGCTGGGCCGGCGGCGGATTGCCGCCGCGTGGCGCCCGGGGCTGCCAGGAGCGAGTGGGAATGTCCAGCGAATCGGTGGCGAGGATATCTTTGCCATGCAGGCTGCTGAACATCACTTGACCGTAATAGGCGGGCGAGCCGTAACTCGTGAGCGCGTCATAGCCGATCAAGTCCGAACTCCATTGCATAGAACGTCCCTGGCCATTGAGCTGGCTGACGTTGACCAAGAGCGGCGCGTAACAGTGCATCAACAAAATGTCCGCATTACGTTCCATGCACGTCATCCAAGCCCCGTCGCCGAGCGCGCCCGAGAGATTCGGCGTCGGCGAACCGACGCGCGTGGCCCATTCGCCGCAGAAAATTTTCGGCCCGTTAGTGCGCCCATAAGTGTCGTACCGGAACGCCTGCGCCATCATCTCTTCCATGTTTCGATAAAAATGCTCGTCCACCAGATCCGGCGTGCGGCTTTTTACCGCGCCGCTAGCCGGTTGCTCATAGCCCCACGAGGAAATGACCTGCAAGTGCGGATACTTCGCCTTGATGGCATCATAGAATTGAGTGAAGCGGCCGTCATAACTCCCGCTGCGGTCGAACCAATCTTCATTGCCTACTTCCACATAGGTTAGCTTGAACGGCTTGGGATGGCCGTGCTTAGCGCGTAACGCGCCCCAGCGCGTGGTCTTGGCGTCGCCGGTGAGATACTCGATTTCCTCGAGCGCCTCTTGCACGTAAGGTTCGAGCGCCGGTCCGGCATGGATAACCCCGCCACGGCCCAGGCAGTAGCCGGCAAACACACCCAGCATCGGCTCCATGTCCAAATCTTCGCACCACTCGGCAAATTCGAGCAGCCCAAAACCATCCGTGGACCAGTAGCCCCAGGGGCTGGGATGACCCGGACGCTGTTCCACCGGGCCAATCGTCTCCTTCCAATTGAACCGTTCGTTAAAGGCGTTGCCCTCGAGATAATTCCCCCCCGGAAACCGGAGGAACTTGGGCTTCATGGCGGCCAAGAGTTCCATCAGGTCAACCCGATTGCCGTTCGCGCGATTCTTGTATGTGGGCGGGAATAGCGACACATTTTGCAGCCAAATCGTTCCCGGCGTGGTGGTGGTTAGCTTGAAGACATTGTCTTTCGAGGGAGTGACGTTTTTAGTCTTGAGCACGGCCTGGTATTTTTTCCAATCGCCGGTGAGCTTGGATGTTTTGGCGCTGGCAAAGGCGGTTTTGCCGTCGGCGCTTTCCAGGCTCACGGCCACGGGGCCCGTGAAACCGGGCGCGGCTTTGGCAAAAAAGGACACTTGGTAAGTGGTGTTCGGTTTGACGGGAATGCCCCAAAAACCGGCGTTCGCCACGCCCGCAGGGGCCGCCACGGATGCTGAGGCCGCATCCAGCTTGAGGCTGACGTTAAGAAACTCGTTCAGCGGAGTGTTCGTGTCGAGCACCATCCCCGCACCGCCCACCGCGCTCCAGAACTTCGGTTTGGTGTCCGGCTTAAAGGAAACGGGCAGGTATTTCCCCACCACGTAGTTGGTGGGGTTGACGCTGGGCATCACCGCATCGGCCTTGAACGTGCGGTTGCGGATGAGTTCGGCGTAAATGCCGCCCTCGTAAGCGTAGTTAATTTCTTCGGTCATCAAACCGTACAGTTTGGGGCCAACGGTGCCCGTAACCCGGCCCACGTCGATTTGCAGCACGGGAGTGGCGCTAGAAGCGGTAGCAGGGCTAGCCGGGGACGCCGGGGCCGGAAGAGCCGCGCCAGCGGGCGCAGCTTGGGGGGCGGGGGCGGGAGCAGCGCCACCGGACGTGGTCAGCGGAATGATTTCGATCGCGCAAATTTGCGGGTTCTCGGCTTTTGGTGTGAAGGTGATTTTCAGTTTGCCGTCGGTGATTTCGACGGGGACCGATTCCACATAGGCTTTCATCGCCCCGCCCGCTTTGGCCCAAACGTCAAAGTCCTTAAACTCCTTGTCTTGCACGGCAAAGGAAAACACACGCTCACCCGGCCCAGTGATGCCGTCGAAAGTTTCCGCGAAATGCAATTTCACCATGTATTTGCCGTTGGGCAGCGGCCAGGAAAACGAATCCATGCTGTAGTGTTCCGAACGGTAAAGATCGGGGTTCGTCGTGTTGGCAATCTGAATGTCGGGACGTTCGATCGTCTGCCCGCCTTCGAACCCTTGTTCGGCCTGCCAGACATTGCCCGCGGCGTCCTTGATCGCTTCGCTCTTGCCCGCTTTGATGCGGATGGCGTTGGCGGCAGGCGCCTCCACCGGGGCGGCCGCTCCTTCGCGTTTGGCCACAATTTCGGTGGTCGCAAATTCGCCCACCGCGCGCGTGAACTGGATTTCATTGCCCGACGCGGATAGCTTGCCAGTGTAGGTGATCCGAATTTCCCGGTCTTGGATGCTCAGCAACTCGACGAAAGAAATCGTGCCGCCCTCCACTTTGCCTTCTTTCAACTCGGCATCGCGTTTGCGTTCTCCGGCCTCCGAATGGGCCGTGCCCGTCAACTTGGAACCTTCCTGTTGAAACGTGAAACTGTAAGTCTGGTGGCCAATTTGGGAATCGAATTCGGACTTCCAAACGCCGGAAACACCTTCTCCCGCGGATTTCGCGCCCGCCGGGGCGGCTTCGGTTTGCGGGATGATTTCGATTGCGCAGATTTGCGGGTTCTCCGCTTTAGGCGTGAAGGTGATCTTTAATTTGCCATCGGTGATCTCGACGGGGACCGATTCCACATAGGCTTTCATTGCGCCGCCCGCTTTGGCCCAAACGTCAAAATCCTTGAATTCCTTGCCCTGCACCGTGAAGGAGAACACGCGATCCCCCGGCCCGGTGATGCCGTCGAAGGTTTCCGCGAAATGCAGTTTCACCACGTATTTGCCGTTGGGCAGCGGCCAGGAAAACGAATCCATGCTGTAATGTTCCGAACGGTAAAGATCGGGGTTCGTCGTGTTGGCGATCTGAATGTCGGGCCGTTCAATCGTCTGCCCGCCTTCGAAGCCTTGATCCGCCTGCCACACGTTGCCCACGGCGTCCTTGATGGATTCGCTCTTGCCCGCTTTGATGCGGATGGCGTTGGCAGGGGCGGGCGCGGCCGCCGTTCCGGTTTCACCACCAGTTTGGGGGATGATTTCTAGCGCGCAGATTTGCGGATTCTCCGCCTGGGGAGTGAAAACAATCTTGAGTTTGCCATCCGTGATTTCGACGGGGACCGATTCCACATAGGCTTTCATCGCGCCACCCGCTTTTTCCCAGACATCGAAATCCTTGAATTCTTTCCCTTGCACGGTGAAGGAGAACACGCGCCCGCCCGGCCCGGTGATGCCGTCGAACGTTTCCGCGAAATGCAATTTCACCACGTATTTGCCGTTGGGCAGTGGCCAGGAAAAGGAATCCATGCTGTAGTGTTCCGAGCGGTAAAGATCGGGGCTGGTGGTGTTGGCGATCTGAATGTCGGGGCGCTCAATCGTCTGTCCGCCTTCGAACCCTTGTTCGGCCTGCCAGACGTTGCCTTCGGCGTCTTTCACCGGCTCCGACTTGCCCGCTTTGATGCGGATGGCCTTGGCCGCTGAGGACGGCCCGGCAGGGGTGGCCGCGACACTCGGGGTTGACGATGGGGCTGGGCTGGGTTCGGGGATGATTTCGGCGACGACCGGCGGCAAGGGCTGGTCGGCGAAGACTAACGGCGCGAATTGATACAAACTGCGCCGCCAGGATTGCCATTCGTGCGCGGTATTGGGCGATTCGTACCAGACGCTATTCACGCCCGCCTGCTTCAAGGCTTCGATGTTCGCCTTGCTCGAAGCCCCATTTTCCCGGCTGCCGTAGCTGACAAATACCAGTTTGACCTTCTCCTTGAAGGCCGCCATGTCGGTGATGTTGGTGGGGGCGATGCTCCCGCCGCTGAAGATGCCGATGTGGGAGAACTTATCGAGGTTAGCCACGGTGATCGCGCGCGTCTGCATGCCGCCCATGGAAAGACCGGCCATGGCGCGATGCGGCTGGTCGGTTAACGTGCGAAAATTGGCGTCAATATAAGGGATTAAGTCGTCGATGAGCACGCGTTCGAACGCGCTGAAATCGAACCTGCGTCCGCCGGGGCCGGCAACACCGCGCGCCGGGGCGCCGCCTGCGGCGGGTCCGCGGCCAAAGGCGCCGGGCACGTAGCTGTTGGCCATGACGATGATGAACGGCCGGGCTTTGCCGGCGGCGATCAAGTTGTCCATGATCAACCCAGCGTGCCCCTGGCTGCCCCAGCCGGTTTCATCCTCTCCGCCGCCATGCTGCAAATACAGCACCGGATAGCGCTTGGCCGTTTCCTTTTCATAATCCGGCGGCGTGTAGACAAAACAGCGCAGGCTCGCCTTGGCGTTCTTGGAATAGAAGAGGTTTTGGCGGAGCTGGCCATGCGGCACATTTTTGAGCGCGTAAAAATCCTGGTCCTTGGCGGGCACCTCCACGCCACTGCCCCACCGGCTGGCGCCATAGAAATAGAGGCTGTTGGGATCGGGAACCTGGGCGCCGTCGATCACCAATTGGTAATAGTGAAAGCCCTCGTCTTGCGGCTGGGAATAACCGGTCCACAAGCCGTCGTCGCCCTTGGCTAGAGGGTATTTAACGCCGCCTAGATCGAGCGCAACATTTTGAGCCTGGGGTGCGACCACCCGCGCCCGCACGCGGCTTTCCGAATTGACCTGGGGAAACTGTTTCCCTTGCTGATTAGATGTGGCCGGCTTCCAATCGTCCGCCGGTGGATTCGTTTGCGCCAGGCCTGATGGGCCCAGCAACAGGCCTGCTAGCGCGAGGAGTGAGAGTTTTGCTTTCATGGATTGTTTTGGGTTGATCGGTTATTGGGTCTTAGGTGGAGCTTCGGAAGAAAGGCAATACAAATGGCTGTCGGTTCGGAGATAAATGGCCGATGAGGTGAAAGCCGGCGAGGCAAAAACGGGGCCTTCCAACTGGTTTTCCGCCAGGATCGACATTTTGCCACCGGCCTGGAACACCACCGTTTTCCCTTCACGGCTAAAGCAGTAGATGCGCCCCTGGGCATAGACTGGCGAGGCGGCGCACTTGGCATGAACCCAAGCCCTGCCCAGAACCTTGCCGCTCAGGGCATCGACGCAGGTGAGCACCCCATCGTCACTGAGGAGGTAAAGCTCGCGATTCACAAGCAGCGGAGAGGCCATGAAGCCCACGGCTTCCGGCAACTTCCAGGCTACGTGGCTTTCCGTGACATTGTCCCGTCCGTCCACCCGGATAGCCCAGAGCTGCGCCCGGCCGCCATATACTCCGGTGCTAAGGTACACCAAACCGTCGCCGTAGACGGGCCGGGGCGCCACCGTCTCTCCCCTTCCATTGTCCACGCGCCAGATTTCATGGCCCGTCTCGGGTTCATACGCGACGAACCACTGGGCCCCGGGGACCACCATTTGCACCTTCCCGGCGGCCTCGAAGACCAGGGGCGTGGAAAAGGATTTGCGAAAGATCGGAACGGGCGTCTTGAACGGAGGGCGATCGCTCTTCCACACGGTTGCGCCGGTCTGTTTATCCAGAGCGGTGATATATTGTTGATCGGTTCCGTCACGCACCAGGACCAGGAGGTTTTTATAAAGCGCCGGCGAACTGCCTGGGCCTTGGCGATGGTCCACGGAAAGCTGTCGTTTCCAAAGCACCTCGCCCGTGCCCGCATTGAGGCACGCGGTGCCGAACGTGCCAAAATCACAATACAGCCGCCCCGGCTCGACGATTGGCGTAGGCGTCGCGTAGCTATTAAGGAAGTTCACGGCGGCGGGTTTATCCGTGGGAAACAATTCCGTGTGATAGAGCAATTTGCCCGTGGCGCGGTCCAGGCAGACAACTCCGAACACGACCCGCTCGGCTTGTTGCATTCGGTCCGGCCCCTCGTCAAAAGTCCGCACATTCGTTTCCACCGCCGTGGTGAGCCAGATGCGATCACCCAGGATGACCGGGGAAGATCGCCCACGGCCGGGCAAGGGCATCTTCCATTTCACGCTTTGAGTGGAGCTCCAAGTCAGCGGGACATTCGTCGCGGCGGAGATTCCATCGCCAGCCGGCCCGCGAAATTGAGGCCAATCGTCCGTCGATAGCGCCAGGCCGCCGCCCGCTGGATTTGGCTGCGCCAACCCCATATGGACCACCATCAGACCGGCCAGCGCAAGCAATGATAATTTAGCCTTCATGGAGTATTTTGGATTTCAGGTTTGAGTTGATGCCCGCCAGGGGAGAAATGGTTTGCTTCAATGGCCGGTTGCTTTGTTCGCTTCTTATTGGGCAACCGCTTTCGATTCTCCTTTCATCAACCGCACGTCATAAACCGCGACACCTCTCGATCCTGGCTGAGCGGAAAACTTGATGGTAATCCGTCCGTTTTGGGCGCTGGAAAGAACGCTGGACGGGATCGAATAGCGTTTTTCGATAAACGCATCCGCCATGGATTTGACCGCCGGCGCAGCGGCCAGCGTTTCCCCATTCGCCGTGATCGAGTAAGCTCGGTTTGTGTCGCCACTCCAATAAGTCACCGCGAGCTCGGCGGTTTTGTCGCCCTGCGTGTTGAGGGAATATTGGAACCATTCGCCCCGGCGCCAGCGGCGGCCATTGCGCAGGCCCGAATCCGACTTTTCACTCGCGAAATTATGTTCCACCTCGGGCTGTTGCTCGCCGGGAGCGACGCGATCCAGCGTGTTCGCATCGCGCATCGCTTTAGCCCGTTCTTCAGCGGCCAGGCGCTCCCGTTTGGCGGCAAGTTCCTCCCGCGTCGTCAATTGCCAGTACATCTGATAACGCTGGCCATGCAAGCGAAAGAACGGAATCAACGGCAAACCTCCGGGAGCGGCGGGTTCGATGACGTCCGCCAGCCGGAAATGCAACGGCCCGGCGGCCGTGTCGGGATGAATGTGTTGGGTTAACTCATTCGCGCTGGCCAGCAACACCGGCACGCGATCCAGCGGCACCAGCGAACCGGCCGCGACATGGCCCATGCGGCTGTCGTTGGCGTAAAGACCCCGCAAATCATTCGTGCCCGCCGGGGAGGCCAGCACGATGGGGCCGCGCAAAATCGCCACCCATGCGGACCCGTCCGGCAGGCGTTCAACTGTGGTGCGCAGGGGAAGCTCGACCTCCACACGATCGCCATCCCGCCATTCGCGGCGAATCTCCGCGTAGGACGAAGGCGTGGAAGAAATGGCCATTGGCTGGCCATTCACGCGCACGGCAAATTCACCCGCCGTCACCCAGCCCGGATGGCGCACATAAAGCGAGAAAGTGGCTGGCTGTTTGAGCTTCAATAACATTTTAGTGCGCGGCTCATCGGGGAAAGCGGTTTCTTGCCGCAATGTCAGGCCGAGATTCGTCACCGATAATTCAGAAGCAATGAAGAGGTTGACGTAAAGACCGTTCGTGGCCTGCGCGTAAATGAACCCGCCATACCGGCCGGGATTCTCCATGCCTGTGCCCACGCAGCACCAGAAACCTTTATCGGGCCGGGAATACACCCGGTAATGCTGCGGGCGGATGGGCGTGAAATAGACATAGCCGGGCTGCCCGGAATTAATGGACGCGAGAATGTGGTTGTAAAGGGCCCGTTCGTAATAGTCGACGTAGGCGGCGCGCGGTTGAAACGTGAATAGCTGCTCGCTCAACCGAAGCATGTTGTAAGTATTGCAGGTCTCCGGGCCTTCGCGACTCTCCAGCATGCCGCCAAAATTCCGCGGGTCGTTGAAGTGCTCGGAAACGCTGTTGCCGCCGAAGGCGACGGTGCGTTTGCCGGTGACATTCTCCCAGAAATAACGCGCGCCGGAGTCAGCGGATTTGTCGCCGGTGAGGTTGGCGATGCGTTCGAGGCCGATAACCTTGGGGATTTGCGTGTTGGCATGTTTGCCGGTCAGTTGATCTTCGTGGCGGGTCAATGGCTCCAACAGCGCCTGGTGGCAGAACCGGCGCGCCAGGCGGAGATACTTTTCATCACCAGTAATCACGTAAACGTCCGCCAGCACCTCGTTCATGCCGCCGTGTTCCTGGCCGAGCATCCGCTGCATCTGCTCGTCGGAAAGATTCGCGGTGACCGCCTGGCACCAATCGCCGCAACGAATCAGAACCTCGCGAGCTTGCGTGTTGCCCGTAAACCAATAGGCGTCCCGCAAACCGGCGAAGAGCTTGTGCAGATTGTACCACGGCACCCACTTGCGGTTAATCGCGTCTACTTGCCCGGCGGCGATGGCTTTCCACAGTTCGCGGCTGCCCGGAACCCCACCGACATAGCCGTCGCTGGACGCTTTCTGGCAGCGGCCCAATTCGGCGAGCATATATTCCAGGCGGCGGCGCAACTCGCCTTCGGCCGTATCAGCGCCGGCGGCCATCATGGCTGCCAACGCCGAGAGATAATGCCCGGCGGTGTGGCCATCGAGGCCGCCGTTCTCCCAGTTGCCATAACTTTTGGCCTTCGGTTCCAAGCCCGCTTCCCGCAAATACGGCGCAAGCAAACGGTCCGGGTCCAATGCCAGCAAGTAGGTGCGATTGGCTTTCACGGCCTCCGCGAAGGGACCGTCCAGCAATCGGACCGAGGAGATCGGCAGCAATTGAGCGGGCGGAGCAGGCACATCAGCCCGGACATCCCGGCTGGCCAAGGGCTGGAACAGTGCGCAGGCGGATGCGAGAACGACTAATTTGGGGAATGGGCGATTATTGAACATAACAACCGGGTGCTAGTCCGTGGGGCTATTCAAACTTCCAATAATCCAAGTTCAACAACGCTTTGTCACCGCCGGTGAATTTCAAATACAGGTCCTGCGCGCCGGTGGCGCCGGAGACCTCGCAGGACACTTCTTTCCATTGTTGCCCGCCGCCGGTATTTTCGACTTTGCAGGTGCCAATGAGTTTGCCCTCCAGGCTCCCCAGGCGCAGTTCAATGCTGCCGCCGGATTCCGCACTGGCCACCCGCGCGAGGAATTTGCCCGCGCCCTTGGCCCCGAAATCCACGCCCGCCACTTTTACCCAATCGCCGTTGTCGAGCTGGGTCAAATTCATGCCCCCGTCTCGGCACGGTTCGGTTTCAACGCCGCTTTGGGCATTGAAAGTTTCACCTTCAACCCGGACAAAGGGATTCAGATGCCCGATCTGGGCCACACCGTTGGTGGTGTAGTCGACTTTCTTGATGGCCCCATCGGCCGTGAATGTGAATTCCTCGACCGCCAAATTGCGGCGGAATCCGGTAGGGATGCCGGCTTGTTTGGCGACGATGCGATTGTGGTAAACGTGATACCAGTGGCCCTTGAACAGAAACTGAGCGGCGTGGTTGTTGTTATTGTTGATGGGCGGCTGCTCGGCCACGGCGCCCCGATAAACGAAGCCATTCGTCGGATTATCGCTCGTCTGGTAATCGATGCGCATGTGCGCCTTGGGCGTCGTGGAATACGAGAAATAGTAAGTTCCGTTGCGCTTAAAAACCCAGGCGGCTTCAAAGAAATTGGTGGCGTTCATTTTAATCACCTCGCCGTCGAGGCTGATCATGTCGCGCTTGAGCTTGGCCACCCGGACGTTGTCATCGCCATTGCCGCCGAAATAGAGGTAGGCCTGGCCATTGTCGTCGATGTACGCGGCCGGATCGAAGAGCCACATATTCTTGGCGGGCATGACGCCGGGCGTCTGGGAATTGACCAAACACTTGCCGAGCGGATCGGTGAAGGGGCCGGTGGGGCTGGGGGCCACCGCCACGCCGATGTCCGCGCCGCCATTGCCGTAATAGAGGAAGAACTTGCCATCGCGCTCGATCGCCGCGGGCGCCCAGGTTTTCTTGGCCCACTTGGTGTGCTCGCTGGCACGGAACACCGAACCGTGATCGGTCCAATTCTTCAGGTCACGGCTCGATACACAGATGATGTTGGGAATGTTATAGCTGCCTTCGACGGGGCTTTCGTCGTCGTTGGAGCAATAAATGTAAACCGCGTCCTCCGTAACCAGGCAGGATGGGTCCGCCAAATAACGATGGGAGGCGATAGGGTAATCGGCCTGGAGCCGCGGGGCGAACGCCGCGACGGCGGCGAACCCCAAGACAATTAGGTGCAGGTTGTGCTTCATTATGATTTTTGCTGGTGGTGCCACTTTCAAGGCCGCCTTAATATAGTTTATTTAAAAATGCGCTGCGCGAAAAGCCATAGGCTGTTTCTCCAATGCGTCGGATCGTGGCTGTTGCCGTCCACATGCCAGATGTGCGGCACGCCTTTTTCTTTGAGATACGCATGCACGCCCTGGCTGATGCCGATCAAGCCGTCTTTATTCCCGCAGGAAAGGAAGAGCATTTTGAGTTGCTCCTTGGCCGCCGCCGGGTTGGGCACCAGTTCGCCGGGCGGCTTGGTGTTGGGCGCGGAGGAAAAACCGCCGAGCCAGGCAAACGTGTCCAGATGCGCCAGGCCGAAGTTTAGCGTTTGCCCGCCGCCCATCGAAAGGCCCGCCAAGGCGCGGTTTTCGCGGTTGGTGTAAGTGCTGTAGCGCGCTTGAATGGCAGGGATGACGTCATCTAGCAAATCGCGTTCGAACACCGCAAATGCGGGAGCGGCTGCGAAGATGTTGCCCTCGGCGCGGTCGTTCTTTTGCGCGCGGCCGTTGGGCATCACGATAATCATCGGCACGGCTTTGCCATCGGCGATCAAATTGTCGAGCAACACGCTCGGGGTGGCGAAACGCTCCCATTCGGTTTCGTCGCCGCCAATGCCGTGCAACAGGTAGAGCACCGGGTACTGCTTATCTTTCGAATAACCGGGCGGCGTGTAAACTTGCATTTTACGCGAATTGCCAACGGTTTTGGACTCGTACTCGATCATCTCCACCTTGCCGTGGGGGATATTGTCGCGCCGGGTGTCGATGCCGGCGGGCGGTTCGTCGAACGCGAGTTTGTCGTCCGGCCCCAGCACGATCTCCCGATTGCGGGGGATGCGCGGCTCTTGCGGGCCGGTGGCGGCGGCGTTGGCCGGCGTGGGCGCGGGGGCATTCGTGACGACCCGCGTCGCCTTGAATTCTTCTTTGGCGAAATCGCCCACTTCGCGGGTGAAAGCGATTTCGCTGGCGCTCACTTTGCCCTTATAACTGATGCGGATTTCGTTGCCTTGAAATTCAAACGGCTCGATAAAGCTGACTTGGTCACCGGCGATTTTGCCTTCCTTCAACTCGGCTTCGCGCTTGCGCTCGCCCACTTCCGACGCCGCTTTGCCGGCCAACTTTTCGCCCTCGGCTTGGAAGGTGAACAAGTATTTTTGCACGCCAATTTGAGTATCAAACTCGGCGCGCCATTGGCCTGAAATATCAGCCGCCTGCGCCGCTGCCGCCAGCAGCCCCATCAAGCCGCCCAGGATTATTTTGCCTGCCATTTTCATAGTTGCCTTTCTGCGTTTAGCCAGGGGCTGGAGCCCTGCGTCTTCACTCGTCGGGTTTGCCCGCGAAATAAAGCTCGCGGATTTGCGCGTCCGTCAACGCGCGCCCGAAAAGCGCAAATTCATCCAGCGACCCGCTAAAATTCCGAATCAACGAAGCGGCGGGGGCGGAGTCGTTCGAGACATTCCAGTTGCCCAGCTCCGCCGGGCCAATCCGGTAAGGCGGGCCCATCCGCACCGTCTGCCGCGAAACCAGATTGCCGTTGAGGTAATGCGCTACTTGCCGCGTTTTGCCATCAACCACCGCGGCCAAATGAATCCACATGCCGTAGAGTTCGAGCGCCACCACGGGCGGGCTGGCGACGATCTGATAATTGCCCAGGCCCGTGCCGAATACCGTGAGCCCCAGCACCCCGTCGTTGCGAATCAGCCAGTGCACGGTTCCTGGCTCGAAGCCATCGCACATGAGGAGCGAGTTAAACTCGCGGTCAAGTCCCTTGACCCGTACCCAGGCGGACGTCGTAAGCGCTTCGTACTCGCCGGGCACAACGAACCGCACCCGGTCATTGACACTCTGAAACTCCAAGGCGGGTTTTTCGCGCCATCGGCCGGCTGCGCGCTGGCAGCCAACCCGCGTGATCTCTTCCACCAGTTGGTTGCTGGCCGCGGAATTAGGCAGCGCCCATTCCGCCCCGGTGAAATCTTCGAAATCCAAATGAATCACCATCGAAGGATCCCGGTTCAGGCGCAGATTAGCCATCCGCCATTGGTCGTAGCGGACGGCCTCCGCCGCCAGCGATCGTTGCTGCAATTCAAACAAAGATTTGAAGGCCTCGGTGCTGGCGGCCATGAGTTTTAACGCGGTGTTGCTTTCCGCCGCGGCCCCCTGCCCTTCAACGAGCGCTTGTTTGGGGGTCGCGCCAGGCAGCACTTCCACCTCGCCTTTAAACACATGCACTTCGGTCCGTTTATGGGTGGCGTTAATCCCAAAGGCGGTCCCTAAATCGACCACCTTGAATTGATCGGTTTTTAAGCGGAACCCGCGCGCGGGTTGCGGCACTTCGGCGAGCAACCGCCCCGTGGGGCATACCGCTTCGCTGGGTGAAACCAAGTTCAATTCCACTGGCCCCTCCATCACCAGGCGCGCGCCACTGTAGAACACCACCTGCGCCATGCCCGATTTCAACCGCAGCCAGCCAGGCGGCAAAGCACTGCCCTCACGCGGCGCCACAGTGCCGGGCGCCCAGACGGCATCGACCGTTCGCGCCAGCATGGCCACGGCATTGCTGGTGGCGCCATGGGTGGCGGGGCTTTTAGCCCAGTAAAAAATGCCCGCCGCCAGCGATACCATACTAAACGCCAGCACCCAAGCGCGGGTTCCCGCGCCCAGCGCCACCCAACCGCGCCACCAACGGCGAAACCACGCGCCGGAGCTGGCATGGCCCACCCGAAATGGCGTGGGCTGGAGAAAATCATCACGCTCCACCATGGCCATCGCCGCTTCCCGCTGGACTTGGCCTTGGACCGCTTGGCGGATTTGTTGTTCGAATACATTCGCCTTCACGAACGCGCGCATATTATCGGGATGCGCTTTAAGCCAAGCCGTCAATTCCCCGCGCTCGGAGGCCGTCAAGGCGCCATCTAAGCAGGTGGCGATCAGTTTTTGGGGATCGCTCATGCCGGCCGCCTTTCCGGATGCGTCCGCCGCTCGATACACTCGCGGAGTTGTTCGCGGATGCGTTGCAGCGCCACCCGCACGGCGGCGCTATTCATGCCCAGCAAACCGGCGATTTCCTCGGAACTCCGCTCCTCATCATACCGCAAGCGCACCAATTGCCGGGGACGCGCCGGCAAGCGCTCCAAACAAACCTCCAGAGCGGCCGCTTGCTCGTTGGCGGTGGGAGCGAACTCCGTCCAGACTTCCGTGAATTGATCAAACAACTCCGAGTCAAAGGTGACAAAACTGCGCGCGCTGTCGCGATGGAGGCCAAGCACCTGAAATTTGGCCACCCCCAGAGCCCAGCTTAAGAAGGGACGCTGCCCGTCGTACTCACCAAAACGCCGGAACAAGACCAAAGCGGTCTCTTGCACCAGGTCCTTTGCCGTCGCCGGATCACACACTGCCGCATGGAGATAATTCACCACCGCAGGCTGCGCAGCCGTCCAGAAACGCATGAACCGTTCTTGCTCCTCTTCACTGATCATGGTCACAGTATATTTCCACAACGGGCCTCGAGTGTAACAAAGAAAATGCGTCAATTTTCGCCTTCCGCCATTCACGTGGGCTTTTTATTCGCAACTCGCGCGGCGTAGCCCCATGAAAATGTGGGGCGCAAGCCTGGTTAAGCGATTGGCTGAGGTTTCAACCGCGAAATGCACTCGGAAACCTGGAGTCAAGAAAGCTCCTAAGCTAGAGCATAAATGAATTGCTGCGCAATGACTTGCAAAAGTTACAGCAACCCCGTCCTGGAAGCGAGCCTGGATTGGAAGTTATTTGCCAATCGGATTGCTCACGCTTACGCCGTTGAATCCGGAGCCCACGCTGCGTCCGCCGGCGTTGGCGGCTACGGTATTTGCGAAGGTGTCGGTGATCATTTTGGCATAGCGCTCCAGGGTGCGATAGGGCGATTGCGGCACGTAGACGATGTCGCGGGCCTCCAGCCGCACATCGGGTGCCCGGCCGGTAAGCACGGCTTTGAGATCCACTACGGCCACTTTCGGTTCGCTCAGCGATCCGCGCACGATGGCCACTTGCGACAAATGGGCTCCTGGCGCGGTGCCAAGCGCTTTGGCGATGGCGGTCGACAGGGTCATGTTATCGACAAAACCGACAGGACGCGGCCCGTTGACTGCTCCCAAAACGTAAATCTGTGAGGAAAGAGACGAAGGCAGATAGATGAAATCGTCTGGTTCCAGGTATATGTTCTGGCGGGTGTCGCCGCCGCGCAGAAGTTTTTGAAAATTCACCGGCAACAATTCCCCCCGGCGAACGATAAAACTGTGGTTCAAATCGGCCAACTCCTCCGTCACCCCACTAAAGCGCGAAGTAAAGAGCCCGCCTGCACGCGAAATGGCTTCCACCAGCGTCATCGGGCCGTCGAGGGGGAAGATGCCGGATTTATTCAAGCGCCCCAACACCCAGACCCGCTTGCTTTCGACTTGGACCAGAGAGACGGCCACTTGAGGTCGAACGTAATATTCGGATAACCCACTTTCGAGACGTTGTTTGGCCTCGGCGAGAGTTAGCCCCCAAACGTCCATTCCGGGCAGCAGGTCAAAATAGATTTTGCCGTCGGGACAGACAAAAGTGGCGGCACGCGTGCCCGTGCGCCCCAAGATTTCCAGTTCCACTTTATCCCCGGGCCCGAGCGTAAACGGCTGGCTCGAAGGCGCGAGCCACTCCGGCTTAAGGGCCGGCGGCAAAGGGTTGGTGAATGTGACGCTGACGTTGTTCGTGGGGGGAGTTGTGGGGTGAGGATCAAAACGAGGGCCAGTGGTTTTGCAGCCCGCCACCAAACCGAAACTGGCCACAATTGCGAGGAATTGCGCCCCTTTGACGATGGAACAAAGTGAACTTTTAAAGCGCATAGCAGAGGAGAGTTGAGTGTACGGAATCGCTGGCCGGACTATTATTGGAATTTTTTGCAGGCGATGAAATTTCAGGCGCAGCCTGAACGCGACGCGGATTTCGCGGTTCCAAACGCGTTTGTGGATGATAATGCAGCGGCCGGCCTTCGAGCAGGTTTTCGACGTTATTGGAGATCACCATGGCTGCCGAGCCAGCGCACACCAACCCCGCGGCCACAATAGTCCCCAGTTCGATCCACCAGGCGGAGACGGACCGCGCGGGGCGAAGACATATCCCCACGAGAGCCAGAAACAAAAGCGTGAACTGGCCCGCCAAAAGTGGCAGGAAGCACGCCGCCGTATCCCGCAACCACAAGGGATATCCCCCGGCGTTGGTCCAAAAGGCGGGGGTTTCGCGCAGCATAGCCAGATACGGCAGGCCAAGGCTTGGCAGAATTAACATCAAAAGCAAAGCGCCCCGCAGAAAGGCATGGTTCAGGGCTGGAGTTTCCGGAGCATTGCCGACCGGACTGGCCGGGTGGATCCCGCCAGCGATGACAGCTAAGGTTTTTTGATTCATATGCGGGCTGCAAGACATGAGGCCGGGAGTGGTTAAAGAGTGGGAATAATGGGATTTTTGATCGCTTGAATGCTGCCTCCCGTCCAGACCGTGACCATGGTTTGGATGAACGCGGTAGCGGCCATATCCGCAAGGTCTTCGGCTCTCGCCCAAGGCCGTTCGGAGACAAATACAATATCGCGCGGCTCCAGCCGGAAATCGGGAATTTTGCCGGCCAGCATATCGGCGGTGTTAGCCACGAATTTCTGCGGATTATCCAATCCGCCGCGCACCACCAAGACGCGTTGCTGGTAGGCGCGGAGCGTAAAGCCGCCCCCAAGAGTGATGGCTCCAAGCACGCTGGCATCCGTGGGCAAAGCTTGCGCGCCCGGCGATTTGACCGCCCCGAGCACGTAAATTTCATTGGCGGTCGCCGAAGGGAAATAGAGGTAATCACCCGGTTCCAGCGGGATGTTTTGAGTCAGATCGCCCTGGCGAAACAATTTTTCGAAATTCACCGCCAGGCGTTGCTGGCCGCGAATGAGAAAACTCCGGGGCAAATCTGCCAGTTCTACGGTGTCCAAGCCGAACGTGCCCGTCTCGAGCCCGCCCGCCAGCGCGATGGCTTCAATGACCGTGACCGGCTGGGTCATGGCATAGGCCCCTTTATTGATGACTTTGCCGAGGACAAAATATTTTTTGCTGCGGAACTCGCCCGGGGTTACGATGACTCTCGGCCGCTGGTAGTATTTTCCCAGGGCTTCCGTGACGGCTTCGCGCAATTCATCCACGGACAGCCCGTTGGCCATGATTCCCTGCGCTTGGAGATAGCTCACCCGGCCATCCGGGCCGATGACGACCCCGTTGCGGGCCAATTCCGGGCGGCCATAGAACGCAAAATTCACCACATCGTTTGGCCCGAGAGTGTACCGGCTTTGCCAAAGCGCCTTTTGGGGCAAATTCGTGGTGGTGTTTGCGGCCAGTACAGTCGGCTGTCCGAAAACACTCGATGCATTGGTTTGGGCTTGGCCGCACCAAGTACCGGCTAACAGGAGAACTAGTGTGAATAAATGGAGCATTGACCTGATCATAACCATGAAAACAAAGGGGTTGCCCGGTTCAAGACAGCGCCCGCAAAGCGGCAGCCAGCATTTTGATACAGCTTCAAAATTTCGGTAGTGGCGCGCGCGCGGCCTTCCCCGCTGGCAGCCAGCCAAAGGAGTTGCGGCAACGCTTCGGCAAATAGAAGGTTTTCCGGCTGGTCGCTGCCGGTGATTTCGGCCAGCACAACCGTGCCGCGGGTTTGGCTCCAATGCTCCCGCGCCCGCTGCCATTGGCTCCGCGCATCTGGGGTCCAACTCCAGCCGTCTGGCAGCAGCAGCCATTGAATATCGCCCGCAGAGCATTTCACGCTGGCTGGCGCCACCAGTGCCTCGGCCAGGGGGATGGTCGTTGCTTTGGCGGGCGGGCGATTGGTAATCGCAATGACCGGAGCCTGGCGCAAACTGGCGGCGCGGGCCAGCCATTCCACCCAGGTAGAGGCGCCTTCGCCCCGGTTTGCGGCCAGAACCCCGCACACCCATTCGCCGTGGCTTCCCTGCCCCAACCTGGTTTGCAGCGCTAGCCATGTGCGAAAAGCCCATTGGGTTTGGGTTGCGGCATCGAATGGGTTCCATTGGGGCATCGTGGCCAAGAGCGGCAAACGGGTGGCCCGCTTCAAGTCGGCGGGGGTTTTGATGCGGTCATCCAGCGACTCCAACAATGCCACCAAGGCGGCGGCGAAGAACACGCCTAAGAGACCGCCCGCCACGGCCAGCACCCCCAGTTTTTTGCCGCGGCCAGCGAGGCTGACTTCTTCCAGCTTGGATTCGAAATAGCGGTAATATTCCAAGGGGGTGTCAGCGTAGAGTTGGGCCTCACGCTGGCGGCTGGCCAGCAGATTATGCGCGGCTTCCAATGATTGCTGGCGGGCTTTGATGCGGGCTAATTGCATGCCCTTGGCGGGCAAACCTTGCAGTTTTTCCGCCAAAGATTCCCGCACGGCCCGCAGTTTATCCAGTTGCGCGGCCGAGACTTTTTTTTGGGTCCGCAAGTCGAGCAGCTCGGCGTAAAACGTGGCGGCCAACCCGTTTTCTCCCTGGCGCGGGGGCGACACCGCCTGGTTTGTGGCGGTGGTTTGCTGGGCTTCAAGCTCCATCACCAGCGATTTTTGTTCCTCCACCAGAGGATTTGCCGGAGTGTAATCGTGCAATAGCCCGGCCAATTTTTCCTTGGCCACCTGCAGTTGTTCGGTGAAAGGATTGTTGGCCGCAAGCTCGCGTTCCAAATCTTGGATTTTCAGGTCCAAGGTTTCATTGTCGATTCGGAGGGATTCCGTCCGCATGTCTAAATCCCCCAAGCTCCGTAAATAGGCATCGATCTCTTTGTCGGTATCCACGATCCCGGCTTGTTTTTCAAAATCCAGCTGCTCCCGGTTTATGGCGCGCAGTTCTTCTTCCGACCTTGCCAATTGCCGTTGCAATAAGCGGTTCATGGCGGAGGCTTCCTGCGCCTGCATGTCGCGCGTCAACCGCACCACTTCCTGGCCGAAGGCGTTTAAGGTTTTTACGGCAAGCTCCGGGCTGCGGGAGGAGGCAAAAGCCACGCCGATCAGGTCCGTGTTGCGCTCCGGAGCGACAGCCAAGCCTTGGCTGACGGCAGACACCGGAACTTGCATTTGTTCCGCCACGCGCTGCAACACCGCGGGTGATTTTATGAAACTGACCAGCGTCGGCACCGTTAGCTGGCGGGGTTTAAACGGCTCGCCTAACTCCGAGGCGCGGAACGTCGGTGATGGCTCCTGCCGCATGAGTTGCGCGCGGGCGGTGTATTTCGGAGTGAACAGCCGATATCCCGCCAAACCCGCCAGCCCCGCCAGACAAATTCCGGCGCCCAGAATAAGGGGCCATTTCCGGATGATGGCGGCAGCTAACCGCCAAGGATCAAATGGCAAGCCAAGAACCGCACTTGCGGAGGGGCTTCCGGCCGGTGTCGCAGACAGCGGAAGACCCCCCGTTTCGTGGGGTTCAGGCAGGTGCTTATGTTCGAGGGCGGAATTCACAGGCGGAGATCTCTCAATGGCCTCGGGGTTTCAGTTGGACCTCTCCATGCGACTCGGCAATGGATTGCTTCAGCATTGCATTTGCACTGCGAGCACCGCCGGGACGCCGATGGCGGACTGTGGCGGTTTTCGCATCCTCCTGATTTTGAATATTTTTTCGCATTTCGATCGGTCCCATGCCCGAGGTATATGCGTTTTCCGTGCCAAACCATTTCCATCGCGGAAATCAGGGAGCGCAAAAGCCGAAGAAAAAGCCGTCGGGCTCGTGGGCCCAGTTGGCGAGAGGCCTCAACGGCTCGCGTAGCGGGCCGCTGCGGCGCGGTAAACGGCGAGCACTTGCGCGGCATTCTGGGCCCAATCAAACCGGGCGGCATTGCGCAAACCCGCTTGGCGCAATTGATCGCGATGCGATTTATCGGTGGCGATGCGGCGGAGGCTGGCAGCCATTTCGCCCACATCCTCCGGGTCGAGCAGGTCCGCCGCACCGCCCAACGCTTCGGCCAGCGCCCCGCGCGGAGAACTGAGCACGGGGCAACCACAAGCCATGGCTTCAATGGGCGGCAGGCCAAAACCTTCAAACAAGGAAGGGTACACCATGACTTCGGCGGCGCGGTAGAGGTGCGGCAGCGAGACGTCATCCACGAAACCGAGAAACCGGATGTCCTTCGCGTAGGGCGATTGGGCAGCTTTGGCCCGGATGACTTCCGCACCATGCCAATCGCTCCCCCCCAAGGCGAGCAACCAATGGGATTTTGTTTCCGCTTTAAAGCGCGTAAATGCCTCGATGAGCCGGACATGGTTTTTGGCGGGGTGTTCAAGCCGGGAGACGAAAAGAAAATAGGGCTGGTCCAGCCGCCAGCATTTTTCCACCATAATCCGCGCCACACATTGCGATCCGGGAAAAAATCGGGTGTGATCGATGCCATTAGGGATCACTTGCTGCTGGGCTTGGGGAATGCCGAAATATTTCTCAATATCGCCGGCGGTATTTTGGCTGACGGCGATAATTTGATCTTGCTGGCGGGCCAGGCGTTTCACCACGACCCGTGCGTAGAACATGCGCGCCATGTCATATTTGCCTGGCACGTGAAACGGGGCCAAATCGTGGATGGTGGCCACGCAAGCGCACGGGCTGCTAGCCACTAGCCGACGGTAGCTGGGCACATGCAAGACGTCCAAACGGTGCCGGCGAGCCAACGTCGGCAACAGAGCTTGGTGCCAAAGCACATTTTTGATGGGAGGGCGCCAGCTTTCCGGCACGGTTATTAATTCGGCCGCGCCTTGGGCGAAGTCGAACAAAGGGCGGTCGTTTTCCAAGACGAACAGCACCAATCGGTGATCGCCGGGGCTGGCGATGAGCGCGCGCGACAGCGCCAGCACATATTGTCCAACGCCGGATTTGCCGCGTTGCATCATCAAAGTGGAAAGTCCAATGCGCATAGGATCAATTAAGGAGGCGCGCCTCCAAGCGCAGGATTTTAAGCACATTGCGCACGGCGGGTTGGGGCTCCACAAACCGCAACTGGAGCCCACGTTGCTCGGCGGCCTTGCGCAGCCGCACCATGAGCCGCACGCCAGTGCTGTCGATGAAACGCACACCTCCGAGATTGACCATGACCGGCGCCAGGCCAGGCGTGGCATGTTCGAGTGTCAATTGCGTCAATTGCCAGATCGCATCTTCATTGGCGGCGGTAACGTCCCCTTCCCAAGCGAGGCCCATTTGCGGTTGCGTGGCATTGAAGGTTGCCACTACCGCAGGCTCGGCGGCGCGCGCACGGATCATTTCCCTCGCGGCGGACACACCCTCAGCAATGGCGAAAAAGCCATCCAAGCCCATGGTGGCCAGCGCCCGCCGCACCTTCGGAGTGGGAGCCACTAGCACCCCTTGGCGCGATTGGGCCGCCAAGTTTTTGCGCAGGCGCACCAGCCAGCCGATGCCAGTGCTGTCCAAATGTTGAACCTTCGATAAATCCAGAGCCACGTGCGTTTTCTCAGCTAGAAAGGCTTGCCAGAGGTCGCTGTTCTCGCGAAGTGTGGCTGCGTTCAACTGTTCCCCGCAATGGGCTACTTGCATAGCGCCAGCCGGCGAGGGTTCAAGATGGATGTGGCCGGGAGATGGGTTTTCCGGCTTTGAGTATCCTAAGCACAGCCACTGGCTGATCAACGCATGCCCAAATACCCGCAGGTCGTTGGCATACCGGCCCATCAGCCTGCCAGGCTCCTGGAGCAGGCGGTAAACCCATTCCAAACCGGTTTGGCGCATCCAACGCGGGGCGCGCCGCACCGAGCCCGCCAGGAAATCAATCGTCGCCCCCACCCCAATGCTTACCGGCACTCCGGTCCGCCGAAAGTTCATGTTGATCCATTTCTCCTGTTTGGGGCAGCCGAAGGCCACTAGCAAAATGTCCGGCTGGGCGGCGCGCACTCGCTCTAGAATGTCTTCATGGTCCATAGAAAGCAGGGCTTGAAATGGCGGCGAATACGCGCCCGCCAATGGGAGGCGGGGAAATTGGGCCTGCACATTCTCGACTGCTCGCGCCAGGCTTTCCTGGCTGCCACCGAGAAAATAGACCCGCCAGCCTTGGCGCTCGGCCTCCGCGAGCAATGGGGGGACCAAGTCCGAGCCCGCGACGCGTTCTGGCAAGGGGTCTCTGAGCAGGCGCGAAGCCCACACCAGGGGCATGCCGTCGCAGAGCACCAAGTCGGCTTCACCGAGGATGTGGCGCAACTCTACATCGTAGCGGGCTTGTACCACAAAATCCACATTCGCGGTGGCCAAAAAGTGGGGCTGCCGCGAGGCAATCATTTCCGCGATCAGGCCCAAAGTTTGGCGGGTAGTGATTTTGTCGAATGGCACTCCCAAGATAGCGACCGGCGCGGGCATAGCCTCCAACCTAGTCGCGGATGCGTGCGGAGGAACCTGGTGGGTGGCGGGATGGTTTCGGGGGCTGGTGGTCTGCGTCGCGCACTCAACCTGAGCGGGGACGAACGGAGTGGAGGTGATCGTGGTCATAGGGGTCAGAGCTCGGAATTAAAGGTTTGGCGCCAGAGGGATTGCCACCCGGACAACGTGGCAAAAGATTCGACTTCCCCATCCTGCCGGAGATGCAAGAGGGTGCGGTAGCCGCCACGGGGTTCCATGTAGCCACCGTGCCAGACGGGGACGTTGTTGGTGGCCAAAGTGGCCTCGCTGCCTTGGCCGGTTGCGGCCAGCGTAAAACGCACGGAGTCCGAAGGTTCAACTTGATGAAAAACCCGGGTCTGGCCGCAAGCGCTTACGGCCAATTCGGGAATCGCGGCCGAGGTATCGTTATAAACCACGATTTGTGAATTCTGGGAACGGTGAACCGCCACTCCCGCGGCCAGGGCCAAGGCTAGAGCTGAGGCGGCCGGCCATTGGATGCGGCGGTATTGCCACCATTTACGCGGTGAATTTTTGGCCATAGTAATCGCTTAATTGTTTGCCGAGTTGCGGCCAGGAAAGGCGTTCAATGACGGTTTGGCGGCCGACGGAAGTTATTTCGCCGCGGAGGGCGGCGTCCTGGAGGCCGCGCGCGGTTTCATGAACAAAGCTTGCGGGGTTATCCGCCAGTAAAATCTCTTTCCCATGTTTCAGCCCGAGGCCTTGCGCCCCGATGGAAGTGGAAACGACGGGCGTGCCCATGGCCATGCTTTCGGGAATCTTCAAGCGCGTGCCGCCGCCAATCCGGAGCGGCACGATTTGCAGCCAGGCGCGCCGGTAATAGGGCCGCACATCGGGGACGCCGCCGGTGACGGTTACCCCGGGATTGCGGCCCATCGCTAAAACTTCCGCGGTGGGAGACTGGCCCACAATCAATACGCGCAAGTTCGGCACCCCAGCCCGCAAGGGCTGGTGCATCGCGCTGAAATACCAGCGCAACGCGTCGATGTTGGGCGTGTAATCCATCGTGCCGCAAAACAACACGGTGGGTTCGGCGGCGCGCGGCTCGGAAGTATTGGCCGGGTGGAAATACTCCAGATCGACTCCGTTGGGGATCACTTTCACCGGCGCCTGGCGGTTGATTCGATCGCGGATGAACGATTGGTCATCGGGGCCGCACACCACTTGAACCGCGGCCCGTTGGGCCACCCGGCGTTCGAAACGGGCCAGCTTGGCAAGATTTTCCCAATCTAGAATGGACTGGCGCCAGCCCTGGGACAAGGTTTCCCGCTGGGCGAGTTGAAACTGCCAATCGACCCGGCTGCGGTCCACCGCCAACGGCAAGTGGCTCAAGCCATTGAAAAAATATTGCGCCATGACGACATCGCAGACGTGGGCTAAATCGTAGCGCTCCCCTTGGGCAAAGCGGTGAATGGCTTGCGCCATGTGGGGCAGCCGCCAATGCCGGACAGTCGTCGGCAAGGGGTGCAGCAACCGGTCGGGAAACAGCCGTGGCCAGGCGGGGTGCTGGAAAGGCACGAATTCGACGCGGCGGCAGAATTGGGCAAAGACCGGCTTGGCTTCGGCGCGTTCTCCGCCCTCACTAAAGGCCAGCAAATCCACTTCGTGATCCCGAGCGAGAGCCCGCAATAAGTGGAAAGTGCGCTGATACGTGCCGCGATCCACCGGGAAAGGAATGTAGGGGTAAACGACCAAGATGCGCATAATCAGTTAAAGCGGTGCCAGAGGTTTTCGTACGCGGCGCACAACCCCGCGAACGTGGTGGCGCCAGTGGCGAGTTCGAACTGGATAAAGCGCAGCAATGCCGGGTTTGCCGCGGCTTCTGGCTCCCAAAGCAATAGACAAAGCGCGTGGAATAAACGCTGCCGGGGATAGCTGACGCCGTGGCGGCTCCAAGCGGAAGCCGGGCCAAAAGTCCGGGCATTGATAAGCCGGTTGCGCAGCGGATGGGTTTCCGGGCATTTGTCCAGCGCGCTGAAGGCGTAACTGCGCAGGCTGGTGAATGGGAAATGGAGGAGGCGGCTCTCCAGCCAAAGCCACAAGCATCGGCCCAGGGCCGACAATTCGCCATGGCGAATGAGCAGTTCCTCTCGCCGGGCCGGGGAGCGATGCGGGTGGAGTTTAAAGGCTACACCCTCCGCGTGATGCCGCCGCAGACTAGCCAGGGGAAGCTTGCCATCCACATATTCCAATTCTTCCAGGAGTTGATGCCGTTCCTGGCAGCTCCAATGGTAATGGCCGCACGCCGCCAGGACCACGTCCCCCAAGGCCAGTTGCGCTTTGGCCAGATTGCGGCCCACAAAATCCGCTTCCTCTGGCCCAAAATCGGAGCGCCGCAACCGCTCCGCACTGAATAACAATCCTGAACAGCGATTCATAAGCAGCCGCGTGGCTTCATGCGCGGGAATCGCCCGGGCATCGCGATGATGCCCACAGGCCGCCAGCAGGGAATCGTCCCCGATAATCCAGCGATGAGCGGATACCAGATCGTAGTAAAACATGGAGGCCGGGCTTTGGCTGAGCTTTTCGACGGTGAGCAGCTTGAACTCAATCTCCAAGCCGGCTACTTGGGTCAGGCAATGGCCAATTTCGCGCAAGGCCGCGCCGTAGAGACGCTCGGCAAATAACCAGTTGCCTCGGACGAAGACATAAAACTCAAGGTCGTTATAAGGCTGATCCTCACCGGCTTCGCGCAAGACGCCACCTTCGCCCCGTCCGTAACTGCCAGCCAGCAAAAGGCCGCGCAGTTGGGATGGCGGGATTAACCGTGCTACCGCCGCCGCCACCCGGGCGCAAATCTCCGCTACCCGATTTTCCAAGGCCTCGCTGCCGTCGCGGGTGAAACGTTGCGTAGCGGCATATTGCACAGGCATTGCATTTGCGATTGAAGCTTGCATTGCAGATCCGTTGGCAACGGAGGCGGCACTAGCGAAACTCCCTGAAAACCAGCCTGTTTCCTCGTTTTTTAGCATCGTCATGTAGCGCATGATTAGTGGTAATGCACGCGGCATGCCAACGAGGAGAGCGGCGGTTCAAGGGCACTGGGCGGCCGCGCTGCCCGCTGGGATGGGCTGGACCTTTCCGTTGCCGATGCTTTCCGCCAAATAATCCTCGATCTGGCGGGCAATGTGCGGCTCGGCAAAACGCGCACGGACTTCTGCTTGGCCATCGGCCGCCAAGCGCGCCCGCAAGGGGGCATGGGCATCCAATTCCAAAATGCGCCGGGCGAGTTCTTCGGCGTTGCCCGCCGCATATGTCAGGGCATTTTGGCCGTGGCGAAATAATTCGCGGCTGCCACCCGTCAGGGTGCCGATGACCGGCAACCCGCTGGCCATGGCCTCCAGCGGAGTCAACGCGAAAGGCTCCTCCCATTCCGAGGTGAACAAGAGCGCGTCGTGCGCCCGATAAATGGCGGGCATTTCGCTGGCTGGTGCCGTGTGGAAAAAGACCGGCAAACGGTGATCGTTAACCAAAGCTTTCAGCTTCGCCGTGTAACTGGCTTCCCCATGGCCATACACGTGGAGTTCGCCAGTGAACTTTTCCTTCACCAATGCCATGGCGCGAAGGGCGGTCATGACGCCTTTATCCTCCGCTAGGCGGCCGACGTAGAGGAGCTTGCGCATAGGGCGGGAGGCGGGCGCGGGGTCGCCGTGAAAGCGGTCTAGATTCACCGGGCAATAAATGACTTCGCCATGTTGCACCGGATACCTCTTCGCCGCGGTGAGATCGCGCAAAGCCGCGCTGCAAAAGTAGACGCGCTGGAAACGGATGTCGGCGACGGGCTGGGTGGGCGCAATCCGGCTCCATTGTTTTTTGGCGCCCGTGATGGTCCAAAGCCACCGTAAACTTCGGGCCAGTAACGAAGGCTGGGGGCGGTTCCACCAATCCAGCCAAACGTCCGCCGCCAGGCTGCGGGCGATCCAATGATCCGAAACGTCGTACACCGTGGGCACACCCAGCTGGTTCAAGGTGTGGCAGAAGGATTTGGACAGCCCTCCCAAATTCCACACATGCACCACGTCCGGCTGGAATTCCGCAACCGCCGTGCGCAGTGCTTGGTTGTTGTGCAGCTCGAGCGAACGCAGCTGATGAATGGGCAGCCAGGGATGGCCGAAGTAACCATGAATGCGCAACTGGCGGGCAACGCCTTCCTCGGCGGGCGGCGGCGAGTGGGGATCGATCCCGTGGTTGGAAGCCAGCACCTGGACGGTGTGGCCGCGCGCGCGGAGAGCTTCCACGATGACCTGGCAGCGCAATTCATAACCTCCGATGTAATGCGGCGGGTACAGATTGGAAACGGTGAGAATTCTCATAAGCTATGTTCCTTCCATCCTTGGCGGAAGCCGGCCAGCTTGCCCCGCCGCTGCTGCCACCGGATATATGCGGCGTGCGGCCATTCGCTCCAACGTTGCGAGCGCGCGCAAAACTGGGCGTCGTGGCGCAAATCGCTCAGCCAGCCTAGCGCCACGGTTTTCCACCAGCTAAATTCGTGCCGGGCGCCAGCCCACGATTGGCCTAAAGCGCGGGCGTCGCCAAAGCTGCGGCGATAGGCCTGGCTGCCCGTGTAGTTGTGCGAATGCGCCACCACCGATTCGGGGACGTACGCCACCGCATAACCTTGCGCCTTGCACCAGCGCGTGTATTCATCGTCTTCCGCGTATTGGAGATCTTCCCGGAAGCCGCGCTGGGCCCAGATATCCTTGCGCAAGCCGCTGCTGACCATGCTGAAGAAGTGGGGCCACGAGCTGGATTCACGGTGCGGGCCGAAGCAACGCTCATAATCACAGGCGAACACCGCCTGACAATCGGGCCGGGGAATCTGGCGGCCAAAGCAGGCGGCCACCTGGGGTTCGCTCAACGCTTCAAATAGCGGCCCGAGCCAGTTAAACCCTTGCGGCGTGGCATCGGCGTTTAAAAAGAGGCAGCGTTCCGCCCGCGCCAGGCGCATGCCAACGTTCATGACCCGGCTGGGATTGTAATCCGCCGGTGTGATTTGAACGAAATGGCTGGGGTGAGCCGCGCGGATCAATTCCTGCGAGCCATCTGTCGAACCACTATCGATGACGATGAGTTCCCACGAGGTGAATTTCTGGGCACGTAGCGCGGCGAGAGTGTCTTTCAAAGCCCAAGCCTCGTTGTAGGATCGCATGATAATGCTGGCTAGTGGCGGGTTCATAGGTCAAACAAACGAGGTAAACCCGGCGCTTCAGCCGGGGTTGCGGTTTCTATAGCCCCAAAGGAGAGGACGCGGACGTCCGGGGTGGAAGCCAGATAATCCGCCAATTGGTGCAGCACGGCGATGAATGCCTCGTTCGGCTGGCCGCCGGCGAAATACTCCCACCAATGCGTCACCAGCACGGTGAGCGGCCCGGCGGCGATGGCATTTTTAACGCGTTCCAGCATGCCTTCCACGGGGCGGTGATGCGAAAGCAAGCATCCCGGATGGCTCAGCAGCCGCAACGAACCGGCCCGCCAGTGCCGGCAGCCGGTGATTTTCTTAATGGCGTAGCGACCCCACCAGCGCGCGGGCAAGCGCCGGAATTCAAACCAGCCCGTGGAGATGACGCGGAATCGCCGCGCGAGTTCGCGATAGGCGGGGCGGGAAATTTGATCGTAGGGGGCCACAAAGGTGGCGGGCGGACGCAGCCCGGCGGCTTCAAAACTGGCGATGCCCGCATCCAAGCGCCGGGCGATGTCGGCCGGCTGGGCCGAGTCGAACTCGAGATAATCATGGGCATATCCATGATGCAACAGGTGATAGCGGGGATTGGTGGCTAGATAGCTCATGAGCTCCGGATTAGCCGCGAGAGGCAGGTGGCTAGGCAGCCCGGACTGTTGGACTGGCAGGAAACCTTCCCGCCGGCCATCCGGCAAACATGCCTTAGTGTTGACGCAGGGGATGGTGGCCAAGTTGACTGGCAAGCCCCGATCGAGAAATGGCCGGTACAAGCGCTCCAAACAGGCCGTCGGGCATAGCGCGTTGGTGTCATCGTCGCGCAAAAGCACATATTTCATTGCGGGGTGCCTTTCCGTTTTTGGGCTAGCAGTTCCTCGTACAAAGCGCGCATGCGATTTCCCAGCGCCGCGATGCTGTAGCGGTCTTGCACCAAATTTCGGGCCCGAGAAACGATCTGCTCCCGCAGCTCGCCTCCAGCCAGGGCTTCGTCCACGGCCTGATGAAATTCGGCGGGGCCATCGAGATCGAACAGCCAGCCGGTTTCGCGCTGGCGGACCAAGGAAAGCGCACCCGAGGTGCGGGTGGTGATGACCGGCGTGCCCGCCGCCCAAGCTTCCGTAATCACCAGGCCGAACGTTTCCGCCAGGGAGGGGAAAACCATCGCGCGCGCCAGTTGCAGCAAGCCGATAAGCTCGGGGGACTTGGGCGCCAGGCCGCCTAACAGAAGCACGGAATCCCGGCACGGGCTGTTTTCGATTTGCTTGCGCAGCGCCGCGGCGTGAGCGGCGTGGGTCGTAGAACCCACAAAAACCACCATCGCGCGCGGATGCCGCTGGCGAACCGCCGGCAGTTGATCGACCAGCCAGCCTTGGTTCTTCACCGGGTCAAGACGCGCCATTTCCAACAGCACGTCCCGGCCGGCCAATTGGGGGAAAGCCTTCAATGCCGCCGCGCGGTGATCCACCGCAAACAAGTGGGCGGGCAGCGCATGCGGCATCGCCACGACGCGCTGGCCCGGGTATTTTTCATTCAACAAGCGCGCTTCGCTAGGGTTGCAGGTGAGGATGGCATCCGCCTGGGCCAGCACTTTGCGGGAATTAAGCAGCCAGCCAAAGATTTTGCCCCATTCGAAACCGCCGCGCAGTGGGGCGGTTAAATTGTCATGCACCTCCGGCGGCAAATCCAGCGCTCCGCCATGGATGGTAACCACCAAGGGAATCCGCCGGGCTTGGGCCACACGCAGGGCAATGCCGGCCAAGCGATTCAAGGCGTGGGTGTGAATGACCCGCAGGCCGGGGTGGAATAGCAGTTTGCCAGGGAGATCCCAGGACATGAGGTTGCCACCCCAAGCATTCAGTTGCTCGCGGCATTCGCGTTTGATCCCGGCAACGGGCAGGAAAGCGCGATAGCGTTTCACCGCGCAACCGGCGGCGGCAAACGGATCGTTGCTCGTAGAATTATTCGCCTGCGGGCAATAAATGGACGACGTGACTCCCGCGTGCTGCAATCCCTCCACCAGGTGATAGACGGCGGTTTCGGTTCCGCCCCAGGCGGTGGGCACGTATTTGCGCAAGATATGGGCGATTTGCATAGAATTAGACCGGGGAAATGGTTTTAACAAATTGGAGTTTGCGCCCAGGCATTAGGGTCGAGGGAAGCAGGCACAGGATTCGGGCGCGTTCTTCTGGATTCAGGGCCCAGAGCCAAATCCCGGCCAGGGCGGCCAGGGCGGCGGCGGGGCCGTGAGTGAACAATACCAGCCAATGATTGGCGGTGCGCAGGGACTCCAAGCCCAGCAAGAGCGCCAGCATGGGCAAGCAGGCCAGCCAAACGGGCCACACGGCTTGGCGGAATAATTGCCCGCCCGTCAATCCGGCCTCGCGCGCCATCCACGGCCAAAGCCGGAACCAGCCGATAGCCAGAGTGGGCAGCAAAGATCCCACCGCCACCCCGACAATGTTGTGGAAGACGGCTACCAAGCCAATGCTCAAGCCCAGGTTGGCCACGGCTTCACCCACCCCGAGCCACATCAGCCGGCGTTCATGGCCCGTCATCATGAAGATGCGCTTGGAAACTCCGTGGGTGAGATTGGCACTGTAGTGCCAGGCCAGGAGGACTTGCCCCGCCATCCAAGTTTCCCAGGGAACCTGGCGCTCGCCCGTAAGGACCCGCAGCAATTCGGTGAGGTAAAAGGCGCACAGCAAGTAAAGCGGAGTGGCGATCAACGCGCTCCAGCGAGTGCTCTGCGCCAGCAGGTCGCGCAAGGCGGCGCGGTCGCCGGTGGCATTTAAATGGGCGGCGGCGGGCGAGAGGGTGTCCTGCACTTGGCGCGTGAATTGGGCGAATATTTCGCTGGCTTTGGCTCCGGCTTGGTAAATGGCCACGGCGGCCACCGAAAGGGTTGCGCCGATCACCAACTGGTCGGTCTTAGCCAAGACCATGTTCGTGGCCGTGCCTAGGTACGCAAACAAGGAAAAACGCAACGTGCCACCCAGGGTTGACCAAGAGGCCAACCGCGGATGCAAGCGCACTTGCGGCATTTCCCGCAATGCGAGCCAGGCGGCCAACACATCCGGGGCCAGGGCGAAAAAAAGCGCGATGGCCATGATGGTCATAAAGCTGGCCTGATACCACAGGGCCAAGGCGAGTGCCGCCAGGCGAAGGATCATGGCGCCGGAAACCAAGCAGTTCGCTAATCCGAGGCGTTGCTGCCCGCGTAAAATTTCCGGAAACACTCCCAACGGAAAGGCCAGCCCGATGCCCAGAAAGAACAGCACAAGCACGCGGCGAAAATCTTCGGCATGGGCCGCTGAAACTCCAAACCATGAGATTATGTGCGGCGAGCCCGCCAGCACCAGCGTCATGACCATCAGCGCCACTCCCAAATAGCAGCACATGACGCTGCTTAACACCTCGCTCAGCTTGCCCCATTCTCGCGTCACCGAAAGTTCCGCGACACGCTTTTGAGCGGCGAAGCCAAAGCCAAAGTCGAAGAGTATGCCGTAGCCGAACACACTCCAGAGAAGCGACCAGAAACCAAACTCCTCCTGGCTAAGCCCTTGATAAAGCAAGCGGAAAGTTGCCAGACCGACTCCCATGCCGATCAGCGTCCGCAAGTAATTAGAGGCGGCGTTGCGCCAGATTTTTTGCTTCACCTGGCCGTAGTTCATGGGGGCAGCCTCGGTTACGGCCGGCTGGCTGGCGGATGGGGAAAGATTGCGCATGGGAAGTATCATGAGCGCTGAAACAGGTACGTGCCGTCTTCTTCATGCTCCAGGCGAAAGCCAAGGTTGATCAGGGTTGCCACAATGCGGCAGGTTTGGGTGCGGCCGAGGACTTTGGGATGAAGTTCGATAATGATTTTTTTCACGGAAGCCGGCACCTCATGGAAATTGATCATCATTTCCGCTCCTTCGATGTCGATGATGAGCGCGGTGGGCGCATAGTGGAGTTGCCGTATCATGCTGCCCAGAGTCTGGGCGGGAACTTGGATGCGGCGGCCCGCTTGAGGGCTGGCGAGGGTCGAGTTTTCCCAAAACTCCGAGCCTACATTTAAGGCGATTTCCCCGTTTTCAGCCGCCAACGCCAGGTTCCAAACCTCCGGGGTGAGGCCGTTCAAAGCGTAGTTACGCTTGAGCAGTTCCACGGTTGCCGGGTTGGCTTCGACGGTGGTGTACTGCGTGATGCCCAGCCGGATTTGGCAAAAAAGGCCGATAAACCCGATGGCCCCTCCGAGTTCGAGCACAGCGTCCTCGCGCGTTAGAAAGCGCTCCACCAGCCGCCGTTCTTGCACTTCGTAGCGGCCGAATAGGAGATTGTTTTTCATCAGGGACGACAAACTGGAAACGTCCAGCCGCACGCCCTCTAGAGAAAGCGTTTGCAGGCGGGGCAGAGTGAATTTGAAACGCCAGTGGGCGCGGGCTTTTTCCCACAGTTTGCGCCAGGAAACACGCGGGGACGTAAACGAATGAGACAGGGTTGATGCGGAGTTCATGCGGCAATCGGGTTGATCGTGGTTTGGTTGAGGGTTTTGCCGCGCAGGGCGGCGGATTTCATCAGGTTAAAAAGATGGGGAATCGCGGTGACTTCCGCGGGAATTTCCGGCTGGTTGGTCAGCACCGCCGCGTAGCTATGTTTCGCCGAAGGGTGATAGCCGTGCATCGCGCGAATCGGGCGCTCACCCATATGGCTAGGCACGATGAGCACTCCTTCGTCGGCGAGGAAAATCAACTCGCCAAAATACCGGTCGGGAAACCAGGCGTGCATTTGCGCCAATTCGGCGTCCGGCACGATCCGGCCGTGGGGAATGCGCCCCAGCTCGCGGGTGATTACCTCGCGCGCTGTTTCGCTGAAAAACCAAAACCGGGCCATGGTCGAATCGTATACCACGGCGTAATCACTTCCCTGGCGTGCGGGCAACGCCTTCAGGCGCCCCATGAGGTCCAGATGTTCGTCGCAATTCGCCATTCCATGGTCGCTAAAAACATAGAGCTGAACTTCTTCGTATTGCTCGTTAGCCACCTGCATGAGCTGCCGGATCCACGCTTCATAAAGTTTCAGCCGCGCCGGGATTTCGGGCGCCGTGTTGCCCACCCGGTGCAACAAGCCATCCAGCCCGGGCCAGTACATAAACGCGAAATCCACCTCCGCCCGGCCCAACCGCGCGGCCAGGGCATCGCGGTTTTGTTCCTCCGACTTTTCCGGATCGCTGACGAAATAGGGAATTTGCTCGGCCACCAGAAGGTCAAAAATATTTTCCCCACGATTCATGCCGCCCGGCTGAAGCGGGCTGCGCTTTTCCGTGAAGTCATATTGATCAATCTGGTTAAACGGTATGTTGTACAAATCGAAGTAACCCCGGAAATGGAGGCGGTCGCGCACGAGCCGGTTGAGCCAGCGGCGGAACAGCCGCCGGCTGGTGAGCGCGCGCGGCAGCCAGCGCAAGAACCGGAGCGAGCCGAAGGGGGAGTTCTTCGGGTCATGCACGAAATAGCACCAATTGCGGTGTTCCTCCGGCCAGCGCCCTGATAGAATGGAAGGCACGCAAGTGGAACTGTAGCCGAAGACCGAATCGAGCCGTTTGCGCGTGGGGGCAAAATCCTCGCCGAACGGATTCTGGCGCAAAATTTCCCAGCCCATGGCGTCGATCATGATGAACAGGCTCAAAACAGATTTCCGCCCAGCGACTGCCGGTGCAACGCAATCTGCGGGAGCATTGCAGGTGCAACGCGACGCGTTATGGTTTAAGCTGGCAACGACCTCCACTTGGGCTCTGGAACCGGCTTCTGATGTTGTTGATTTCACGTTAGTTATGCCAGGCTCCAACCGTTCGTTGCACCGTGCTCTGAAGCGATCGTTGAACCTTGCAGGGAGCCTTATTGCAGGACGCATGCCAGCCCGGAAGGCGGGCACTTGCGGAAGAAAAAGAGGCGGCGGAATGGCCGTCCGGTGGCGTGTTAGAGAGCCAAGGAAGAGTTGTCTGCCAACCGGGAAACCCCGGGCGATCCGGATGGAATGTCTGACAGAAGCGGATCTATTCGGCGGGAGGACCGATCAACCGCCGCACCTCGGCCGCCAACCCGGATGGGCTGAAGGGCTTGGTCAGATACAAACTGGCACCGGAGGCTTCGGCTTCGTCGCGGGCGATGGTTTGTCCCCGAGAAGTCAGCATGATTACGGGAACGGCGATGGTGGCCGGATTGGCCTTCAATTGCCTGAGGGCGGTGAGGCCATCCATCTCAGGCATGGCGACATCCATTACAATCAACGCAGGCGGTTCCTGAATGGCCATTTCCAGGGCCTCGCGTCCATGCCGGGCGATGCGCAGGCCGTAGCCGGCCTTTTTCAGGCTAAGTTCGATGATGCGAACCATATGGGGTTCATCATCGGCAATCAGTATAGTCTTAGGCATAGGAGGGGCATTTTACCCGGAAATCACCACAAAAGCGGTGTCGTCCGCCGGTGGGGTGCCTTGTTCGAATTCTTTTAAAAGCGTGACGAGCCGTTGTTGGGCGGTTCCGGCGGATTCTTGCAGGCGCGCCGCGCTGGCCAAGGCCGCTTTCAACGGCTGCAGGCCTAGCTGGTGGTCCTGGGAGTTGCGCGCCTCCAGCAAACCATCCGTGAACATGAGGGCCAGCCCGCCCGCAAAAGGACGGGTTTCCTCGGCATAAATCACCTCGGCCTCAACCCCCAAAGGCGGGCCTCCGATGTCCAGC
>MTLE01000678.1_pt2 | contig 66100 bp, 59 predicted proteins | sample 1982461 | NCBI WGS metagenome assembly MTLE01 (sample SAMN05712605, study PRJNA340218) | biofilm metagenome | isolation source: sample SPL anode biofilm adapted to -200 mV | place: USA | collected 2012-02-03 | reverse complement strand
GTCAAGCCCGACAGACTCCTAGCAGAGAATGGAATGTCTGTCAACTCAGGTGGCGGGATTCCGTGGTGAGGGTTAGGCTGTTGCAGCCCGCCCCTCGCCTGAGAAATGACAAAAGGCGACCCTCATGGCCGCCTTTTGTCATTCATTCTGCATTACAACGCCGCTTCTCAGAGATATTTCTGGATCTCCGCAGGCGTGGGGCTTGTGCCGGAACATACCACCCTGCCGTCGATGACCAGTGCAGGAGTGCTCATCACGCCATACTGCATGATCGACGCCATGTCCTCCTCAACCTTGATCACATCCGCCTTGACCCCCCTGGCCCTGACCGCTGCGTGAACCGCGTCCAGGAGCGTCGTGTCCGTGGTGCTACAACCTGCCAGCACTTCGATCTTCATGTCTCGTCTCCCTTTCTTGAGGCTGGATTCCGGTTTCCGGTTTCTGCGGTTCCCGTCAGATCCGTTTCAGAAGGACCGCTTCGGATTCAAAGGGGAGCAGGCGCGGCAATGCCGGTAACGGGATAGGCATGACAGCTGAAGTAAAGGGCACCCCATGGGGGTGCCCTTTACCTGCCGGTTACTGTTTCAGTCGCCTGGTCCGGGGTGGCTGCATTGTGCGCAACCTGGCTCGTTCTGCCCCTTTCGGGTCTGGAATTTCACAAGGCTCTCGTGGTCGCGGGAGATCTGGTCGCTGTCCGGGGAGTGGCGCTTCAGAAGATCCAGCAGGTCGGCGGAGAGCCGGTTGATGTCGCGGCTGATGGTGTAGTGCATCCAGACGCCGTCGCGCCGGTCATCCAGCCAGCCGGAGCGCTTCAGGTAGGCCAGATGGCGCGACACCGTGGACTGGGGCAGTTTCAGCACCGCCATCAGGTCGCAGACGCACAGTTCCCCCTCCGTCTGCAGCAGCATCAGGATACGCAGGCGGATCGGGTCGGAGAGGCATTTGAATGTCTGGGCGAGCTGTTGCATGGTGAGACTGTTTATAAAACGGATCGGCCGCCGGGTCAAGCCCGGGGCCTCGGGAGTACCCTGTCAGGGGGCAATGGCAGTGGCCAGAAACACCGGATAGACCTGTCCATCCTTGGCGATTTCCGTGACAGTCGAAATGCTTATGTCCGTAAAGCCGGCCTGACGCAGCATCTGCTCGAACTGCTCTTGCTCGAAGCCGTTGTGAAACACGCCAATAGGATCCCCATGGAAGCTGCCATCCTCGGCCTCAAGGTCGGTGATGGCCACGTGGCCGCCTGGATGCAGCAGGCTGCGCAGCGATGCCAGCAGCGGGACGATGTCCGGGATATGGTGCATGGTCATGGAACAGGTGATCAGGTGGTAGCGGCCGTCGGGCAGCTCTCCCTGTTCCAGGTCGAGGCGCACCGCCCGGACAGTGCTGCAACCCAGCTCGGCGGCTTTGGCGTTGAACTGTTCCACCATTTTTTCCGAGCTGTCCACTCCCAGCATGCTGCCCAGCAGGGGAGCCAGGTTGAGCGTCACCAGGCCGGTTCCGCAGCCGAAATCCATGGCATCCCACTCGCGAGAGAGCGGCAGGGCCGCTGCCATGGCTGCGGCAACCTCGCGCCCCAGCCTGACCCGCTGCGGTTTCTCGTCCCAGGTTAGCGCTGCCGTATCAAAGTCCCTGCGCTGCTTCATGTCGTCTGCCCCGTTTTTCCCTCTTCGATGCGGCAGCAGGGGGTGGCGTCGCTTCCCTTGTCCTGCTTCCTGGCTCCGTCGTTCTTTTCCGCCCTGACCCTGACCAGCTCACCAACGATGCTGATGGCGATCTCCTCGGGGGTCTCCGCCCTGATATTTGTGCCGATGGGGGAGTAGACCCTGTCCAGCTCCTCTTGGGTGAAGCCGTTGTTGATAATCTCCTTGTATACCAGATCCCGCTTGCCGCGGCTGCCGATCATGCCGATGTAGGCCGCGCCGCTCCTCAGCAGTTGTTCCAGCACGTCCTTGTCGTACAGGTGACCGCGGGTGACTATCACCAGGTAGCTGTCACCGTCGATGCCCAGCTGGGGCAGTTTCCTGAAATTATCGATCACCATGGTCTCTATCGGTTCGGGAAAGCGCTCCTGGTTGGCAAATTCGGCCCGGTCATCCAGGACGATTGTCCTGAAGCCGACGCTTTCGCTCAAGGCGGCTACCTTCTGGGAGACGTGTCCGGCGCCGAACAGATAGACAGTCCCCCCCTGGCGCAGCGGTTCCACCAGGAAGCGCTGCTCATTGAAGGCTTCCGAATGCAGGGTTATCTTTGCGGGGCCGGCCACAAGCTTTTCCAGCAGGTACGGGCTGCAGCTTACCGTGCCGACCAGGGTCTTGTCAGGTTTCACCAGACACTGTTGGCGCTCCAGCCCGCCGCTGCCGTTGTTTTTCTCCAGCAGGGTGATCAGCCATCCCTTGCCGTTTTTTTCCGTTATCTTGGCAACTTCCGTATAGATATTCAGGTTGTCGTCGTTCTTCCCATCGATGACATCCACCAGGATCTCGCCCGAGCCGCCGCAGATCATGTCAGAAAGGGAGGCATCCTTGCCGGTCAGGTTGAATGACTGGATCAGCGTCCTGCCCGAAGAAATCGACTGCTTTGCAAGGTCGATGGCGCTGGCTTCCAGGCGTCCTCCGCCGATGGTGCCGATGATCGAGCCGTCTTTGCGGACGATCATCTTGGCCCCTTCGGCGCGCGGAGCCGAACCGGTCTTGTCGAAGATGGTGGCGACCGCGAAGCTCTCCCGGTTTTTGAGCAGCTCAACCATGGCCCTGTAGAAATTTTTCATTGGATGGTACCTCGTTGGTTAGTGGGGTAGGCACGCACTTCATTGGAGATGGCTCTCCGGAGCGCGTATCATGCACCGAGCCGGTAACCGATGTCAATGTCTCCGTTGTGTATAAAAGTGAAGAACGAAAGAGCGAAACGCGAGCCGCCGGGAGGGGGATTATTGTGCTGGAGAGGTTGCCTGCTTTGGCATATAGTGCGGCTGTTGCATGCACTAATTTCCTTCAGGAGGGTGTCTATGGCGACAACTGGACAGAGCGCGCCCCATGTCAAGGCGCGCCGTGATAAACCTGCGGAATATCCCGAACGTTTCCCCGTGTCCGACCGGCAGGTGAGCTGGGAAACCCCGTATCCGGAGTACGATCCTCCCTATTACGTCTCCCCGGTGGTGCTGGAGAATGACTCATCCCGCAACCCGGCCGGCTGGGCCGATCCGGAGGATTTTTCCCCGGCCGATGCCTTGCGGGAGAGCCTGTGCGGAGCGCTGCGCCATGACGAAAGGGGGAGGGCGTTGAACCCGGCCGGCAGGACCGGTCTGGCCGGGCGGGGGCTTTTGGGGAAGTGGGGCCCCAACTACGCTGCCGATCCGATCATCACGCGCATCAACCGCCGGGAGAACCGCCTGGAACTGCTGGCCATCCAGCGCAGGGACAATGGCCAGTGGGCCATTCCGGGGGGCATGGTGGACAGGGGGGAGCTGGTTACCCGCACCCTGGCGCGGGAGCTTGTGGAGGAGACCGGCGTAAGCCTGGATATGGAGCGGGCGGGATTCATCTACCAGGGGTATGTGGATGACCCGAGGAACACTGACCACGCCTGGATGGAGACGACGGCAAAGCATCTGCATCTCGACCCGGACATGGCGGAGCGGCTGAACCCCCGGGCCGGAAGCGATGCCCGGGCTGTGCGCTGGCTGCCGCTTACAACGGAAACCATCGCCAGCCTCTACGCCAGCCACTGCGTACTGGTCAAAAAGGCCCTGGAGCTGCTCTGTCAGGGGGGGGCAGCCGGAATGGCTGCCGCCGACCGGGAGCTTGTCCAGGCGCTCCTGCGGTCGGCCTGATCCTGTGCGCCCATTGGTCGGCCGGTGGGCGCTGCCATGTCAGCGAGTCGAAACGGCTAGCGTTTGCGCATGCTTACTGTGGAACGCACGCTGGCCATGTCCACCACCGGCAGCGGCGGCACGGTGGTGAGGCCGTACTCTGTGGCCAGGTCGATGTCCCTGGGCACCGCGGAGAGCAGGGCCTCGGCCACGTGCTGGTCAGCCGTGCGGTAGCGCAGCCTGGCCTCCACGGTCAGGGTCGTGATCCCCTTCAGGGAGGGAACTCCGTAGTGAACCTCCCGGTGGCCACGGGGCGGTATGGTCTCGTGGCGGGAAAAGGCGGTGATCACCCAGGGGTCGTGGGAGAAGTGGAAGTCGCTGCCCATGCCGTCGGAGTTGAAGATGCGGGTCTCCGGCGCCAGGGAACCGTCCGCCTTCAGGGAACCGCTGGTCATGACCAGCCGGTTGTTCTGGTCGCGGGCTGTGATCTCCAGCCACATCTGGCGAATGTTGCTGAGGGAGGTGGGCAGGTTGTGGCCGGCGCGCCGGTTGGAGACCCTGATTTTCAGCTCCCGCAACCGGCCGTTGTCGTAGATGGGGATCAGCTCCAGGCCGGCTGCGCTCTGCAGCCGTTTTACCGCCATGTCATATTGCTTCATCAGACGTTCGGCCTGCTCCTTGTCATTACTCCTGGTGGCGGCCTGGGCCGACAGCCAGGCCAGCAGGTAGTTGGTGCCGTTGAAGTAGTGGCGGTACTGGGAGCGCTGCGGTTTCCTGAAGGTGTCGGCGCTCTTCAGGAAGGTATCGTTCTCCACCATGTGGCAGTCCTGGCACTGGATTCCGCGCTGGGCATAGGGGCTGTGCTTCCACTCGTTGTAGGTGGCTTCGAGGGGGAAGTGCTTGTCGTGGTGATAGACCTGGTGGCAGCCGGCGCACAGGTCGGCCTGGTCGTGCAGCAGGGATTGGCGGCACTCGTGGAATCCGCCGCCGCATTCCCCATCCGGCCTGTTGGGTCCCCGTTTGACCAGTTGCGGTCCCTCCTTGCCGTCATAGCCGGGGTTCAGGATCAGCGAACCATTTTCCGCCTCGCGGGTGGGTGTTCTGGTGTGGCTGGTTCCGCTGACCGAGTGACAGACATCGCAGGAGACCCCGGCGCGGGCCAGGGGGGAGAGGCCGGCCAGCCCCGGCTGCTTCAGTTCGCCGGTCACCATCCCGGCAGCCGAGTGGCACCCCTCGCACTGGCGGGCGATGTCGTGCCCCACCGCCGCCACCCCCTTGTTCAGTTCCCCCTGGTAGATCGGGTCACGCAGGGCCAGGCTGTGCACCGAGCCGTTCCACTCCCTGTGCTGCTGCTCATGGCAGCCGGCGCAGGTCTCGGGTTCGGTGAAGGGGGCGGTGGATTTTTCCCATCTGAAGAGCGAGGGGTAGTAGGGGAAGTACTCCCGGTCAACCTGGAACAGTTCCCGGTTTTCGGCGGTTGCCACGACGGCCGTGGCGAAGAGGAATATCAGGCCATAGAGGATGATGCGCTGCATGACGGACTCCTTTCGAACGTGGACTGTGTCGGACGGTTCGGCGATGAATGGAGCAGATTCTTGGGAAGTGCCGTCGGGCGGTCAGCCCATGCGGCACTTCGCATACGCAACCAGCGAAGAAGAGTGGGCCGGCAATCAGTGCCCATGCCCGTGGCAGTCGGCGTGGCGTTCGCTGTGGCGCAGAGGCTTGATCAGCGGCCCGCCGTTGCAGGTGGAACACTCCAGCTGGATGGTGGTGTGGGTGATGTGGAAGTCGTGGTGCAGGGCATGCTCGATGGCGTGCAGCAACTCTCCCCGTTGTCCGGCGTATCCCTCACGTACCTCCACATGGACCGACAGGGCGATGATGTGGGAACAGACCGTCCAGATGTTCAGGTGGTGGATGTCCTTTACGCCGTCGATCTCCCGTATCCGCTCAGCCACCTTCTCCACCGACAGTCCCCGCGGCACCCCCTCCATCAGGATGTGCAGCGCGTCCCGCAGCACCCGGCCGGCACCCCAGAGAATCAGCAGGCCGATGGCGATGGAGATGATGGGATCGGCCAGGTACCAACCGGTGAGGCGCATCAGAAGCGCGCCGGCGATGACCCCCACCGAAGCTGCCGCGTCCCCCAGGACGTGCAGGAAGGCGCTGCGTACGTTCAGGTCGTTGTGGGCGTGTCCGTGCAACCCCCTGGCAGCCAGCAGGTTGGCCACCAGTCCCACCACAGCGATGACCAGCATGGGAACGGTCTTGACCTCTTCCGGCGAGATCAGCCGCTTGCCCCCCTCGTAGAGGATGGCCATGGCCATGAGCAGCACGGTCAGGCCGTTGACCAGCGAAGCCAGCACCTCGGCCCGGTGCAGGCCAAAGGAGTGCCGTTCGCTGGGCGCCCGGGAGGCCAGCCGTATGGCGCCCAGGGAGAGCAGCAGGGCGAACAGGTCCAGAAACACGTGCCCCGCATCGGAGAGGAGCGCCAGGGAGTTGGACCAGATTCCGCCGATGACCTCCGCCACCAGGGTGACGGCGGTCAGGGTGATGGCGAACAGCAGGCGTCGCGATATGTTCTGGTCAAGGTCGGTCATGGCTGCCTCTCTGCTCTGCTTTTCCTCCAGTGAGCAATCTTCGGCTGGGCTGAATTCAACCGCTCCCCCCCGTTGGAAAAGGGGGGCTGGGGGGGGATTTGCCGGCGATGGGTCTCTCACCGGCCGGACTCATCGTGCAGACATGATAATGCCGTCCAGCCCGGAAGGCAAACCATAAACCGGGCTTACGCCCCTTCGGCCCACCAGCCTCGTGTCTCTCCGATTGTTATTCCCATCGCATCGCCTTGCCCCTTGCTTGTGCAGTTCCCCGTAATCCCAATTCGTATCATCGCGGCACTGCTGGTCGGCGTTGCCTTTCAATAAACACGTTTACGAGGTGGCGGCGCCGTTGCATGGCGACGCCGAGGGGGTGCGGCGGCTGGTGGAACACTTCATGTTGTAGGGGGGGACAGAAATGGAAAAAGGGGCGCCAGCGGGGCGCCCCTTTTTCGTGTGCTGCTTTTGATGCGGTTAGGCGAGGATTTCGCCCAGGCATTCCAAGAGGCGTGCGTTTTCCGCTTCCGTGCGCACGGCCACGCGGAAGAAACGGTTGGAGAGACCAGCGAAGCTGCTGCAGTCGCGGATCAGGATCTGCTTTTCCACCAGCCGCTCTTTCAGCTCACTGGAGGTGATGGTGCCGTCCAACTCCACCAGCAGGAAGTTGGCGCTGGAAGGGTAGACGGTGAGCTGGGAAAAGCCGGAGAGCGCCCGGCCGAGTGCCTGGCGCAGTTCGGTGACATACTCAACGGAGCGTCGGGCATACTCCCCGTCGTGCAGGGCAGCTATGCCAGCCACCTGGGCCAGGGTGTTGACGCTCCAGGGGCCGCCCATGGAGGTCAGGCGTTCGATCAGGGAGGGCGCGGCCATGGCGTATCCCAGCCGCAGGCCGGGTATGCCGTAGAACTTGGTCATGGAGCGCAGCACGATGCCATGATCCGAGGCGATGATGATCTCCTTGGCCGAGGCCTGCTCGCAGAAGTCCATGAAGGCCTCATCCAGTACCAGGAAGGTGTCCGTTTCCCGGCAGAGGGCGTAGACCTGTTCCACCAGTTCCCGCGGGTAGAGGGTGCCGCTGGGGTTGCCCGGGTTGCACAGGTAGAGGGCGTCGTAATCCTCGGCCAGGGCATTGGCCAATGTACCCAGATCCAGGGAGAAGTTGTCTCTTGGCGAGAGGATCAGGTGACGCACCTCGCAGTGGTGTTGCAACAGGGCATAGGCGTATTCGCTGAAGGAGGGGGAGACGATCAGGGCGCTCTTGCCCGGCAGCAGGGATGGCAGGTTGTAGATGGTCTCAGTGGAGCCGTTGGCGATGGCGAAGTACTCCGGTGGTACGCCGTGGACCCGGGAGAGGGTCTGCCTCAGCTCGCCGCAATCGTTGTCCGGGTAGTGCACCAGGCTGTCCAGCGCCTGGGTGATGGCCTCCCTGACCCGGGGGGAGATGCCCAGCGGGTTGATGCTGGCCGAGAAGTCGATGGAATCTGCGGGGGAAAAGCCGCGCTGGCGGGCCAGGGAAAACAAGTTGCCGCCGTGTTCATAGCTGTGTGACATGGATACCTCTCAGGAAAGCTGCCGTTGCCAGGGAGATGGCGGCCATAGCAAGGGTGGTGGCGTACATCAGTCTGATCATGCCGCGGTAGGCCTGGCCGTCGATGCTGCGCAGCGGGTCGCCGATGAACTGCTTGACCGACACCAGGCCGCCGTAGGTGGATGGCCCTCCCAGGCGTATTCCCAGGGCTCCGGCCGCAGCCGATTCGGGGTGGGCGCTGTTGGGGGAGGGGTGGTTCAGCCGGTCCCGCAGGGCTATGCTCGCTGCCCCGCGCAGGGAAAGGCCGATCAGTGGCGCGACCACGACCATCAGCAGGGCGGTCAGGCGGGCCGGGATGTAGTTCACCAGGTCGTCCATGCGGGCCGAGGCCCATCCCAGCTGCAGGTAACGCTCGTTTTTGTACCCCACCATGGAGTCCAGGGTGCTGATTGCCTTGAAGGCCATGCCGGCCACCGGTCCCCCCAGGGCGAGCCAGAACAGGGGCGCGATGATGCCGTCGGTGGTGTTCTCGGCCACGGTTTCGATCAGGGCGCGCCAGATCTCCTCTTCATCCAGATCAGCGGTGTCGCGGCCGACGATGTAGGAGAGTTTGACGCGTGCGCTGGCAATGTCGCCGGCGTCGAGGGCATCGGCCACCAGGGACGACTCGTGTTGCAGGGAACGGGCCGCCAGGCAGGTGGAGGAGAGCAGGCTGGCAACCATGAGCCCCGCCAGGGGGTGGAGTCGGGACGAGCCCCACACCAGCAGCCAGGTGGCGGCGGCTGCGGAAACAACGGTCAGGATCAGCAGCAGTACGCCGGCCATGCGCTCGTTGGTCATGCAGCTGCGCAGCAGCCTCTCCAGACGGGTGATCAGGCGGCCGATCATCACCACCGGGTGCGGCAGCCAGCGCGGATCACCCAGGCACAGGTCCAGCAGCAGCGCCAGGGTTAGGACGGTCGGGTCAGGCTGGATCACGGGGCAGTCCGCAGATTTCCAGCAGCCTGGCCATGTCCAGATGCTGCTCCATGTGGCTGGAGAGCAGGTCGAAGGGGTCGCTGACAGGCTGGCGAGTCTCCTGCCACTGCAGCGGCATTCCCTTTTCGCTCCTGATTCCGTTCAGATAGATGTCCCGGAAGCGGTGGTTGTCGAAGATGCCGTGCAGGTAGGTGCCGAAGACACGGCCGTCTTCCGAGACGCAGCCGTCCTGGATATCCACGTCGCTGTCACCGCGCCGAAAGATGCGGGCAAAGGGGCGAGGGGTGTCCGTGTAATCCGTTTTTCCCATGTGGATTTCGTAGCCGCCGAGTTCGTTGTCGCAGTCGGGCGCAATGATCCGTCCCGCCTGTTCCAGGCGCGCCCAGGCCTGGTGGGTCTCCTTGTCGGCCAGCATGGTGGTCTCCACCGGCAGCAGGGCCAATCCTTCAGCCTTGGGCAGGGACGACTCCACCCGCTGGGGGTCAAGGACTCTTTGGCCCAGCATCTGGTAGCCCCCGCAGATGCCGATGACCCGTCCCCTGAAAGCGGCGATGGCATCGAAGAGCCCCTCGTCCCTGAGGAAGAGCAGGTCGCCGATGGTGGATTTGCTCCCCGGTATGATCAGGACGTCCAGTCCCTCAAGCTGCTCGGGCTTGCGTATGTAACTCAGGATCACATCTTCTTCGGCCTGCAACTGGTCGAAATCGGTGAAGTTGGAGATGCGTGGCAGCCGGATGATGCCGATCCTGATCTGGCGGCCATCCTTCTGGGCCGCCATTTTGGCCTCCTGGCTGAGGATGACGCTGTCCTCGGCCGGCAGGCAGAGTTCGGGCAGCCAGGGGAGCACCCCCAGCACCGGCACGCCGGTGCGCTCCTGGATGAAGTCGATGCCCGGGGTCAGGATTGAAGCGTCGCCGCGGAACTTGTTGATGATCACCCCCTTGATGTAGGACCGCTCCAGGGGATCCAGCAGGTCCAGGGTGCCGGCGATCTGGGCGAACACGCCGCCCCGGTCGATGTCGGCCACCAGGATCACCGGGCAGCGGGCCATCAGGGCGATCTTAAGGTTGGCGATGTCGTTGTCCTTGAGGTTGATCTCGGAGATGCTGCCGGCCCCCTCCAGGACGATGAATTCGTAGGCCTGGCGCAGGTTCTGGAAGCTCTCCCTGATTTTCTCCAGAGCCTGGGGCTTGTAGCTGTCGTATTCCCGCACGTTCATGTTGGCCACCGGCCGTCCCTGCACCACGACCTGGCTGCCGGTGTCGGAGTTGGGCTTGAGCAGCACCGGATTCATGTCGGTGTGGGGCGGGATGTTGCAGGCCTGGGCCTGCATGGCCTGGGCGCGTCCCACCTCGCCCCCCTCGGCGGTGACGAAGGAGTTGTTGGACATGTTCTGGGACTTGAAGGGGGCCACGGTCAGGCCGCGTCTGATCAGGGAGCGGCAGAAGCCGGCGGTGAGGATGGATTTGCCCACATCCGATGCGGTGCCGCAGAACATCAGCGCCCGGGCGTCGGGGAGCGGCCCGTCCGGTGGTGTTGCCGTCAGCGGTGAGGCTGCGTCGACGTACTTGCGGGCATAACCGCGCGGCGTCACCATGCGGCCTCGGCTGTCGATGAAGCTGCTGGCATTGCCGATGATCACGATGGTGGACATGTCGATGTTGTGGCTCAGCAGTTCTCCCAGGGTAGTGACCGTGGCGCTCTGGTCATGTCGGCAGGCGTTGCGGACGATGCCGGCAGGCGTCTCGGGTGGGCGGGAGGCCAGGATGATCCTGGCTGCCTCTTCGATCTGGGTGACGCGGCTCTTGCTGCGCGGGTTGTAGAGGGCGATGACGAAGTCCGCCCGTGCCGCGGCTTCCAGTCTGCAGCGGATCAGCTCCCAGGGGGTCAGTAGGTCGGAGAGGGAGATGACCGAGAAGTCGTGCATCAGCGGGGCGCCCAGGACCGATGCCGCCGCCTGGACGGCCGAGATGCCGGGGATGACCCGTACGTCCGGCTGGGGTGCCGCGGCATCCGCGGTTGTCTCGCTCTCCAGCAGTTCGAATACCAGTCCAGCCATGCCGTAGATGCCTGCGTCGCCACCCGAGACCAGGCAGACGGTCTCTCCTTGGCGTGCCCTGTGGATGGCCTCGCGGCAGCGCTCCACCTCGCGCATCATGCCGGTGGCGACGGTTTGTCTGTCCTGGATGAGCGGCCTGATCTGCTCGATATAGTTGTCGTAACCGACGATGACCGTTGACGCGGCAATGGCCTGTCGTGCGGCGTCGGTGAGGTGTTCAACGGCCCCGGGACCGCTACCAATAATATAGAGTGATGCCATGCTGTTCCTTCTGTGTGCGAAGTGTGGGCCCTGTTCGTGTGCAAACGATCGGCTGGGAGGGAAAAATCGACGAATTATGACACGTCAGCTTGTGGGGATGCAAGCCCGAATTGGTCAGATAGGGAGGGTCAGGCCGTGAAGGATGCGTAGAGCTGTTTGACGCGCGTCAGGTAGGTGCGGGTTTCTCGCGGCAGGCGGTCGGGATACCTGTCCACATTGCCCGGCCCCCAGTTGTAGGCTGCCAGGGTTGATTCCAGGTCGCCGTTGTAGCGGTTGAGCAGGTCGCGGAGAAAACGCGTCCCGGCCATGACGTTCTGCTCCGGGTCGAAGGAGTCGCTTACCCCCAGGCCGCGGGCGGTGGCTGGCATGAGCTGCATCAGTCCCCGGGCACCGGCGCTGGAGACCGCCCTTGGGTTGAAGTCGCTCTCGGCCTTGATGACCGCCTTGATCAGCCCCGTATCGACACCGTAATGCCGGGATGCCTTGGCGATGATCGGTTCGAGCCACTGGCTGTTGCTCGGCAGGCTGACGGATGGGGTGCCTGAGTCCGGCAGCGGTTGCGGCTTGGTCGATGACTGATCCGACGATGCGTCTGCCTCGGCCTGGGTGGCGCGGTAGGAGTCGAGCAGGGGCTGGACAAGGGATGACTGGCGGCTGAAGGGTTGGGGGGGCGGGCTGTTGTCGGTCGCTTGGTCTCCGGCCAGGGCCAGGGTTGAGTGGAGCATCTGCAGGTTGAGCGTTTCCGCCAGAGCCTGGGCGTTGGTGGGGGTGACGACGGTATTCTCAAGAGCTGCATCCAGCTTTCCGGCAAAGGCGGTGTCTGTCTCGACGCTGGACCGCTCCTGGGGCGCCTGTGCAAGAAGGGCCGAGAGCAGCGATGGCTTTTCGCTGATGCCGATGGACATGGCGGTTCCTATTCCTCGACGAAGACCAGATTCTTCTTCTTCAGTTTCTCGATCAATGTGGTCCTTTTCAGGTTGAGCAGTTCGGCGGCCTCTTTTTTGTTGCCCCCGGTGCGGGCCAGGGCCTGGAGGATCAGGTTGTTTTCAAACTGCTCCACCACTGTGTTGAGGCAGATGCCTTGAGCCGGGAGTGTGCTCTCCTCCTGAATCGCTGGCGCCTGGAGCCTGGCCCGGTTGCTGGAGAGGTATTTTTCGGGCAGATCGTCGGGGGTGATGACGCCGCTGTTCTTGATGATCACCAGGCGCTCCACCAGGTTCTCAAGTTCCCTGACATTGCCCGGCCAGCTGTAATTGCACAGTATTTCCAGCGCTTCACGGGAGAATCCTTTTACCGAATACCTGCTGTTGTCGTTGAAGATGGTCAGAAAGTTGTGAATCAGGAGTGGGATGTCCTCTCTGCGCTCCCGCAGCGGCGGTATCGTGACCGGTATGACCGACAGGCGGTAATAGAGGTCTTCCCGGAAATCCCCGTTTTCCACCAGCTCTTCAAGGTTCCTGTTGGTTGCGGCGACAATGCGCACATCCACTTTCTGGCATTTGGCTGATCCGACCGGTTCGAACTCCCTGGTCTGCAGCACCCGCAGCAGCTTGACCTGGAGGGCAGCCTTCATGTCACCGATCTCGTCCAGGAAGAGTGTTCCCTTGTCGGCCATTTCAAAACGGCCGATGCGGTTGGCGTGCGCTCCGGTAAAAGAACCCTTGACGTGGCCGAATAACTCGCTCTCCAGCAGGTCCTCGGGAATCGCCGCGCAGTTTATGGGGACGAAATTCTGATTCCTCCTGCCGCTAAGCTGGTGTATGGCACGTGCTGCAAGTTCCTTGCCGGTTCCCGACTCTCCCTGGATCAGGACCGTGGCGTTGGATTCGGCCACCTTTTCGATCATCTCGAACAGGTCCTGCATCGGTTTGCTTTTGCCGATGATCGAGGAACAGAGAATATTGGTCTGTTTATGTGCGTGCCCCTCGCCCTCCATCTGCCTCATGGCTTGATATTCTTCGGCGCGCATGACAATGCTCTCCAGTTCATCAAGGTTGAGCGGCTTGGAAAGAAAGAAAACATTTCCTTTGCCGGGTTGCCGTGGAGGCAACTCCTCGCTTGCTCCGTAGATAACAAGCACCAGGAGGGGATTGGTCTCTTTGGCACGATCCCTGAATTCGGGAGCGATGGCGTTGAGATGGGACAGTTCGGCAATGACTATGCCGACCTGCTGCGTCTGGATGGCCGTATAGAGAGAAGGTGCGTCTTCTCCCGTGATAACGTCGTACCCCTGGTAGGTTAAGAAAGCCGATACGAGATCGCGGCTTTTTCGGTCCCTGTCGGCGATGAAGATGCTTTTGTGGTTGTGCATTTTTTTCCAGTGTTGAACGGGGGTGGGGGTGCCGGGCTAACAATGTTTGCTTAATGTATCGTTAGTGTCTTGAAAAGTCAATAAAATGACTTTCGGGTAAATTTGACACCGGTTTCCTTTGTGCGTCGAAGAATTATTAAAGATGCCGGTTGTCGCTAGGTATAATACGTCTATAATGGATTCCGTGCCACGCTTGATTAAGATATGGTTTACGTGGTAAGTTTGCTGCCTTGCGGTCCGAGGCAGATGTCTCGGCGGATAATTAATGACCCCTGTTTCGTACCATATACTGAGGAGGAAGCCATGAGTAATGCACTGGTGCCGGTGAATTCAGATGAGGCGCGTGGAGAGCTGATCCAGCTTGTCAGCTTTAACCTTGATCAGGAAGAGTATGGAGTTGACGTACTGAAGGTCCGTGAAATAATTCGTGTGCCTGTTCTCACCAGGGTTCCCAATACGCCCCACTATGTGGATGGGGTCATCAATCTGCGCGGCAAGGTGATACCGATTATCAGCATGCGCAAGAAGTTCGGCCTGATGGAGACGGAAAACGACAAGCAGACACGCATCATGGTCATGGATGTTGACGGTGAGCTGATGGGGTTCACCGTTGATGCCGTCTCCGAGGTGATCCGTATTTCCGGCAGCGAGATACAGCCCTCCCCCGCGGTTGTGGCAAGCGGTATTGACCAGGAGTGTATCGCGGGGGTTATCAACCAGGCCGAGAGACTGCTGGTGCTGCTCGATCTGGAAAAGATGTTCTCTGCGGAAGAGAAGAACGTTTTCAACATGCTGTAGCCATTGCCAGGGTGTGTATCCAGATTTTTCTAGGAGCGTGACATGTCGCCGATTGATTGTGAAGACCAGGAACTGCTGGAAGGCTTTCTCTCAGAGACGGCCGAATTGCTTGAGAAGCTTGACGATGATCTGGTGGCTTTGGAGAAGTCGTCGGATGACGCCGATCTGCTTAACCGCATCTTCCGTTCCATCCATACGGTCAAAGGCGCCTCAAGTTTTCTCGGCTTTGATCTGCTGGTCAAGGTGACGCACAAGACCGAAGATGTCCTGAACCGGCTTCGCAAGGGGGAACTGCAGGTAACCCCCGAGATCATGGATGTGATTCTCGAGGCGACGGACCTGGTGAAGGTGCTGGTGAGCGACATCAAGGCGGGAGAGATTCAGGAACGGGAGATTGACGGCACCATTGCCAAGCTGTTGCCGCTTCTTATGGAAACTGTTGCGGCTGTCCAACCCCAGGTCGAAGCGCCGCCTTCCGAGCCCGCTGACAGCACGGTTTCGCCAGAGGCCGAGACCGTCGCTCCAGTTGAGCCATCTCCTCCTCAGGACGTGCCCTCAGCGCCGCAGCAGAAAGCTGGCGGCGATGTGGTCATGAAAAAGAGCCCGGCACCGCCCAAGCCGGCCGAGGGAAGGGGAGATGACCTCTCGGACAACACCACGGTGCGCGTCGATATCAAGCGTCTCGATGACCTGATGAACCAGGTCGGTGAACTGGTGCTGGAGCGTAACCGCATGATCCAGATCAACCAGAACCTGCAGCAGGAGGATTTCAGCAAGGTCGACTTCAACGAGGAATTCGGCAAGCTCACCAAGCGGATGAATTTCGTCACCTCGGAACTGCAGATGCAGGTCCTGAAGATGCGCATGCTGCCGGTTGAAAAGGTCTTCAAGAAGTTTCCCCGCATCGTGCGCAGCATGGCCCGCGATCTGGGCAAAGAGGTTGACCTTCACATTTTTGGCGAGGAGACCGAGCTGGATCGCTCCGTTGTTGACGAAATTGGCGATCCGCTGATCCACCTGATCCGTAATGCCATGGACCACGGACTGGAGATGCCGGAGCAGCGTCTGGCCTCCGGCAAGCCGCGGGTGGGTAACCTGGTCCTGTCGGCCGTCCATGAGGGGAACCAGATCATCATCAGCATCAAGGATGACGGCAACGGCATCGACACGGACAGGGTCGGTCGCAAGGCCCTGGAAAAGGGGCTGGTCACCGAGGAACAGCTGGCCGCCATGAGCCAGCGGGAAATGTTCGACCTGATCTTCCTGCCCGGCTTCTCCACCAAGGACAAGGCCAACGACCTGTCCGGCCGTGGTGTCGGCATGGACGTGGTCAAGACGAACATCAAGAAGCTGAATGGCCTGATAGAAATCAAGAGCGAAAAGGGGCAGGGCTCGGAGTTCATTCTGCGCCTTCCCCTGACCCTGGCCATCATCCAGTCCCTGCTGGTTGAGGTGGAGGGGGAAGTCTACTCCATTCCGCTCTCGTCGGTTCTGGAGACTCTGCGGGTGGACCAGCGCCAGTTTCACCTCATTGGCGGTCAGGAGGTCCTCAAGCTGCGGGACATGGTCCTGCCGCTCGTACGCCTGGAGAGGGTCTTCGGAGTACAGAGATGCGGCGAGCCGGACGATTTCTGCTATATCGTGGTTGTGGGAAGCGCCGATAAGCGCATGGGGCTGGTGGTGACGCGTCTTGTGGGACAGCAGGAGGTTGCCATCAAGTCTCTCGGAAACTACCTTGCCAATATTCCCGGTATTGCCGGATCAACCATCCTTGGGGATGGGCGCGTGGCACTGATTATCGACCCTGTTGGTCTCGTCGAGAATGGTGAGTGTGGCTCCGGTCGTTGATCCCGTTGTTTTTGACGAAGGCAACCTGCGAAGCGAAGGGAAAGACAGTGGCAATATCCGACAGAGACTTCGAACAGTTACGTGATTTTATCTACAATATCTGTGGCATGTACTTCCATGCCACCAAAAAGTATTTTCTGGAAAGCCGTCTGGCGCGCCGCATGGAAGCTACCGGGACCAGGACGCATAACGACTACTATCTGCTGCTCAGGTCTCCTCGGGGCACCGAGGAGTTGAAGTACCTGATGGATGAAATCACCACAAACGAAACCTATTTCTTCCGCAATGTTCCTCAGCTCAATGCCCTTGAGACAAAACTTCTGCCGGAAATCGTGGCAACCAAGTCCAAGATCGGGTTCCGGAAACTGCGTATCTGGAGCGCTGCCTCATCTTCGGGCGAGGAAGCCTACACCCTCTCCATGATCCTCCTGGAAAAACGGTCCACACTGCTGAAAGACTGGATCATCGAGATTATCGGCACCGATATTAATGAAACCGTTGTTGCCCAGGCCAAGGAGGGGGTCTACAGCGCCTACTCGGTCCGCAATATCCCTGAAATGTACAAGAGAAAGTATATCCGGGAGGATAACGGCAAATTCATCCTCGCTCCCGAAGTGAAGAAGTTTGTCTCCTTCAACAAGCTCAACCTCTACGATGATTCAAAGATGATATTCATGAAGAGCTTTGACATCATCTTTTGTGCCAACGTGCTGATCTATTTCGATACCGCTTCAAAGTCAAAAGTGGTGCAGCATTTTTACAACAATCTCCAGCCGTACGGTTATTTCTTCGTCGGCCAGTCCGAATCCCTGCACGGGGTAAACGACAAGTTCAAGACCGTGCACTTCCCCGGCGGATTCGCCTATAAAAAATAGCGTCTGAAAGGTTGTATGTAATGGACAAGAATGCACGGATCGAAAGAGCCGAACAACTGGTTGCACAGATCGAGGATCTGCCGACCATACCGGCCGTTGCAAACCAGGTGCTACTGCTTCTTGATCAACCTGATGTGGAAATCGAGCAGGTGGCTGACCTGATGTTGTCCGACCAGGTCATGACGGCCCGGGTAATGAAGATGCTCAACTCGCCGGTGTACCGCCCAACGCACGAGATACGTTCGTTCAAGCGCGCGCTGGTCTATCTCGGCCTGCGGCATATCCGCGAGGTTGCGCTTACTACGTCATTCATCGGTGCCTTTGAACGAGACACCGGCGCTTTTGAGCTGAATGCCTTTTGGGAACATTCCTTTGGCGTGGGCATGGTCTCCAAAATCATTGCCGAAAAAGTCGGCTATCCCGACCTTGAAAAAGCCTATATCAGCGGCATTATCCATAATCTCGGCATGGTGGTTTTGAACGTCTGTCTGCCGCAAGAGTATCAAGCCGTGCTGGCCGCGATCAAGGATAGACCGGTTACCCTGGCAAGCGCCGAGTTTGAGCGTTTCGGCACGAGCCACAGCGAGATCGGTCTCTGCATGGCGCGCAAGTGGAATTTCCCCGATGTCTACTGTGAAGTGATAGCCTGCCACCATACCCCGGCCGAGGCGGTAATCGATCCGGTTCTCTGCGCCATTGTCTCCATCTCCGATCTGTTCTGCAGCGTGCGCGGCCTGGACTATGGCGGCAGGGAATGGGTCAGCTTCAATCTTTCGGAAGAGGAAGCCTGGAAAATCCTCAAAACCGCGTCTCCCAGCCTTGTTGAGATGGATGTGGAGCGTTTCTGCTATGAACTGGATGATGCCATACCGGCTGTCAAAGAACTGGTGAACTCGATATTTTCAACAAAGGAATAGGTGGAGTTGTGATGGTACCTTCCCGCCCCCAGAGAACACGCATACTGATCGTTGATGATTCCTCGTTTATGCGTATGGCTATCCGCAGTATTCTCTCCAAGGACCCCTCTCTTGAGATTGTCGGAGTTGCTGCCGACGGTATGGAAGGCGTTGAAAAGGCTGTCGCGCTCAAGCCGGACCTGATCACCATGGACGTGGAGATGCCGCGCATGGATGGGATTGCCGCACTGCGCAAGATCATGGCCACCGCCCCCACCAAGGTGATCATGGTGTCGACCCTAACCAACGAGGGAGCCCGTTCGACTTTTGAAGCTCTGGATGCCGGCGCAATCGACTATATCCCCAAGAACGTCACCGACTCCAGCGAGGCGCAGAACATCTTCCGCCAGGAACTGATTCGCAAGGTTAAGGAGGCGGTCTGCTCCAAATTCAGCCGGGGCGCTGCTTCGACGGTCGTCCGGACCGTACCCCCGCCGAATCGCCGTCCCACCAGCAGCAAACTGACCGGAAAGAAGATAAACTATGTGGGGATCGGCGCCTCAACTGGCGGCCCTGTTGCCCTCCAGGAGGTTCTCTCCCGTATTCCGGTCAACTTCCCCTATGGCATCATTGTCGGCATCCACATGCCCAAGGCATTCACCGGCCCCTATGCAGATCGTCTCAATGCAAAATGCTCCATGACCATTCGAGAGGCTGTGGATGGTGATGTGCTCAAGCCGGGACTGGCGCTGATCGCCCCTGGCGGCATGCATACCACCCTTGTGCGCCGCGGCGGAACTGTCGTGGTAAAGATCGTTCCCACCAGTAATTATCCCCAGTATGTTTACGTGCCCTCGGTCGACCTGATGCTTGCGAGCATGGCCGAGGCGACCAACGGTTCCATGCTGGGGGTTATCCTGACCGGTATGGGTAACGATGGCTTCAAGGGGATGAAGCAGTTAAAGAGCATGGGGGGGGTGACCATGGTGCAGGATGAGGCCACATCGACCATCTATGGCATGCCCAAGGCCTGCGTGGATGGTGGCGTTGCCGATGAGGTGCTGCCGTTGGGGCAGATCGGTTTCGAGATCTCCAAGTTCGCGGGATAGTCTGCGCGGTTTGTATGCTGTTAAAGCCAGGGGCGGCCGTTTCGGTCGCCCTTTCCGCATTTTAGGGGTGGGGGAGGGAACCCCATTCATGACGCCGTACTCCCTCCGGTTGACAATCGATGAAACTGTTCTACGTTGATAGGACAGCGGGCTGATGCTGACAGAACGAACGTTTCAAGGAGGGACATCGTATGCCGGTCTACGAGTATTACTGTGATACCTGTTCAAAGAGCTTTACCGTTGTCATGACTATTGCGGAGCATGACCGGGGCGGGATTACCTGCCCGCAGTGCAAGGGGAGTTCGGTTGTGCAGCGTTACACTGCTTTCTTCGCCAAGACGAGCAAGAAGAGCTGATACCCGTTTCACTGGGCAGGGTTCCCCTTGCGTGACTGGGGTGTGGGCTGCGGCTGCCTGTTATTGGCCTGGAAATTGGCCCGATCCGCTCTGGTTATGGGTTTGTGTGACGGAAAGTAACAGAGAATGCCCTGTGGCAAATAAAAAGAGGGGCGTCGGTGTGCGACTCCCCTCTTTTTTGTAGGTGGCGACCGCGGGTGGCGGGGGTGAATAACGTCGCCACCCGTAGGCAGCATTCGCTCTGTTTGTCCGTTGGTTATCGCTCCGCGTATACGGTCAGCCCTGTTCGCGAAGCTATCACCCTGCAGCAGGAAAAGCCGCGCCGCTTCAGACGGAACATGATCAGCGGCGCCAGCAGGGGATGCACCCCCGGCAGCAGCAGGGGGAAATGGTCGAACCTGATGCCGCGGAAAGCCTCCCAGGTTGCCCTGACAGATGCCGTGCGATGTTCTTTTCCTCGCCTGGGGTGGGCTGCTGCCGTGGTCATCAGCTGTGCTCGCTGGTTTCGTGGAATGACAGTTCTTTCCAAGATTCCATGGTATTGTCCAGCCGCCACTGGCTGCCTGCCATGTAGGTCAGCTTGCCCTCGCCGTCGATGTAGACGTGCATGGCTTCCCTCTTCTCGAATTCCTCGATTTTCTTCCTCTCGCCTGTCACCCAGCGCGCGGTGACGTAGCTGACCGGTTCAAAGGCTACCTTGACGCTGTATTCAAACTCCAGGCGGTGCATGACAACCTCGAACTGCAGCAGGCCGACGGCGCCGATCACCCAGTCGGCTCCCATCAGGGGCTTGAACACCTGGGTGGCGCCCTCTTCGGCCAGCTGTATCAACCCCTTTTCCAGAGCCTTTGATTTTAGCGGGTTGAGCAGGCGCACCTTGCGGAAGTGCTCAGGGGCGAAGCTGGGTATGCCGGTGAATTTCAGTTCCTCGCCCTGGGTGAAGGTGTCGCCGATCTTGATGGTGCCGTGATTGTGGATACCGATGATGTCGCCGGGCCAGGCCTCCTCCACGTTGGTGCGATCCTGAGCCATGAAGATGGTGGCATTGGCGATCTGTACCTCGCGCCCCAGGCGGGTGTGGCGTACCTTCATGCCGCGGGTGAATTTGCCGGAGCAGATGCGGAAGAAGGCGATGCGGTCGCGGTGGGCGGGATCCATATTTGCCTGAATCTTGAAGGTGAAGCCGCTGAACGGCTCCTCATAGGGTGAAACCACTCTGGTGGTAGTTTCGCGCGGCAGCGGGGCCGGAGCATATTCGATGAATGCGTCCAGGAGTTGCTGAACGCCAAAGGTGTTGATGGCGCTGCCGAAGAAGACCGGTGTCTGCTGGCCGGCAAGATAGGCCTCCTTGTCGAAGGGGTTGGCGGCCCCTTCCAGCAACTCCACGTCGTGGCGCAGTTCGTCCACCTGGCTCCCCAGAAGCTCGTCCAGCAGAGGGTCATCCAGCCCGGCAATCGTCAGGATGCGGCCGGTTCCGTTGGCAGCCTCGGCATCGAAGAAGATCAGCTCTTTTGTGTAGAGGTGATAGGTGCCGCGAAAGCGTTTCCCCATCCCCACCGGCCAGGTTACGGGCGCGGTCTGCATCTTCAGGTTTTTTTCGATGTCGTCCAGCAGGTCGAGCGGTTCCTGCCCCTCGCGGTCCAGCTTGTTCATGAAGGTAATGATCGGGGTGTGGCGCAGGCGGCAGACTTCCAACAGCTTTCTGGTCTGGGATTCGACCCCTTTGACCGAGTCGATCACCATCAGCACCGAATCCACCGCTGTCAGCACGCGGTAGGTGTCCTCTGAAAAGTCGTTGTGGCCGGGGGTGTCCAGTAGGTTGATTTCGCAGCCGTTGTAGGTGAATTTCATCACCGATGAGGTGACTGAAATGCCGCGCTGCTTCTCCAGTTCCATCCAGTCCGATGTGGCGTGGCGAGCCGATTTCCTGGCCCGCACCTCGCCCGCCTGCTGGATGGCGCCGCCGAAAAGCAGCAGCTTCTCGGTGATGGTGGTCTTGCCTGCGTCGGGGTGGCTGATGATGGCAAACGTCCGACGTTTGTCCACTTCCTGGCGATTATGGTTTTGCACGATAAAACTCCTTATGCAATCGAAAGGCGGGGGATGCCCGCCTTGGTCTTTTAGACATGAATGTGTGCGCGCAGCTGGATTCGGCCGATTCCGTGGTTGCCGCTAGCGGAATACCAGGCGGTCCAGGCACCATTGACCGCCTCCGGCGATCAGCAGATACAGGGCCATGCCCAGCAGGGCGATATTGTATTCGATGCCGTGTCCCTGTCCGGAGATGCTGTGAATGTTCAGAAAAAAGCCGTGCGCCCAGTGAACCTTGTGTATGGCCACCAGCATGACCGTCGCGACGGCGGTGGCGGAGAGGCGCGTCAGGAAACCGGTCAGAATGCCGAATCCGCCGGCGAATTCGGCGATTATTGCCAGCAGGGTGAAGATGGGTGGGATGTGCAGCCTGTCCTCGAAGCTTCTCAGGGTCGCGGTCAGCCCCTGGCCGCCAAAGAGCCCCAGCAGTTTTTGTGAACCGTGGGCCATCATGATAAGTCCCAGCGGCAGGCGTATCAGCAGGGGCGCAATAAGGTTACTCAAGTCGGAACCGCCTCGTGCCATGGTGTTTCTCCCTTGCAAGCAGGGCGTTTTTACCCTGTTGTTATGTGCAACAGCCTGTTCTTTCCGCTGCGCTTGACCTCATACATAAGTGCATCGGCGTTGCGCACGGCCTCTTCGACGCTTTCCGGCGGCCTCGTGTAGCTCATGGCGCCGATGCTGAAAGTGACCGGCCAGTTACCCGTTGTCATACATTGCCGAAGTTTGCTCTGCACCTTGTGGAGCGTTGTTTGGGCTGGCTCGCCGGCTGTTTCCGGCAGGAGAATCACGAATTCGTCACCGCCGAAGCGGGCCAGGATGTCGCTGTTTCTGATGGTGGCACTGATGGTGTCGACAACGGCAATAAGCAGTTTGTCGCCCGTGGAGTGTCCCAGCCTGTCGTTGACTTCCTTGAAGTTGTCCAAGTCGACATAGGCGATGGTCAGGCAATGGCCGTAGCGGCGCGCCCGGTAGATTTCCTGCTCTGCCAGATCGAAGAAGGAACGGCGATTGATCGCGCCGGTAAGGGGGTCGATCCGGGCCAGGGCCTTTTCGTTGTCCAGCCTGGTTTTGAGAGCCGAAGAGAGCAGGCTCATGACGATCAGGAACGAAAATTCGATGAAGAGATTCCAGTGATGCAGACTTGAATTCCGCGTTGCGGAAGTAGAGCCGTAGTCGGCCGCGAATCGCGCACCCAAGGTCAGTATGCAAAAAAAGATGCCGGCTTGCTTGTCTACGAACCATGCGCCTAAGGAAACCGGAATCAGGTAAAAGATGGTCAGCGAGTAGTCGCCGGTAATGTGATCGAGCAGGCAGAGCAGGGACAGGATCAGGCCGATTATGATCGCGACGGTGCGTTTGCTGTGCCGTGATGCTATGGCAACAAATTTCAGATGGATCCGCTCAAACATGCCTTTTTCCTGTCAAGTCAACACGAAAAGAAAAGGGGGACGTGTGTCCCCGGAACGTGGATCGACTGTTGCCAGAGTATGGTAACCTCGTGGCTAACCATCTGAAATGTCTTGATTACCTGGTTGAAATAATTGTACTTACGTGCTATTGCTTATAGCACGGTTGAACGCCTGAACGCAAGAATATGTGATGGTTTGATGGGCAGGCACTCTCCCTGTCCTTCTGAAGAGAAGCTGTAACGGAAGGGGTTGGTTGTGTCTGGTTGTGTCGCGTTTTGTTGTATGGCTGTAAAGGCCTCTGTGCCATCTGGTGAATGAATCTATGCAAGATAATCATACGATCCCGCAGACCCTAACGGTTCTTGAGCAGACATGGAACCGCTATGTCCAGAATGAAGTGATTGAGATTCATCGAATCCGGCCGGAGGTGGCAAACTCCTGGCAACGCTGCCGAAACTACAAGGTCAATCCCTATGACATTGGTGACCAGGCGGTAAATCAGCTGGAACTCAGGGAACGTCTCCACCGTAATCACCATCTGGTAAAGATCGCGCGTTCTGCCATGGAAAACCTGTATACCTTTGTTCGGGGGTCTGGTTTTGAAATCGTCCTGTCGGACCAGCATGCCTACCTGCTGGAGGTTGTGGGGGATCGTGACATAATCAGCAAGGGGACCAAGGTTCAGCTCTGTCCCGGCGGCAACTGGCATGAGTCGTCAAAGGGGACCAACGCCATCGGGACCGCTCTCATGGAGAAGCAACCGGTTCAGATCCTGGCATGGGAACACTTCTGTCGGCCGAATCATTTTCTGACCTGCTCCGCTGCCCCCATTTTTGATCCTGAAGGGGAGATTGTGGGGGTCCTCAATATCTCCGGAGATTACCGTTATGCCAATGCCCATACCCTCGGCATGGTTGTGGCAGCGGTAAATGCCATCGAAAAACAGCTTTGTCTTCATAAGGTCACCAGTAAACTCTACATCTCCTACAAATACTCCCAGACCCTTCTGGAATCCATTTCGGACGGTATCGTCTCCGTGAACAACAGCGGCATCATTGCCGAGATGAACTCCAGCGGTGGCAAAATATTCGGCATCAACCACCAGGCGGCCAAGGGCAAGCATATCAACACCGTCATGCGCCAGCAGGCGCCAATCCTGTCGCTGCTTGCCACCGGTGAGGGGTATCGGGACAGGGAAATACTGCTGGAGAAACAGGGAAAGAAGGTGTTCAGTTCTGCTACCCTGCTGCTGGATGATTCCGGCAACACCATCGGTGCCGTTGCCGTCCTGCGCCAGGCGCGGGACGCGCTGAAATCCCGCCGCGCCCAGCATTCCTCGTTGCCCCACTACTCCTTTGACGACATTATCGGAGAGAGTCCTGCCATCAGTGAGGCCAAAGAATGGGCACGGATCGCGGCAAACAGTGGTTCGACCATTCTACTCAGCGGTGAGAGCGGTACCGGCAAGGAGCTGTTTGCCCAGTCAATTCACAATGTCAGCTCTTTCAGGAACGGCCCTTTTATTGCCATCAACTGCGCCGCTATCCCGGAAGCCCTTGTGGAAAGTGAGCTGTTCGGCTATGCGGAGGGAACTTTCACCGGTGCCAAAAAGGGCGGTAGCCCGGGTAAATTCGAGAGTGCCGACCGTGGTACGCTCTTTCTCGACGAGATAGGCGATATGCCGCTTACTGTTCAGGCCAAGGTGCTGAGGGTTATCCAGGAAAAGAAGATCTCCCGCGTTGGTTCCAGCGAAGAACGCCAGGTGGAGATTCGCATCATCGCTTCGACCCATAAGAATCTGCGGACAGAGGTGCTAAACGGTAATTTTCGGGAAGACCTCTTCTACAGGCTCAATGTCCTGGTCGTCCAGGTTCCGCCGTTACGGGACAGGGGCGGGGATATCCCCTTGATCGCCTGTCATCTGGTGGAGAAGATCTCCGCAAGGATGGGCAAACAGCGGGTCGTTGGGGAAGATGCTTTCTGGGGAAAGCTTGCCTCTCACAACTGGCCCGGTAATGTTCGGGAGTTGGAAAATTCCATTGAGCAGGCTATAGTCAGGTCGGGTGACTCCGGGGTCCTGTTGGCTCGTCATCTGACGTTTGATGTCGTTGAGTCCGTCGCACCCACGGGGGGGAGGACAGAGATTGTTTCTCTCTCTGAAATGGAAAAGCAGGCCATAACTGCTGCGCTTCACCTCTATGATGGCAATATCCAAAAGGCTGCTTCGAAACTCGGTATCGGGCGTAACACCCTGTACCGCAAGATCAGAGAGTACGGCATCGCATATGCCGGTTCCTAAGTCCATTGATCCTGGTACTGATCTAAAAAGGGGGGGGCTTTCGGCTCCCCCTTTTAGATCAGATACATCACACAACTCTTGTCCTCCGCATAATCTCACCTCTGCTTTTCCCGATGTCTGAAGCCCAGTGATGTCAGTCCGCTCTGCAGGTCGCACAGCGCGGCCTCCAGTATGCCATCCAGTGTCGTCTGCTTGCTTCCCACCGCAGTGAGAGTGATGTCGATTTCCCGGGATATGCCGATGGTGGTGGCAAGGGACTTGATATAGATATGTGGGTGCTCATTTGTTACCCGGCTGAGTACCGGTTCCATCAGTGATTCGTCATTGCATTCGACGGCAATGGTGCGCATTGCCGATGTGCCGCCGCTGAACGTTTTCCTGAGAAATGGCTGGAGTGAACTGGAGAAGATTGTCTTAAGCTCCGATGGCACGCCCGGCAGGCTGATGATGGTTGAGTTGCCGGCTTGCAGCAGGACACCCGGTGCCGTTCCGTTGGAGTTGTGCAGTGGGATCGCTCCCTTGGGGAGCCAGGCCATTTTTTCCCGGGGAGGGTTCAAGCCACCTTGGCTGAGTACTCCCTGCGCGGCCAGTTCGTCATAGCGTTCCTTGACCATTTGTCGGGCCTGCACATGGAGTTCCGTCACAACACCCACGCCACGCGCCACGGCGGCAAGCGTCAGGTCATCGGCAGTGGGGCCAAGTCCGCCTGAGGTAATGATAACCTGCGGTTCCCTTGTTAAAGCTGCCTGAAGTTCTGTTGCTATGACCTCCTCGGTGTCGCGCAGCATGGTGGCACGGGTAACATGCCCTCCCAGGCTGTGTATTTGCTTGCAGAGCCAGTTGGTATTCGTGTCCTGGATGTCGCCGATGAGGATTTCATTGCCGATGATGAACAGTTCAACACGTACCGGTGTTGTCATGATAACTCCCGTTTATGGTATGGACTTCAGGTGTATAGAGTACACATGATCATGGCCATATTCAAAATCATTTTTATGGGTTTGTAGCGACAAGGGGAGTTCAGATTGTCAGTGTATTCGGTATAAAAAATCTGTTCCAATAATGATCATTATCTCGAAATGGAACAGGCTCTGTTTTGATATGGAACACGATGAGGATGGTGAGTGGAAAAACAATGTGAGGTATTAAGTTAAAAAGCCTTTCTCTTCTGATTGTTTGGAGCGCGATTTAAAAAAAACATGCGTGTTCGGTCGGTTCCTTGCAAGTGTAAAAAAATAACGGCATTTTTGTTTTTGCGGATAATGCTTTTTGAGGCAGTGTCTGGACTTTTGGGTTCTTGGGGGTATCTTATTCAGGTAAGAATTGGTTGGATGGTCTTTTGTACCTGTTGTTGTTGATGGGCGCCTGGGGGGGCCGAGAGTATGTTCTGTCTGTGGGCGTTTGCTGTTTCGTTTGCAGACACGGTCTGAACCACAGTCACTAAAGCAAGTCAGTACGATGGCTTATGGATGGTGGTAATGATTCTTCTCTTGTTTTCAGTGCTTTTCGTTGTGGGGAAGATGAGAGGATATAATCGCTGGCGCGATGAGGAGGAATCTGTTCAGGGGAATGAAAAAAATATACAAATTTATATTGCATATTTTTAGAAATGTGTTAAATCAAATAACAGAACTTGGTTTTAAATTATCGCCAAAACTGAGTGGCAATAGCTGTGATTTGTATGTGACGAAAAGAGGCTTGCCAGAATTGTCTGGCAAATAAGATCAGGGTGGCGACACTCTGTACACCACACAAGGAGGAAGTACACATGGCATTAGCAGATCAGACTTTCGGCTTTTTCATCCCCACCGTAACGCTGTTGGGTGTAGGTTGTTCGAAAGAAACCGGTGAGCAGGCAAAAGCGCTGGGCGCAACGAAACTGCTGATCGTTACAGACGCCGGCCTGAACAAAATGGGCGTGGCCGACACGATCAAGGGCTATGTTGAAGCAGTAGGTCTCCAGGCTGTTATTTATGACGGCGCAGAGCCGAACCCGACCGACAAAAACGTTGCTGACGGCATTAAAGTCTATCAGGACAACAAGTGCGACGGCCTGATCACCCTTGGTGGCGGCAGCTCCCACGATTGCGGTAAAGGTATCGGCCTTGTTGTTGCCGGCGGCGGCAACATCCGTGACTACGAAGGCGTCAACAAGTCCTCCAAGCGTCTTCCCCCGTTCCTGGCAATCAACACCACCGCTGGTACCGCCAGCGAAATGACCCGTTTCTGCATCATCACCAACACCGATACCCACGTCAAAATGGCTATCGTTGACTGGCGTGTAACTCCGAACATCGCCATCGACGATCCCCTGCTGATGGTTGGTATGCCGCCGAAACTGACCGCCGCTACCGGTATGGACGCACTGACCCACGCCGTTGAAGCGTATGTTTCCATCATCGCCAACCCGATCACCGACGCATGCGCCATCAAGGCTATCGAACTGATCGCCAAGTACCTGAGCGTGGCTGTTGCCAACGGCGAAGACCTTGTTGCCCGTGACGCCATGGCGTATGCCGAATACCTGGCCGGTATGGCATTCAACAACGCCAGCCTCGGCTATGTTCACTCCATGGCTCACCAGTTGGGCGGCTTCTACAACCTGCCGCATGGCGTCTGCAACGCCATCCTGCTGCCGGTCGTCAGCCAGTTCAACCTGATCGCCTGCCCGCAGCGTTTTGCCGACATCGCTGTTGCTCTCGGCGAAAACATCTGTGGTCTCTCCACCATCGAAGCTGGCCAGAAAGCCATCGATAGGATCAAGTCCCTGTCCGCTTCCATCGGCATCCCCGCCAACCTGACCGAGCTGGGCGTAAAAGAAGCCGACCTGAAGATCATGTCCGAAAACGCCAAGAAAGATGCTTGCCAGCTGACCAACCCGCGTAAAGCCACGTTGGACGAAGTCATTGCCATCTTCAAGGCTGCTCTGTAATACTGATTTTTCTCTCTGTTAAGGAGGGAAAGGCTGGAAGTGATGGGCAGTGTCATAACGCACTGCCCATCACTGTAAAAGGATTCCTGCATAACAAAAAACTGTTAAATAAAATGCCATGTTATCTCCGAGCCTTGTCACCTAAAAGGAAAACCTCATGGTGCACGGCCAACGGGTTTCGCTGGAAACAGCGGAGCCTCCCTTCAGGAAAGGAGCTTGTCCTCGTTAGAGAGGGTACATAAAATTATAGGGAGAAGATAAGCATGGACAAGATTCTACGCGTTAACATGACAGACATGACCACCAAGGTCGAAGAAGTACCGGCTGAATGGGCTGGTCACGGTGGACGTGGCCTGACCTCAACCATCGTTGCCGCAGAAGTGCCCCCCACATGCCATCCGCTGGGACCGAACAACAAGCTGGTATTCGCACCTGGCCTGCTCTCCGGAACCCCGGCCGCCAACTCTGGTCGCCTCTCCGCCGGTGCCAAGAGTCCGCTCACCGGCACCATCAAGGAGAGTAATGCTGGCGGTACCGCCGCTCAGTTGTTCGCACGTCTTGGTATCAAGGCGATGATCATCGAGGGGCTCCCCAAAGAGGATAAGTGGTACAGCCTGCACATCGACAAGGACGGCGTCACCATCAACGAAGAGACCGAACTGATCGGCAAAAACAACTTTGCCGTCATTGAGGCACTTGAAGCACGTCTCGGCAAGAAGACCGGCATTCTCACCATAGGTACCGCCGGTGAGTTCAGGATGGCTGCGGCCAACATCTCGGTCAAGGACCCGGACAGCAAGATTCGTAGTCATGGCCGCGGCGGTCTCGGTGCCGTCATGGGCTCCAAGAAGATCAAGTTCATCTCCATCAATGGCGAAGGCGCCACTCCCGTCAAGATCGCCGATCCCGACAAATTTAAGGTTGCTGCTCGTACGTTTGCCAAGGCGTTGCTGGATCACCCGGTCAGTGGCCAGGCTCTGCCCACCTACGGCACCAACGTGCTGGTGAACATCCTCAATGAAGCAGGCGGTCTGCCGACCAAGAACTTCCGCTATGGCCAGTTCGAGGCCCACGACAAGATTTCCGGCGAAACCATGCACGACACTATTGCTGCCCGCGGCGGCAAGACGAAGCACGGCTGTCATGCCGGCTGCATCATTCAATGCTCCCAGGTGTACAACGACAAAGACGGCAACTATCTTACCTCGGGCTTCGAGTACGAAACCATCTGGGGCATGGGCGCCGACTGCTGTGTTGAAGAACTCGATGATATTGCCAAGGCTGACAGCTTGATGGATGATATCGGCATCGACTCCATCGAGGGCGTTGTCATGTTTGGTGTTGCCATGGAAGCCGGCATCATTCCTTTCGGCGATGGCAAGGGCATCCTGCGACTGCTTACGGAAGAGATCGCCAAGGGAACCCCCCTGGGCCGCATCCTGGGTGGCGGTGCCGGGTCTGTGGGCAATGCCTACGGCCTCACCCGCGTGCCGGTGGTCAAGAATCAGGGCATCCCGGCCTACGATCCGCGTACGGTCAAGGGAATCGGCATCACCTATGCTACCACCACCATGGGAGCTGACCACACTGCAGGTTATACCATTGCCACCAATATCCTCAACGTTGGCGGCTATGTGGATCCTCTCAAGAAAGACGGTCAGGTTGAACTCTCCCGTAACCTGCAGATCGCCACGGCTGCTGTTGATTCCACCGGTATGTGCATCTTTGTCGCCTTCCCGGCTCTGGATATTCCCGAGTGTCTGCCGGCCCTGATCGACATGATCAATGCCCGCTTCGGCCTCTCCCTGACCGGTGATGATGTGGTTAACCTGGGTAAGTACATCCTGAAGACCGAACATGAGTTCAACATCAAGGCCGGCTTCAATAACGCCCACGATCGCTTGCCGGAGTTTTTCACCACTGATCCGGTTCCGCCGCACAATCTGGTGTGGGATTTCAGCGATGCAGAGATTGATGAATTCTGGAACTTCTAAGGTAATGTGCTCATTGAGCACCTTGTAGGTACGGGACGCTGGCAGTGGCTGTTGTGTCGCTGCCAGCGTTTCCACAGTGTTGATGTGATTAAATGAGTAGCTGATGTAAGGGGATTATAGATGCAGGTCAGCGATACTTTAAAGGTAAACGTAAAGCTCTTTGCAACCTTTCGTGTTGGCCGCTTTGTGGCTGAAGCGCGAGAATATCCGGTGGGAACACGTATCGTTGATATCATCAGGGAACTCCAGATTCCTGAACCCGAGATAGGCATCATCATGCTGAACAGCAGGCATGCGGAGCCTGATCATCAGTTGAAAGATGGAGACAATCTAGGCATCTTTCCCCAAGTTGGAGGAGGCTAAGTTGGATTTAACCTCCTATCTTCTTTCCCACGCACGTGAAGATCTGATTTCCTGGTACGTCCAATTGGCAGCCGCACAGGATTTTCGGTTGAGCATTTCCCAGGTTGAGGAAGCTATTCTCGAACATGGCCTGATGCCGGCCCGCTACCAGCGCAACCGCCAGACCATTTCCAACTCCAAGCAACTTCGCTTGTTCAGGAGTACAGCGGTCGTCATAGGCTGCGGTGGGCTGGGAGGCTACCTGATAGAGGAAATGGCGCGTCTCGGGATCGGCAATATCATGATGCTGGATCCAGATACGTTTGAAGAGCACAATCTCAACCGTCAACTGTATTCCTCTCCCAACCTGCTTGGCCATTCCAAGTCCGCTGTTGCCGCCGCGCGAGTCCGCGAAATCAATCCAGCCGTTACCGTAACCGCACTCCAGATTGAATTTTCCAGTGAGAATGCACGGGAACTCCTCAATGGCGCTGACGTCGTGCTGGACGGGCTTGACTCATTCTCGACCCGCCGGATGCTGGCCGCCATTTGCCGCGAGCTTCAGATTCCCTTGGTGCACGGCGCGATTGGCGGTTGGTACGGCCATGTTGCTACGCAGTTGCCTGGTGATGACATTACCCCGTTTCTGGGAGGGCAGCGAGGAGAACAGAAGGGGGTCGAGATTCAGATCGGTAATCCCTCCTTTACTCCCGCGCTGGTGGCTAGTCTTCAGGTGGCGGAAGCCTGCAAGATCCTGCTGGGTGAAGGGTCGGTTTTGCATCAGAAAATGCTCTGCGTTGATTTGCGGGAGATGCTGTTTGAACAGGTTGCATTTGAAGCCTAGGCAATTGTCTCATGGTGTTACTATTCCATTGTGTTAGCTCGGACTTAGCTTGTATGATGCTTGCGGCATAGGGAGACGATAGGTGTTGATTTTTTTTGCTTTGAAAACACCTGTAAACCCTTGTTTGAAAAAAACTGCTTTATGGTGCTCTCTGAATGAGGTTCCCTGTTTTGGTAGATTCGTTTATTTCTGCTAGAATTTTGTCGTGTTTGCCTTGATAGCAGAGGGTTCCTGAAACACCTAATCGGTCACGGAAGACACTGGTCATGTGGATCCCGTTTCCACTGATCATGGAAATATGCTGTTCGAGCCGTACTGTTATTTTATGTTCGTGGAGGAGTCTGTACCTGCAATGGAGCTTTTTTTAGAAGGACTCATCAAAGCCTGGCAACTGCTCACCAGCCTCGACTCCGAGGTCCTGTCGGTTACCCTGCTCTCCCTGAAGGTCTCTGGCCTCGCAACACTGTTCAGCCTGTTGATCGGACTCGGCGGTGGAACCGTGGTTGCGTTGACCGATTTTCCCGGCAAACGTATTCTGGTGAGCGTGGTCAATACCGGCATGGGGCTCCCGCCGGTGGTTGTCGGCCTTTTTGTTACGATATTGATCTGGCGCAACGGCCCTCTCGGTTATCTGGAGCTGCTCTACACCCCCGGCGCAATCGTCATCGCGCAAACCATCATCGCCACACCCATTGTCATGGGTATCTCCATCGCTTCCATACAGAACCTGCCCGCCAATCTTCGTTTGCAGATCCTGGCTCTGGGCGCTTCGCGGCTTCAGATGACCTGGCTTCTGGTGAAAGAGGCCAAGCTGCCGCTTCTGGCGGCGGTTATGGCCGGGTTTGGCGGCGTCATCTCCGAGGTGGGCGCTTCGATCATGGTGGGGGGCAACATCAAGGGATATACGCGCGTCCTGACCACGGCTACGGTCATGGAGACCAGTCGCGGCAATTTTGACGTTGCCATCGCGCTCAGTATCATTCTGCTCGGCCTCTGTTTTGGTATCAACTACGTGCTGACCGCTGTTCAGCAGAGGCAGCGTCCGCGATGAACGATCACGATGTTTTGATGGAAGTCCGTGACATCAGGGTTGTCCGTGGTGGGACGCAGGTGCTGAAGGTTCCTTCGTTCACCCTGGGATGCAATGAAACCGTTGCCCTGATCGGCCCCAACGGAACCGGAAAGTCCACTTTTCTGCTCACCCTGGCCGGTCTGCTTCCCCTGGCCAGCGGTGAGATCGTCTTCAAACAACAGGCTGTCATACCCGGCTATGCCTCTACTGCCTATCGCAGGAGACTGGCCATGGTTTTCCAGGACCCGTTGCTCTTTGACACCACCGTATTCGAAAACGTCGCCGCTGGATTGAAACTGCGCCGTCTTCCCAAACAGGAGATCCGCGAGCGGGTAACCGCCTGCCTGGACCGTTTCCGTATCGCCCATCTTGCGACCCGCTCAGCCAGCAAGCTTTCAGGGGGCGAGGCCCAGCGCACCAGCCTGGCACGCGCCTTTGCCATCGCGCCGGAGGCCATTCTGCTGGACGAGCCTTTTGCTGCCCTGGATGCGCCGGCCCGTCAGGCGCTGAGCGATGACCTTGAGCAGGTTCTGCACGAGTCCCGCATATCGGCCATCATGACCACCCATGACCAGGCCGAGGCGTTGCGTCTGGCGGACCGCATGGTTGTCATGCAGCAGGGGGAAATCATCCAGAGCGGCACGCCGACCGAGGTGTTGAGCGCTCCCGCCAATGAATTCGTGGCCTCCTTCGTCGGCATGGAGAACATCTTTTCCGGGGCTGTCTGCGACGTAGGGCAGGACATGTTTTCCTTGGCGGTAGGAGCCCATAGCATTCAGGTACTGGGCGCAGCGAAACGTGGCGAGTCGGCGGTCATCTGCATACACCCGGAGAGCGTGACCGTGTCCCTGGATGATCCGGACTCGACCTCTAGCGCCCGTAACATTCTGCCGGCCAGGGTGAGCAAGGTCGTCCACATGGGGCTGTTTGCCAAGATCTACCTGGACTGCGGATTCAAGCTGGTCGCCTCCATCACCAACCAGTCTCTGGAACGTCTGGCGCTTGAACCGGACAAGCGGGTGTTTGCTTCGTTCAAGGCGACTTCAGTGCACCTGTTTCGCAAGGGGTAGGGGGAGTGATTGTGGATACTTGATCGTTGTGCGTGTTTCAGTTGTGGAACACAAGTGCTGTTCGTCTGACATTTTCTCGATATCTTCTCCGGGAATGCATCGCGGATGCGTGGGTGGGGAAGAGGAAAGGAGTGATGAAAAAAGAAGTTTCTGGACCGTTGTAGATGTAGATTCACGATGTTTCACCACAAGTAGGAATATCGGCTTCAAGAATCCAATCTATTGAAGGAGAGGGAGGAAACGCATGAAAAAACGTACAACACTTGCACTCGGATTATGCATGGCTGCTTCGCTGACGGCAACCAACCCCGCAAGCGCTGCTTTCACGGTGGGCGGTGAGAATGGCTGGCAGTTGACCACGGACGGTATCGTGGACGTATTCGCAACCTATCACACCACTACGAAGATTAAGAGTGCCGATGCTACAGACCGTGGTATCGCGTGGCTGGACAACAACACATTCGACGAAACCAACCAGCGCTTCGGTATTGGCGTCGGTCTGTTGCCGTCGGTTGTGGCCTTCAATATCAAGGCGCCCACCACCAATGGTATCGACTCCACCGTACGCGTCGGCATCTACCCCAGTATTCAGAACGGTAATCAGGGTGGCCCTTCGAACAGGCGTTTTTCGGTAGGCAGCAACATCGACTTCCGTGAAATGTTCTACACCGCCAAGGGTAAGTACGGCGAATTCCTAGCCGGTCGCGCCCTGAACCTGTACCAGGGTAAGAACATCCTCACCGACATGACGCTCTTGACCGCCGGTACCGTGGGGGCACGCGACAATACGGTTACCCTGGGCCACATCGGCTTCGGTTACCTGTACACCGGTTTCGGACCGCAGATGCGCTACACCACCCCCGAGTTTCTTCCCGGAACCAAGTTCGCCATCATGATAGGCGAGCCCTACAACATCAGCAGTGAAGGTGGTGACAAGACCAATCTGCCCCGCGTCGAGGCTGAACTCTCCTATGCCCAGACCTACAAGAGCGGTGCCACTGCCCAAGCCTGGCTCTCCGGTATCTACCAGAGATCAACGCGAGACGATGATTTAGCTGTGCGTGGTGGCGACCATCTTGAGTCCATCGGTGGCGCCTACGGCATCGGCGCAGGCTACAAGGGGGTTGATCTGCTCTTCTCCGGCTACGGCGGCCGTGGCCTTGGTATGGTCAGTGCTCAGGACGGTACGCTGGGGTCTACCGACAGCGCTGGACAGGCCCGTCTGTTCTGGGGCTTCCTGGCCCAGGCTACCTACAAGATCAACCCAAGCTGGAAGGTCGGCATCAACTACGGGCAGAGCCGGCTTGAAGAGACCGACCAGGATACCATCGATAGGAATAATAATGACTATGCGGCGGCCAAGAAGCAGGAATCCGGCGTTTTCAGTGTAACCTACAACCTGAACTCCTTCACCCAGTTCGTGGCTGAATACATCCATGCCCGCCAGACCTGGCATGATGGCGCACATCAAACCTCCAACCAGTTCGCCTTCGGCACCATGTTCTACTGGTAGACCCTGACTGCTCAAAGAAGAGGAGATTGTATGCCGAAATACGTGATTGAACGGGAAATCCCCGGGGCTGGCACCATCCCCCCCCAGGATCTGCAGGCAATATCCCAGAAATCCTGCAGTGTCCTTGCCGGGCTCGGTCCCCAGATCCAGTGGGTGCAGAGCTATGTTACCGAAGACAAGATTTACTGTATCTACATCGCTCCCAACAAGGAGATGGTGCTTGAACACGCCAAACAGGGCGGTTTCCCCGCCAACAGCGTGTCAGAAGTGAGTACGATGATCGACCCTACCACCGCTGAATGATGCAATTTGCTGCTCCCCCACTCCCGGATTCCGACAATGCTGTCGGGCCGGGAGGGGTTTAAAACGGTTAGGAGGAAGATTTATGACGCTCGCTCTACTTGTTTTGATCAGTATTATGTGGCTCCCGGCTGGCCTGTTTTTCCTGGGGTACGGTGAGGCCAAGACAACCGGCTTTCTCTGCGGTGTTGTCGGTGTTCTCACGGTAATCGGCGCGACTCTCCAGGCAGCTGTATTTGCCGACCCCTTTACCGCAGGGGCGTTGTTAGTGTTCGGCGTTTTGTATATTCAGACCGCCCATGCATTAATGACAGGGGTTGAAGACCTGCGCACCGTTGGCAACGGCGCCCTGGTTGTTGCCATTGTCTGTGGTATTTATTGTTATCTTTTTGCCACCGGTGGCGCAGCCAAGCCGGATGGTTCGCTGCTGGTCGCCAAGGTGCCCTATCTGGCGTTCATGTACGCCACATTCACCGCCATCTGCCTGATGGTTACCGGATTAACCTATGGCAAGTTCAGTGGCAAGATCCTGGGGCTTACCTTTATTGTCCTGACCTTCACCGGTCTTCTCATTCCCGCCATCGGCCTGATGGCCTACGGGAAACTGCCCTTCTAGGTGACGACAGGCCTTCCATTCCGGGGAGGCGGATTGTCGTTGCCGAGCAGAAAACAACTATCCTGAAATGCTGGTCCTGGGGGGCGCTTGTGCGCTCCCTTTTTTGTGAAAACAGCGGTTTCCTCTCTGGCACGGACGGCGCGATCATGCTACAGTGCGCTGTCCGTCAATCGCGGGCGAAAACGGTATTCGACAGGTAGATAGGGGCTCACAGCAAGGCTCAACAACCATTCGAATTAAACATAAGGTCTTGTGTCCGCTTTGTATCCTTTTCATGCCTGTGGGACAGGGCTGCTAGCGGTTTTGCCGAATGGTGTTTCGGTGTAACGATTATTTTCCCGATGGAGGAGGGTGTATGAAACTGGGTAAAAGGGTTGTGCGTGGGGGGCTGGGGCAGGTAGTGCTCGCGTCGCTGGTGCTTTTGGTCGTTGCTTCCAGTTGCCTGGCCGGCTCTAAGCGGATGCTCTGGGAGAGTCGCGATCAGTTTGTGGCCATCGAGAGCTCCGATGCCGTCAAGGGGGGGAGCAGGATACCCAATCAGCATCCCGCCGACATACCACGCGAACGTCTGATCGACATCCTCGCTTCCATCCAGTTGCGCCCCGAGGACAAAAAGGACCCGCCGCTGCCGCTGTTTACCGACAAATCCCTGGAGATTCTGGCGCCCTACCTGGAGGATGCGTTGAAGCAGGCAAGTCCTGACGAGGACGTGACCTTTGCCATTATCGGGCTGCACCTGGCTCCCATGGGAATGTCCAGGGTTCCCAAGGCAACGGCCGGGCGCCTGTTCTACCAGGGGGGCAAGCTCAACCTGATCATCGGCAAGGCGCAGTATGAGTTCAACGAGCGCCACGACAGGAGGCTGTACCCCTTTTCTCCCGGCAACCGGGAATATGTGGCCGAGGGCGACTGGATGCTGCTTCCCCAGCAGGACCAGCCGGACATGACCATCGTCAGAAAGGACTGGGTCGCTTTTGCCGACACCTGGAAACCTGCTGTTGTTACGGCGCCGTTGCCGGACAAGGCAGTCGGAGGCGGACAGGCCGCTCCCGCTGCCTCTCCCTCGGCGATTGACCGGCTGTTCAGCGGCAAGGCCGGCAAGACGGCCGAGCGGCTGAGCGTACTCAAGGAATTGCGCGACAAGGGGATCATCACCGAAGAAGAGTATCGCGGCAAGCGGCTGACGATCCTGAATGAGCTGTAGCTGCTGGCCGAAGGCTGGGTGAGGGTTTCCGTCGCCCTCATCCTCGCCGCCTTGATACTGTCTTTGATGCGAAACCGGAATACGCCAGTACCCGGTTCAGAACGCCCCCTGTCCCCTCATATCTGTTGAGGGGGCAAGGGGCGTTTTCGTGTCTGAAAGCCGGATCAAGGGCGGCGGCGTGGTTTCGGGATTCCGAGGAAGAGAACTACTTACGCAGAAACAGCAGGTCGGCGATGACCGGACGGTGGTCGGAAACCTCTCCGGTCCCGGTCCGGCAAGACAGCGTCTTGAAGTGGGAGCTCATCATGACGTGGTCGATGCGCATCCAGGAGACGCGCAACCAGGGGAGACGGCGCTGGAGCAGGAAATGGCCGTAGGTGTAACCGTAGCCCCGCCCCCCCTCGGCGAACGCGTCGTGAAGCCCGGCGTTCCGCAGGCCGGCGCACACCTGAGAGGCGTCGGGTGAGTTGAGGTCTCCGCCGATGATGACGGGTCCCTTCTCCTGGCTGATGAAATCCTGCACCATGCGGGCCTGGCTGAGGCGGATGGATACGTTCCGCTCGAAGCGCTGGATCCCTTTCGGCAGGTACCAGGGGCGTTTCCTCGCCGAACCGACGGCGGAGAGCCCCTCGCGGGGGGATTCGAAATGGATGTTGTAGAGGGAGACCGGCGTCGAACCTATCTTCACTCTGTAGCGCGCGAAGGTCTTTTGTTTGCCGGATGGCCGGCTGATCGGCAGGATCTCCGTTTCCTCGAGGGGGAAGCGGCTGGCGATCACGAACTGCTCCTGGGAGTGGAAATGCCATTTCGCGAAGTAGCTTCCCAGCGCTCCCTTCAAAACCCCTCCCGCGTCCTGAAACAGCACGATGTCCGGGTTGGCCCGCGCAATGTCGTCTTTAAGCGCCTGTTGGGCCAGTTTGCCGCGGGAACAGTACTTGACATTCCAGGTCATGACCCTAAGCGGGGTAGCGATGGACGATCCGTGAGCCTGGCCCCATGGCCAGCAGAAACCCATCAGGGGACCGGCAACCCAGGCCACGCAGAGCAGGGGCAACCAGAGCCAGCGTCGGGCGGTCAGGAAGCAGATGATGGAAAAAAAGAGTCCGGGGATCAGCCAGATCGCCTGGGGCAGGTAGAGGTTGAAGGCAGTGAACCACCAGCGCTCAGGGCCAAACCGGTTGAACAGCATCAGGGCGACAAGGATCGCCCCATAGGCGAGGAGCGGGAGGATGAGCAGAAAAGGCGTTTTTGGGGCTGGTCGGTTGGTCATGGAATGTCGTCCCGTCCGGGCGTCAGGGGAAGAACGGCTTCATCGCGGAATTCAGCGAGGTCGATGCGCTCTTTGTGCTGGCCCGGGATATGTGAGACTCAGTTGCCATGGATGGTCCTGGCGAGCTTGAGAAGCTGGGAGCTGACTGTCAGGCGAGCCTGGCGTACCGCTCCCAGGTTGATTTCGAAGCCGAGCCGGTTCTGGATCGGCACCAGCCCGATCATCCCGCCCGCTTCGCAGAACCCTTCGATATCGCTCACGGTCAGAACATTCTGGTGGCGGAGCTCCCTCAGGATTGCGGAGACGCGTTGGCGCTCAGAGGGGGAGATATACACCAGGTGGGAACCCCGCGCCTCCTCGGCTGATTCGATGTGCCGGACCAGTGTCTTCGAGCCGTGTATCTGTTGAGTCTTCAGCGTTGTCATGAACGCGGCGGAAGGAATTCTTCCCAGGATGGCGATGGTAAATGGTTCATTGTCCCGGTGAGCGTCGGCGGGCCACTGGGTGAGTTTGGCGAAATTGAGCACAAAGACAGCCTTGACCTGTGATTCGTCCTGTCCGGCGCCCGTGGCCAGGGGGGGGAGCGTCAAGGGCAGGAAAAGCATCAGCAGTAACGGCAGGCTCAAGCTTTTCATGAACGGGGAGAGTATCACCGCCCATTCTCCCGGACCGGTTCCCTGGCGCCGGGAATGCGGCCCTCCCGGAGCAGTTCCCTGATCTCGTCTTCGGGGAGCGGGCGGCTGTACAGGTATCCCTGTATAACCCGGCAGCCGTTCTCCTTCAGGAACTGCAGTTGGGTAGAGGTTTCGACTCCCTCCGCCACGACCTCTTTGCCCAGGGAGTGGGCAAGGGCGATGATGGCGGTGACGACGGAGGCGCTTTCCACATTGTCGCTGATCTGGGCGACGAACGACCTGTCAATCTTCAAGGTATGGAAGGGCAGGCGGGTCAGGTAGCTGAGTGATGAGTAGCCGGTGCCGAAATCGTCGATGGATATGCAGACACCGGTTTCCTGCAGCATGCCCAGGACGCTGACCACCTCCTCGCCGTTTTCCATCAGCATTCCCTCGGTGATTTCCAGGTCCAGGTGATCACGGGCCGCGGCGCCGCGCGACCTGATCTGCTGGATGGTTTTGTTCAGGTTTGCCTTGAGGAAGTGTCTGGCAGAGAGGTTGACCGCCACCCGGACCAGGGGGATTCCCGCCGCTCGCCAGGCTTCAAGCTGTTTGCAGACGGTGGCGAGGACCCAGCGGTCGAGGGCTATGATCAGTCCCGTTTCCTCGGCCAGGGGAATGAAGGAGCCCGGCGACACCAGGCCCAGTTCCGGGTTGTTCCAGCGCGCCAGGGCCTCCAGGCCGATGATCCGGTTCGTGACGCAATCGATCTGCGGCTGGTAGTGGAGAAAGAATTCTTCCTTTTCAAAGGCCTTGCGCAGGTGTGTTTCCAGGATCAGGCGCTGGAGCGAGGCGGAGTTCATCTCCTGGGTGTAGAACTGGAACGTGCTGCAGCCCAGATCCTTGGCGCAGTACATGGCCACGTCGGCGTTCTTGACCAGAATCTCCAGATCCGTGCCGTCATGGGGGTAGATGCTGATGCCGATGCTGCACGAGATGAAGACCTCGTTGCCGTTCAGCGCGAAGGGGGCTTCAAGGGCTTCGATGACTCTCCTGGCAACGCGCGCCGCTGCTTCCGGGTTGGTGATCCCCTCCAGCAGGATGGTGAACTCGTCTCCGCCGAGGCGGGCTATCAGGGAATCCCTCTGCTCCTCGCTGTCGCGGCTGACCGTGTCGTAGGGGCGTACGCGCAGGCGCAGGCGGTCTGCCACCTGTTGCAGCAGCAGGTCGCCGGCATCGTGTCCCAGCGAGTCGTTGATCCCCTTGAAGCGGTCCAGGTCGAGTAACATGATGGCCAACTGGCGTTTGTGTTGTTCCGAGGTCGCCAGGGCGCGCCTGAGGTGTTCCTTGAAGAGCACCCGGTTGGGAAGGCCGGTCAGGCTGTCGTAGTAGGCAAGGTAGCGGATCTTCTCTTCGGCCAGCTTTCGGGACGTGATGTCCTGGATCGTCCCTGAAACGAGGATGATGCGGCCCGAGGCATCCCTGTGCCCCTCGGCCTCCAGATGGATGAAGCGCTTGTCCTCCTCGTCGGCGGTTGCCGTCTGGCAATCGAGACTTAAGGGGCGTTCCCGCTCCATGAGCGCGTCCAGCCCCTTGCGCAGGTACGGCCGTCCCAGGGGGTGAGCCAGGGCGATCAGCGAGGCTATGTCACGAACCTGGGTAGCGGAGTCAATGCCCATGATCTGCCGGCACGGTTCCGAGAGCTGGACCACATCCAGCAGCGGATTCCACTCCCAGCTTCCCATGCGGGCCAGTTGCTGGGCCTTGCTCAGGCGCGCCTCGCTGGTGCGTAGGTCCCTGAAGGCCCTGCTCGACCTGAAGATGTAGTTGACCCGGTAGGCCAGAATCTGCCAGTTGAGCGGTTTGGTGATGAAGTCGGTGGCGCCCGCGCCGTAGGCCTTGTGGATCGAATCGATATCGTCCAGGCCGGTCATCATGACGATGGGAATGGTCTGCCCCTCGGGAAGCGCGCGAATCTCCGCGCAGACGCTGAAACCGTCCTTGCCCGGCAGCACGACGTCCAACAGGATGACATCCGGGCCGGTTGCCAGGAATGTCTCCAGGGCGGTCGTGCCGTCCGGGCAGTCGTTGACGCTATGCCCCGCGGTTTCAAGGGTTATTCGTGTCAGGTGTCTGATGATCGGGTCGTCGTCTATCACCAGGACAGAGCAGTAATTCGTCTGCTCAATCATGAATCACCACCCTGCATGACCTCGGTCAGTGCATGGGAAACGATGGCGAATTCGGACTCGATGCGCGCGAGAAGTCCCGTGCCTTCTAGGACGCTGTTGTTTTTGCCAATGAATTCCACCGTCTTGCACAGTTCCGCCAGCCTGGAGGCCCCCAGGTTGGCGCTGCTGGACTTGAAGTAGTGTGCGTGCTTGTACAGTTGCTCCATGTCTCCGTTGTCGGCTGCCTGGCGCAGGGCTGCGATGACCCTGGGCGCGTCCTGCAGGTAATAGCCGATTACCGTCCGCAGGACCTGCTTCTTGCCCTCTGGATCGATCTTGCGGATATTGTCGATATAGCGCAGATCCAGGGCAGATTCGCCGTTGTCGGCGGCTTTTCGTCCGGCTGCCTCCGGCTGGGTGGGGGCGGGGCATCCCGTCCGCGCCGCCAGTGGGGGGAGCGATCCCGGTTCAGTGTCGGCGCGTTCTTCGGCGACGGAAGCGGCCGACGTCGTCCAGCGGGAGAGTATGCCGGTCAACTGCTCCAGCGTGTACGGCTTTGTCAGGTAATCGTCCATGCCGGCTTCCATGCAGAGCTCACGGTCCTGTTCGCCTGCATGGGCGGTCAGGGCGATAACGGTTTGGTGAGGCGTCCCGCCGCCTCCGCCAGGGGCGCTTTTTTCGCGCAGGCGCAGCTCTTTCGTTGCCTGGTAGCCGTCCATGACCGGCATCTGGCAATCCATCAGGATGATGGAAAAGCGTCGAGAAGCCAACAGGTCCAGGGCTTCGCTGCCATTACTGGCGACGGTGACCTCGTAGCCCAGAAAACGCAGCATCTCGCGCCCCACATCCTGGTTGACCAGGTTGTCCTCTACCAGCAGGGCTGAGGCGCCCGGCACGGTCGTGAAACCGGCGGCGACCACCTGCTCCTGTTCTTTTCGCTGGGAGGTGCGGCTCAGCGCCGTGCCGGTCAAGCCGATCAGGCAGTCGTACAGCCACGAACTCCGCACCGGCTTGGTCAGGCAGTACTCGATACCCGCGGCCTGGGAACGTTCCATTTCGCCGATGACCCCGGATGAGGTGAGCATGACCATGTGCAGTGGCGGGATGGAGGGATCGGTCCTGATGGCGTGGGCCAGTTCGACCCCGTCCATGGCCGGCATCATCATGTCCAGGATAACCAGCTGGAACGGATCGCTCTGGCCCGCATTGCGCAGGCTGGCCAGGGCCTCCAGGGCGCAGGAGGCGGTCTTGATCCTCATTCCCCAGGACTGGATGATCTGTTCCAGGATGGTCCGGTTGGTGGCATTGTCATCCACCACCAGCACCTTCTGCTCGCGCAGGGCCTCGTGGGCAGAGGGGGGCGCGGCTGCCTGCTGGTGCGTGGCGGGGAGGTCGAAGCGGGCGGTGAAGCTGAAACAGGAACCGACATCGGGGGTGCTTTCCACGCGGGTAGTGCCCCCCATCAGCCCGGCCAGCTGCCTCACGATGGTCAGGCCGAGTCCGGTCCCTCCGTAGCGGCGGGTCATGGAGCCGTCTGCCTGGGCAAAACCTTCGAAGATTTTTTCCAGCGACTCCGGGCTGATGCCGATTCCGGTGTCGCGCACGAGGAAGCGGATCAGGATGTCGTCCTGGCCGCTTTCGGCCACATCCGCCGAGATCACGATTTCGCCCTGGTCCGTGAACTTGACGGCATTGCTGGCCAGATTCAGCACCACCTGGCGCAACCGGGCCGGGTCGCCGACGACCATGCGCGGCACATCGGGGTGGATGGAGACCAAGAGCTCCAGCCCCTTCTGGTGGGCGGAACTGGCGAAGAGTTCCGCCGCATCGCAGAGCAGTTCGTGCATGTCGAAGGGAATTTTCTCCAACTCGATCTTGCCCGCCTCGATCTTGGAAAAGTCCAGGATGTCGTTGATGATGGCCAAGAGCGCCTCTCCCGAGTTGCGGATCGTCTCGGCAAACTGGCGTTGCTTGCCGTTCAGAAGGGTTCCCTGTAAGAGCTCGGTCATGCCGAGAACGCCGTTCATGGGCGTGCGGATTTCGTGGCTCATGTTGGCCAGGAATTCCGACTTGGCCCGGTTGGCCGCGTTGGCCGCATCCCGCGCCACCTCCAGATCAACGACCATCCGTTGCAGCTCTTCGGTGCGTACGGCGACGGTATCCTCAAGGGTGTCCCTGTTCTTGAGCAGTTCCCGGTCCTGGGCCTCGATCTGGCTGAGCATCTCATTGAAGCCGTCGATCATCTGGCCGATCTCGTCGCAACTCTCGTTGGCGGCACGGATGGAGTAATCCTTGTTGGTGGTGACCTGGGACATGGTCTGGGCCAGATTGGTGATCGGCCCGGTGATCAACTTCTGCAGCCGCGAGGCGATTGCGTATGCTGCCAGGAGAGCCATCAGCAGGATCAGGGCGGATGATGAGGCGACGCTGATGATCATGTCCCACAGCGGAGCGCTGGAGATGTGCACCACGACATAACCGAGGAGCTGGCCGTCGGACAGTATGGGGCGGACGATGTCGAAACAGGGGGGGATATGCCAGATGTCGCTCCTGCCCATCTGCTTCAGAGACGCAAGGCGCTCGGAGTTGGTTGCCGCTGGGCCCAGTTCTCTCTGGTGGGGGGGCTCGGCGGGGGCCTTGGGATTCTGGTACGAGGCGAATATGGCCCCCTCGCTGGTGACGATGAAGGCGCTCAGCACGTTGGGATTCGTGCTTAAGGGAGAAAGTGCGTCGACTGCCCCTTGGGTGTCGGCGAACATGAGTGGGGCCGTGGCGGAATAGGAGACCATGTCGGCGACAACGGCGGTGTTTTTCAGGATATCCTGACGATAGCGCATCACCTGGCCCACGATCAGGGTCAGCGATATCATGAATGCGATCGTGGCGCAGGTAACCAGGGTCAGCAGCATGATCTTCTGTTTTATGGTAATGCGTTGAAAACGCGTGCGCATCGCTCACCGTCTTTCATGAGGTTCGGGAATGGTGACAGCTGTGTAGAAGGACGTTTTAGGGAATAAAACTGTTATATGTGCCTGCTTTTCCGGGGTGTGTCAAATGGAATCTGCGTTCCGCTGGGCTGGCCTCTGCGGCCGGCTGCTTAAGGCGCGAACAGCTCCTGAAGCACCTTGCCCATTTCCTGGGGGCGGTACGGTTTGCTGAGTACCGCGCTGAAACCGTGATCCCGAAAATTGGCCACTACCGGGTCATCGGAATAGCCGCTGGATACGATCGCCCTGACATGGGGATCCAGGCTGAGGAGCTTTTCCATGGTCTCCCTGCCGCCGATCCCGCCGGGGATGGTCAGGTCCAGGATAACGGCTGAGAAGGGTCTGTTCTCCTCTTTCCTCGCGGCGTAGAGTTCTATGGCCTGGGCGCCGCTTTCGACGCATTCCACCGAGTATCCGAACTCGGTCAGTATGGCCTCGGCCAGCTCCCTGATCATCTCCTCGTCATCCATTACCAGTATATGCCTTCTGGTGTTTGGTTCTTCGGCCGCACCAGGGGAGGGGGCTTCGTCGGCCTGATCCGCGGCGGGCAGGGAGACGAGAAACGTGCTTCCCCTTCCCAGGGTGGAGGCGGCCCGTATCTTTCCGCCGTGTTTCTTGAGAATCGAGTGGCAGGTGGCCAGGCCCAGGCCGATACTGTTTTCCTTGGTGCTGAAGTACGGGTCGAAGATCTGCTGCATGTGGTGGGCGGGTATTCCGGTTCCGGTGTCTGTAACGGAGATTTTGACGAACTTCCTCCCCCCCTCCTGGGAGATGACGTTGCTCGCCCCTATGCTGATGGTTCCCCCTCCCGGCATGGCCTGGATCGCGTTGAGAACCAGGTTGTGGATGACCTGGCTCAGTTGCGCCTCGTCCGCCTCCACCATCCAGATGTCGTCCGGCAGGTCGAAGCGGCATTTGACGTTGGAGCCGTGCAGGGCGAAATCGGTGGCCTCCCTGAGCAGACTGGAAACGTCGATGTTCTTTTTGAGCGGCTCGCCTCCCCGGGCAAAGGTGATCAACTGGCGTGTCAGGTCCTTGGCGCGGGTGGTTGCCGTTTCAGCCTCCTCCAGGCGTTTGGTGACCTTTGCCGTGTCATTGAGTTGAAGGCGTGCCAGGGAAATGTTGCCGAGAATTGCGGTCAGGATGTTGTTGAAGTCGTGGGCGATGCCTCCCGCCAGCACTCCCAGCGACTCCAGCTTCTGGGTTTTCAGGATCTCCTGGCGCGACTGCTGCAACTCGGTGATGTCTTCCACGGTCCAGACATAGCCCAGCACTGTGCCGTCCGGATCCTTGATGGGGTTGGCCAATGCCCGCACCCAAATGGTCTTTCCCTGGGGGGTCAGCAGGCGGTATTCGTGGGAATAGACCCGCCCGGTGCTCATGGCCTCCAGCCAGGTTTTGGCCTGTTCTTCGCGGTCATCGGGGTGGATGGCCCTGGTCCACCCCTTGCCGATGCACTCCGCGGCCGACAGTCCGGCGATCTCTTCCCAGCGCGGGTTGCTGAGAATGCTGTTCCCCTCGCGGTCGGCGCTGAAAATACCGATGGGGGCCGAGTTGCAGAGGGTTCGGAACTGCTCTTCGCTGTCCTGGAGAGCCTTTTCCAGGTTCTTGTGCGCGGTGATATCGCGCACGATGGAGTAGCAGTATTCGAAGCCGTTGCGGTTGAAATAGTTGGCGATGACCTCGGTGGGGTAGCAGCGGCCGTCCCGTGTCCGGTGGGACGACTCTAATTTCAGGTTGCCCGCCTGTTTCAGCTCCTCCCAGAAGGAGCGCCATCCTTCCTTTGTCATCTGCGGATTGATGTCCATGACGGAGAGGTTCAGCAACTCATCCCGGTTGTAGCCCAGCTTTTCGCAGGCCACATGGTTTATGTTCCAGATCGTGCCGTCGGCGGTCAGCCAGAGCACCTCTTCGGCCAGGTTGTCCAGGGTGAAACTCTTCAGCGCCAGATCAGATTCGTCCCGTTTACGCGCGGTGATGTCGTCCAGTGTGATCCATGATTCACCCTCCCGCTCCGGGATCGCCTGCAACTGTGCCCAGAACATGGAGCCGTCGTCGCGCAGCATGCGCATCTCCCAGCTCTGTCTTTCCTGCGATTCGTGGAGCCGTGTGCGCCGGCCAAGGAATGCTTCATGCTCTTCCGGGGTGATGAAGCGTTCAAGCGGTTCGCCGGCCAGACTGTCCCGCTGGACGCCGACCATGGCGGCAAAGGTCAGGTTGGCCTCCACCACGGTTCCCCCCTGGCTGATGGTTACATATCCCACCGGGGCAAGATCGAACAGGTCCAGATACCGTGCCAGTATGTCTTTCAGTCCAGGTTGCGGGCGGTGCCGTCCGCCGCCCTCCCTTTCCGGCAGGCGGTGCGACCCGTTGCGTGGCGGCTCATCCGGCTGGGCCGGGTTCCGCTGAGGTGTCGGGGGCGCGCCGCTGGTTGCGTCTCCGGCTGGTGGGCAGAGATGGTTTTTCATTGCATGCTCCTCAGGTGCCGTTGGCGTAGGTTTTGGAATCGGGGCAGCTGCTCCGCCAATAGAAAACGAACGCCGTTTACGCCAGGAAGTATACAATGTTTGTGCTCCGCTGGCTAAAATTTACCGAAAAAAGGCGCCTGACGGCGGTGCCGCAGGCAAAAGCGCCCCGCAACAGGTCGCCGCAGGCAGGGTCCCTTTCTCGGCCCTGTTTGTCATCCCGCTTGACAGCCAAAAAACGTTGGTGTATCGTTCGGTCCCTGCTGGAAGGCAAGAAATCTTTTAATAACTAATATCTTATGGTGCGGGCGGATAGATGAAGACTGCATTGGTGATCGGCGGAAGCCGTGGCATAGGACGGGCAATCTCACTCAGGCTGGCAGAATCGGGTTTTGCCATCTGGCTGACCTACAGGAACAACCATGAGGCGGCCCGCGGCGTGCAGCAGGAGATCGAGGCGGCCGGGGGCAGTTGCGACCTGATCCCCTTCGATGTATCCAGCTACGAAGAGACCGAGGCAGCCCTGGCCGAGCGCCTGGAGCGTGTGTCTCCCGATGTGCTGGTGTACAACTCGGGCATCGCCCGCGACAACCTGCTGATGTGGATGACCAAAGACGAGTGGAATTCGGTGATTTCCACCAACCTGAACGGTTTTTTCAACGTTACCCGCCAGGTGGTGTTCGCCATGCTCAAGGCCAGGCGCGGGCGGATCGTGGTGATCTCCTCCACTTCCGGCCAGGTGGGCCAGCCCGGCCAGGTGAATTATTCCGCCTCTAAGGCCGGCCTGATCGGCGCCGCCAAGGCCTTGGCGCGCGAGGTGGGCAAGAAGAAGATCTCGGTCAACGTGGTCGCCCCCGGCTTCATCGAAACCGAGATGACCGCGGAGATTCCCCGGGAGCAGATCCTCCCCCTGATCCCGCTCAACCGGGTCGGCACGGGCGACGACGTCGCCTCGGTGGTCAATTTCCTCTGCACCGAAGAGCATATGTATATCCATGGCCAGGTGATCGGCGTCAATGGCGGGCTGGCCATGTAGGCTGTCTCTTTGTTTCGGTGCGTAACCTTTATGGCTGTTTTCGCGTCTGCAGAGCAATGGTGCTTGCGGGACGGATCGAGGGTTATGCCGAATCTGACGGAAGAATTCCGCTTCGGCAGCGGCAATGGCCTGAAACGCACGCTCCTTCAGGCATTCCCGGACAGGGAGCCGGAAGGGCGTCACCCATTCAGACAACGGGGAGTCGGCAGTCCAGAATGAAAAAATATGATCATATCGTAGTGGGAAGCGGCATCAGCGGGTTGACGATGTCGCTTTTGCTCTCCATGGGTGGAAAGAGCGTCCTTTTGATCGAGAAAAGCCCCACCATCGGCGGTTCCCTCTCCTGTTTCAGCCGGGGGGGGATTTCGTTCGACACCGGCTTCCACTTTACGGGCGGCTTCCACCAGGGGGGGATACTCTCCGACATGCTGTCCCTGCTGGGCATCCGCGACATGATCGAGCCGGTCTTCCTCCCCTGCTCGGCCCAGAACCAGTTCGTCTTCGAGTCCCACGCCAGGAGCTTCGAACATCCCTGCGGCATGGATAATATCACCAGGGCCTTCAAGGGGTATTTCCCTGCCCAGGCGGGGGCGATCGACCGCTACTTCCACCTGGTCCGGTCGGTCTGCCAGCGCACCCCCTCCCTCAACCTGCGTGAAAACGTGATCGCACCGCCGAACCTGGACGAGGACTACATCTCCCTGGACAGCGTGCTCAAGGAGCTGACCCCCGATCCCCTCCTGGCCGGCCTGCTGTCGGGCTACGCCATGTGCTACGGGGTGCGGCCCGCCGAGGTCTCCTTTGCCAACCACGCCAGAATGGTCTCCAGCTTCTATGAGTCCGTGGCCTTTGTGCGGCATGGCGGCGACGGCTTCATCAACGCCTTCCGTGATGAGTTCAGGCGCCGCAATGTGGAAATCCGCTGCTCCACCTGGATTACGGAGCTGGCCGATATCCGCGACAGCAGGGTGGGGCGCTTCGTGCTGAGCAGCGGCGAGGAGGTCCAGGCTGACAATTGCGTCCTGACCATTCATCCCCAGGAGATCCTCAGGCTTTTGCCTGAGGGACATTACAGCAGGGCCTTCGCCAGTCGGATCAACGCCTTTGAGTCTTCGCTGGGGCTCTTTTCGCTGTTCGCCGTGGTCAAGCCGGGGCGGGTCGACCCCTTTCCGGATGCGTCCATCGTGTCGCTCTTTCCCGATGCCGACATGAACAGGCTGCTGGACTCCGCCTACCAGGGGCAGCCGGCCCTGGTAGTTGTCAAGCCCCCGGCCCACGGGGGGGGGAAGGGGATCAGCATCGTGGAACCCTCCTTTGCCGGTCAGGTGCAGGCCTGGCAGGAGAGCCGGCGGGGGGCGCGGCCCGAGGGATACCAGGCTTACAAGCGGGCGCGGGTGGAGGCCATCAAGGAGCATCTCTTCGGCTGCTTCCCGGAGTACCGGGACAGCCTTGATTTCCTGGATGCCGGCTCCATGCTGACCTACAAGGAGTACCTCTGCAGCCCCGACGGCAGCGCCTATGGCGTGAAGCAGAAGATGGGGCAGTTCAACCTGGTGGGCAAGCTCCCCCTGCACAACCTCTTCGCCGCGGGGCAGAGCGCACTCTTGCCCGGCGTGATCGGCGCCATGATGTCGTCACTGATCGTCGGCCGCAGCCTGCTGGGAAAAGAGCAGTACGGACAACTGCTGGACAGGAACCTATGTCATTGAAACGAGTCGTCATAACGGGAATCGGTGTTGTTTCGCCCTTCGGGAACGGGGTGGCGGAACTGGTTAGGGGGATGGAAGAGGGGCGCAGCGCCGTGCGCTTCATGGAGGGGTGGGACCGCTACAACGGCCTGCAGAGCCTGGTGGCCGCGCCGGTGGAGATGCGCGGCGAGAAGGACATCCCCCGCCAGAAGCGCCGCTCCATGGGACGCATGAGCATCTTCGCGGCCCAGGCTGCCGACGAGGCCCTGGGTGACGCCGGCATCTGCCTGGCGGACGAGAATCTGTGGAGGGTCGGCTGCGTCATCGGCTCCACCATGGGGAGCGCCAAGAGCATCAACGACACCTTCGAGACCATGCTGCCGGACCGCGACTTGAGCAAGCTCAACTCCACCATGTTCTTCCAGTGCATGTCCCACACCGTGACGGCCAACGTGGCCCAGTACCTGGGACTGAACGGCACGGTCATGGCCACCTCGGCCGCCTGCGCCTCGGCCCTGCACGCCCTGGGGGTGGGATACGACCTGATCCGCCTGGGGAGGCAGGAGCTGCTGCTGTGCGGCGGGGCGGAAGAGCTGCATCCCACGGTGACCGGCTCCTTCGACATCCTCTTCGCCACCTCCACCAAATACAACGAAAACCCTCAGAAGACGCCGCGTCCCTTTGACCGTGACCGGGACGGCCTGGTCTGCGGCGAGGGGAGCGGCATCCTGGTGTTGGAGGAGTACGAGCGGGCCGTTGCCCGCAACGCCAGGATCTATGCCGAACTGACCGGTTTCTGTACCACTGCCAACGGCCTGCACGTCAGCCAGTCCAACCGGGACTCCATGGTCACCTGCATGCGCCAGGCCATCGAGGAGGCCGGGCTTGCGCCTGGGGGGATCGACTACATCAACGCCCATGCCACGGCGACCATTCAGGGGGACCAGGAGGAGGCGGAGGCGATCCGCGAGCTGTTCGGTCCGGCGGTGCCGGTCAGTTGCATCAAGGGGTACATCGGCCACACCCTGGGCGCGGCCGGATCCATAGAGCTGGCCGCGGCCCTGAAGATGATGGAGCTGGGAGTGATCTACCCGACTCACAACCTGGAGACGGTCAGCCAGGAGTGCGCGGGGATCGGGCATGTGATGCAACCGCTTAAAAAGCAGATCCGCAGCATACTGAAGAACGGGTTCGCCTTCGGCGGCATCAATGCCGCGCTGGTGTGCACAAAAATCTGAGCCGAGAGGGCGCCAAATCCGGAGGAGAGCATGACCGAGCAGGAAATCATCGACAAAACCAACAGGGTCTTCGAGGAGGCCTTTGAAATTGAGCCGGAGCGGCTGCTGCCGGAGGCCAATATTTTCGTTGACCTGGGGCTGGACAGCCTGGACATCGTCGATCTGGTCGTGGCGCTCCAGAACAGCTTCGGCGTCAAGATCAGAAACGAGGAGCGCATCAGGGAGATCCGCACCCTCCAGGATCTGTACGGTTTCATCGCATCCATACGCACGGGGAAGGACGTCACAAGCGCATAGCGTACGGTTTCGCAGCGGATATTTATGAAAAGGTTCGAGGACATGCAGACGAAGAGCCGCAAGTGCGCAGCGGGCGCGGAGAAAAGCCGGAATCCGCTGGAGGCATTACCGCTGGACCTGTTTCCCGGCATGCTCCCCACCCCGGCGGCTCTGCCCCGTTCTGACCAGGAAGTGTCATAGTCCCATGCTCCAGCGCTTGTGTCTCTACCTCTTCAACCTGTACTTCTACACCCTTTTCATCCTGCTCTCGGCGCTCGTGATTCCGCTGTTGACCCTGTATGTCGTCTGCCTGGCGCCGTTCTCTACGCGCCGTGTGACCATGAAGCGCTTCCGGGCGGGCATCCGCCGGTATGGCCGGGTGATCACGTCCCTGCCATACCCCCTGATCAGGCTCCACTACCACTGCCCGGAGAGCGGCCAGCCGGAAGAGGCGTGCATCTTCGTCTGCAACCACCGCTCGGCCTCGGACGCGTTCCTGATGGCCGTGCTGCCCCATGAACTGGTGCAGATCGTCAATGTCTGGCCGTTCAGGATACCGGTGCTGGGCATCTACGCCAGGTGGGCCGGCTACCTGAACATCCGAATGATGCCACCGGAAGAGTTCATGCGGCGGGGCACGGCGTTGCTGAGAGACGGCGTGTCGCTGGTGTTCTTCCCCGAGGGGACCCGCTCCACCGGGCGTGACATGGGCAGCTTCCACGGTTCGGCCTTCAGGCTGGCCCTGGCCTCGGGGGCGCCGCTGGTGCCGCTGTGCATCTCGGGGAGCGAAACCGCCCCACCCAAGGGGTCGGCGCTTCTGCATCCCGGAACGGTCAGGATACGCCAGATGGCGGCCATCACCCGCGACCAGTACCGGGGTATGACCCCCTTTGCCTTCAAGAACCGGGTCTGGAAAATCATGGGGCGCGAACTGGCGCTCATGGAGAACAGGGCATGACGCAGCACAACTTTCAGGGGATGGGGGAGGCGGAGTTCCTGGCGCCCGACCGGATCCGCCGGCTGCAGGAAGAACTGCTGGCCAGGCATCTCGCCCATGTGGCCAGCGCCTCTCCCTTCTACCGGCAGCGGTTCCGGGAACAGGGGGTCGACGCGAGCCGGGTCAGCCTGGAGAACCTGGCGCAGATCCCCTGTACCACCAAGGACCAGCTGGCCGAGCGCAACGACGACTTCCTGGCCGTGCCGATGTCCCAGGTCGTGGATATCGTCCTCTCCTCCGGCACCACCGGCAGGCCGACCACGGTGATGTACACGGAAAGCGACCTGGAGCGCCTGGCCTACAACGAGCGGATCTCCTTCGCCGGTTGCGGGCTGGGGCCGTCCGATGTGGTGCTGTTGACCTGCACCATGGACCGCTGCTTCGTGGCCGGGCTGGCCTATTTCAGCGGCGTCAGGAGCCTGGGGGCTGCGGCCATCAGGAACGGATTGAGCAGTGTGGAGAGCCACCTGGAGATCATCCGCCGCCTCAGGCCGACGGTGCTGGTGGGGGTGCCAAGCTTCCTGCACAAGCTGGGGCGCTTCCTGGAGAGCCAGGGGCTGGACCCGGCTTGCAGCGGGGTCGCCAGGCTGGTCTGCATCGGCGAGCCGGTGCGCGACCGGGCCATGAATTTCCTCAAGATCGGCGAGAACCTGGAGCGGTTGTGGGGCGCCCGGGTCTATTCCACCTATGCCTCGTCGGAGATCGTCACCAGCTTCTGTGAATGCACCGCCCAGGCCGGGGGGCACCTGCATCCCGACCTGGCGGTGGTGGAGATCGTCGACGAGCGGGGCGCAGCGCTCCCTGCGGGCGAGGTGGGCGAGGTGGTGGTCACCCCCCTGGGCACCCAGGGAATGCCGCTGGTTCGTTTCAGGACCGGCGACCTGAGCTTCCTTATGGACGAGCCGTGCCGCTGCGGCCGCACCTCGCCGCGCCTGGGTCCGATCCTGGGGAGGAAGCAGCAGATGCTCAAGCTGCGCGGCACGACCATCTACCCCACCTCCATCAACGCGGTGCTGGACACCTATCCCGGCATCAGCGAGTACTATGTGGCCGCATCCAGCGACAGCAACCTGTCCGACCGGGTCGAGGTCTTCGTGTCGGTCGGCGATCCCCGCTGTTCGGCCGAGAGGATCATGGACAAGCTGCAGGCACACCTGCGTGTGCGGCCCCAGGTGGTCATTGCCAGCGAGGAGCAGGTCAAAAGCCGGGTCTATCCCGGCAATGCCCGCAAGATGATCCGTTTCGTGGATACGAGAGAGAGACCATGACGAACTGTCCGGACAGAATCTACGGTTCCGAATTCACCCCCCGGGAGATAGCCGATGCCATACGCCATGGGCGCCTGCTCTCCATGGAGATCGAATTCAACCAGAACTGCAACTTCAGCTGCATCTACTGCTATGCCTCCCAGACCAGCGCCAGGCGCGACGACCTGACCAGGGAAGAGTTCCTGGACATCATCGGTCAGGCTCGGGAACTGGGGGCGCGCAAGATCATCATCCTCGGCGGCGAGCCGACCCTCTACCCCCACCTGATGGAGATGGTCCGCCATATCCGCTCCTTGGGGATGGATGTGGAGCTGTTCACCAACGGTGCCAACATCAGCCCGCAGCTGGCTCGGGAGCTGTTTGAGAACCGGGTCAGGGTCGTCCTGAAGATGAACACCCAGGACGAGAGCCTGCAGGACACTCTCTGCGGCCGCAAGGGGGCCCATACCCAGATCCAGGAGGCCTTCGCCAACCTGAAGCTGGCCGGCTACCCCTCGCCTGACTGTCCCCTGGGAGTCAGCTCCATCATCTGCCAGCAGAATGTGGAGGAGCTGCCCCGCATGTGGCAGTGGCTGCGCGACCAGGGCATCCTGCCCTATTTCGAGATGATGACCCCCCAGGGGGGCGCCCGTGAGCATAACATGCTGGAGCTGGACTCCCGCAGGGTGGAGGACTTCTTCAACCGCATGGCCGAGATCGACAGGACCGGCTACGGCATCCACTGGCAGCCCCAGCCCCCGCTGGTGGGGGGAGAGTGCCTGCGGCACCAGTACTCCTGCGCCGTCAACTCCCAGGGCTTTGTTCAGTCCTGCGTCGGCATTACCATCCCCATCGGCGACCTGCGCAGGCAGAGCCTGCGGGAGGTGCTGCGCGACAGCGAGGTGGTGCAGGACCTGAAGAACTACCGGGACCTGATCAAGGGGCCCTGCGGCACGTGCGAGCAGCTGGACCACTGCTACGGCTGCCGCGGCAGCGCATACCAGCTCACCGGCGATTACCTTGCCTCCGACCCGCTTTGCTGGAAGAACAGCCAGCGCCGCGACGAGATCATGTTCCTGCCCATCGACGTGTCCCGCTTCATGCCGCACAAACCGCCCATGCTGCTGGTGGACCGCCTGCTGGAGATCGGGGACAGGACCTCGCTGTGCGAGATGACCGTGCGCGGGGACATGATTTTTGTGGGCGAAGACGGCAGGCTGGACGATGCCTCTTTTCCGGAGATCATCTCCCAGGCCGTGGCGGCCCAGGAGGGGTTCCGCAGGATTGCCAGCAGAAACCCGCTGCTGGAAGGCTTTCTGCTGGGAGTCAAGAAGCTGGAGATCCTGGGGACGGCGCGGGTTGGGGACAGCCTGCGCATCTCCCTGTACAAGGCCTCCCGGTTCGGCGACTTCGGCATCCTGGAGGGTACGGTGATGAACGGCGACACGCTGATCGCCCGCGGCGAGATCAAGGTCTGGCAGAGCGGCTCCGGGGCGGGGGCAGACGCATGAGGGAATCCGCGGCCATGAGAAGCGTGATGGTGATGCTTGCCTGCCTGCTGCTGGCGATCCCCGCCTCAGGCTCGGGGGTGGCGCAGCCGGCGGACATGGCGCTCTTCCTGCGCGACCTGGGCAAGAAGGCGTCCGGCTTCAGGACCCTCAAGACCGACTTCACCCAGGAAAAGAAGATGGCCATGTTCCGGGAGAAGCTGGTCCTCAAGGGGCGCATCTATCTGCAGAAGCCCAACCGAGTCGCCTGGCACGTGGATTCTCCCCTGCGCTATTCGGTGCTGATCACGGACAGGCTGATCCGCCAGTGGGATGAGGAGACCAACCGGGTCCAGGAAGTCTCCCTGGCCAAAAATCCGGTCTTCCAGAACGTGCTCAGCCAGCTGACGGTCTGGTTCTCGGGGGAGTACGGCTCGCTTTTGGAGGCCAACGATGTGCGTCTGGTCAGCCGCCAGCCGCTGGCGATCGAGTTCATCCCCCGCCCCACCAACATCTCCCGCACGGTGATCAAGGCCATCACCATCACCTTCCGCGACGACCAGAAGTACCTGCAGCAGATCCGCATCCAGGAGCAGAGTGGTGACCTGACCACCCTGCGCTTCCACAACACCATCATGAACGCGCCGCTGGACAGCCGCAGCTTCGAGGTCAAGGGGCGTGTTTGATAGCGTCTTCTCCTGGCTGTACGGGCGTGTCCTGCGCCACAGGAGACTGGTCCTCCTGCTGGTGCTGCTGCTCACCCTGGCCGCCGGAGCGACGCTCTTTGTTGTCCGCTACGAGGGGAACATCGATCTGATGCTGCCTCCGGACCCCGAGATCGCCCGCAGCATGGACGTTCTCAGGGGATCCAGCTTCTCGGACAAGATGGTCGTCTCCCTTGCCCTGACCGATCCTTCCAGGACGAACAGGGAACTCTTCCAGGCCGTGGACCAGCTGGCCTCGTCCCTGAAGCCGCCGCTGTTCATGAAAGTCGTGTCCGGTTTTTCACTGGCCACTGCCCTGGATGAATTCTCCATCCTGCGTTATGCGCCGCAGGTGCTGGGTGAACCCGATCTGGCGGTCATCGACGGTCAGATCAGGGAGGATGTGGTGTCCCGCAAGCTGCGGGACATCTATCTGCAGTCCTTCAGGCCGGAGAGCATCTTCACCTCGTCCCTTTCCCGCGGCGACCCCCTGGGGATCAAGCTGCTGCTGCTGGAAAAGATGCGGGCCCTGCCCGCCTCCATGGGATACGACGTTTCCATCGAGGACGGCCACTTCGTCAGCCGTGACGGCCGTCACTCCATGCTGATCATCCAGACCTCGGTCCCCATGATGGACAGCCCGGGAAGCAAGCGGCTGGTGGCGGCCATCCAGGAGCGGATCAGGGAGCTGCCCCCCTATGTCTCGGCCGACATCATCAGCGGCCATCTGCACACGGTCAGCAACGAACGGGTGATCAAGCACGACATCACCGTTGTCTCCATCATCGCCTCGGTAACCTTCCTGCTGCTCTTCCTGCTGCTCTTCCGCGATGCGCGGGTGCTGTTCGTGCTCCTCATCCCGCTCATTGCCGTTGTCTGGGCGATCCCGTTGGCAACGGCCGTGGAGGGGCGGCTCTCGTTCATCGTGATCGGTTTTGGCACGGCCATAGCCGGTATTTCCGATTACGGCCTTGTGGTGTACATCGCCATGAAACGGGGCGTGGCCGTCAATCAGATTCTCAAGCTTGCCAGGCTGGTCACCGTGGATGCGGCCACCACCATGTTCAGCTTTCTGGTCCTGTATATTTCCGTGATCCGCGGCTACCATCAGCTGGCGCTCTTCTCCGGCCTCTGCGTGGTGATCTGCCTGCTCCTGTCGCTGTTCCTCCTGCCGCCGCTCCTCTCCTGGAAACGCTATCCCCTGGTCACGGACGCCACCATCGGTGACGGACTGGATCGGTTCCTCAAGCCGCGCCGGGCGAATGTGGTGGCCTGGGCCGTGCTGACCGGTGTGGCGCTCGTTCTTTCCTTTTCAATGACCTTCGACAGCGACGTGAAGAAGCTGGATGGCACCGAACCGGGGATTCTTGCGGCCGAACAGCGCTTCCACGATGTGTGGGGGGGCAAGGCCAACCAGGCCCTGTTCGTGGTCAGCGCCGCCAGCCTGGAACAGGCCATGGAGATCAACGACCGGGTCTACGGGGAGGTGGCCGGAACCCGGCTCAAGGGGGAGTTCACCAGCCTGGCCCAGTTCTGGCCTTCCGCGAACGTGCGCCAGGAAAACGTCCGGCGCTGGGAGGAGTTCTGGTCCCAGGGGCGGGAGAAGAAGCTGCAAGAGCTGATCCGCCGGACGTCCCTATCCCAGGGCTTTTCCGAGAACGCCTTTGAACCTTTCTTCCAGGGACTGCATGCCTCACCCGGGGGGGAGGCGGTGGCGGGCGGGGTGATCGGTCAGTTGCAGGATCGATTTGTGTTGAGCAAAAACGGAGAATACCGTATCGTATCCTACTTTCCCGATCAGCGGGATTACATCGATACGTTGAAACCGATCACGCAACGATACCCCGGAACGTTTGTCGTATCGGGGAGGGCGCTGTCAGAGTCCATATCCACCATTACCGGCCGTGAGATCAGGATCCTGGCGCCGCTGGCCATCCTGCTCAACGTCCTCTTGACCTGGCTGCTCTTCAGGGAGTGGAGATTCACCCTGATCGCCCTGGTGCCGCTGGTGACCGGCATTGTCTGGCTGACCGGCATCATGGCGCTTCTGCACATTCCGCTGAATGTCATCAACATCGTGGCCGCCATTGTCTCCACCGGCGTGGTCGTTGACTACGGAAACGGCATGGCCTATGAGCATCGCCACAACCTGAACAGCGGAGCGCAGCTGGCCGTGACCATGTCGGCGGCAACCAACGTCATCGGCTGCGGGGTGCTGCTGTTCGCCAAGCACCCGGCGCTGTTCTCCACCGGCGTTGCCATGGCGATCAGCATGGTCAGCGGCTATCTCACCGCGCTGCTGGTGGTTCCCTCACTCTGCGCCATGGCGCGGGAGCGGGGAGGTGAGCCGTGATCAGGCTGATCTGTCTGGTGCTTGCTCTGCTGCTCATGGCCGGCTGCGGGGCTCAGGTTCCCTTCCGCCAGACGCCGGAGCTCCCCCTGGGAGCGGTTGAGCCGGCCAGGGTTCTGGATGATTTCAAGGCCCGCCTGCCGGAGCGTTTCCAGCTGCTCAACTCGGTGGTGTTCGAGTATGCCGGCCTGTCCTTCATGGCTATCGGCTATCTGGACATGGACAGGAGCGACAACAGCTTTCAGGTAAGCTGCCTGAACCCCCTGGGGGTGCGGCTGTTCGAGCTTTCCGGCGATCATGGCGCTATCACGGCCCGTTCGGTGCTGCCGCCGCTCATGGGCTATGGCGACCTGCCCACCGCCGTGGGAACGGATATCGGCAGGATCTTCCTGGATCTGCTGCCGGCAGCCCATGCCCAGGTCTGGAGGACGGGGACCAGCATCAGCTTCTGGCAGCCGGCCGGGGCGGGGCGTATGCAGTACCTCTTTGCCGGACCGGACCGGGACCTGCTGGAGAAGAACTACTATGAGGACAGCCAGATCCAGTGGGGCGTTTCCTACTACGAATACGTTGAACTGGCTGGAAAACGCTATCCCCGGGGGATCGTGCTGACCAACTACCAGCGCAATTACCGGCTGATAGTGCGACACAAGGAGTTGTATTCGTGAGCAGGATCAAGGCGGAAATCCAGCAGTGCATGAGCGGACCGGAAAGGGACGGCGCGACCATTGGCGCCCGTTTCCGCTTTCCCGCGGGATTCATCGGCTTCCAGGGGCATTTCCCCGGCAACAGCGTCCTGGCCGGGGCCTGCCAGATCCAGTGCGCCCTCACCGCCATGGAGCATGGGCTGGAAAAGGCGGTCGCCCTGCGCGAAATCGTGCTGGCCAAGTTCGTGGCGCCGGTGCTGCCGGAGCAGGAGATAACCTGCCTGGTGAGCGATTGTGGCGACACCCCGGGGGAGTGGCTCTGCCGGGCCCGCATCACCAGGGGGGATGAACGGGTCGCGGAGCTCAGGCTGCGGGTCTGCCTGGCCGCTGGAGCGGAAGGGCGGCGCGACCCATGAGCATGCGCAGGAAGAGAACCTATTTCGAGCGCCCGGCCGGCTCTCCGCAGCCGATCAGGGTGGAGCTGGAGCGCCGCGTCCGCTTCAACGAGGCCGATCCCATGGGGATCATGTGGCACGGCAGGTACCCGCTGCTGTTCGAGGAGGCTTCCGAGGAACTGGGCAGGCGCTGCGGCCTCTCCTACGAGGAGTACCGCCAGGCCGGTCTCTACGCACCGATCCTGTCGCTGCACATCGATTACTTCCAGCCGCTGCGCCTGGCCGAGCAGTTCAGGGTGGCCGCGTCCCTGGTCTGGCACGAGGGGGCGCGCTTGAACACCGAATTCCAGGTGCTGAAGCAGGATGGGAGCCTGGCCACCAGCGGCTACACCATCCAGCTCTTTACCGACCAGCTGAGCGGCCAGCCCTGCATGGTCACGCCGGCCATGCTGGAGCGCTGCCGGAGCAGGTGGAAGGCGGGGGAGTTTCATCCATGCCCATGAAAGCCGTTGTTGTCGACTGCGATTGCCTGACCCCCTACGGCATGGGGAGCGATGCCTGCTGGCAGGGGCTCCTGTCCGGGAGGTCGGCCATCACCAGGATTTCCCGCTTCGCCACCAGTGCCTTCATGTCCGACTACGCCGCCACGGTGGAAGGGCTCGTCTATCACGGCGGGACATCGCTGGTCATGCAGATGATCGACCGCCTGTTTCGCTGCGCTGCCCCGGACATCCCGGCCGACAGCCGGCTCCTGCTGGCAACCACCAAGGGGGAGATCGACTTCCTGGAGATGAGCGTGCTCTCCGGCAAGGGCGATGCCGGCGAGAGCTCCCTGGAGCGGCTGCTGGAGAAGGTCGCCCGGCGCAGCGGCGCCGGGGGGGGGAGTCTGCTGCTGTCGGCCGCCTGCACCTCGTCCTCGGCGGCAGCGGCGCGGGGCGCGGCCCTGATCAGGGATGGCCAGGCAGACTGCGTGCTGGTGGTTGCCTGCGACGCGGTCACGGAATTCGTCTTTTCCGGCTTCTCCTCGCTGATGGCGCTGGACAGGGAGCCCGCCCGTCCCTTCGACAAGAACCGCGCCGGACTGAGCGTGGGGGAGGCGGCCGCCTACATGCTGATCATGAGCGAAGAACGGGCCCTGAGGGAGAAACGCGCCATCCTGGCCGAACTGGCCGGCTGGGGGTTGAGCGACGATGCCAACCACATGACCGGGCCGAGCCGGGAGAGCGAGGGGATGATCCGCGCCATAGAGGCTGCGCTCCGCTCCGCCAGCCTGGGAGAGGAACGCATCGGTTTCATCTCCGCCCACGGCACCGGCACCCCTTACAACGACGCCATGGAGATGCGCGCCTTCCACGCCCTGTTCGGTGCACAGAAGCGGCCGGTCTACTCCATCAAGGGGGGCATCGGCCACACCATGGGGGCAGCCGGCCTGGTGGAGCTGATCATGGCTGCCAGGGCATTGAGCGAGCAGCAGGTTCCCCCCACGCATAACCTGGAACAGGCGAGCGACGATGCCAGGGGATGGGTCTCCGCCCAGCCGCAAGGACTGGAGGCGGCCGGCTATGCCCTGGTGACCAATGCCGGCTTCAGCGGCGTGAACACCGCCCTGGTACTGGGGAAGGGAGTCCTGTCATGACGATCCAGGTGACCGGCGTTGGATGGGTGACAGAGGCGGCATACGGCCGCGTTGCGAGCAGGGAAGAGCGGCGCTTCGCCGAGGGGGAGGGGGTAGCTTCCCTGTCGCGCTCGGGGCTCTTCTCCCACCCCTTCAGGAACTTTGCCCGGCTGGACCTGTTGTCCAAGATGACCGTCTGCGCCGTGGCCCTGGCCCTGGGGGACGCGGCCATCGCCTACTCTCCGCTGGAAAAGCGGCCGATCGGCATCCTGGGCAGCAGCAGCCAGGGGGCCTTGGCCTCAGACCTGGCCTATTTCAGCGACTACGTCCAGAACGGCCGCACCCTGTCGCGGGCCAACCTGTTCATCTATACCCTCCCCTCCAGCCCCTTGGGCGAAGCTGCCATACACTTCGGCCTCGTGGGGCCGCTGCTGTACGCAGGGGGAGGTCAGGGGGCTGGAGGCACGATCCTGGATATGGCCGCCGCCATGCTGGCGGCTGGCGAGGCTGAGCATATGCTGGTGGGCCGGGCCGATCCCGGGGAGGCCCTGTACCTTGTGCTTGAACGGGATCGGGGAGGTCGTGGAATCTGCTCCCTGGCCGAGGCGCGGGCAATCGTCGATTCAGTACCTGATGTGGCAGGCATGGTGCAGGAACTATCACTCGTGAAGGATACAGAGGGCGAACCGTGAAGATAAAACTGATCTATCCCAAATGGCCCAAGCTGGACCGGCAGACCGACTTCAACCTGCCGCCCCATGGCCCGGTCTGTTTCGCGGCCACGGTTCCGGCGGACGTGGACTTGAGCTTTACCGACGAGCATGTGGAGCCGATCGATTTCGACGAGCATGCGGACCTGGTGGCCATCTCCTGCATGCTGACCTGCCAGATGCCCCGCGGCTGGGAGATCGCGGACATCTACCGTGCCAAGGGGATCCCGGTGATCTTCGGCGGTATCGGCACCATGCTGCATGCCCAGGAGACCATGACCCACGCCGATTCCGTTTTTCTGGGCGAGGCCGAGGGGCGTTTCCATCAGGTGCTGGCCGACCTGAACAACGGGGGGATGCAGAAGGTCTACGATTACCAGAACAACCTCCCCGACATCGGCCTGGTCGGTCCGGCGCGGCGGGAGATCCTCAACCGTGAACTGTACAACTACCGGGGCATGCAGATGGTGGACCTGGTGCACGCCTCCCGCGGCTGCCGCTTCACCTGCTTCCCCTGCTGCACGCCGTTTTTGGGGGGGACCAGATTCCGGCCGCGCTCCCTGGACGACGTCATCGCCGAGGTGGCTTCAATAGAGAACAACCGCCTGTTCTTCGTGGATAACTCCATGTCCCAGGACGACCAGTGGGAAAAGGATCTGTTCAAGGCCCTGATTCCGCTCAAGAAGAAATGGGTCTGCCACCCGATCAAGGACAACGACGAGATCCTCGACCTGGCCGCCGAGGCCGGCTGCTGGTACGTCTACCAGGCCATTTTCGACACCTCCGACCATATCCGCAACCGGGTCAAGCGGCTGCAGGAGCGGGGCATCGGCGTGGAGGGGACCATCATCCTGGGCACCGACGAGCAGGACGAGGAGTACATCAAGCGGCTGGTGGATTTCCTGCTGGAGATCAACCTGGATCTGGCGGAGTTCACCATCCTGACCCCCTTCCCGCATACGCCGATCCGCGAGACCCTGGAAAAGGAGGGGCGCATCCTCTCCAACGACTGGCTGCGCTACACCGGCGGAGAAGTGGTCTTCCAGCCGGCGCGCATGACCCCGTCGAAGCTTCAGGATCTCTACTATTACGCCTGGGACCGCTTCTACAGCGACAGCAGCCAGAATCTGAAGATGGCCAAGCTGTTCCTCAAGGTGATGGAAAAGGAGAAGGCAGATGGAACATATCGCCATACCAGCCCCCGGCGCAGGAAGTGGGAGCGGAACGTGGAACGGGAGATTGTATAGGTGAAGGTGTTGATGATTTCGGCAAATGTGACGCTCTACCCCTATCCCGTCTACCCCCTGGGCATGAGCATGGTGGCGGCGGCCCTCACCGGGGCGGGACACGAGGTCCAGCAGCTGGATTACCTGCAACAGGAGCGCTCCCTGGAGTCCGTGCTTGACGAGGTGACACGCTTTCAGCCAGGCATGATCGGCATTTCGGTGCGCAACATCGACAACGTGAACCTGCTGAACACCGAGTACTACATCCATAACGTCAAAAACATGGTGGATGCCATCAGGACGGTGAGCAACGCCCGGATCGTGCTGGGCGGAGCCGGCTTTTCCCTGATCCCTGAGCAGATCCTGGATGAAACCGGCGCAGATTTCGGCGTGATCGGCGAGGGCGAGCAGCTGATGGTGGCGTTCGCCGACGGCGCCGAGCGGGGAATCTACCCCCACACGCGGCTGCTGGGGCCGGCGTTGCCCCTGTCCGGCGATGACATCGGCTCGGCGCTCTACGACGAGGGGCTGACCCGCTTCTACCTGCAGAGCGGCAACATCGCCTCGATCCAGACCAAGCGGGGCTGCAGCCACCACTGCGTCTACTGCACCTATCCGCTGCTGGAGGGGTCGTGCCTGCGCAGCCGCGACCCGGTAAAGGTGGTGGACGACATCGAGCTTTTGCGCGACAAGCACGGCACCGGCTACATCTTCTTCGTGGACTCGGTGTTCAACGACGATTCGGGCGTCTACCTGGGGGTGGTGGACGAGATGCTGCGCCGCAAGGTCAACATCCCCTGGACCGGCTACATCAAGCCGGGGAACCTGAACGACGAGATCGTGGAGCGCATGAAGAGCACCGGCTTCGCCTCCGCCGAAGTCGGCTCCGACGCGGCCTGCGACAGCACCCTGGCTCGCATGGGCAAGGACTTCACCTTTGCCGACATCCGGGAGTGCAACGACCTGCTGACGCGGCACGGCATTGCCACCTGCCACTTCTTCATGTTCGGCGGCCCGGGGGAGACGGAGGAGACGGTGCGGGAGGGGATCGCCAACATCTTGAGCCTGAAGAAGTGCGTCATCTTCATCTTCATGGGTATCCGCCTGCTGCCCAACACGCCGCTGGCCAAAATCGCCGTCCGGGAAGGGGTGATTGAGTCGGAGAGCGACATGCTGCAGCCGGTGTACTACATCGCGCCCAACCTGGACAGGGACTGGCTGGAACAGACCCTGACCGAGGCTTTCGCCGGGGTGCGCCACTGCCTGTTCCCCCCCGACTGCATGGACAATTGTCTGAACGTACTGCACAAGCTGGGCTATAGCGGTCCCATGTGGGATCTGCTCACCAAGGAAAAACCGCGCAGAAGGGGCGCCCATGCCGCGGCCTAGCCCGTTTCCGGCAGAGAAGCTCTGGTGCGCGGTGCCGGTGTACAACAACCGGGAGACCCTGCGGCGGGTGGTGGAGGGGTGCCGCGCCATTCTGGACAACGTGGTGGTGGTGGACGACGGCAGCACGGACGCGGATGTGGGCCTGCTCCTCTCCGGCCTGGACGTGACGCTCCTGCGCCATGGCCACAACCAGGGCAAGGGACGCGCCATCCTGACCGCCTCGCGCTTCGTGGAGCAGCAGGGGGGCGAGTACATGCTCACCATTGACGCCGATGGGCAGCACCTGCCGACGGACATCCCGCGCTTCCTGCCGCTGCTGGAGCCGGGGAGGACGGCCCTGGTCATCGGCTGCCGGGATTTTTCCACCGACAACGTCCCCTTCTCCAGCCGCTTCGGCCGCTCCTTCGCCAATTTCTGGCTGCTGGTGGAAACCGGCCAAGTGGTGGGGGACTGCCAGAGCGGCTTCCGCGCCTATCCGGTTCGCTATCTCAACCAACTGGAGTTCAGGGGGGCGCACTACGACTTCGAGGCCGAGGTGCTGGCCAGGGCGGCCTGGGCCGGTCTGGAACTGGTCTGCGTGGACATCGATGTGATCTACCCCCGGCCGGAGGAGCGGGTCTCCAGCTTCAGGCCGTTTCTGGACAACCTGCGGCTGAGCGGGATGCATTCCCTGCTGGTTGGACGGCGCATGCTCCCCTTTGGTCACAAGCGGCTGGTGCCGCGCAGGCCCAGCCCATTCCCCTCCCCCTGGCGCCACCCGGCCCGGGTGCTGGGGATGCTGCTGAAGGAAAGCGCCACTCCCCAGGGGTTGGCACTGTCGGCGGCGGTGGGCATGTTCATCGCCGTGCTGCCGATCCTGTTCATGCATTCGATCGTCATCTTCTACGTCTCCCTGCGCCTGAACCTGAACAAGATCGTGACGCTCAACGTCCAGCATCTGGCTATGCCCCCCCTGATGCCGGCGCTCTGCATCGAGACCGGCTACTACCTGCGCCACGGCCGCTGGCTGACCGACCTCTCCTTTGCCACCGTGTTCCGGCAGTTCTCGTCGCGTCTCCTGGAGTGGTTCATCGGTTCCCTGATCGTGGCCCCCGTTGCTGCCCTGCTCTGCGGCGGGCTGGTGTACCTGGTTGCCGCCACAGTCCGGAAGGCAAGGAGAGCCCATGGGGCGAAACAGGGCTGTTGAGCGCAAGCGGGGAAACCGGCTCGGATTCTGGTTCTTCCGCACGGCGGTGAGGCTGTTCGGCCTGGGGGGCGCCTACGGCTTCCTCTACTTCGTCGGCCTGTACTACCTGGTCGTGGACCGCGGCCTGGTGAAGGCCACCCTGGCCTATGTGCGCCGGCGCTTCCCCGGCCATGGCCCGCTGCGCAGGCTGCTGGATGTCTACCTGCTCTTCGTCAGCCAGGGGAAGAACCTGATCGACCGTTATGCGCTGGCGGCCGGCTACTCGGGTATCTGCCTGGATATCAAGGGGTTCGACGAACTGAAGCGTCTCTACTCCGCAGGCGGCAAGGGCTTCATCCTGCTGACCGCCCATGTGGGCAACTGGCAGGCTGCCATGACGGCGCTCCATGGCATCGGCAGGACCGTGCACCTGATGATGCGGCCCGAGGACAACCAGGCGGTCAAACAGACCCTGAACATCGACGGCGGGGGAGAGAAGGTCAAGGTCATCTTCACCGACGACTCCCTGGCAGGGGCGATCCAGGCCGTCAAGGTGCTGGAACAGGGGGATCTGGTCGCCATCATGGGGGACCGGGTCTACGGCTTCAGTTCGGCTGAGGCGACCTTTCTGGGTGACCGGGTCTGCTTTCCCTATGGCGCCTTCACCCTTGCCGCTGCCGTGCGGTGCCCGGTGGTGGTGCTCCTCTCCGCCAAGGTGGGGACAAAGAAATATGTCGTCGACGTCAGCCACGTCATCCCGCCGCCGGCCGGCGGACGGAGAAGGAAGGACGCCGCCATGGGGGAGGCGTTGCAGCAATTCGCGGACGTGCTGGAACAGTTCGTTCGCGAGCACCCCTACCAGTGGTTCGTGTTTCGCGATATCTGGACGTCCAATGAATGATCGCTATTTTTGATGAGGAGAGTGCTATGGAAGACAAAGAACGGGAACTTCAGAAAATTCGCAAGGATCTCAAGGAGATGATCGCCCGGGACCTGGCGTTGGAGGACATTACCCCCGAGGAGATCGGCGACGACGAGATCCTGTTCGGTGACGGCCTCGGCCTGGATTCCCTGGACGCGGTGGAGATCGTGGTCCTCTTGCAGCGCAATTTCGGGGTCGAGATCAAGAACATGGACCAGGGGAGGGAAATCTTCTACTCCATCGACACCATTGCCAACTACGTCTACGAGAATCGGGGAAAGTAGTCCTGGGCCTGCGTGCTGAACATAGGCTGCGCCTGCTCATGCTCGTTCTGTGCGCCACCCTGCTGGCCGCCTGCGCCGGCAACCGCCCGCCTGTCCCGGCA
>MTLE01001448.1_pt2 | contig 66383 bp, 61 predicted proteins | sample 1982461 | NCBI WGS metagenome assembly MTLE01 (sample SAMN05712605, study PRJNA340218) | biofilm metagenome | isolation source: sample SPL anode biofilm adapted to -200 mV | place: USA | collected 2012-02-03 | reverse complement strand
CCAAGAACAACGGGGTAAAGGATGCGGCGTTTGCCAAGAAGCGTGGTCTCTCCGTTCTCGCCATGGCCAAGAGCGCCTGGGGGTACAAGGCGTTGCGCAACTTCAGAGCCGGCATCGAGGCCGGCATCTCTACCCTCAAACGCGCCTTCGGACTCGATCGCTGCACCTGGAAGGGGTGGGAAGGCTTCGGCCGTTACGTCTTAAGTTCGATCGTCTCCTACAATCTCCTGGTGCTGGCCAGGACCAAGCTGGCCCAGGCCTGACAGGTTTCAGAAGGGAGAAAATCTCGCACGACCACGGAATCCGTGTGTCCTGAATTTGAGAAAGAGACGATCTAAACTGAAATTCAGTGCCGGATTGTCAGCGGTGGAGGATGTCCCTGCTGTCGGTCCCCCCCACTTACATCAAAACCGGGGTTTCCGGATGGAAACTAGATAGATTCGAATGCGGCAAAAGATCTTCGCCCCTTCGACTGAACGTAAGCAAACGGAAATCTTCTACTGAACCTTGGTCATCCGAAGATCGTTTTCCGCTTGGGGGTAGTTGGAGAAGGGAACCGTCCCTTTCATCCATGGGAAATGCGGGACACTGCCCATATTCCCTGCTTCAATATTTCTTCAAACGACTTCCAAGGACAGTCGATTTAATGGGGAATAATTCCGATGACAACATCAAAACTGCCCGTTCCAAAGCTATTTTGCAGGGAGAAGACTTTTTCCAAAACAAGTCTTCGTGTACCGGCTACCTCACTTCCCTACCAATCCTGTCCCACCGCACAGAATTCGTCTTCTTGTCCCAAGACCAATACAGACACTTCGCGATCCCCTTGATCTTATCCCGCGTAACAAAACCCCAGAAACGGCTGTCATAGCTGCGATCACGGTTATCCCCCAGCATGAAATAGGAATCAGCGGGTACGACCAGCGGCGCCATGGTATCGCGGGGATTCATTTCCGCCGGTATCAGGTCCGCCTCTTTGTGTACAGCGTACGATTCCACCGGCTGGCTCCCGTTCACGAAGAGCGTCTTGCTCCTGATCTCTACCCGGTCACCCGCCACGGCCACCACCCGCTTGACGAAATCCTTGCGCGGATCTTCAGGGAAGACAAACACGACCACATCTCCCCGTTTGGGACTGCGCGCCGCAACGCTCCGGTCCACCAACAGGTGATCACCGATCATCAACGTCGGCTCCATGCTCCCGGCCGGAATCTTATAGGCCTGCACGAAGTTGGACTTGATGAACGATGCCAGGGAGAAATTCACGAAGGCCACCAGCAGATAGACTCCAATGTACACCACAACCCTGTTGTACACCTTGGGAGCATACTCTCCCCCGTACCGCCTGGCCGACCTGACAGCATCGGTTACGGCAAACACATAATAGACACACATAAAAACGAAATAGGAGGCCATCATAAAAAGCAAAAACCCGTTTCGCACCCCCAGGAACATCCCCAACAAGGCCAGGAAAGAAAGTCCATAAAATATGCAGGCCTTCCCGGGCTCTCCGTTGTAAATCTGCCCCAACCCTGGTTGAAATAAACTCAACAATCCGGCAATCCAAGGTTTTCTCGGTTTGTTATCCATTGTTCCCTTTCCCTTCACATGACACCATCTATGCCAACCGCCCCCTGCGCACACAAAAAAGCCACGCTCTCCGTCTATCAAACCGAAAGCGTGGCCCCTACCCTGGAACAAATCTATACACTCACTTCGACAACCCCTCTATCCCCTTTCAGGGATGGTAGCTTTGCGACACAAGGTTACCCCTGCTGTGCCTTTTCGGTGACGACTTGTGAACAACCAATTAAATTCGATCCACTCTATTGGCAGAAAAACCCAATGATGTCAAACATTCTAATATTTACAACCACGTACGAAGTATACATTATGAAAAGTGTTTCGGTCGACCTCGGCAGGACTGAGAAGATGTAGATACCCCCGAACTGCAAACTCCTTTGTCCGCCCTCTCACACAGCGATCATTTTTCCCCACCACCGCCTCCCAGGAGAAACTTGAAAGCAGGTATAACGTGGATTGTCTTGTCGTCAACCATGAACTCCCCCTCTTCCTCGTAGGTAACGATCTCACCACGCTCCAGCCCGGTTTCGTCCAGCGCCTTCACAAGTGACCGCAATTCGCGGTTGCGGGTCTTGTCATCGCCAAGCTCCAGCGCCACCTGAACCAATCGATCGACCCTCCCCCCCGAACAACAGGCAAAATCGACCTCAAGGCCGTTTGTTGTCTTGTAATAGGAAAGATCGTAGCCACGGCGTTTCAGATCCAGAAAAATCAGATTTTCCAGCAGGTGACCGCGGTTTTCGCTGAAACTGAATCCCACGGCACCAGCCATACCGGTATCAATAGCGTAGACTTTTTTGGGGCTTTTGATCTGCTCTTTTACCGAGAAGGAAAAGGCATCCAGCGTGAACAGCAGGTAGGCATCATCGAAATAGCCCATATACTCCTTGACAGTCTTGTCGTTAAGTCCCGTCAGGGCGGCAAGTTTGTTGAAGCTGTAGAGCGAGGAGACATTTGATGTCAGATAGAAAAAGAGGTTCTCAAGGTCCACGGCTTTCTTGATGGAAAAGCGGGGGGCTATGTCCTGATAGAGGATATTGCGGGCGTACATGACCAGAACATCCTTGATGACAGCCGCCCCCTCCATGTTACATATCTCCGGGAAACCGCCGAACTTCATGTACTCATCCAGCAGAGAACGCAGCCGGTTTCGTTCCCTGACAATGGCGACCTGGTCGAGCGAGCCGATCCCCCTGGCCAAGGTATATTCGGCGAATGAAAACGGATAGACCTCCACCGGAAGCGCCCGACCCGAGAGCAGCGTGATGAACTCCGATGACAACATGTGCGAATTGGAGCCGGTAACTATGAACTTGATCTGCCGTTGCTCGTACTTCGCCTTGACGAACACCTGCCATTCGGGAAAATAATGAACTTCATCGAGGAAACAGTAGACGGTTCCCTCTGGCGCAACCAGCTTGAGATAGTCTTCGTACGCCCGCTCCAGGTAGGAAACGTCGTTGCGGTAACGGCTGAGCTGGGGGGTTTCGAGGTTCAGGAAGAGGATGTTCCGGGGAGAAATTCCCCTTTCGCGCATCAGATGGTTAATCGTCTGCCGCGCCAGGGTACTTTTGCCTGCCCTTCTCACGCCAACCAGTGCAATAATGTGCGGCAGATCCAGGTATTCCCTGACCTTGCCGATTATTCCACGTGGCGTTCCTTCTGCGTAGAGCGCCCCCTCCCAATGGGGGTTCTGATCAACAATCACACTTTCAAACATAACCACTCCGAATTATTCTGACATAATTCGTATTATAGTCCGAACAATTAACATATCAAGGAAATATCTGAAGTTTTTCACCCTTGGCGCTCTGAGACGAATCCCTTTATCCCGTGGAAACAGTACACGGGGGACAGACGATGGAAAATTAAAAGGCTCTTTGAATACTGGCTGGTGTAACCGGACGTGTGAAGGCGGGAGATCTCGAAATTGTGGCGTCAATACCCGTTCCGAACCCCGGAAAAACTGTACCCTATTTTGTACCCTACGGCGAAAAAAAGATGGTCAAAATGGTAAACATGGGATAAATTCTAGGGTACATAAACATTCGAAATCATTGCAAGCCATTGATTTTGTTGAGGGAAAATTCAGTGCTCGAAGCACTCATAACCCGAAGGTCAGAGGTTCAAAGCCTCTCCCCGCAACCAAACACTGATAGGGGCTTAGGCTTAAAAGCCCAAGCCCCTTTTTGTATGCTGACGCAGCTATTGACTCAGGCACAGCGCCAACAGCATCACACGACCTCGCTGAGCAGTTGCTCCAATTGGGCCGCATCGTTCACTGGAGGACGGCAGGCTCCCCTGGCGCATACATACGCTGTCGGCAAACCGCCGACCATGGGGTATACATCACCACCCCCCTTGAATCGAAGAACAAGACCAGGAATAAAGTATCGGTGGATCACGTTCAGCAACTCCCTTACCCCGGGCTTATCTCGGTCGCCAATCAGTGTTATCTCCACATCCGGACCCAGGAAGAAGTCGAGGGCACTCACCATCTGGATATGGGCAACCGGCTGCTCCACAAGACTCCCCATCCAGGAGGCCAGACACCGTTCCCCTGCACGTATCAGCTCATCATCGCCGCAGATTTTTCCCAACTTCAGTAGACAGAGACAGGCAATGGAATTTCCGGACGGGATTGCCCCGTCATGTGCATTCTTAATCCTGACAAGAATCTGTTCCGCTCCGGAAGCAGTATCATAGAAAGCGCCCGTTACCCCGTCACTGAACAGATCCAGCATCTCCCGAGCCAAACCGAGCGCTCCCTGAAGCATGGCAGGATCTCCATCAACTTGGTAGAGCTCGACCATCCCCCAGCAGAGGAAAGCATAGTCCTCCAGAAAGGCGGGCACAGAGGCCACGCCCTGATGATAGCTTCGCAACAGACGCCCCGCCGGAGTATGCAAATTTCGGGCGATAAAACTGACTGCAGATCTGGCCGCCTCCAGCAGTCGCTGCTCCCCACTCACGGCAGCCCCCCGAGCCAATGCCGCAATCATAAGGCCGTTCCAGGCGACAAGAATCTTCTCGTCCCGAAACGGCATAGCCCGCCCGACGCGCACCTCCAGCAGTTTCGCACGAGCAGTTTCCAGGCGTCTGTCGAGTTCACCGGCCTCCAGACCGTTTTCCCGGGCAAGCATGGCAACGGAGCGGGGCTGATACAGGATGTTGCCCCCCTCGAAGTTGCCGGTATCTGTAACACCAAAGGCCTCGCAGAAGAGGCGGGAAGTCTCCCCATCCAGATTTTGGTCTATCTCCCCGCGCGACCAGAGGTAATAGCGCCCCTCGCCCCCCCCGCTGTCAGCGCCAAGCCCCGAACAGAAGCCTCCATCCGGTAAAGTTAATTCATTAAAGACAAAGGAGAATATCTCCATGGCCATATCCTTCAGGAATTCATCACCATAGGCTTGGAATGCCTCCAGACAGGCAATCGCAATAAGAGCCTGATCGTAGAGCATCTTTTCAAAATGGGGGACACGCCACCCAGGATCCACTGCGTAGCGGTGGAAGCCGAAACCGACCTGATCGTAGATCCCTCCGTCGCGCATCATGCGCAGTGTATAAGCCACCATCTCTTCTATGTCCTGATTCTGTGTCCGCCGCCACATGCGCAGTAAAAAGGAGAGATTATGCGGCAACGGAAACTTTGCACCGCCACCGAATCCGCCATTCAGGTAGTCGTACATCCCTTGCAGGGAAACCTGGGCCTCATCCAGAACCCGGCCAAAATCGGTATCAGCAGAGACTGGAGCGGCCATCTCGTTCAGCGCCCTGACAACCGTATCACAATTTTCATCAATCAACTCTCGACTGGTATTCCAAATTTCACTGATCTTCTCAACGGTTTCCACAATACCCAAAACCCCGTTACCCCCTGCCTTGGGGATGTAGGTTGCGCAGTAAAACGGCTTGCGCTCAGGGGTCAGAAAAATCGTCAGAGGCCATCCTGCGCCGCTACCGGTCAGTATCCTGGCCGCGGTCATATAAAGCGAATCGATATCAGGCCGCTCCTCGCGGTCCACCTTGACCGGAATCAGGTGCCGGTTGATGATCGCAGCCACCTCTGGATCTTCAAACGATTCACGGGCCATGACATGACACCAGTGACAGGTGGCGTATCCGATTGAAACCATAAGCGGTTTATCCTCGCGTGCCGCAGCTTCAAACGCCTCCTCCCCCCAGGGATACCAGTCAACGGGATTATCGGCGTGTTGCAGCAGATAGGGACTCGTGGCAAAGATCAGCCGATTGAAGACCGCACCACCATCCGCCGGCAATCCCGCCTTGTCCAGTGCCCACAAACTCCGTATCCATGAGTTCTCGTCTTTTTCCCTGGAAACGTCCTGCATACGCACTCCTTCCTCTGTAGAAACCATTCGTCATTTGTTGTGACCCGTTGCCACTAGTGTACCTGATAATTTCTCCATTGTATTCACGAGGAAAAATCCGTACTATGCTTCCGCGTATGACCTTGGCAACACGTCCCCAGTCCATATTCCCAAAGCGTACAAGGGGTGCTGCTCACAACCGTCACACACCGGAGGCCATAGATGATTTTTATTATACTGATCGTGGTACCGATCGTACTGGTCTGCCTGTTTGGGCTAAAGTCACTCTACTATGCCAGTGCCATCCTGGCCGTCCTGTATGCAGCAGCCATCATCAAAGCAAAAAAATCACCAAAAAAAACGACCCCATCAAACCATGATTATTTTTCAAATCCTACTCCCGAGTGACACTCCATCGCCTATTGACATGTAAAGCAACAAAGAGTCGGATACCGGCGTTTTACGCATCTTCACCCCCCAGCACAAACAGTGGCATTCATTCCAATGAGATAGAAAAACGCCTTCGCACCTTCTTCCCCAGCATCAAACAAAAACTTGTAGCGCGACATCGAATCAGATAAACTGTTAATTGTTGGAGGTATTTTATGCCTGACAGAAAATTCAACAGAATCAGATTCGAATCACAGACCACGGTGAGGATGGCAGACCAGAGCTTCGAGGCTCTGACTGAAAACCTCAGTCTCAATGGCTTGTACATCAGGACTGACCGTCAACTCCCACTCGGGAAGAGAGCCGCCATATCCCTGAACCTACCCAGCGCATCCACCAGTTCGACCATCACCGTGGACGGCGAGGTAGTGCGGAACGACAAGAACGGCATGGCATTTCAGTTCAAATCAATGGACTTTGAATTATTTTCTCACCTCAAGACGGTCATAGGCAGAAAGGCACCGCTCCGGCTGAATGAGTACTACCTTGCCTGACATCGCGATAGGATAACAGAAGAGCCGGATCCAAAATGAATCCGGCTCTTTGTGTTCAATTCTCACCAACAGAAATACTTTATCGAGGGATAATCTGCAATTACTCAACCTCAATACGTACATAGGGATGTTTTTTATGTGCTACCCCCCTCGCCTCACTAAGGGACTTATAACAAACTTTGCCCAAGTGCGCTCCACTTCCTGATACTTCATCTATATACCAGTAGTCCGGTTGGGAGACCCGTTGCCTTATGATTACTCGTATCATGGTAACCTCCTCACTCTGTTAAGTGGCATCTTGCTCTGCTGTTAATATACACCCGCCTAAGCACATCGCAATCCCATCATCATAACCACCCAAAATTACACGTTGATAAAGCCAAAATAAGACAAGTAAAAATCACCGAAAATCACTGTGGAACGGGGGTCATTCAAAGACAACAACCTCCGGGAGCACCATTCCACGGAGGTTGTTGTTACATACTCTTTCGAAAGATCATGGATCAAGCAAACAAGGCAGTTCCCCTTGTTTACAGATTCGTCGCCATGATACGCGGTGTAATAAAAACCAGCAGTTCAGTCTTGGTTTTTGTTTTGCTGTTCGTCTTAAAGAACTTACCGATAGCCGGAATATCCATAAGAAAGGGAACGCCGGCATCCGCATCATTGTCAGTATCCACGAAGATGCCGCCTATAACGGTTGTCTCTCCGTCGCGCAGCAGCATCTCTGTCGTTGCCTCTTTGGTGTTGATTGCAGGCTGTTGATCACTACCTACGGCATCACCCATAGAATCATTCTTTGCAATAATGTTCATGCTGATGGTGCCGTTGGCGTTGATGTGCGGCGTAACCTCGAGCGACAGGGCAGCTTCGACAAATTTTGTCTCTACGTTATCACCATCAGATGCAGTATAGGGAATCTGCTGTCCTTGAGCGATCTTGGCTTTCTTATTATTAAGCGTCGCAACCTTTGGACAGGAAATGATCTTGATCAAACCAGCGGAGGCTGCGGCGCTAAGCCGCATATCCAGTTGGACACCATTCCCCAGGGCACCGAAGGAAATGCCCATATTCCCTCCCGATGAGGTTCCGGTTCCGCTGGTAGGCGGAGCGGTAGTTATGCCGCCGAAACCGGTATCCAGCTGGGTAATCCCCAGCAACGACCCGGAAACATCGGTGTAGTGAACTCCCCAGTTAACCCCCAGACTGCGGGTGAAGGTGGATGTGGCCTCCACTATGCGCGCTTCGATCATGACCTGCTTTTCCGGAATATCCATTTTCACCAGATGTGCCCTAATTCTGTCTATATCCGACTGAACGGAGGTAGCAATAATCGTGTTAGTACGGTCATCTGCAGTAATGGTGGCCAACTTCTCCTTCAACAGTACGGGATCAAGCAACGACTCCAACTGCGGCTTGATTGATTTTGCATCACTGTAGTTTACGGAAAAGTACTCCGTATACGTGGTTTGCTTTGCCAACTGTTCCTTAAATGCACCGCGTTTTTTGATTGTCAAAACATTTCCTATTTCACGCATTTCAAGGTCTTTGGCATCAAGAATGATATCCAGAGCCTGATCCCAGGGGACATTGACCAGCTTGATACTGATGGTTCCCGTCACATCGTCTCCCAGGACGAAATTCTTGTTACTCACTTCGGACAACAGCTGGAATATTTTACGCACCTCGGCATCGGCAAACTCGAGAGTCACCTTTCTTCCCCTATACTCCTTTGCGGATCCTAATGGCTTGCGTGAAGGGTCCGTGGACGAGGCCAGCTCGGACCTAAGCGCGGCATCGCTGCCAGGAGGCTCCTCGCTACTTTTCGCGGCCTGATAAGGTACTGCCGGTTTCTCAGCAACCATGCCTTCCGGGTTCTTAAAATCAATGAAAAGCATGTCACCCTCACGACGATACTCATACGGCACCGACTTCCGCATGGCAATGCGGATTTTCGTGTCTGTTCCCTTACGGGTAGTCACAAGAAGCGGGGTAACGCGCAAAACCGGAGACCAAAAGCCCTTTGCTTCCAAGGAGCGTTGCAGGCTCTTGGGTAGACTCGTATTCTTGATGGTCAGCGTCACAAAGCCAGGACTCTTTTCAAGCGGCTCCGCAACGGCATTACCGACCACTTTCACGGCAACACGGGAAATACCATTTACAACCTGAAAATCAATCATGTCGACACGTGCCACGGACAGAGTAGCGGCTGGTTTCATATCATCGGCCCGGGAGGCAGGTGCTGGCCCATTGTTCGCGGTTGAGGCGATCGCACCGTCCCCCCGGGTGGCTACGGATGCTGAAGAGGTATCCATCGGCGCCACGCGTATGCCCTCGTTTGTTTTCTCCGCAAAAACCTTGGGCAAAGCACCATCGACCGCATCAAGCACGACACGCACCTTGTCAGGGTAAAGTCCCAAACGAACTGATGAAACGCCAAAAGCATTTACGGAAAACAATCTCGACGCCAGGAGACTCTTCACGCCATGGAGATCTATCGCGAAACGATCGGGGTTACTCAGCCGGAACGTTGTAAACTCACCAACGCCGCCATCAATGGCGAGTACGATAGCATTGTTCTTGACGGACACAGCCGTCAGGGCACGGGTAGTTGCGCTTTGTGCTGACGGGAGCGGTTCCGGTATAGCTGCCGTGGTTTTCTGGGGCTGCGGCGAAGGAGTTACTGCAGTCGCGGGATTTTCCGTAACAGGAGTTGAAACCGGCGTTTCCGTGATGGGAGAAGATAGCGACGGGAAGGAGACCCGGATTTCAGCCGGTTTTTCTTTTGACACACTCAGAACAGCATCAGCATCCTTAACCAGCTCAACATCCAGGCGGGTCAACACTCCGGCGTCGGTGTTATAACTGCTTACTGTAACAGTCTTGAAATTGCCACTGTTCAGCACTACCGGCGCCATGATCGCGCCTTGGCCTGACTGGGAAAGATCTATAACAAGCCGCAAGGGGGAAGTGGTCCTGTAACTGGTATAGGTAGTCGGTGCGGACAGCTTGATAACAAGTTCAGCCGCGCTCCCTTCCCCGATCACTGTTATCGACTCGATTGCAGCAAGAGTTTTGTGAGTAACTTGCGACATATCCTGTGCGGATTCGGCGGAATTCGGCATAAGGCTCGAAAAGCCAGAAACGACTGCCAATGAAAGCGCCAAAAGAATCGATTGTCTTCTCATCCACATCATGCGGAACTCCTTACTGTTTCCTGGGCAGGTTAATTTTAATATATTCCTTGCGTACTCTGCCATTATCATCCTGGAATTGCTCCAGAACAGTTACACCACTCTGGGATATGGACGTAATGCGCCCCTCGTTTTTGCCAATCGTCATCCCGACCTTTATTACGTATCCCTTGCCATTGGGGTCCGTTACCATGGCCTGATTTTCTCTGATCCCGGTAATGATCCCTATTACTTTATAGTTATTGACATCAAAGCGGTGAATTGGTAAAGCGAGTGCGCTGACGCGCTTCGACCTTGCAAAAACAGGCACAGGAGGTTTTTTGGCAACAAGATGTGGTTTGAACGGATCCTTTTTCGAACTGAAGTCAAACTGATTAGGGGCAAGCGGGCTCAGTTTCACAGAAGAACTGAGTTGTTGCTGTATCAGCTTCTCAACTTTTGGTGTCTTGTCAGATTCGGACTTAACCAAAGAAACAGGCTCCGGATTCGGCTCATCTTTTTTACAACCCTGAGCGCAAAAACCAACTGACGCGATCCCAATCAGCATCCCTATCAGATATTTATTGTTTGACAGGTTTATTATCATTAGCCATCTCTTTCTTGTCAAGGAATCGGAAGGTTGTTGCAAGACAATTAACCTTTGTCATGACTCTGGTGTTGGAACTCTTTATGTCGGTAAAAATAACATTGTTTATATTTACGATTCTCGGGAGATTGGAAACAGCAGCAAAAAAATTAGCCACACTGTAATAGGAACCGGCAACGCTTATGTCCACCGGAACTTCAGCATAAAAATCTTTTTGAATCTCTCCTTTTGGCCTGAATACCAGAAAATCGAGACCGGCACTTTTTCCAAGCGTCGTGATACTGGTCAAGAGAGACGGTATCTCCTTTGAGTTGGGCAGTTCTGTTAATGCCTGAATCAGTTCACGGTTAAGTTGATCATACTCGTTCTGCATGCGCGGAAGATTCGCAGAGATTCTGGTTTTTTCATCGACCTCGCTCTGCAGCTTGCTCAACTCTTCCTTCATGCTTTTATGTTCGCGATACTTGGGCAAATATAAAAACCAGACCAGTGCTGCTGCTTCAACAAGCAGTGCAAGCGCAAGAATAAGGATCTTTTGTTTCGTTGGGAGCTTGAGTATTTTTTCTACTTGTGGATCCATGATTAATCCGTTCTTATTGAGTTAATAAACCATTTATTGGGGTACAGAAGCTTTCTCTTCCGTTGGGGGCTCATTGGACATTTGTAGTTTACATGCAAGATCGAAGCGTTTAATTTTTGAGCCATCCATCTCTTTCTGTTCGGAAATAAGAAGCTCAACTCCCATGTAATCGGATGACGATTCGATATTTCTCATAAAGGCCGCTATCAGGTCCTCATTGAGGGCAAAGCCCGAGATCTTGATATCAGTACCTGTTTCGCCATAGGAAGTAAGCCACAGCTTATCAGGAGTGCAGTCACTCAGGGTGGCAAGCCTACGCGCAGGGCCGATTTTATTCTTACGCAACTGGGTCAGGACATCTAGTTTTTTCTTGACCTGATCTTTGAGTGTTTTCAACTCCTCCAGCGTTCCGATTCTCTTTTTCAGCTCATTAATCTTATCGTTTGCTGTCGCAATATCGTTTCTTGTATCCGCTATCTGCATTTTTTTCACAAAAAACATGGTCATAATTACGGCCAGCACAAGCACGACGCCGGCGCAGAAAATAGCAATCTGCTGAACGGCAGTCTCCTTCTTTTTTGCAGCCCTGACCGGTAAGAGGTTAATCTTTATCATTTGTCCCCGACCCTCCTTATGGCAAGTCCGACGGTGACCGCCATCAACGGACTGATTTCCTGCAGGTATTCAGGGTCAAAATCCTTATCAGCATAGTGAAGTTTTGCGAAGGGATTGATGATTTCAACCGGCAATCCCAGTTTTTCGCTGATTGTCGTAACCAGTTTGTACATTTTCGTAGAACCGCCACTGGCAAAGATCCTGGTAATACTGTCTTCATTGGCCGAAGAGTTGTAGAAATCAAGAGAGCGCCTGATTTCTTGTGTGATGGATTCGTTAACCCTGCTAATGACATCGGAAAGAGTGTCGCTGCAGGTTTCATGCGCCAAAGTTTTCATCGCCTCCGCTTCAACACCGCTTACTCCTATCTGCTTCTGTATCTCTTCCGTAAAAAGGTTCCCACCCATCTGAACGTCACGAGTAAACAGCGTAACTCCGCCTTTAACAACATTGATATTCATCACTCCGGCACCAATATTCACCAATGCGAGGACTTCATCGGGATTAACGTCGTAGTTTATTTCAAAGGCGTTCTGTACTGCAAACGAATCAACATCAACAACGGACAACTGCAACCCTGCTTCGTTGAAAACAGTAACATAGTCATTGATGATGTCTTTTTTGCTGGCCACAAGCAACACGTTCATCTTGGAGGGATCAAAACTGTCTTGTGATAGGATCTGAAAATCAATATTCACGTCATTGATATCAAAGGGGATGTACTGCTCTGCCTCCCAGCCGATCTGGTCTTCAAGCTCTTCAGGAGGCATGGTGGGAAGCGATATTTTCCTGATAATAACAGAATTTCCCGATATGGAGCAGGCAACATCTTTGATCTTGACCCCCAGGCTGGAAATGAGATTCTTTATTGCCTCAACAATGGAAGCACTGTCCATGAAGGTATTATCGACAATGGCCTCGGGAGGCAGCGGAATAATACCAACCTCAAGCAACTGGTAGCCGCCCTTGTGCTCCTGAAGATGCACAAGCTTTACGGAACTGGACCCGATATCTATACCGATGACTTCTTTTTTCCTGTTTAAAAAAAACATATTGTGTTTTCCCGTAAACGACTCGGATTAAAAACGTTTCCACGTTCTCGCGAAAAAGCAGGCCGAAGCGCGATGTTTATTCTGTGGTATTTCAACACACCATTTTCTTACAGTGGACCTTGCAACAAAAACCAAGTGAGACGGTTATCCAGAGACACGGCATTCATATTAAAAAGCTGGTTATCACTTACAATAAATCGGGCACATGTCAAGAACAATATACAATTATCATCACAACATTGAGCCATTAAACCCACATCAATCGTTCAGGTGAAGAGTCGCTCTTTAACATCCACGCATAAAATCGCACCACGTGGTGTAGCAATCATCCTCGAAAATCGACAACCCACGATGTTCGAAAGCAGGTACCTTGCGGTAAAGATAAAAACTAATACGCATACAGCACTTCTAGATTAGCCTGAGAAGAAGAACCGGTTTCGCGTTCTCCCTGGACCTCTATTCGGTATATGTATGGAATGCTCTTGGGAGTAATGAGTGACGAAGACTCCGCAACGCCAGATCCCTCCAGCTGAAAACCGCTTGTATCAGAGTTCCCCTCTACCGTATCAACTATTTTTGAAGACACAACAAATGGGCTGCCAGTAGTTGCCTTGAGAGTTATCTGAATATCTGGTGATTTTTTGGGGTCTGATAATTTACTACAACCAGTCGGCCACTGATCAGTCGAGCTGACAAGCTTGCTTTGCAAGCAGGCCTCTTCCGAAAGCACCTTTAGCTCAACATTTGAAAAAGCAAACTCCATCTCGCTTTTAAATCCCGCATTTTGGTAAAACTGCATCATGGTCGGCAAAATGTCTTTAATCATTATCTCGGCGCCTCCATAGGAAGCCTCCACTGCGGTTCGATAGCTTTTGTTCTGGCCTGACATTTTTATGCCTTCCGTAACCGTATATAAAAGAGCCATTACGATAACAAGAGAGATCAGCGTCAGCATGAGGGAAGTCACAAGCGCAATACCCTGGTTATTTCTGATTGCGTACACCATATTCGTCCCCTTCTTATTGATTGGACACAAGGTTTTTGGGGCGCACGACAATACGAAAAACCTTCCAGCGATAGTTCAGCATATCCTGAGTAAGCGCATAACTGCGAGTAATCGAACTCTCATCTTCTCCACCGACCAGAATAGGCGAAGTACTCGTATAGCCCGAATCCCTTCTCCCCACCTGCGCCAGAATATAGACTTTAATTACTTTGAGAGCAGCAGAGAGTAATTTCGGATCTTCCATGGCAGACTTAATATCTGTCTCGGATGCGCTTCCCATACTAAACTTCGGATCCGGACTCGACCATGTATCGATACTACCATCCTGTCCTGCCGAGGACGAGTTCCCGATTGTCAGATCCCACCCGAACACGACCTGCATATCCGCGACGCAGTCTAACAAGGGAAGGAGTGTCCGTTTACCGTCTCCCTGATTTATGGTTGCCTTATAAAGATTGCCTATCCCCTTCGCGCACATGGGTGAAACAGAAGACGCTGGTTTGGCAACGAAGTAATCACTGCGGTTAAACGGCATGCTAGGAGTGCCACCATCATCGAGACCATAGACGACATACTGGTATGTGTTTGTGGAATACTGGGCGAAACTGCTGTTAAATGGCCGGAAGAACGCATTTCCACTCGCGGCATTCGGTTCTATGGCGTATGTCTTGTCGGTCTGGTCAAGTGAGCGCCGCATGAGCATGACGCGGTCCGATGAAATCAAATTTTCAGCCTTTGAAGGCCATACTTTTGGAACTATTCCGCTGGCATCTGTTTCCAGATAAGTCCACTTCTGGGATGCGGCGTTTCTAGCCAGCGTCAAGCCCTTCAGAGCCAGATAGTCCGAGCCGGCAAGGATGTTACCTTCCGTGCCATCCAAATTATTTCCCGCCACCACGGCACGCGGAGGGAGACGATTTGCCGGAATTTCTTTGACGACATCATTGTCACAAGGATCGGCAATTGTTCGTTTAATTTCATTATAGTCGCTAGCCGGCTCGCCAACGGCTTCACCGGTATAGGCGGTGCAGAGAGGCTCGGTAAAAAGTCCGTATCCCGCCTGTTGCAGGTCATGGCGGAACATCTCCAGCCCGACGATCCCTTCAATATTGCTCTCTTCACTCCTGACAATCTTGGAGGCTTGCTGAAGAACCGTATTAAACACATTGCTGCTAATGATGATCACCACGATAAAAACCGTCATAACGATGATCATCTCTATCAGAGTAAAACCTTTACAATTACGCACCATAACAAGCCCCACTCAATGTGCCGCCTTCGACGAGGCGCCATGCACCTCATGCGAAAAGCGCTCATTCTTGTACGTCCAACTCACCTCGACAGTAACCTGCTTGGAATTCGTCATATCAACTCCACTCCGTGTCACGGAATAATTCTTGTAACCACCAAAAAACGGGCGTGAAACAGATCTAGTCCCTGTAACGGTAGATATCAGGTTAAACGGTTTCGCCAACTCCCGGCTCATCTGCTCGTCCCCGACCATTATTGCTTCGTTTCGCAACTGAGTTGATGCGTTGTACTGCAGTGCCACGTTAACCGACTGCAGCAACCCCAACATGCCAACCATCAGAATGAGAATGGCGACCAGGAACTCAATCAGCGTAAACCCGGAATCATTTCTGCGCACAAGAGGCACCCTCCATTTTTCCGATATTGACTCTCGAAGTGGCGATAACGACGCAATCAAAGGCAGCCCCGCTATCAACGGGATTGATTCTAATCGTACCAGTATCGATGGCATATCCTCGAGTATCGAACATGAAAATCTCATTGGCAAGGGAGCCGCCATCTGCCTTTGTAAAGGAATGCGAAGCGGTTTTGCTGTACAGATCCTGTCCACCCGCTGTCCTGTTTTCGTTTTCTGAACTGTACCGTTTAAAAATATAGCCGGTGCCGGATGCATCGAACGTAATGCAGTGGCGTTTTTTCTTAAAGATCGACTGACTCCGAGCCGTGCTGAGGTCAAACAGAAGCTCGCGTGTCTGCTTTTCAATCCGTGCCTTGCCCATCCACTGCGAAAAATTGAGCGTGGCCATGACGAGCAGTATTCCCATGATGGTTATGACAGCCATCAACTCAATCAAGGAAAAACCGCGCTGGTTCATAATCGTTTTCTCCGGTCGCCCCGAGTCGTTCATGCTATTTTTCACGAACATGCAGAATTTTCTTCACCGGTGGCGGATTGGTGATCAGGGATAGCCCCTGGGCAGTGGGAGGCACACCGGAAATGGCGACATTCAGCTTTCTTCCCTCTTCGCGCTGATTGCCGTCTTTCGATTTGAAGGCATCTTTCAGCGAGATTTCTGCGAAGGCTCCGGTGGAAACCTGCATAAGCGCCTTTCCCTGCATTGCCCTGCCTGGCGGAATACCACCGGTATCATAGCGCAGCGCCCAAATATAGGTATCTCCTCCAAACTTGCACACATCGTTACTGGGAACAAAGGTGGTAAAGAATACCGCGCCAGCGGTCGAGGCCAGGGGATCGGTAATTACCCTTTCCGCGGAATAACCGGTACTCGAGGCATCAAGAGTAATGTACCAGCCGGTTCTATCACCAGCAAGAGTCACGGCCGGTGCCGTTGACTCGCTCCCCGACTGGTTAACAAACTTGGAAGTATCGACACTATCGGTACAGTTCCCGTTCATCTTGTTGGAAACATAACAGGGGTCCTTTATGCCATAAAGTGACTGTACCTGCGAAGGTGTATCATTTTTATAGAAATATCGTCCCGTCCCCAGGTAAATCCACAGATTCTTGTTTCTGCGGTCCTGAAGCTTGGTTACCGACGTGGTCACCGGACCGATATCCTTGATTAAATGCGAGGCAGCCCAGTTAGCTGGGTCGATGAGTTCCTTTGTCAGAAGCCGGATGACCCCTCCCTTTGTCCATGTACCCTCTTCGCAATCAGTATCGCCCGACACACACTTGCGGGTATAGCCGATATATACTGCGTCATCGCTGTACCAACCATCATTGGTCGGCGTAGCACGGTCGGAATCGATCCAACTGGTGGCAAGTGAACCAGCAAAAGCATTTGCCGGCAGCGGTGTTGTGCCATCAGCAAATTTATCGATTGTACGGACGAGCGACCCGTCAGCCAGGTCAACAACAAATATGCGCAACGGCTGGTCGGACTGCCCCTTGAACTCCTTTTTGTTCAAATCTATGTAACCGGTCGGCCCTGAGGCGAACACGGCAAACCAGCGGCCACTCTTGGTATGGTCCGGGTGGACGGTATCAATGCCCCCTACCTTTTTCTTTGCCGATATCCTTACGATTGCCGGCCCGGTTGTCGCATAACCAAGCTGTTGAAAGGCCGTCAAACTGCCGGTTCCGGGAAACTCCCACTTAAATGCCGGTGCCGCGGGGTCGGTGACATCTAGTGCAAAGTATGATGAATACCCCAAGCTGTCACTGGCCGATGTACCCTTTATCGGAGTCTTGACGCTGTCATTCGGCGCAGTATAGACACCATCACCGTTCCATTTGGCAGCACCGCCCATACCGGAGCCGGCAATCAGCATGGTTCGCCAGTTAGAACCATCCGCCGGCTTGGCGCAGTCCCAGTAGTTCGTTTCAGAACAACTGGAAGGTTTGGCAACGTTCACATCAATGATTGTTGGTGTTTTGTCAACAAGGAAAAGGTGGCAGTAATCCAGTTCTTTAAGATAGGTTAGATAAGGAAGCGTCTGTCTCGGAATAAAACTCCATTCCTCCCCTCCCAAACCATCCGAGTCAGTCGCCAGGACACCGCTGGCATTATTGAACTGCGCCTTATCGAAACGCCCATTCAGTTCTTTCAACAGTCCAAGCTTGAAAGCGTGCAGCATACCGTCGTTGCCGCCTACAAAAACCATACCCCTGTTCTTGTACGTGGATGACTGGGTAAACTTCTTATAGCTGGAATCAGCATATCCGTTGGGAGTGGCATTGGCATAGCTGTTCAAGTTCACGTTCGAAACAAGTTTTGGCGTTGAGGAAACGATGTCGCCCAGTTTCCATGGCCGCGTGCATCCCAGCGAGTCGGTGAGACCGCAATTATTAATTGTTACCGTTCTGTTCCGGTATTGGGGCGGAGTGGTGGAATTGATCTCATAGCTGTCAAAACCATGAGTATACTTGATGATGTTTTCAGCTTCCGTATCGTTCGTCGCCTGGAGATAGGATTTAAATATGGTTTTATTCACTGCGCTGGCCGCAGAATATTCAGCTGCGGAGAACGTCGTAAATCCGCTACTAGTCGAATCAAGGCCACTGACACCTGTCCGGGTGTAGATCGTCCTTGCACCACCGGTCGTACCCAGGTTGCGCTCCCACAGAAGTCTGCCGGCTTTCCAGAGGCTCTTGAGATCCTCCGGCAAAACGGTGTCATCAGGCATAGAGGAATCAGGCGAGCCATCTCCATCCGCATCATCGTACAACTGTACTACCGTCTTGTTATCTTTCGGGACAAACACGAATTGCGCGATCCTATCGTTCTTAAGGTTGAGCTTATAGTCGCTGTCGCTATCTTCGCGGATGGAGGTCAGTTTCAGAAAGGGGTCGATGTAGTACCACATGTTGTGCATCTCACCGATCCAGTTTGCTTCCGTGTCGCTGTCAAACCCTTTCTTCGGGTAGAAAACCGCTTGCAGCAGGCTGGCGCCACTTCCCTCGCTGTTGTTGAGGATGGACGCAGCCGTACCAGAAGAGACCCGTGCCAGGATATCATCCAAGGCATCCCTGAGACGCTGCTCCATCTTACTCGGGTTGGAGACCTCAAAGTAGGTATCGGGTACACCTGGGGTCTTGGAAGACCACTCGTTGCACTTAGGATTCCTGCCAGGGTTGGATAGTGCCAGAGAGCAGGTTGCATCGGTATAGGGAAGTCCGTCCTTATCCGCATCCTTGAATCCGCCGTATTTGGCGGCATACCAGAGCGGCGGCTTGGGAAGGGTGGCATTACCCGATTGCGCGGTAAAAATCAACGTCTCGCTGCTATTGGGCAGATGAGTCGCCCAATAGGGACTGCCAGGGCTGTCTCCCATATTCGTTGGATATACCCCACTGGCAGGTTTTGCGTGTTCAACAACCAGATAAGAACCGGAATCAGTCGATCCCACGTTGGCAATAGTAAACCCCAGTGCCGCCATGTTACCAGCCGCCGAATAGATCCGTTCGGTTTTCACGGAAACCTGATCACTGGCCAAGCCGGAGCAGGCACTATTACCGGCGCCATGGGCGCAGACCGTGTACTCCGTCAGCATATCCAGATCAAAGTCGCCCCCCCCAACGTCATCGGTGGCCACACGGTATTTGATGTACTTCAGGTTGTTGGAAGAATCGTATTCCGTCTCGAGAACATAAAAGCTGACTTGAGCCTGTGTAGCGCAGGAAGAAGTCGAGTTCTTCGGCACAAAGACAAGATTATTCACCACTGTCCCTCCACTGGTGGTGAGCGTTGAAACGGGAAAATTCGTGTTGGTTGTAGTACAGGTGCTAGGAACTGACTTTGCGTAGGGCGCCACCAGCGCGGTCTTGCCGGAATTGGTCACGACCTTGATCTCGGGAACGTTGGAATTGAAGGCCACCACATACGTCAAAACATTGGGAGTTTTCATTTGGGTATCCATGGAGTTGTGACCATACAACGCGACAGAAGCGGGGTAGAACGTTCCGCTCTGGTCACCCTCGGCAGGACAGAGCCCCTTGATGGCCCCCAGGCCGCTGACATTCTTGCCGCCACAGCGGCCATCCGTATCAGTTCCAACGGTGGTACCCGATTCACCGGTTACCAGGGGGGTACCGAGATTTTCGTTGCTCCAGATGGTATTTGCCAGATCACTGGCGTTGAAATCGGTCAGGTCGCCGGAAACAGTGGCAAAAGCGGAGCCTGGAACCTGGTCGTGGTCGTAACTGTTGTAGATATCGGAAAAAACCAGCGTAAAGGGAATAGAGCAGGATGGATAGAGGGCAGCGGGGGCATCCCAATCGGGCTTGGACGCATAGTTGTTGTTATCCCCGTTGTTTCCGCCTGAAATATTGTTGACAAAAGCCGACGTTGGAGAACCGCGCCCCGACCAGTAGCGCAGTCCTTCGTACATGATCTCGGCGATGGGGTTACCGGTATGACTAGTAAGGGGATAAGAGGCAGGGCATTTCATGGCCTCGATGGACTTCATCAGGATGCCTTTGCCGCTACTTGCCGAACTCTGGAGAATACCATTATCATTGGTCTCTTCGTTCATGCTGTAGATAGCCTTGCGGAGGTAGCCTCCGGCACGGGGGTTCTGAAATGAGCCGGCTATCAGACCGAAGTACATGTCGGCGGCATCCACGCACTGACCGTTGCTGGTACAGTTATTATCATTGGTACAGGAAGTGGCCATGTCCTTGCTGCAGACCTTTGCGTTTTTCTTGCCCTCTCCGTAGATCTGCATGAGGCCCACGGGACGCCAGGGACCGTTGGCATTCTGGGGATCAGACGTTGAATAGTTTTGGCAGTGCTTCCTCTCCCAGTCTCCCACGGAGTTGTAGCCGGTCGAAGGGTCGCAGACCCGGACCGACACGTTGTAGTTGGTGCGTCCGGTCAGGGTGACGCTATTGGCGATTCCATTGCCATCCGTATCAATCTTGCCGTCTCCGCAGATATCCGTGTTGCCGTTGACGTTGATCCAATGCCAGGCACGCAGGCCGCCACTCACCGTAACCCCGCTGACCTGCGTAACATCGGGCAGAATCTTCAGCTGCGCAAGATTGCTGGTGGTTTTGCCATTGACGCAGAACAGGGCACGCTTGTCCGCCACCCCTCCGGCGAACAGCTTGGGCGCGTCGCTACCCAGATATTCCTTGCCCCAGATATGGCCGTCCTGGGGAATGTACTCTCCGCTCAGTTCGGCGTAGTTGGTGCCATTATTGTCAGAAGTTCGATATCCGCCATAAATCACCATTTTGACCACATCGGCGCGGGACATTGTGGCCCAGTTCAGGAAGTTGCCGCTGAATTTACCGGAACAATCTATAGCCGTACCGGAACTGTTGGTACAGCTGGTGTTGCTGCAATACTTATCCGACGTGGTGCCGAAAGGAACAAAAACGCCCGAACTGTAACTATAGCACTTGTTTGAATCGAAATAGCCGTAGTAGTCGAAGGAGTGTTTGTAACCGGTATCGAGTTTTCCGTCTTCATCAATGTCCGACGCGTCGTTATACGCCGGATAATAATATTTGTGATCTTTGCCCATGGTAAACAGAACCTGGGGTGGCACATAGCTGGAAAGAAAAGGCGGGGTGATACAGTAATGCTTCATTTCCGGCGAATAGGTCGTCTGAGCCCCCTTGGCTTCATAGGTGAACAGACAGCCCGCCAGCAGAACAACCCCCGATATGAATGAACATGCACTACTATTCAAACGTTTCATTTTCTCACCTCACCTGAAATCCGCTCTCTCAACTAAAAAGCATAGATAGCGCCATGATGAACACAATCACAGGTTACTTATCTCCCAGTACCTTCTTCATCGTCTCCGCATCCCGCATGCCGACCTCGATCCTGCCGTCGGGCATGATCAGGGTGGGAGTTCCCGAGATACCGTTGGCATTGGCGAATGTGATATTCCCGTCGATGTGCTTTCTGCTGACCTCACCCTTCGGCTTGGGAACCGGTTTGCCCTCAAAGGCCCTGTCAAGTATATCAACGCTCCCGGCTTCCACAATGGCGCGGCACTTGTCGAACGAGTCGGGGTGCATGGGCAATGGGTAAAGCACGACATAAATGGCCAGGTCCGGCGCAATTCTGGCAAGCTTCTTCAGTTCCTCATGCCCCTTTCTGCAGTAGGGGCAGTCGGGATCGGTGAATACGTACAGCTTCTTCTTCCCCTCCGGGTTGCCCATGATCACGGCGCCAGCCGTGGGAATGGTGCGCACGTCCAGAGGAGCCTGCTGTTTGGGGCGCGGGAACTCGGCCTTATGCGCAGGAGCCGGTTCGAGCTTCTCCCGATCGAACACCATCCCCTGGATCAAGTGCTTTTTGCCGTAGTCCATGAAGAGCAGCCCCTTCTGGCCATCCCGTTCCACCATCAGTTCAAAGAGTCCCTTGGCTGGGGAATGCTTGACCGAGGAAACGGTTCCGCCAAAACTCTTGATCAGTTCCGTAGCTTCTTTTTCGGTAAGGGTATGGCAGGAGGCGCACTGGCCGCCATGGCCGGTTTTGGCCAGGACCGGGGAGGGCAGGGAGATGATCAGGGTGAGAACGAGAATAATGGCTGATGTCTTGAGCATACTTGTTCCTTTCCGACACAGTTGAGCCACAAAACAAAGCAAACAGCGTGCCACACAGAAAAAGGGCATTAACACGCTGTTTTAGCGGCTTATGCGCAACAGCCCCACAGCACACTACGCAAACTTTGCACAACCAACAGAAAAACAGCCCCCAAAGAGGCGCAACTTTTGCCTAGTCGATGCCGTATTCCTTGAGCTTGTAGAGCAGGGAGCGATGGCTGATCTCGAGAATTTTCGCCGCATGGGTGCGGTTACCGCCGGTCCTGGCCAGGGCCTTCCTGATTAACTCGCGCTCCATGGCCGCTTCGGCCTTCTTGATAGAGAGCTCCTCATCATGCTCCATCAGCTGCAGTGGCGCTCCCACAGATCTGACTGCCGGCGGGAGACAGGCGTTGGTAATGCTGCCGTCCTCGCAGACGATGGCGGCATGTTCGATGGCATTCTCCAATTCGCGGATGTTGCCCGGCCAGGCATAGGACATGAGGCTGCGCATGGCGTCCGGTTCGATGCGCATTTGCCCGGGGTCGCGATCGCGCAGCGCGGATCTCAGGAAATGCTCCACCAGCAGCGGAATATCCTCCACGCGCTCCCGCAGCGGGGGAAGACGAAGACAGAAGACGTTCAAGCGGAAGTAGAGATCCTCACGAAAGCGTCCCGTCTGAATGTCCGCCTCCAGGTCTCGGGAGGTGGCCGACACGATACGCACGTCTATCTTGCTGGAGACGGTGGCCCCCACCCTGCGAATCTCCTCCTCCTGAAGCACCCGCAGGAGTTTCACCTGAAGCGCCAGTGACATCTCGCCGATTTCGTCCAAAAAGAGCGTTCCACCATCCGCCTGCTCAAAGAGACCGGCCTTGTCGCCGGTGGCATTGGTGAAGGCTCCCCGTACGTGGCCGAACAGCTCGCTCTCCAGCAGGTTCTCCGGGATTGCCCCGCAATTCACCGCCACGAAGGACTTGGAAGCGCGCCCGCCATTGCAATGCACGGCCCGGGCCACCAGTTCCTTGCCAGTGCCGGACTCCCCCAGAATCAGAACGGTCGTTTTCAGGCCGGCAACCTTGCGTATCTTGCCGAATATCTCCTCCATCCTGGCAGTGCGGCTGATAATGCCGCCATGGTTGAATCGTCCAGCGGCAGCGGCCCGCAGACGGCTGTTTTCATCCTTCAAGCGTTCCCTCTCCTCGGCCTTCCTCAGCACCATGACGATCTCATCCTTCTTGAACGGCTTGGAGATATAGTCATAGGCGCCCAGTTTCATGCACTCCACCGCCGTATCCACCGTCCCATAGGCCGACATCATGATGATGGGCGACCCGACCTGGTCGCGCAGCGCTGCTTGAAGGAATGCCTTGCCATCCATCTCCGGCATGCGGATGTCACAGAGGATAAAGTCATAGACCTTGCCGCGCAGGGCTGCCAGCCCCTCGACGCCGTTCGCCGCGCAGTCGGCCCGATACCCCTGGCGGGAGAGCATGACCGACAGCATGTGGCGCAGGTTCTCCTCGTCGTCGATAATCAGAATGTGTTTCTGCGCGGTCATTATCGCGCTCCTTTTTTCGAGATGGCCGGCAGCCGGAGGGTAAAGCAGCTCCCTCTGCCGAGGGTGCTCCGCACGTCGATGCTGCCACCAAAGCCCTCGATGATACGGGCGGCAATGGCCAATCCAAGGCCGGTTCCCCTGCCAGGCGGCTTGGTGGTGAAAAACGGCTCGAAGAGGTACTCAAGATGTTCGGACGGGATGCCGCTGCCGCTGTCATGCACATCCACCCGTACTCCCCCCCGGAACAGTCCGGCCCGATTCTCACCTTCACTGGTGGCACGCACGGTGAGCCTTCCCCCATCGGGCATGGCATCGCGGCTGTTGAGCATCAGGTTGATCAGCACCTGCTGCAGCTGGTGCCCATCGGCAAGGGCAGGAGCAAGATTCTCCTCGAAATAGGTATTCACCCTGATCCCCTTGAACGCGCCCTGCTGGGTCATCAGTTCGATGGAATCCGCGATCAGCCGGGGAATATCCACCGCCTCGACATCGCTGTTCCTGGGGCGGGAATAGTCCAGCAGGCCGCGCACGATGCGGTCGATACGGACGCATTCCTGGGAGATCCTGCGCCCGTAGTCCTGGCTCGCCGCATCCTCCTGTTCATCTCCCTCCAGCAGCTCGGCATAGCCCATGATGGCGGCCAGAGGCGTCCCGACCTCGTGGGCCATGCCGGCCGCCAGCAGGCCGATGGAAGCCATCTTCTCCGAACGGAAGGCAAGTTCACGCGCCTGGCGCAGTTCCTGATTGGCCTTTTCAAGGGCGGTCATCTGTTCGGCGACCTGGCGTTCCTTGTTCAGCAGGGCGCTCGACATCTGGTTGAACGCCTGGGCCAGCCGGGCAAATTCGGAGCTTCCCGAAACCGGCAGCTTCTGGCCGTACTGGCCACCGGTAATCCTTTCGGTCGCGGTCAGCAGCCGGTTTATGGGATTGACGACGATGCGGGAGAGGACGAAAGCACCCAGGCCAAGCAGCAGGATGAAATCCAGGATGAAATAGGCGACCAGCAACTGTTTCGTACGCGAGAGGCGGGTCTTTTCAGGCTCCAGCGATATCAGCAGGCCGGCCTTGGCCACCGGTACGCCTGCGCGCGATACGTTCATGATGTGCGCAATGCCGCTCCCGTCGCTGCGTACGAACCCCCCCTCCGCTTTGGCGGGAAGACCGGCAAAGGGCAGGAACACATCGCCTCCCTCGCGGCCGGCGCTGAAAATCGGCTTGCCGTTTCCGTCCAGCAGCGTCAGGCGGGTGAAGGCGTCTTCCTCGAACAGTATCCGGGCGTAGATGGACGCGGATGAGTCGGGAGCAATGATCTTGTCGGGGAAAGTGGGAACAGAGTCGGGGAGCTGGCCCGCAAACGCTGCCAGCAACATGCGGGCATGCTCACTCTTCTGGGCATACAAGTCGTTTGCCGCGGTCTTGAAGGCCAGCAGGCTGAAGAGAAGCCAGGTCAACACCAGGAGCCCCCCCAGGAAGGCCATGATTGATACGATCAGGCTGGGGCGGCGTTTTAGCATGGACTTACCCCTGGAGACCACCCAGGGCGAGGTACCAGTTGATCAGGCGGGGGCCGTAAAATACGTACAGCAGGGCACCCAGGGCGAGATAGGGGCCAAAGGGAATGGCCAGTTTCGAATCTTTCTTCTGGATCAGCATCAGGGAAATGCCGATCACCGAGCCGGCCAGCGAACTGACGAAGATGATGAACGGGATGGATTTCCACCCCAGAAAGGCCCCCATCATGGCCAAAAGCTTGATATCTCCTCCCCCCATCCCCTCCTTGCCGGTCAGTACCTGGTAGCCGTAGGCCACCAGCAGCAGGCTCCCCCCTCCCAGGAGTATTCCCAAAAGCGAGTTCAGCCAGCCGTGCCCCCTGAGGAAGAAGGAAAAGATGAAGCCGAGCACGATACCGGGCAGGGATATCTCATCGGGAATGATCTGATGCTCCAGGTCGATAAAGGTTATGACAACCAACGCAGAACAGAAGATGAACAGGACAGCAAACGCGAGGGTCGGCCCAAAGCGGAGAAAAAGCGCCAGGGACAGAAGGGCATTGAGCAGCTCCACCAGAGGGTAGCGGGGGGATATCTTTTCCCGGCAGCCCCGGCACCTGCCGCGCAGCAACAGGTAGCTTACGAGCGGGATATTGTCGTACCAGCGAATCCGGTAGCCGCACCCCGGACAGTGGGAGGGGGGCGATACGACCGACTCGTCCCGCGGCATGCGGCAGATGCAGACATTGAGGAAGGAGCCGACAACAGCGCCAAGAATAAAGGACAAAACCGAAAACAAGAGCTGCGGCGTCATGGGGATCCCGTCTCAATCCAAGGTATCGGAAAACGTAGTGGCAATGGCATTCCTGAGGAACAGGTCAACCTGTTCGGCGGTGGAAAACGCGAAACAGGCGCTGGCGACCTCGGCAGCCTGGTTCATGTCGCAGCGGCGCAGCATCTGCTTCACCCGTGGGATGGAACCGGCGCCCATGGACAGTTCTCCGAAGCCAAGCCCGAGCAGCACCGGCAGATAGAGCGGGTCACCGGCCATCTCACCGCAGATACAGGCAGGAATGCCGGCCCCGCGGGCGGCCTCCACCACCGTGCGCAGGGACCGGAGCACCGCCGGGTGGAGCGGCTGATACAGCGAAACCAGATGTTCGTTGGAGCGGTCAATGGCCAGAGTGTACTGGATCAGGTCGTTGGTGCCGACACTGAAAAAATCCGATTCCCGGGCCAGCAGGTCGGAGACAACAACCGCGGAGGGAACCTCGATCATGATTCCGACCTGGATGTGGCGGTCAAAGGGGATGCCCGCGCCATCCAGCTCGGCCTTGGCCTGCTCCAGCACGGCACGGGCGCTTCGCAACTCGTCCAGGCAGGAGATCATGGGAAACATGATGCGCACATCTCCGGCTGCGCTGACCCTGAGAATCGCCCGCAGCTGTTTCTTGAACTCGTCGGGCATGCGCAACGCCAGCCTGATGGCGCGAACACCCAGGGCGGGATTCTGCTCCGTGGGGTGCTGCAGTCCATCCAGCAGCTTGTCGCCTCCAGCGTCCAGCGTCCTGATGGTCAGGGGATGGGGCTCAACGGCGCGCTGCATGGCGGCATATGCCTGATACTGCTCTTCCTCCTCGGGCATCTCTCGCCGGTTCATGAAGAGCATTTCGGTGCGGTACAGGCCGACCCCTTCGCCGCCGTGGCGCAGCACCGACGGCCCCTCCTCGGGCACCTCAACGTTACCCTTGAGCAGGATCCGTCGGCCGTCCCGGGTCTCGGGCGGTAGTTCCGCCAGCCTGAGCAAGCCGGATTCAACGTACTCATAGTGCCGTTTGCGCTGCAGCTGTTCGAGAAAAGTACAGCTGTCCGGGTTAACGATCACCGTGCCGCTGAGGCCATCAAGGATGGCCGGCATTCCATCCAGCGGCTTGTCGGCAATCCCTTCCACGCCGACCACCGCCGGCAGCTCAAAGGCCCGCGCCAGGATCGACGCATGGGATGTTCTCCCCCCTATCTCGGTAACGAATCCGATGATGCGTTCGCGATCCATCTGCAGGATGTCGGCAGGCGAGATATCGTGGGCCACGATGATGGTCTGGTCGCCATCGGGAACTATGGGCGCATGGGGTTCACCGGCCATATTGCGCAGGATCTTGTCGATGACCGTTTCCACATCGTTTATCCGCTCGCGCAGGTAGGGGTCGTCTATGCCGGCAAAGTATTCGCGGTACTTCTGGAGTGTCCGGCGCAGGGCGCCCTCGGCATTTATCCGGTCAGTGGTGATATGCGCCACGGCTTCGCTGAAGAGGCGTTCATCGGACAGGATCAACAGGTGGGTATCGATAAAGAAGAGGTGGTCGTCGCCGGCTGTTTCCCTGAGCGTTTCCTTGAGCTGGCTCAGTTCGTCCCTGGTGCGGGCGATCCCCACCTTCAGGCGCTCCTCCTCGGCAGTAACGGCATCGCCCCTGACAGCGTACTCGTCAACGGAGATATGGCGCCGGTCGACGATACGCAGCCTGCCCACGGAAATGCCGGGCGATGCGGCGATACCGCTGAACCTGCGCATGCTGTTATTCTTCGCCGAATCCATTGACGATCAACGCTCCCATGGCTTCCATGGCCTCCGCCTCGTCGGCGCCATCAACGGTCAAACAGACGGTAACCCCTTTCGACGCGGCCAGCATCATGATGCCCATGATGCTCTTGCCGTTCACCTCCACCCCTTCCTTGGAGAGCTTGATATCGGACGAAAAACGGCTGGCGGTCTTGACGAACAGCGCCGATGCCCGGGCATGCAGCCCAAGCTTGTTGACGATCTGAAATTCATTCTGGAGCATGATACGGATAACCTTCTCAATCAGGATAACAACAGTCGCGGCCGTGCAGGTACAGCCAGCTTCATAGCATGCCGCCCACGACCAGTCAATAAACAGTGTTTCATTCCAACGCGATCCACGATCCAGACAGCCTACTCCAGGGGGTAGTCGGACAGTTTGACGAAACGGAAGCCGCGCCGCAGCAGCTCAGGCACGGCATCAATCACTCCGGCCGCGGTTTCCCCCTCAGGGTGGTTCATGTGCAGAATGACAATGTCACCCCCTTGTGCCCTGAGCAGCGCATCTCTGACCTGTGCCCTGCGAAAGGTGGCCCCGGCATCGCCAAGAACGGAAAAACCGGCCACCTCATGCCCCAAGCGTCTGGAAACCTCTACGGCCAGGTCATCGTAATAGGCGGTACCCGAACGATACAGACGGGGGCGGACACCGGTCAGGGCAACTATCTTGCGGGCATTGCCCTCGATCTCTTCCACCAGTTCGCCCACGTTCCCGGTACCGGCAATTCCGTACGCGGAACGCCCGGAAACCGAGGCGGGACGGTGATGCAATCCATGGTTGGCTATCTCGAAGAGTGGATTGGCGGCCAGCTGCCTGAACAGGGTGGGATTGGCGTCGATCCAGCGGGCATTGATGAAGAGCGTGGCCGGTATCCGCTCCCGCTCCAGGAAGGCCAGCAGGGCGGAATCAACCCCCTTGCCCCGGGGACTGCCGCAGGCATCCAGGGTGAGCGCAACCACCCTGTCGGAAGTCTTCAGTCTTGTGTGCACTCCCTTCACCCGCTCGCCCCACTCCCGCGGGACACGTCCGCGAAACTCCAGGCTGAGCTGTTCCCGAATCGACTCCAGCGGGGGTTCCGCCCCCGCGACGGCGGGGAGATTCCCGCAGAAGAGCAACAGCAGGGCCCAGGCGAATGGGCGCATCAGGCGTACTACCGGGACACCACCGCTCCTGTCGCGGCAGAGCCGCGGACGTTTCTTCACGATCACCCCAAGCTACTTGAGAAAATCACCGGGGATCAGGATAGCCTCCCTGCCGCACTTCTGCAGTTCGGCGGTCAGTTCTCCCACCCCCATGAGTTCGCGCTTGGAGCAGAATTCTATCACCATGGGAAGGTTGACCCCGGTCAGCACCTCAACCTGCCCGTCTTTCAGAAACGACATCGCCATATTGGATGGAGTCCCGCCGAACAGGTCGGTCATGATGATCGCGCCATCTGCGGACGACTTTTCAACCGCGGCAACCACGCGGGACATGATGTCATCGGCATGTTCTCCCGGCGTCACTTCCACCTGTTCGCAACATTCGATCGGCCCGACGATCATTTCCGCCGAGCGATACAGCGCGCTTGCCAATCCCGCATGGGTAACGAGTACTAAACCTGTCATTGCTGTCCCTTTTCGATATCCCTGTGAGTAATGCGTACCGTCGGCCAGTCCGCACGCAGGTACATGGCCGTGGCCTCGGCAATGGCCACCGAGCGATGCCTCCCGCCGGTACAACCGATGGAGATGGTCAGATAGTATTTCCCTTCCTGACGATGCGCGGGAACAAGCATGTCAAGCATGGGGAAGAAGCAGTCCAGAAAGGTGGCTGTCTTGGGGTTGTCCAGAATGTACTCGCGCACCTCGTCATCCAGTCCGGAACCGGGCTTCAACCGCGGCACGAAGAAAGGATTGGGCAGGAAACGCACATCCATGACAATCGACGACTCCAGCGGGATGCCATAGCGGAATCCGAACGACTTGATCTCGATCACCATCGGGGTCTCGGCATCTTCTCCGCGTACGATGCGCAGGATCAGTTCCTTCAGCTGGTGCACGTTAAAGTCCGAGCTATCGATGATCCTGGTGGCCATCTGGCGAAGGGTGGACAGCCGCTCCCGCTCGATCCTGATTCCCTCGGAGACGGTGCACTGCTCCTCCGCCGGGTGACGGCGCCGTGTCTCCGAGAAGCGCCGGATGAGCACGTCATCGGAGGCATCGATGAAAAAGATCTCAACGCCGTGTCCTTGGTCGCGCAACGCCTGGAACGTGTTTTCGAATCCCTTCAGGAATTCGCGCCCACGTATATCGGCAACAAGGACGATTCCCCGGTAGGAATCGCCCGATTTCTCAATCAGCTCCACAAAGGGCCGGAACAGGCGCATGGGAAGGTTGTCGATGCAGTAGAAGCCCTCGTCCTCCAGCGCCCTGACCGCCGTGGACTTGCCCGAACCGGACATGCCGGTGATGACGATGATCCTCATGCCCTATTCCACCTCGTTTCCCAGCGGCCGCACTTCCAGTCGCGCCAAGAGGCGGTTCTGGAAATCCAGGGCCGAGTGATAGCCCATCCCCTTGAGCAGGAAGTTCCTGGCCGCTACCTCGATGATGGAGCCGAGGTTACGGCCCGGCCGGACGGGAATAATGATGTGGGGGATGTCAACGCCCAGGATCGTCGTACTGTGGTCGTCCAGCCCCAGACGGTCGTACTCCTGATCCGGATCCCACTCTTTGAGCTCCAGAAGCATATCAACAATCTTCTTCTCGCGGATCGAGGACACGCCGTACAGATCCTTTATATTGATGATTCCCAGCCCACGGATCTCCATGAGGTGCTGAATGGACTTTTCCGATTGCCCCACCAGTGTGGCCGGCATCTTCTTCTTGATGTAGACCATGTCGTCGGCAACCAGGCGGTGTCCCCGTATGATCAGGTCAAGGGCGCACTCACTCTTGCCGATGCCGCTCTTTCCGGTCAGCAGGATGCCGACGCCCAGCACCTCCACCAGCACGCCATGCAGGTGGGTGGTGGGGAGCAGCCTCTCCTCCAGAAACTTGGTAAGCAGGGAAATAAACGTGGATGATTTGAGCGGCGTGTTCAGCGTCGGGATACCGGCCGCCTCTACCGTTTCAAGGAGAAAGGGGGGAGGAACGAGCCCCGTGGTAATAATGAAGCAGGATATGGGGAAGGAGCATACCGTCCTGACGCACTCCGCGGCCAGGTGGTTGTCGAGTTTACTGAGGTAGGATATCTCCGTATTCCCGAGGACCTGTACCCGGTCGGGGTGAAAGTGTTCCGTATAGCCGGTCAGGGCCAGGCCCGGCTTCTGGATTCGGGAACTGACCACCCGGTTGGTCAAGCCACGTTTGCCGGCGAGGAGCGTCAACCCGAGACCGTACTCCTGGTCATCGAGAAGCTCCTGTATGCTGAGACTGATTCCTTCCACCGGCATTCTCCACGGAGACGGAGGCGCCCTTAGCGGGCGCCTCCGTTCTTCGTTCCTGCCATGAGTTGTTCCCCGAAGGGTTCACCGCTTTAGGACTGCTGAGGCTCGATGATACCGTAATTACCGTCCTTGCGGCGGTAGAGGACATTGATGTTGCTGCTGCCGGCATCGGTGAACACGATGAAATCCTTGTGCAGCAGGTCCATCTGCATGACAGCCTCTTCGATGGACATGGGCTTGGCGGTCTCGATTTTCGTGCTGATGACCACCGGCTCGGAGCTGCTGTCAATGCTCTCGGCCTCGAAGATTTTCTTGGAGATCTGGCGGCCATTCCCGTCGTTGCTCGGTTTGTGGGCCTTGATCTTTTCCTTGTAGCGCTTGAGCTGGCGTTCGATCTTGTCGATCACGGCATCGACGGCGGCGTACATGTCGCTGGTCGCCTCGGAAGCCTTTGTGCTGATTCCCTTGGCGGTGATGACGATCTCGACGATGTGACGGATCTTCTTCTCAACGCTAAAAAAGACCTGAGCGGTGATCGGCTCGTCGATATACTTCTTCACCCGGTCAAGTTTCTCCTCGGCGTAGGACTTGAGGGCCTCACTCTGCTCCATGTGTCTGAATGTCGTGGTTACCTGCATACCTTCCTCCTTCATGTAGTGTCGTATTCAGTCGTTTCTGGTTCATCAAAAACCGGGTAGGATCGACATGGTCCGGCGGGAACTCCTCCCGCCAGCCCCAGCCGACCGTTGACCGCTACGGCACCCGGGAAATCCTTGGAGTCAGAAATGTCGTTTGCGCTCCGACGAGGAACCGAGCCTGAGCAGCTCACGGTACTTGGTTACGGTCCTCCTGGCGATAGTCACCTTCTCGGCAATGAGCATCTCGGCGATTTTCTGGTCTGACAGCGGTTTGCGCGGATCTTCCTTTTCTATTATCTCACGAATACGGGTCTTGACACTTTCCGAGGCGACGAAATCCCCGCCGCTGGTGGCAAGCCCGCTGTTGAAAAAGTACTTGAGTTCGTACAATCCCTGAGGGGTCTGCATGTACTTGTTCGTGGTGACGCGGCTGATGGTGGATTCGTGCATGCCGATATCATCGGCCACATCGCGCAGCACCAGGGGACGCAGGTATTCGATGCCGTAATCGAGGAATTCGCGCTGGAAGCGGACGATACTCTTGGCGACCTTGTAGATGGTCCGCTGGCGCTGCTGGATGCTCTTGATCAGCCAAAGGGCAGAGCGGATCTTTTCCCCGATATACTCCTCGGCACGGGAGTCCACGGAGCCATTGCTGCGCGCCTCAGAATAGAAGTGGCTGACCTTGAGGTTCGGCAGCCCCTCCTCATTGAGCATGACCACATAGTCGTCCCCCAGCTTGGAGACGAAGATATCAGGTGAGATGTAGTGCGTTTCATCGGAACCGAAGAGCCTGCCCGGCCGGGGGTCCAGTCCGCCAATTATCTTGGCGGCGATATGCACCTGATGCAGGTCGACTCCCAGGTCGCGGGCAATCAGCTTGTAGTTGCGCGTTTCCAGCGCCTTGAGATGGTTCTGCAGGATTCGTTCGACGACACCGCCCTGCATGCCAAGAAAACGGGCCTGGATCAGCAGACACTCGCGCAGGTCCCGAGCGCCGACACCGGTGGGATCGAACTCCTGGATGTGTTCCAGCATCGCCAGGACGTCATCTTCGGCGACGTCACAGGCCTGCCCGATCTCCTCGACCGTGGAGCGCAGATAACCGCCCTCGTCGATGTTGCCGATGATCTCCTCGCCGATGCGCACCTGATCGGGGAGGAAATGCCCCATGTGCAGTTGCCAGAGCAGGTGATCAATCAGCGTCCCCTTGCGGGTCAGCAGACTCTCGAAGGATGGGCGATCGTCATCGCCGCTGTACTGCTCGCCGGAACTGTAGTTGTACCCGTCCAGATAACTGTCCCAGTCGCGCAGGGTGTCATCGCCCGTTTCCACTTCACGGAATTCGTCAACCTCCGCGGGTGGTTCCGCTTCCTTTTCAGGGGCATCGACTGACTCGGAATCAACACTATCCTCCGGGTCGCCAACTTCCTCGAGGAGCGGATTCTCCTCCAGCTCCTGACGCACCACATCCTGAAGTTCGATACGGGTCAACTGGAGCAGCTTGATGGCCTGCTGCAACTGGGGTGTCATCACCAGCTGCTGGGTCATCTTTATTTGTTGGCGCATCTCCAAAGCCATATCGTTCAGTACCTATTGAAAAAAGTCCGGCCTACAGACGGAATCCGTCTCCCAGGTAAATCTCACGCGCCTTGCGACTGGACGCGATCTCCTCCGGCGTTCCGCACTCCAGAACCGCGCCATCGCTCATGATATACGCCAGGTCGCACACTCCAAGCGTTTCGCGCACGTTGTGGTCCGAGATCAGCACGCCGATATTTCGTTCCTTGAGGGTTACGATCAGTTTCTGGATTTCCGACACTGCAATGGGATCGATGCCTGCGAATGGTTCATCCAGGAGGATAAACGCGGGATTGGTGATCAACGCACGGGCGATCTCGACCCGTCGGCGCTCTCCGCCTGAGAGGGCATACCCCTTGACATCGGCGATATGGCTGATGCCGAACTCCTCAAGCAGCTGTTCCATGCGGCTGACACGGGTTGCCCGGTCCGGTTCCACCACTTCCAGTATCGCCAGCAGGTTATCGGTCACGGACAGCTTCCGAAAGACGGAGGCTTCCTGGGGAAGGTAGCCGATGCCACGCCGTGCGCGCTGGTACATGGGCAGTCCGGTTATGTCGCTCTCGCCCAGGAAAACCCTGCCCTCGCTGGGCTGCGTCAGGCCGACCACCATGTAAAAGGTCGTGGTCTTTCCGGCCCCGTTGGGGCCCAGCAGGCCGACAACCGTCCCCGCCTGGATGGAGAGATCGACACCGCTGACGACCTGGCGGTCGCCGTACCGTTTACGCAACCCCTCGGACCAGAGCCGCAAGCCCTTGTCAGCGGGGAGCGTCATTGTTCTTCCTCTCCCTGGGGTGGATAATCGTCACAACCGGCGCGCCGGCATCCCCGGTAACGGTACTCCGTTCATCATCGATCAGATAGGTGATAATCTTTCCGGTGGTGGAGTCGGCTCCCTGGGTGACCCGGGGGGTGCCGCCGCTGAGGGTAATTTTACCCTCCTTGCTGTCGTAAACGGCGTGAGCGGCGCTACCGACACGGTTTTCCTGAACGATGCGCACGTTGCCGTCCGCCTCGATCTTCTCCACCTCGTTCTTGTTGGTGCCATAGTGGATGGTCAGCTTGTCGGAGAAGATGGTGATATCTCCCTGTTTCGCAACCACCTTTCCGGTAAAGACAGCCTTCTTGCCCTTGTTGTCGGCCGTCAACTGACTGGCCTTGATGGTGATGGGCAGGTTCGAGCGATCTTTACGCGACACCCCGCCGTCGCCAGGAGCCGCCAGAAGGGGAACTGCCAGGAGAAGCAGGGTGACCAGCTGGATACATGTCATGATTAGTTTCATAGGTTTACTCTCAGACCGACTCTGTGCTATCGCCGTTTCACAATCGCATCAACCGCACTGTGGAAGCGGACCACCTGGCCGTCCACATCCAGATCCATGCCCCGTGCGGTCAGCGTCATGCGCTGTTGGCGGAAGGTTACCGAATCATTCGTTACGAAACGTGACGTGGTGGCATGATAGTCGAGGGTCTCCGTATCGAACACGATACCCGAATCCGTCGTCATGTGCACCTTGCCACGCAAGGTGACGTTTCTGCTCTTCGTGGAGTAGGTTCCCCTCTCGGCAGTTACCGTGATATTTCCCGTACCGGGCCTCTTGACGAACAGCATGCGGATACCGCTAAGGTTAGCAACCTCCCCCTCCTTGATGTACTCGGCACGCTCGGCCACAATGGTCCAGACGGTAGCGCCGTTACGCACCTCGGTGAAGCGTGCGTCGCGCAGGGCTAAATCGACATTGCGGGGAGTCTGCGGGGAAACCGGCGCCGACGGGGCCGGTTTGGAGCCGTTCAGGAAGATAGCAGCCAGGATACCGATGACCGCCGTCGCGACAAGAAGGGCCAGTACAAGCCTGATGTTCCGGGACGATACCATACTGGCGCACTATAGCATCGCGCCGGAGGGCTGTCCAGCGAAACGTATGTTTATCCGGCTAGTTGGCATGGAGCTTGTATACCTCACGTCACAACTCGTAGCGCGTGGCGATTTCAGGCCAGAAGCCACGCCCCTTGAGGATCAGATCGCATACCTCTCGCACCGCACCCCTTCCGCCGGAGCGGAATGACACATAGTCGGCAACGGCCAGCACCTCCGGCAGCGCATCAGGAGGAGCAGCCGCAAAACCGACCCGCCTCATGACCGGAACATCGATGACGTCGTCCCCCATGTAAGCGACTTGACAGTCATCCAGACCGGTTTTCCGCTTCACGTCGGCATAGCTTTCCAGCTTCTTGAGAGCCCCCTGGTACACCAGTTCGATGCCCAGTTCACGGGTTCTGATATCCACCACGGCCGAGGTTCTGCCGGTAATGACTCCCACCTGGATTCCGTAGCGCTGGAGCATCTTGATGCCATGGCCGTCCTTGACGTTGAAGACCTTGGTTTCCAGGCCGTTGCCGTCAAACACGATACCGCCATCGGTCATGACACCGTCCACATCCAGGAGCAGTAGTTTGATATTTTGAAGTTTCTCCTGCATCAGGCTATCCCCGAGCGCAGAATGTCGTGCAGATGAACGATGCCACAGGGCACACTGCTTGTGTCATCGTCAAAGACGAACAGGGAGGTGATGGAGTACTGCTCCATCAGCCGCAGTGCGGCAGCCGCCAGTTCATGACGACTGATCCGCTTGGGATTGAGTCTCATGATCGCTTCGGCATCCCGCTCGAGGATATCATTTCCCTTTTCCAAGGCCCGGCGCAGGTCCCCGTCGGTGATAACGCCACGCAGTTCACCGTTATCGCCGGCCACTCCGGTCACGCCCAGCCGCTTGGCGCTGATGACGAACAGAACGTCCCTCATCACGGCCTGCGCGGATACCATGGGAATCTCGTCGCCGGAGTGCATCAGGTCTTCCACCCGCAGGAACAGCTTCTTGCCCAGGGCTCCGCCGGGATGAAAGAGGGCGAAGTCCTCGGCGCGAAAGCCGCGCTGGATCAGCAGGGCCACAGCCAGAGCATCTCCCATGGCAAGGGTTGCCGTGGTTGATGCGGTGGGAGCAAGCCCCAGCGGGCAGGCTTCTTCCTTTACCGACACATCCAGGAACAGGTCGCTGCCGCGGGCCAGGGTTGAGGCAGCATTGCCGCTCATGCCGATCAGCCTGGCGCCCAGGCGTTTAATGATCGGCAGGATGCGCAGCATTTCTTCGGTTTCTCCGCTGTTGGAGATGGCGATAACCACATCGCCTTTCATGATCATGCCCAGATCGCCGTGGATTCCCTCGGCCGGGTGCAGAAAAAGCGCAGGCGTACCGGTGGATGCCATGGTCGAGGCGATCTTCTGGCCGACGAGCCCCGACTTGCCCATGCCGCTCACCACCACCCGTCCCGTACAGTCTAAAATCATCCGCACGGCCTGCTCGAATGCGCCGTTGATCCGTTCGGCCATGGCAAGAAGCGCCTCAGCCTCGACCCGGATAACCCGACGAGCCTCTTCAACAATCATACACAGCCTCACCAGTTTCCATAAATGAACTACACCTCCGTCCCCTGAAGCCCTGAGCCGTCAGAAGCAGAGACACCGGCCCCGCCCATAGCGACGGAGGCTGGAGCCAAGTCGATGCAGTAAATACCAAATTACGGGAAATAGCAACCAGGAACAGAATCGGGACAGCCATCCCGTCCCGACTTAAAAAAGGGCGAAGCAAGCGCTTCGCCCGTGTGAGCAAACAGAGACAGCTGAGGACTACTCGCCCGCAGGCGCGTCCGTTGCCGATGTGCCGTCCGGGTTCAGGCCAAGAGCCTCCTTGCGGGAGAGCTTGACCTTGCCGTTCTTGTCCACACCGATGCATTTGACCAGTACCCGGTCACCCTCGTTGAGCACCTCGGTAACCGTCTTGACACGCTTGGTGTCCAGTTCGGAGATGTGCACGAGTCCATCGGTACCGGGCAGGATTTCCACAAACGCACCGAAATCCATGATCTTCTTGACAATGCCCATGTACAGCTTGCCCTCTTCGGCCTCGTCGGTCAGTCCGCGGATCATCTGGATAGCGAGATCACAGGCTTCCTTGCTGGTGCTGGCGATGTTGATGCGACCCGTATCCTCGATATCCACCGTAACGCCGGTAGTCTCGGTGATGTTGCGGATATTCTTGCCACCCGTACCGATAACGTCCCTGATCTTGTCGGTCTTGACCCAGATGGTGGTGATGCGCGGAGCAAAGGACGACATCTCCGGCCGGGGAGCGCCCAGGGTCTCGGCCATCTTGCCCAGGATGTGCAACCGTCCCTCGCGGGCCTGGGCCAGGGCCTTCTGCATGATCTCCCTGGTGACACCGCCGATCTTGATATCCATCTGCAGGGCGGTGATCCCGTCGCTGCTGCCGGCCACCTTGAAGTCCATATCGCCCAGATGATCCTCGTCGCCCAGGATGTCGGACAGGATGGCGACGTTCTCCCCCTCCTTGATCAATCCCATGGCGATGCCGGCAACCGGAGCTGAGATGGGCACACCGGCATCCATCAGCGACATGCAGCCGCCGCAGACTGCAGCCATGGAGGAGGAGCCGTTGCTCTCCAGGGTTTCGGATACGATCCGGATGGTGTAAGGGAAATCGTCATGCTTGGGGAGGATCGCCGAGAGCGCCCGCTCGGCGAGCATGCCGTGGCCGATCTCGCGACGCCCCGGTCCGAGGCGGAAGCTGGTTTCGCCCACGGAGAAGGGAGGGAAGTTGTAGTGCAACAGGAAGCGCTTGCGGTATTCACCGTAGAGCGAGTCCATGCGCTGTTCGTCGCTGGAGGTGCCCAGGGTGGTGACCACCAGTGCCTGGGTCTCGCCGCGGGTGAACAGGGCCGAGCCGTGGGTGCGAGGGAGCAGGCCTGCTTCGGTGGCAATGGGACGGATGGTGACCGTGTCGCGGCCATCGATGCGCACCCCGCTGTTCAGAACATCGGCGCGCACGCATTCGTACTCCAGGTCTCCCAGAAAAGCGCGAATCTGCTTCTCGTTCCCCTCGAACTCAGCGACCAGGGACGCGGTCGTCTCGGCCGTGATCAGGTCGATCTGATTGTGGCGTTCCTGCTTGCTCTTGATCTTGACCGCGGCTGACATGCGCTCGCTGGCCAGTTCGCGCACCCTGGCCAGCAGGGCCTGGTCAACGACGGGAGGAGGCACGTCACGCTTGGCAACGCCGGCAAGCTGCTTCAGCTTTTCCTGGGCCTCCAGAACCGGCTGTACCGCCGCATGGCCGAAGAAGATGGCATCCAGCATGTCGTCCTCGGAGACGAATCTGGCCTCACCTTCAACCATGATGATGGCATCCCGGCTGGCCGCGACCACGATCTCCATATCGCTCAGTTCAAGTTCGTCGGCAGTCGGGTTGCAGATCAGCCTGCCATCCACCCGCCCCACTTTGACGCCGGCGATTGGCCCCTGGAAGGGAATGTCGGAGACCTCCAGCGCGGCCGATGCGCCCAGCATGGAGAGTATCCGGGGATCGTGGTCCTTGTCAGCGGAGACCACCGTTGCAATGATCTGGGTGTCGTTCAAGAAATTTTCGGGAAACAGCGGGCGGATGGGACGGTCGATCAAACGGCAGGTCAGCGTCTCCGGGTCGGAGGGGCGCGCCTCGCGCCTGAAGAAGCTGCCCGGGATCTTCCCGCCGGCATAGGCCTTCTCGGTATAGTTGACGGTCAGGGGAAAGAAATCCTGCCCCTCTTTGGCCTCTTTCTGGGCCACGGCGGTCACAAGAACCATTGTGTCGCCACTCTTCACCACCACCGCGCCGTTGGCCTGCTTGGCCATCTTGCCAGTGGAGATTGTTACCATCTTGCCGCCAAACTCAACATCTACAACGTGTTCCATGGAGTACCTCCCTGTTGACTGTTGCGTTGGGGCCGTCGCTACAATGTCCCCGCCGCCTCCCTCCTCAATCAGCAGCACTAGCCGTTTCAGGAAGGAGGCGGCGGAGAGATTCTACCCACGCCCCCAACAAAAATAAAAAAGAGCTGTTAAGCTCTTTTTTCCACTCGAGCAGATGAAATTAAAAGGCACTTTACCCGTTCGAGCCCGGGTAGAGTGCCTGTCATTATCTACGTATGCCGAGACGTTCGATGACCGCCTTGTACCTGGCGACTTCCTTGCCCTTCAGATAGTCCAGAAGACGACGCCTCTGCCCAACGAGCTTCAGAAGCCCCCTTCGGCTGTGGTGGTCTTTCTTGTGGACCTTGAAGTGTTCGGTGAGATAGGTAATCCGTTCGGTGAGGATCGCGATCTGCACCTCGGGAGAACCTGTATCGCTGTCATGTTTTTTGAATGCGTTGATGATTTCCTGCTTCTTTTCGGTTGCCAGCACTGCCAACACCCCCTTCATGTTCGGTTTATTGTCCTGATGACACGTATTTATTCAGCATTACCGCAGTCTGAGACTAATAGCACACCGGCATTGCCATGTAAAGCACTAACTAATTGCAGAATACCCGCTTGAGAACCAGCCGGGAACCGCCGTCAGACAGCGGTTCGATCCGGGCAACGGCGGCCAGACTCCCGTTACAAGAGAGCCGAGCCAACCCTGCTTCAGTCCCCTCGCAGGGAGCGGAAAGCAGCGTCTCCCCCCATTCCGGCGACCTACCATGCCTGACCTTGGCCAGTCCGGCATCGGACAGGGGAATGTCGGGAAGATGCGCAAGGGCCGCAAAGGGATCCAGACAGAGCGCATCCAGCGTCCCTCCCCCCTTGGCCTCCTCAAGCGTCGCAAGGGTAATGGCGCTGGAGAGATGGAACGGTCCGCTGGCAATTCTGCGCAGTTCCTGCAGGGACGCTCCGCACCCCAGCTCCGCTCCAAGGTCGTCCGCCAAGCTACGCACATAGGTGCCGCGGGAGCAACTGACCCGCAGGCACGCCAGAGGCGGCTCAAACGACAAAAGCTCAAGGGAGTGAATCTCCACCTGTCGCGCCCGGCGCTCCACCTCGATGCCCTGTCTGGCCAACTTGTACAGCGGCTGACCGTCACGCTTGATTGCCGAGAACATGGGGGGCACCTGGCTGATCACCCCACAGAAACGGGTCAATAGCTCAATGAAGCGCTCCCGGCTGACGGAGGAGCAATCCCCCTCGGCAAGAATCCTGCCGGTCATGTCCAGGGTATCGGTCACCACGCCCAGGCGCAGCAGGGCCTGGTAGCATTTGACCCCCTCGTCCAGAAAAGGGATCACCTTGGTGGCGTCATTGACCGCCACCGGCAGAACACCGGTTGCAAAAGGGTCGAGCGTACCGGTGTGCCCCACCCTGCGTGTACCCAGGATCCTGCGCACACGGCTGACCACGTCGTGGGAGCTGATGCCGGCAGGTTTATCGATAACGAAGAAGCCGCTGATCACAGGGAGGCGTTCACAAGGTCGTAGACGCGGGACTTGATCTCTTCCAGGCCTCCGGAGACCGTGCAGCCGGCGGCGTTGTGGTGTCCGCCACCACCCAGGGCAGCGGCGAATCCGGCCACGTTGACTGCTCCCTTGGAACGGAAGCCCACCTTGCAGGTACACTCATCCAGCTGCCTGAAGAAGATCGCCACCTCCACCCCCCTGATTGAGCGGGGATAGTTGACAAAGCCGTCGGTCAGCTCGGCATTTGCTCCTGTGGCATCATACATGTCACAGGTTACGGTCAGCGACGCAGCCCTGCCACCACAGATCACCTCAAGGGTGGCCAGTGCCCTGGTCAGCAGTTCCAGGCGTTTCTGCGGCTGGCTCTCGTAGAGCCGTTCAGCCACGCTCCAGGCGTTCACGCCCTGTTCGATCATCTCGCCTGCGACCGTGAACGCCTCGCGGTTGGCATTGGAATAGCGGAACGAGCCGGTATCGCTGATGATGGCAGTGTACAGGCAGAGGGCGGTGTCCCTGTCCATGGCATACCCAAAGGCGCTGATGATGCGGTAGACCAGGATACCGGTGGCGGCGGCGCCCGAATCGATCAAATTATGGCTGCCGAAGCACTCGCAGGAGAGGTGGTGATCCAGATTGATCAGCGTGCCCCCCCGTCTGAAGGAGCAAAACTCGTCGCCCGCCCGTCGGAATTCGCCCACATCCAGCACAAAGGAGACGTCGAAATCCTGTTCCGGAATATGCGGGGTAACGGTGTCGCTTCCGGGGAGAAAGGCGAACAGCTCGGGAACCGGATCACGGAAGTGGACGCAGACCTGCTTGCCGATGCGGCGCAGGAAGGAGGCCAGGGCAAGGGACGAGCCGACCGCATCGCCATCCGGGCTCTCGTGGGTGGTCAGGAGAAACGAGCCGTTGGCACGGATCTCGTCAACTATGTTCTGAATCGTCTCGGTCATGCTCAGTAGCGATCTCCCTGAGGATGGAATCAATCCGGTTGCCGTACTCCTGGGATTCATCGTACTTGAAGATCAGCTCCGGTATATGCCGGATGGTCAGCACCTTACCCAGTTCACGGCGCAGGTACCCCTTGGCACTGTTCAATCCGGCCTCGCTGTTCTTCCTGGCGTCCCGGTCGCCGATCGCCGTAAAGTAAATGCGGGCAATACTCAAGTCCTCGACCACGTCGACCGCAGTGAGGGTGACGAAGCCGATGCGGGGGTCGTTAAGCCCCCTGGAGAGGATCGAGGAGATGGTCTCGTGAATGGTTTCAGCCAGTTTTTCGGAACGTTTGCTCATGGGATCCTGTTCAAGGTTCGAGGTTCGGGATCAATCTCCCGAACCTCGAACCGCTGTTAAAGCTTGGTGGCGACCTTCTCGATCTCGAAGGCCTCGATGATATCGCCGATCCTGATGTTGTTGTAGTTCTCCAGGCCAATGCCGCACTCGTAACCGGCAGCAACCTCTTTGACGTCGTCCTTGATGCGGCGCAGGGAGGAGAGCTTGCCTTCGTAAATCACCACATTGTCCCGTAGCAGCCGTACCTGGGCGTTGCGCAGCATCTTGCCGTCCTGTACGTAACTGCCGGCGATATTGCCAATCTTGGGCACCGAGAAGACCTCTCGGATCTCGGCACGTCCCAAATATTTCTCCTTCAGGGTCGGATCCAGGAGCCCTTCCATGGCCTTCTTCACGTCCTCGACCGCATCGTAGATGATGCTGTACAGGCGGATATCAACCCCTTCCTTCTCTGCCATGGCCTGGGCCTTGACTTCGGGTCGCACGTTGAAGCCGATGATGATGGTGTTGGAGGCGGCAGCCAGATTGACGTCGGTCTCGGTTATGGCGCCAACGCCGGAATGGATGACGTTGAGACGTACCGCATCGGTGGAGAGTTTGCGGAACGAGTCGGAAACCACCTCCACCGATCCCTGCACATCGCCCTTGACGATGACGTTCAGGTCCTTGACATCGCCGCTCTGAATCTGCTTGTAGAGATCCTCCAGGGTGACCTTGGAATGTTTGGCCATCTCGATCTCGCGCTGCTTGATCTGGCGCAGGGCGGCGATCTCCTTGGCCTGTTTCTCATCCTTCAGGGAGACGAACACGTCACCGGCATCGGGTACACCCGAGAGTCCGATAACCTCAACCGGCATTGACGGCCCGGCCTCGTTGACCTTCTCGCCACGGTCGTTGTGAATGGCCCTGACTCTGCCGGAGTGAACCCCGACCACACAGTAGTCGCCGTTCTTGAGGGTACCCTCCTGGACCAGGACCGTTGCCACCGGGCCGCGCCCCCTGTCCAGCTTGGCTTCCACGATGGTGCCCTTGGCTTCCTTGTCCGGGTTGGCCTTCAACTCCATCACATCGGCCTGGAGCAGAACCATTTCCAGCAATCCCTCCAGGTTGAGCCGTTTCTTGGCCGAAACTTCCACCATGGTGGCGTCGCCACCCCATTCAGAGGCAACCAGGCCGAATTCCATCAACTCCTGTTTGACCCGTTCAGGCTTGGCTTCCGGCTTGTCGATCTTGTTGATGGCAACGACAATCGGAACGCCAGCCGCCTTGGAGTGGTTGATGGCTTCACGGGTCTGGGGCATGACGCCATCGTCGGCAGCCACAACCAGGATGACGATATCGGTCACCTTGGCGCCGCGGGCACGCATGGCGGTGAAGGCCTCGTGGCCCGGCGTATCCAGGAAGGTGATCTTGCGGCCATTCAACTCCACGTCATAGGCGCCGATGTGCTGGGTAATGCCGCCCGCCTCGCCGGCAATGACGTTGGCTTCGCGGATCGCGTCAAGAAGCGAGGTCTTGCCGTGATCGACGTGTCCCATGATCGTGACCACCGGCGGCCGTTTGACGAGGGTCTCGGGCGCATCGGGGGTGGATTCCAGGATCTCGTCCAGGTCAACCGCCATGTTCTCCACCTCGTAGCCGTATTCCGAGGCCAGTATGACGGTTGTTTCAAAATCCAGAGCATGATTGATGGTTACCATCATGCCCATCTTCATCAGCGACTTGATCAGGTCATTGGCCTTGATCCCCATGCGCTTGGCCAGTTCACCCACGCTGATGGTCTCGGAAATCTTGATGATACGCTTGATCGCCTTGGGAATGGTGATCTCCGTCTTGCGGGTTTCGGAGGCGCGTTCCTTGACCTTCTTCCGTGAACCCCTGTAGACCGGATCGAAGACCCGCTCTCGTTTCTCGAGGATCTCATGCTTCTTGGGCTGTTCCTTCTTCTTGGCCGTGGAAGCGCCCCCCTTCTTGCCGCCCTTGCCGGCCCCCTCACTGTGGGGTGCGGCGCTCTTGCCGCCGAATTTGCGACGGTCGTCGGCAGCGGGAGGAGCAGACGGAGGGAGCGTTGCAGGCTTCATGCGGGAGCGATCGGGTGCGGCGCCGCGGGAGGGGTCGCCAGCAGCCGGAGCCGGCCGTCTCTGGGCATGTTCTGCCGCAGGAGCGACCGTGCCATCACGCCTGACCACACGGGTCGGACGAGTGGTGACACCGGGAATCTCCATGCGTCCCAGAATGCGGGCCTGATTGGCGCTGGGCTTGTCCGGTTGCGCCGGAGCCTTTGGTTTTTCCACTACCGGTTCCGGCTTGGCCTCCACGACGGGAGCTTCCACAACCGGTGGCGTCGGCAATGCCTTCTCCGGGGGGGCGGGTGCGGCGGCAACCGGTGCGGCGGTCTCGACCGGCGCGGGTGGAGGAGCAATGATCCTCGCATTCATGGTGGTCGCCTCTGCAGGCGCGGCAGCCGCTTTCGGGGGCGCCGGCGCGGCAGCGGGAACTTCGGGGGAAGTCGGCGCGGCTGGCGCCACCGGCTCGGCCGGCTTTTCCTCCAGGGTCTCGGCGACAGCGGCCGGAGCCGGCTCGACAACGGGAGCGGCCTTGGCGCGACGCCGGATGATGGTGGTGGTCACCCTGACCTCTTCGGCGCCGTCAGGAGATTGGGATGGCATCAATTTCTTGAGCACGTCCTCATCGACAAGAGATGTGGCTGTCTTGGCGTCAACCCCTATCTCCTTGAGTCGGGCAAGTACCTCCTTATGCTCCAGTCCCAGCTTCTCGGCCAGGTTACTCACACGAATTTTAGACATATGCCCTACACCTCCCCCAGGAAGTTTCTTAATCGTTGTATTTCAGTGACAAGTCGCGCAATGAAGCCGCCCTGCCTGACGGCGACCGCGCTGCGCGGCGCCTTGCCGAGTATGTCGCCAAACTCTTCCTTCGTCAGTACCCGCTCACAGGGGATTCCGTGAACGGTGGACAAGGACACTACTTTTTCGCCGATGCTCCCTGATACGTCTTCGGCCACCAGAACCAGCCCCGGCTTTATTTTGCCACGCACGGCGTCGCAGACCAGGGAACTGCCCGAGACGATCTTGCCGGCCCGGTTAGCCAGCCCCAGATAGCCCAGAATCCGCTCGCGCATCAGTCGGGCCACCATCTCCGTCATGGCCTGGGGCTGCATCGCCGAAACTTCGCGCTTGAAGGCCCGATTGAAGAGACGCTGCCTGATGGCTGCTTCGAGACAACGGGAACTGGCACAGGTGTACGCCCCCCTCCCGGGAAGGCGCGCATCCAGATCGGGCAGCACTTCCCCCTGCGGGGAGAGCACGAAACGTATCAGACGGTCCCTGTCACGGGTCTCGCGGCAGCCGAGACAGCTGCGCTGCGGTTTTTCCTGACCACCCTGACGGACCATAGCGCTCCGTTACTCCACCGCTTCTTCCGCATCGGGCGCGGCTTCAACGGCATCGGCTTCAACGGCATCGGCTTCAACGGCATCCTGTTCGTCAGCCGCCACCTCGCCCTCTTCCATCTCTTCGTCTTCCAGCTGGGTGCCATCATAGGAGGCATAGGCCTGCAGCTCAGCCTCGGCAGCCTTGGCCTCGCTCTTGATGTCGATGCGACAGCCGGTCAGGCGGGCGGCAAGACTGACGTTCTGGCCGCGCTTGCCGATGGCCAGGGAGAGCTGGTCGTCGGCCACGACAACCTCAAGGGCTCGATTATCCTCATCAACAAACACCTTGGACACCTGAGCCGGCGAGAGGGCGTTGCAGGCGAAACGGGCGATATCCTCGGACCAGGGGATGATATCGATCTTCTCTCCGCGCAGCTCGGAGACCACGTTCTGGACACGGGAACCGCGCATGCCGACGCAGGCGCCCACCGGATCCACGTCCGGGTCGTTGGAGGAAACAGCCAGCTTGGCGCGGCTGCCCGGATCGCGCACGATGGCGTTAATCTCCACAATCCCCTCGGCCACCTCGGGCACCTCGGCCTCGAACAGCTTGGCCAGCATACTGGGATGGGTACGAGAGAGGATGATCTGCGGCCCCTTGGGGGTGACGCGGATATCGGTGATAATGGCCCTGATGCGGTCGCCGGGGCGGTACACCTCCCGCGGCATCTGCTCTTTGGAGGGGAGCACGGCCTCGGCCCGCCCCAGGTCGATCAGCAGGTCGCCCTTCTCGAAACGCCGCACCATGCCGGTGATGATTTCCCACTTGCGGTCGCTGTACTCGTTGAAAATCGTCTCCCGCTCGGCTTCGCGCACCTTCTGGATGATGACCTGCTTGGCTGTCTGGGCCGCGATGCGGGTAAAACCGCTGGAGTCGATCTTTTCACCCAGGGAGTCGCCGACCTCCACATCGGGATCGATCTCGCGGGCCTCATCCAGACTGATCTCCTTGTAGGAATCCTCTACCTCTTCCACGACGATGACGAATTCGAACAGCTCAACCTCGCCGGTATCGGAATTGTAACGCGCTTCAAGATCGCGTGTATTGCGGTATTTTTTATTGGCGGCCGTCAAAACCGCCTGTTCCATGGCTTCGAGGACCACCTGGCGATCAATCCCCTTCTCCTTGACGATCTGCTCAATGGCGTGCTTGAGACTGATGTTCGTTTCCACGGTTGCTTCTCCTTGCTGACGTCTATGAAATCAGATCAAAATTCGAATTCGAGCTGCGCCTTGGCAATGCGCTCCAGCGGTATGGAGGCTGTCTGCCCTTCGGTGAGCGACATGACAACACTGCCATCCTTAAGTCCTTCCAGCCGTCCCAGAAAGGTCTTGCGCCTGTTTCCGGCGTCATCCTGGTACGGCTCGTAGGTGCGAACCTTGATCAGGCGACCGCTAAAGCGTGCGTAATCGGCCTCGCTCTTCAGCGGCCGGTCAAGTCCGGGCGAAGACACTTCCAGGCTGTACTCGCAGGGAATCAGGTCTTCCACGTCCAGGAGGGTCGACAACTCCCTGCTCAGGTCGGCGCAGTCGTCCAGCGTCACGCCTCCCTCCTTGTCGATAAACAGGCGCAGCACAGCTTCCCTGCCGCTACGTTTGTACTCCACTTCCACCAATTCCAGATTCATGGAGTCGATGACCGGCAGAGCCAGCGTGCGGATCTGATCGCATATGTCGTCTCGATGAAGTGCCATAACGCTCTCTAAAAAACAAAAAAAGTGAGCCTTGCGAGCTCACTCCGGGGTGAACAAAAATTTTACCTTAATTATCATGACAATCCCGCAAAAGCAAGCATTTTTTCCAAAAAAGCGCCTACTTGATAAAGAGCAGTCGGATTTCATGAATATCGGTCACTCCCCACGCCACTGGCAGCGAGTCGCCGCATTGCAGGGCGCTCATGCCGAACTGGAACTGGCCACCCACCTGAACAATCGCGCTACGAAACAGCTCATAGTAATACCCCAGCATGAGATCAAGGATCACTCTGCCGGCACGCAGAAACAACAACCGGGGGCAGGATGCGCTGATCACCGGGTCATTCGGCGCCCAGGCGATGCCCGGCGCCTCTTCGACTCACCCCGTCAGCACGTCCTCTCAGCCACGTAGCGCTCCAGCCGGCTCAACCCTTCGGCGATATTTTCCAGGGAATTGGCATAGGTGAAGCGCAGGTACCCCTCTCCCCCCTGGCCGAAATCGATGCCGGGGGTCACCCCCACGCGGGCCTTTTCCAGGATGTCGTAAGCAAGGGCATAGGAGTCGCCGGAGAGATGTTTGGCATTGGCGAACACGTAAAAGGCGCCGGTCGGCTCCACCGGAATGCCGAAGCCGATGTCCCTCAGGCGCTGGATCATGAAGCGCCGGCGCTGGTCGTAGGTATTCCTCATCCTGAGCACATCGGCATCGGCTTCCTTCAGCGCGGCGATGCCGCCGATCTGGGCGACCGAGTTGGGCGCCAGAAAGAAGTTCTGCTGAAGCTTCTGAAGGGGGCGGATGAAGCGGGAGGGAGCGATAAGGTACCCCAGGCGCAGGCCGGTCATGGCGAAGATCTTGGAGAAACCGTTCAGCACAAAGGCATGGTCGGTGAATTCCAGGATGGTATGCTCGCTGCCATGGTAGTTCAGCCCATGGTAGATTTCGTCGGAAATGCAATACGGTCCCAACTGGGCAATGGCCCGCATGCGCTCCGCCGACAGCACCGTGCCGGTGGGGTTGCTGGGGGAGTTGATCAGGATCGCCCTGGTCCTCTCCGTGATCCTGTCGCGGATGGCCTCGGGGCGGTACTGGAAGCCGTCATCCTCGCACACCGGCACCTTGACCACCTTCCCCTCCAGAAACTGGATGAAGTTGGGATAACAGGCATAGTGAGGATCGGAGATGATCACCTCGTCCCCCTTGGCGAGCAGCGTGGAGAACATGCTCAGCATGGCCGGCGACGTGCCGGAGGTCACCACCACCTGATCGGGGTGAACCGCCACACCGTAGTTCTTTCCGTAATGCTCGCAGATCGCCTCCCGCAACTCGACCATGCCGAGGCTGTGGGTGTAGTGGGTGTGCCCGTCACGAACCGCCCGGCTGATCGCCTCGCTGACGCATTCCGGCACGCCGAAGTCCGGCTCCCCCACCTCCAGATGGATAACATCGATCCCTGCCCGCTCCATCTCCTGAGCTTTTTCAAGCACATCCATGACGATGAAGGATGTCATCCGATCGACCCGTTCCGGGATCATGCCTCTCTCCTCGCTCTGCTCATAAGTGTATTCATCCTGGAAACGGCAGTTGGGGGCTGTCGGAGAGAGCGCACCAGGAATCTTTCGTCCGCGCGAAAGGAGACTGCTCCCAACTGAAGAATCCAGGTTCATCGTACATCGAAGCTCCCCCTGTTCAGCGCCGCACATGGTCCGCAACCTTCGTGAAATAGTCGTCCAGATCCTCGTCCACGAAGTAGCGATTGGGAGCTGGCGGCAACATGACGCTGCCCCGGTTGACGATAACCGTCGGGGCAGATGTGCTGTAGGGAAGCAGCGATGCCGGGGTGACATTCAGGGACGACCCCAGCACCAGCAAGAGGTCGCAGGCTGCGACCATGGCTTCGGCCCGGCCAAAGCCGTTGACCGCTTCGCCGAAAAAAACGATGTCCGGCTTCAGGAGCCCGTCACAGGATGGGCAATGTACCACCGGCGGGTGGCTGCTGCCGGCCATGGCATCGATCCACCAAGGGTAATCCAGCTCGTGCAACCGCGTGCGGCAGGACTGGCAGGTGGCCGAACGGTAGGAACCGTGCAGTTCCAGGACGTTCCTGCTCCCCGCCATCTGGTGCAGGATATCGATGTTCTGGGTGATGACCCCCTCCAGCTGTCCCGCCTGCTCCTGCTGGGCGAGGAAACGATGGGTAAAGGTGGGAGCAACATCCCTCACCGCCGTGGCAAAATCGCTGGTAAACTCGTAGAAATACTGCGGTGTGCGCTGAAAGTTGTCAATCTCGAAAACCAGTTCGGGGTCGTAGCGCCGGGTGACGTACAGCCCCTTGGGGCCCCTGAAGTCGGGGATGCCGGCCGCGGTGGATATGCCCGCCCCGGTCAGCGCGACCATTGATTTCGAGTTTCTGATCAGCTCGGCGCAGGCTGCCGGCTCCAATGGATGCATCAAACGCCTCCTCTTTCATTCAAAACACGGCAACTGAGGGGTGTCGCGTTTCCCGGTTCATTCCCCTGGAGCAGCCACCGGTAACGCCGAGAGCGGCAAAATTTTAACCCCCTTTAGGCGGGGAGTGAAGTCGGACAGGTCAAGGGCCAGGTTGACCTCCGGCTCCTGGAAGCCGAGCAGAATCCGGTCGTTATCCATGGTCAGCATCTCCAGCTTCCCGGCAAAGGGAACGCCATTGACCATCTCATAGGCGCCATAGCTCACCCGGTCTCCCGTGGGGGCTGTCTTGTGGGTCACCAGGCCGGAGGCAAAGGTCACGCTTTCCGAACCGACCACGCTGTTGGAACGTTGGATGGTGCCGCTCATTCCGGCCATGGCTGAGGGCGCTGTGTCCATGACCCAGCGCAGCAGGCGCCATCCCGCCATGCCGCTCCCCTGGGGTAACTCCTCGAAACGGCCCGAATAGGCCACCGCCTGGGAGGGGTAGACCAGCGTCAGCCGGTCCCCCAAGGCGAACGCCTCCAGAACCGTGGAACCGAAGGGAGAGAGCATGACAAAGTGGAACTGATCGGGACGGCGATAGGTCATCAGGCCATTGCCGGACACGGTGCCGCCGGCGGTACGCAGCGAGAGCGAGACCGAGCTGGAAAGAGTATCGACGGAACTGCCGGGAACAGGGACCAGAGGTGGTTTCTGGACAGTGGCGCAGGCGCTGATGAAGAGAAACAGCAGACAGGTTACAACACGTAAAAGGTTCATTGAAGTCTCGACTCCGTACAACAATTAGTCGGGCCACGCCGTGGCTCCGCCCCCCTGATTCAAAAACAACAGATGCGGCACCCCCATGCACGGGCCACGGGAATCCGGGCAACGCATCAGGCCGCAGAAAAAAACATATATCGGCACGGCGTTTCTCACGCCGTAAACAGCAAAGACCGTTACGGCCTCTTCAAGCGGGTGGTGATGGATATCTGCACCTCGTCACCGATCACCGCACCATAACTGACCCCGAAGTCCTGGCGGTTGATGGTGGCAGTGGCCAATGCCGAACGGGTGAAATCTGCCCATCCCTCAATTGGTTGCGCCTCCACCGTCAGCACCACCGGTCTGCTGATCCCCCGTATGGTAAGATTTCCGGTCAGTTTCAACCTGTCCTCCCCCAGCTTTTCCAGGGCCGTGGAGCTGAACTTCATGGCCGGGTATCGGGCGACATCGAAGAAATCAGCGCTGCGCAGATGCTTGTCGCGCCTGTCGATACCGGTGTTGATGGAGGCGGTCTCGATGTTCACCTCCACCTTGGATCTGGTGATGTCCGCTTCATCCAGATCCAGCGTCCCCCGGAATGTTCCGAAGGAACCGGTGACGTTCATGATTCCCAGGTTGCGTACCTTGAACTGGATGCTGGTGTTGGACGGGAGAATGGCAAGGGACTGGGCGCATACGACACAGGGAGCCAGCAGCGCCAGGATCGACAGCACGAGTACGAACAGTCGTTTCATGATCTCCTCCTCGGGTGAAACAGGCAGGGACGAACGATTCCGGCCACCTCGGCGCACATAACGGTCCTGCGGGAAGCGCCCCCTGCGGCACCGCCAACCGGACTTTCTACCCTACCCCAAAACCGGCCTGCAGTGCAATGGTTCTTCCCGCGGGCAGCGGATGGTGGAGCTCAACCTGAAGAAGCGTTACCTGGGGAAGTAGGGCCGGCCGGCGGCGCGGAGGCCGGAGCTGCGGCGCTTCCAGGAAGCGTTGTGTCCACCGGTCTGCTGCCGCGCCAGAAAAAGATACGCTCGCCGGAGTCGCGGGCGCAGACGCGCAGGAAGCGCCTGAACTCCTGCAGGGTGATCAGGATATTGCCCAACAGCAGCCAGCACCAGACGGCCAGGTAGTATTCGCGGGGGATAACAAGCGGGCTGAAGGCGAGTTCCAGCCGCCAGCAGATGAACAGCAGGCAGGAGACAAGGAACAGCAGATGCAGGAAGCGCAGCCGGTACGCGATGCGCAGCAGACCGGACCGCTCGGAGCAGCGCACGGTTCCGGAGGAAACGCCCAGAAGGAACGTCCAGGAGAAATGCTGAACCATCCCCAGCCGGAAGCGAAAACCGCCCTCAGGCAGGTAATCCACCGGGACACCGCTGACCAGAAGCGTGGAGGCGATCTCGTCTTGCACCGTCTGGGGGGACAGGGCACAGTTCTCTTTAATCTTGATCGTGCCGTTGAGAGTAAAAGGGAACATTGCGATCAGTGTCCTGACGGATTTCCTTTGGATCAGCGCCGGCCGTGCCGACAGGAGAGCGCTTTCACTGGTACTGGATGTAGAGCGGCTGCGGGTTCAGCCTGAGCAGCTCTTTGGGGGTCAGCAACCTGTGCCCCTTCCTGGTGTCGTTGCGGTAGAAGAGCTTGAAGCCGGTGTACTGGACCGGTTCGCTGACCACATACGACCTGTAGGTATCGCGCTTGAGCAGGGGAGGCCCCCAGCCGTCCATATTGATGACGATCTGCACCTGGGGCCGCAGGATGATGCGGCGAAAATTGGTCAGGCCGTTCCTGGTGAAACGGTGCACCACCAGCACCTTGGGGGGCAGCTTATGCTTCTTCACCAGTTCCGCCAGATAGCCGCTGACGTAATTCACATCCTCCGCGTCATAGCTGCCGATACGCGTGCCTGGCCTGGCCCTGGTGGCGGCCAGGTTGAACTCCGGGTCGATGCCCAGATGCACGTCCGGGTTTCTGAGGAGCCGCTCGAAACGGGGCAGCAGCGAGCGGATGCTGTCATGACCGGTCTGGATATCGATAAACAGCAGGGCATCGGCCTCCCTGGCCCAGCCATGGACCCGGTTCACCAACTCGTCCGGCATGACCATGCGGTATGCGCCATCCCTGCCCGGGCTCTCCTGGGCCACCACGGCGATCAGGTGCAGGGCCGGCTGGACCGGATGGGAGCGGTCGGCCGCCTCCCAGCGCTCCGCCTCACGCCTCAGCCTGGCAAGCATGTCATGCGTGCGGTACTCCCCCAGCGCTCCCATGCGTTTGGAGAGCGGATTGCCGTAGTAGGCCAGGATGCGCTTTTCCGGCAGGATCGAGCCGGGGAGCGGGTCAGGGGATTTCACCGGCCACCCCTTCCGGCTCGCGAAGTCTGGGCTTTCCCCGGCCAGATACCTGACCCTGCCCTGTCTGACCGACGGCTCCGCGGCGGGAGGATCGGGAAGATTCACCGCCGAAACGTTGCCGGCTGTCGTTATGGTCGAAAACGGCATGGCAGCGGATGAAATCGCCCCCTGGGCGACGGTGTGCCGCGCCGTTTCCCCGAGGGGGGTGGGAGGCGCCCCCATTTCCCCCTGCTCGCGACAGCCCACAAGGGAGAGCAGCAGGGCGGCCACGAGCAACAAGCGGACAGCCGTCCGTGCCAGGGAGCGGGGGACAACGTTTTCAGCAGGTATCAATAATCGCATCTGCGAAGGGCCTTTGGTGCGCGGACTCTTGATCATGGGGCAGGCAGGCGTTCTTTCGCGGATGCCACGGTTGCGCCGCCTGAGACGGCCTCGCGTGCCCGGAAAAAGCACCCTGTTATCCCGTTTCACCCTGGCAGGCCGGGGCCTGGTCGCTGCAGCGGCGCATGATCTCCGCATGGTTTCAAAACAGGGACAAGCACAGCTGCTGCTGTGCGATAACCGACGGCAGGCGCGTGGGCGCCTTGATCCGCAGCTGTTTGTTGACATTCATGCGGCCAAACACCACCTGGATAGCATCGACCGACACGCCGAATTCGGCGGCAAGAAAACGAACCATGTGGTCGGTTGCCCGCCCGGCGCGCGGAACCGCGGTTACGCTGACGCAGAGCTGGTGCCCCTTGACCTTGCCGATGGCGTCCCGCTTGGCGTTGGGCGTGCCGAGGATATTGAGCACGAGAGCATCCCCATCCCAGGCATAAAATGTTTTCTCCATCACCGCTCCCTGGTCTGCCGTGGTTATGTTTGAACTGTCCCGGGCAGCCAGAGGCGGGCAGGCGGTAGCACGTGAATCACGTGCTACCTGATATTCGTGCTGGTGAACAGGACCACCCTGTCCCCGGCGAAATTCACCGTAATATTCTTCTGCTCGTCCCCCCAGACGCAACTCTTTGCGAACAGGGCCTCCGAGCAGGAGTCAGGCTTGCCGAGGATCGTGACCACCTCGCCATAACCAAGCCCCATCTTGAGTTTGGCGTAGTTCTCCTGCGTCAGCTTGCTGCAACCGAGGAGCATGAGCAGTAAAGAGAGAGCAGCCATCAACCGTATGCGTGACATCATGTAATCGTTCCTTTCCCGAGGGTTTTCCCAAACCACGACCCCTACCAGACCAGAGGGAAAGCACGCTGTCCCTCCGCAACCACCACCTCAACAGAGCAGGAGCTGCCCGTCGGCATCGGCCGCGTAGGCAGTCGGCTCCACGACCGGGAGCGAAGCCGGCCTGGCCGGAGCGACCGGCAACGGGCTCGGTTCTTCGTCCCTCTCCCGTTCCCGCTGTTCCATCCGGCCGTTCTCCCCTGCCGCCCCCATCCCCGCCTCAAGCGCCCGTTTCGCCAGCCGGTCGCAACGCTCGTTGAAGGGATGCCCGTCATGTCCGCGCACCCACTCCCAACTGACCTGGTGCTTGGTGGACAGGTCAGCCAGCCGTTGCCAGAGATCCTGATTCTTGAGCGCATCCGGCGTCTCCAGGCGACCGCTGCGGATCCAGCGCTCGAGCCATTCAGCCATCCCCCGCACCAGGTACTGGGAATCGCTGAAGACACGCACCTGCTTCGGTTTCTGCAACGCCTCCAGCCCCCTGATGGCCGCGGTCAACTCCATGCGCTGGGAAGTAGCGACCGGCTCGAAACCGCTGAGTTCTTTCTCGGACTCCCCGTAGCGCAGGATCACCCCATATCCCCCCGGCCCGGAATCCCGACCCGAGCCATCGCAGTAGATCTCCACCACACCGGCTGGCGGCGGGGTGAAGGCAACCTCCAGCATTCCGAACTCCAGCTCGCGCAGCAGGGGGATCAGCAGTGCAAGGTTGGGCGGCTGGCGGCACAGATCAGTCAGGGAGAGTTCCAGGGGCACGTCATAGCGGACAGTGGCCAGGGTTTTGGAGAGCCGGGCCTGATCCCCATGGGCGGCCAGGTTCTCCCGGCGCTGCCTGCCATTCACCAGGCTTTTCCAGCGCAGCACCCCCTCCAGAGAACCGAAGCGCCGGACCAGCTCGGCAGCGGTCTTCTCGCCGATGCCGGGAACCCCCGGGATATTGTCGCTGCTGTCCCCGGCCAGTCCCAGCACATCCGGCACCAGCTCCGGCGGCACCCCGAAGCGGTCCAGCACCTCCCTGGGCCCGGAACGGAGACCCTTCATGGTGTCCAGCAGGCCGATCCGCTCGCCGACGACCTGCAGCAGGTCCTTGTCGCCGGTGACGACCGTGACCCGGGCACCCTCGTCCGCGGAGCGGCGGGCCAGGGTGGCGATGACATCGTCAGCCTCGAAGCCGGGCGCTTCCAGGGCCGGGATATTGAGGGCCTGCACGACCTGCCTGATGTACGGCAGCTGGGCCGCGAGATCCGTGGGCATGTCGTCCCGATGCGCCTTGTAGGGGGGATAGATCTGCCGGCGAAATGTCCCTTCCCGGGGAGGATCGAATACCACTGCCAGGTAATCGGGGCGGTTCTCCTGCAGGAGGCTGAGCAGCATCCTGGTGAAGCCGAAGACGGCATTGGTCGGCATCCCAACCGAGGTGGCGCAATCCCGCACGCCATAGTAGGCGCGGTAGATGTAACTGGACCCATCCAGCAGATAGAGCCGAGGCGCTGCGTTCACATTCTCTCCCGACACGGATATTCCCCGGCGAACGCCACGCTCAACCGGGTGGGGTAGAATCGCACATCCCGGGGATCATACACAATCTTTTTGCGCAGTACCCATGAGCATACCTGCCGAAGAGCCTGATGCTGTGCACGCCGAAGTGTTGGATGATTTCATCCTTGTGCGGCTGCACGAACAGGATGATATGGTTTCTGTTTTCGGCCGTGCTGATCCTGGAACCAACGTTACGGGACCTTGACCGGCACGGAGTTGGCCTGTATCCTCCCTGTTCAGCAGACACTTCACCCAGAACAGGAGTCACCACGTGGCGATCTTCGAAGTCAGGCACCCCCTGATCCAGCACAAACTCGGCCTGCTGCGCAAGGCGGATCAGAGCACGAAACAGTTTCGGGAACTGGCGTCCGAAGTCGCCCGCCTTTTGACCTATGAGGCGACAAAAGACCTGGAAACCGAGAGCATCACCATCACCGGATGGGCCGGACCGGTCACCGTCCAGCAGATCAAGGGGAAAAAGATCACGGTGGTGCCGATCCTGCGGGCCGGCCTGGGGATGATGAACGGGGTCCTGGACATGATCCCCAGCGCCAAGGTCAGCGTGGTCGGCCTCTACCGCAACGAGGAGACGCTGGAACCGGTGGCCTACTACGAGAAATTCGCCAGCGGCATGGAGGAGCGCATCGCCCTGATCATCGATCCCATGCTGGCCACCGGCGGCTCGCTGCTGGCAACCATCGAGATGCTGAAAAAGACCGGCTGCAGGCGCATCAAGGGGCTCTTCCTGGTGGCCGTTCCCGAGGGTCTTGAGCGCATCAGCCGCGCCCATCCCGATGTGGAGATCTACGTTGCCTCCATCGACGAGCGCCTGAACGAACAGGGCTACATCCTTCCCGGCCTGGGCGATGCCGGGGACAAGATCTTCGGCACGAAATAGGATTCACTGCGCCAGCCTCGCGGCAGGGTGCAGGTCAATCTGCTCCCCTCCCCCGAACAGACGAGCAAGGGCCGGATGTTTCGAGTGAAACGGGCCGGCCCTTGCTCGTTGTAAACCACTTGGGGGTCGGTAAACAACTTGGGGGTCGCGTCTCAACCCTTGACCGTTGTCACAAGCTCAAGACGCGCCCCCTCACTGTTCATGCTGTGAAGGTAACGGTGGGGGAACATCAATCAACGGGGGAGAGCTAGCCTGCGCGCAGCTTCTTGGCGCGATCGGTTGAGCGCTTGGTTGGACGCGGTGCAGCCTCGATCAGCCGGCCACTGGCATACTTGTGAACGATACTGGCAATCAGTGTCTGATAGGGCATACCTTCTTCGGCAGCCCGCATTTGGATATCTTCCAGATCTCGAGAAGAAAGGCGAATGTTGATGCGTTTGTCTTTTGTGAGGGCAGCAGCAGCGCCAGAGGCATACCGGACTATTTCGTCGTCAAGATTTGCAACAAACTTCCACTCACCGCTCTCATACGATGAGAGGATATCGTCTTCATATTTCTTATCTTCAGTTTTCGCTTTTCTACTCATTGTTCTTCCCCTTTGAGATATACCTTTTGGTGGCATTTCGGCTTGGGATGACGGTTTTCAGAAATATTTCTCCGTCTGTTTCAACGAAGGGAACCAAGTAGGCGTAACCGCGAATGCGGACGATAAAAATGCGTTGATTCTGGTACTTTTCCTCGTTTGAATGTACGACGACATCGAGGAGCGCTCCTTGCGAGATTGCCACCAATACTTCCTCGAAGGAGACGCCGCGCTCAATTTTGAGCGCCACATTTTTGTCCGAGTTCCAGTTGATAGGTTTCATGTCGACATCTTAACTTCTCGTGTGCCTTTTGTCATCATTCTTTCACGTGCAACGGCTAAAGGCGCAACGGGTTCACCGCTGTCGCCGTGTGTTATCCAGTTTCCGTCCGGAAACTAATTCGATCATAAAACCTCAACACAAGGCTGACCGGCCGATTTTGGGCCGGTCCGACCGCGAGTTGAAACCTCATTTTGTGAAATGCATAGCTCTTACTCTTCTATCCTTGCCTTAGTCTCGGTGGTCCTTGTATGAAACGTTTCCATACTCATCAACATACTTGTAAAATCCATCCCCTTCCGAGCGACTACCGCTTGACTGAACACCAATATGGAAAAACGCCCCTGTATAGGAACCCTGAAAATTATCCATACTGCATCCTGTTCTTTGCCTGACGGAATAAGCAAGATCAGAAGCAGAACGGCCTCGAGGGTTAGTTGATCCATACGAATAGGCATTCCCGATATGTGTAACCCTTGTTTGGGAAATGCCTTCTATTCTGCTTTCATTGGACCCGGAAAGCAGAATTTCCGAAATTCGTGCATCTGAAGATAGACGCAATTGCCAAACCACCGGTTCGTATGAGCTTAAAACCAGTTTCACGGGTTTGTCAGTTAGACCCACATTCACAACAACATTACCGGCTATCCTTTCACGGAACCGCCTCACGCCGTTTTCCAATTTCCCTTCGTAGACACCGATCGCTTCCGTTTGAAAGCTGTCGCAGTCTACCCGTGACTGTGGATTGGCCTGTTGTACACCCGGATAGAGGGGGAGCGCCTCTGCGGCAATACCGCCCAACGCCTTTCCGAGGGGAAGCATTTCACTGGAACTGGGCAATCTCACGATCTTTAACTCCTGAGGGGTGGCAAGCAGTACCAGATTGTCGGTTAGAGCCGCCATCCTTGTGTTTGTGCCTCTATGCTCAGTCAGGCATTGCGCCTTTTCTTTCACCAGGTCGGCTACGAATGCTTCCGATACTAAACTCGATACCCTCGCTTCCATCAAGAAGGGATCCGCATGTGGCACCTGGATTATCCTGATGTCCTTGTATTTGGGAAATCGCATGCGCTGTAAGGCCTTCAAATCGGATATCTGCCATTTCACCAGGGAGCCGCTCGGAAGAGCACCGATAAATGATTGGTTGTCGCGGGAAAAGACGATTGAGGAAGGTTGCTGGAAATAATTCCCCACGGCTTCCTCTCTTCGAAAAATGTACGAGATTTGATTACCATCCGACCTGGCCAGTTCCCAGGATTCCATCTTCTCATCTCGCCCAACTATCAGCCATCTTTCATCGGGGCTTAGCGCCATGTAAGAGGCCGGCCTCTTACCCTCGGAATACCAGATCGGTTTGTCCGTCACGATATCGTAGATGCCGATCCTGTTATTGTCCGTATATATGAAGTGTCTGCCATCCGCCATGGGAAACCGTATATAGTCGGGCAATACCATTTTGTCTCTGAGAAGGTCCCCGCTTGTCGTGTCCCACATCTTCAGCCCTCTCTTTGGCCAGTGGTAAGAGGCGATCAGGACCTTTCCGTTGGGGGACAGAAAAAAATGATAAATTCCTCGCCGTTTATCGGCGTCAAGAGTATGTATCCTGCTGAGAAGTCGCCCACTTACTAGATCGAATATTTCGGTCATATCGTTTGCGAAGGTCACTGCTGCCATGGGAGCAGCCGAGGCTACTGCAAGGGAACGGGGCTCACTTGGTCGGGTCTTCGACTCGGGGGAATAGGCGAAATTCATGGGTTGGTTCGGGAGGGGACCTATTGGCGGGGTGTTGAACAACAGGGCGATCCTCTGTTGATTCAACATCTCTATTCGTTGGTTATCGAAGGTATTATAGCATTCAGTCAGGTCTTGACGGCCTTTTGTCGAATCCCCCGAATTGCACACGGCTGCGCAATGGTTCATCCTTAATGTGAGCCATTCCTTATGGGCAGCCACAAGCAAGCGGGACCTCTCCGGATCTTTTTCCAGGGCAAGCAGAGCTGTCATAATATGCTCAACCTGTTGTGTAGCGACCATTTCCTCTCCGCCTAGAGAGACTGATAGTACCTTGTTCACATTTTTCTCTTTGCATCCCCACAAAGAGAAAAGCAGGAATAGTGCCGCGGCAAGGCAAAGATTGCGAAAGACATTTAATTCGATCATAAAACCTCAACGTTTGGGAGAACACCGGCGGTTTAGGCGGCTCCAAAAGCCGCTTGCAGGTCACCGATACAGCAGCATCTCCGATCCCGAATCTTTCTCCGACCTGCTTCAATTTCATCCCACCATGTCCTGACCTTTCTTGTTTTTCCTTGAAGACCATTGGAATTCCGGGGACATCCATTCATTTTCGTCAGCAAAAAACCGCTCTCCCCAAACCGCTCTCCCCAAACCGCTCCTCCTCGCACCGCTCCCCCTACGACTCGTCCAGCTCGTCCAGTTCACCGGGGTAGTCCTGAAGCTGGAGCGGTTCGTCCTGCTCTCCCCCCGCACAGCGCCGCTCTATCTGCCTGAGCAGCGCCTGAATCTCAGGCGTGCGCGCGATCTCGCACTGTTCGGCCAGAATCGCCTCCATGATCTCATCGGTGGTCAGCGGATTGGCCAGCACGGCCCGCAGCACGGTGAACTCCTCCTGGCGAGGCCCCACGCAGAGACGGGTCCGGGAGACGAAGGTCTTGCCCGCTTCCCGCTGGTGCTTCTGCATCTGCTGGTTAACCTGGTCCAGGAGCGCGTTGATGTAGGGGCGCTGTTCATCCGTTGCTCGCGCCAGGGCCTGCTGAACCTTGGCCGGACTGAAGCGGTAGGTAAGGATGTTCAGCTCCGGCTCGCTGGTCAGCTCGAAATCGGGATGGCTGCGGACCATCTCGGCAAAGGTCCGCGCCCGCTCGATCCCCCTGTCGATGAGCAGCTCGTACCCCTTGCGGCCGATGATGCAAAAACCGGCATGAACCAGCATGGCCATCCCGGGCCGCGACCCCTCCAGGGTGTGGCTGCCCAGGTCCTTGGAACCGCGGCGCAGGATGTAGTTGGCGTGGTGCTCGATGGCCGACTGGGCCGTGGGGTCCTTGAACACCACCATCCCCGCCCCCATGGGCACATACAACTGCTTGTGGCCATCGATGGTCACCGAATCGGCCCGTTCTATGCCGGCCAGCAGGGAGCGGTAACGGTCGGAAAAGAGGGTCGGCCCGCCCCAGGCGGCATCCACGTGAAAATGACAGCCGATTTCCTGGGCAAAATCCGCCATGGCCTCCAGCGGGTCCACGTTGCCGGTTTCGGTGGTCCCGGCAATACCCACCAGCGCCAACGGCAGGATGTTGCGGTCCCGCAGGCGCCGGTACTCTTCCCTGAGCAGCTTCAGGTCGATGCGGTTATGGCCGTCGGTCTTCACCTTGATCAGGTTGTCCCGGCCGAAGCCCAGCAGGTCGGTGGCCTTGCCGAAGGAGTAGTGTCCCCGCTCGGAGACGAGCACGGCGATCCCGTCGCAGCCGCGATGCTTCAGGGCGCGGAACAGCCCTTCCCGGGCAATGCCGCCAAAGGTCCTGCTGGGGGCGAAGAGGCGGTTACGCGCCACCCAGAGCGCCGTGACATTGGCGATGGTGCCGCCGGAACAGAAGGCGCCCAGGGCATGCTGGCTGTTGTGAATCCAGGGGGGATAGAAGTCGTCCGGCCGGCGATAGACCAGGCGGTGGAGCATGGCCAGAACCTGCCGTTCCATGGGGGTAAAGGCCTTGGAGGTCTCCACCTTGACCAGGTTCTGGTTGAGGGCGGTCATCAGCCGCGCCAGGGGAAGCATGAAGTAGGGGAGCGCCGAGGTCATGTGGCCCACAAAGCCGGGGGCGGCGGTATGCACCGACTGGGCCACCAGGTTCCGCTTGACGAATTCCGTATATTCGGAGACATAGGTCGGCTCTTCCGGGATAACCGGGGAGGAGTAGTAGGCCTCGATCTCTTCCAGATCGTGTTCCACGGCAACGATATGGGTCTGCAAAAAACCGATCACATCGTCGGCAATCGCCTGGTCGATGGCGCCCAGGGTCGAATCGGGCGCCTCGGGCACGGTGAAGATCCGGTACAGGGTTTCCAGGTTGGCGCGGGCTGCGTCACGTTTTTTCGGCATTATGGATTCACTTTCTTGCGCAGGCTTGGGGCAACGGACAGTGCCAATCTCTATGGCTGTGCGCCGGTCCCGCGGGAATCAGGTTCCCGCTCCAGTTTGGCTAGGTGAAAGAATATCGTCCCCAGCATCAGGTCGGCTATGGCGCTCACCACTACGCCGACGACAATCAGCACGAGCGAGGCGATGCAGACACCGGTTGCCATATTCAGATAGCAGAAGGGGCGCAGCATCCCGTCCAGGTCATCCTGCAGCCTGAGCAGCCGAGCGCCGAATCGGACCTGCACGATTCCCTGGAAGACCACGATCACGAGGGATGCAAACCCCAACGCTTCCTTCCACTGCGGGAGGCAGAGCGCCACGACAGAGGCAATGGCCGCCACCACATTCGCCATGATCATCAGGTCGATGCTCCTGTCCGCGTCATGGAACCCGAACCTGGCGTTGAGCAGCCTCCTGCAAAGCAGGGTGATGGCAACATACAGCGCCATCCCGACAAGCTGAATGCCGATCTGGATAGCGTTCGTGACCGGATCGGCGCCGCCATCCAGCTGATAGGAGGCGTAGGTCAGCGGAATGGAGGCAAAGGCGCTTGCCATTGCCAGCCAGCCGGCGGTTTTCAGAGTCCTGCGGGTCATCGGCATACCCCCTCGGCTGTTCGGTAATGGAACTCCCCTCCCTGGACGGAAGGGGATAGAGAGCCAGGTGAAGCCGTCAATCGGATCAACGGCGGCAATTCCCCCCTGCGCGATTTCACCGGCGGCGTCACGACGGTTCCGCCCCCATGTGCCGGCGGATAGCGGCCTCCAGCAGGTCCAGCTCCCCCTGCTCCAGCAGGCCGTCAAGACAGGCTATGGTCAGGGTCAGGCGCCCGTCGTACAGGCAGCCGAAGACCCCCAGGCCGGGCGGGGCGGGCACCCGCGGCAGATGCAGGATGTTGTCCACCCGGCACCCCAGGAACTCCGTCCCGCGGAAGGAGCTCTTGCCCACATGGGAGAAGACATAGCTGGCCAGCTTCCCCTCCAGGGGGAGATGCATCAGCCTCCCCATCAGGGGGAGCGGCGCGATGCGGCTCAGCAGGGTGGCTTCGGCCAGGTCGCGGGGGAAGCCGGACTTGATCTGGTCGTACATCTGCTGCTTGAACAGGGCCACCAGGGCCACCATGTCCCCGGCCAGCTGCGCCGGAACCTGGTAGAAGAGATAGGAAGAGTGGTTGAAGAACAGCTCCCGCTCCGTACCCCGGGCCGAACCGAGATCAGTGGTAACCGGCACCAGGTAGCTCTCCCCCGGGGCCGAACGGGAGACGAACAGCCCGTGCAGGCTGGCCGTGATGGCGGCCAGGAAGAACGATGACTCCATCAGATAGCCTGCCATGCGATCGGCCCTGTGGAAAATGGCGGCCGTCTCGTGTCGGTCGAAACAGAGCAGGCGGTAGCCGAAGCCTCTGCCCGCTCCGGGGGGGAGGGGCAGGCTCAGCGGCGTGGAGCGGGAGAGAGCGATGATCCGGCGGTTGACGTTTCTGCCGGCCCGGAACTTCCTGCCCCAGTGGCTCAGTTCCGCCGACGAGCGGAAACTGGTCGGGAAGGAGGGAAGCTCCTCCTGGCCGAGGCTCATGCGGAAGCTATCGAGAAAGGATTCCGCGCCGCGGGCATCGAACAGGCGATGGTCGAAACGCATGACCAGGGCGCTCCTGCGGCCGTCGCCGACAATATGGAATACCAGGTGCTCACGTTCGTCCCGAAAGGGGATATCGGCGGCGCGGCTGAGCAGTGCCAGCAGCTCCCCGCTGCGGGAGAGGTCGTCGAGCCGGGAGACCTGCACAGGAATATCCTCCCTCAACCTGGGGGGAATGCTCCAGTAGGGAGTCAGCCTGAGGTCACGGCGGACGCGGCCCTGCAGCACCGGAAAGCGGCGGGTGAAGCGCCTGAGCTCCCTCCTGAAGAGTTCCTGGTCCAGCTGACCGTCAAGAAGCAGCCCCACCTGGCAGGTATTGCCCGCGCTGGTGGTGGACCTGAGCTGATGGTCCAGGGCGGCGATCACCCAGTCCGAGCCGGACAGGTAGCGCTTGCGTGGAGACTCCAGCATGGGGATCAGGGGTTCACTGTTTTCTGGCGATCAGCTGCGCCAGCAGGTGGATGCTCTCGAAATCCTGCCTGGTCAGTTCCGTGGAGATCAGCTTCAACTTGAAGGTTTCTTCGATGAAGACCAGGGTCTCGACGAAACCGAAGGAGTCCAGCCCCAGCTCGTGGAAGGGGGAATGGGGAGAGATGTCGGCCAGATCGCAGCCGGTAATGGATGCGATACCCTGGATCAGTTTTTTTTCAATTTCTTCAACGGTCATAGAGAAGCACCTCTGGTGGTCGCCCCCATGCAGGGCTAATAAAATCGTCTCCCCCCTGACGGGCAGGGTGTGGGGAAGAGCGTCCCCAGCCTCGTGAGGAAGGCTCAAACGGGTATGGCGGTTATCGGCTAAAGCCACGGGGACCGGCGGAGAAGAGCTGGCTTCCGCGGCCGCTCCCGGTTAGGGCAGCCGCGTCAGATAGGCGGCTGAGGTCTCGCCGTAACAGTTCAGGCCGAGTGAACGGATCGAAGCGATGGAAGCCGTGGCGGTCTCGGCCACCAGCTTCAGGCCACGGGGGTTGTCCGTCACCGGCGGCGCGAAGCTGGTCTGCCGCTTCAGCATCAGGGCGCCGGCGGCCAGGTTGAAGGCGCCTCCCACCAGCATGCTGCCGAACAGGGGAGAGTAGGCCGTGGTGGGGATACGGGGATCAAGGGAGGAGAGGTACCCCGATTCGTCCGCCAGCATGCCGTCGGCCTCGATGATGTTCATGTCCACCGCCCGATCCCGGGCCGGGTCGTCGTTGACGTACACGCCATGGATGGCGCAGTAGGCGTTTTCGGTCGTCTCCCTGCCCACCAGCAGGAAGAGCGCCCCCTCCCCCGGCACCTGACGGGCCGGGTTGAAGACAAAGGGGGTGATCCTGCCATCCTCGGCCGTATGCAGCTTCCGGTCGGCCACATACCCCAGCACGTCGCCGTACTGGTCCGCCCCCCCCACCAGCAGGTAGTCGCAGCGCCCCTGGTCCAGCCAGGTGCGGGCCAGTTGGAGCGCGGACGGGAACGAGAAGCGGAACTGGGTCACCGTCAGGGTCGGCCCCTGGATGTTCAGGGACGACGAGACATAGGAGGCGGCCGCGTTGTGCACCGAGTTGGAGAAGGTGGTGGGCGAGGCATGGGCATCGCCGAAATCCAGGATGCCGTCCAGGAAATCAAAGGTGGTCACCTGGGCACCGAAGGCGGTGGCCAGGATGATACCGATGCGCGTGCCGGCCGGATTTGCAATGCCGCTGTCAGCCAGGGCTCCGGCGGCGGCCAGCACGCACATCTTGCTCAGTTTGTCGGCGCGACGGAGCTTCTTCAGCAGCGTGCGGTCCGGAACCGCGGCCAGATCCACCAGGTAGGCCGGGCGAAAGCCGCTCTCCGCCCGGGGGTCCTCCACCCGTGACGGCGCCTGCCAGCCGGAGAGCAGGGCATCTTCCAGGGCCGGGACTCCCGCTCCCCGCGAGAAAACGGAGCCGATACCGAGGATGTTCATGGTTTCCCTCCCCGCCCCAGGACGATGGCGGCGTTGTTCCCCCCGAAGGCCAAGGAGGTGGAGACCGCATAGCAGCCGCTGATGGCGCTCTTCTCCCGCACCGGCTCCAGGGGAATGGCCTCATCCCGGTTCACGAATCCGGCGCTGGCCGGTATCCACCCCTCCCGCAGCGCCAGGGCGCTGAACACCGCCTCCAGACCGCCGGCCGCCCCCAGGGTGTGGCCGGTGTACCCCTTGGTGGAGAGCAGCTTCAGCCCGGCTCCGAAGAGGTCCTTGAGAACCGTCCCCTCCACCAGGTCGTTGTCCTGGGTGCCGGTGCCGTGGGCATTGACAAAGGCCACCTGCCGGGGTTCGATACCGGCCTCGGCCAGGGCCGTGCGCAGTGCTGCCATCAGGCCGGCCCCATCGGGGCGCGGGGCGGTCAGGTGGTAGGCGTCGGCCATGGAGCCGTATCCGGCCAGGAAGAGCTGGCTGCTCTTCCCCCGTGTGCGGGCGTGCCGTTCCTGCTCCAGCACCATGATTCCGGCCCCCTCCCCCAGGTTCAGCCCCCGGCGGTCACGGTCAAAGGGGGCGCAGAGCCCCGAGTTGAGGATGCCCAGGGAGTTGAAGCCGCAGTAGGGCACATGGTTCAGCTCGTCGGCGCCGCCGGCGATGACCAGGTCGCACAGCCCCCCCTTCAGCCAGGAGAGCCCTACGCCGATGGCATCGCTCCCCGAGGAGCAGGCGTTGACCACAGTCAGGGCCGGGCCGCGCGCGCCGACCCGGCGGGCTACGCATTCGGCCAGGTTCCCTTTCAGGAAGCGGTCGACCGCCGTCAGGGGCGCCGAGCCCTGGTTGCGGTAGCTGGCGTAGAACTGCAGGTCGTTCAGCTGGCTGGCCACGGTGGTCCCCAGACAGACCCCCACGCGTCGGCCGGAGAGGTCGCTCAAACCGGCATCCTCCAGGGCCTGGTCCAGGGCCATCAGGGTCAGGCCCAGGGTGCGCATCCCCTGAAGGCGGTACTGTTGCGGCACTCCCCTGACCTCAAAGACCGGATACTCCATGGCCGTGGGAAAGAGGGTGACCGGCCCGGCGTTGCGCTCCAGCCGTCCAAAGGAATCAAGGGTCTCGCTGCAGCCGTTGCCGGCGGCCGAGACCACGCCCAATCCCGTTATGAGCATGTCGGTTCCGTGCATGTCGTTTTCCCCGTGCGTCCGGGCTGCTGTTCAGGCCGGAACTTCGGAATCCCCAGCAGGTCCAGCCCCTGGTCGATGGTGACGATGCGCATGTCCGGATACCTGTCGCGGATATAGCGCAACATATCCCCCAGCTGGGCGATATCGTCGTAGATGGTGTAATCGATGCGGGCGGTGGCACCGCTGGCGGT
>MTLE01001702.1_pt2 | contig 66638 bp, 61 predicted proteins | sample 1982461 | NCBI WGS metagenome assembly MTLE01 (sample SAMN05712605, study PRJNA340218) | biofilm metagenome | isolation source: sample SPL anode biofilm adapted to -200 mV | place: USA | collected 2012-02-03 | reverse complement strand
GTTTCAAAGGCCTTTCCGTTATACTTTTTATAAATCATGGCATTTTTCTCGTTATTGAATTCGATCTTTTGAATGGCAGAACCATCGCCATAAATCCCGGCGTAAGCAAGAAGCTCATCGGGGATGGTGGTCACTGTTGGGTCCGCTTCCGCAATATCCTGAACTTCACCAATACCATTTTCATCAATAATCGACTGGACAATATCATTGGCAACGCCAGTGACATCGGCATTTCCGGCAAATACAATGGCCACAGAGATATTTTCCTGCGGCAACAGATAGATCTGCGAATTATATTGGGGCGATCCGCCGTTTTTCCCAATCACTGTCACCCCCTGGCGCTCAAAATCGGCCACCGCCACACTATCCCAGCCCAACCCATACGGATACAGGGGCGTTCCCGATGGCACCGTTTGATCCCCATATTGGGGACTGGTATATTCGGTTACCATCGCTTCACTTAAAATTTTGCCCTGAAACAGTGCCTGGCCATAACGACATAAATCGGCGGCGGTGGCGGCAATCCCCCCGGAACCGAGGCTGTTGATGTATTCCATTGGAGCAGCGCTGCCATCTTCGCTGTATTTCCGGGCAATGTCGATGTTGCCGGCTTTAAAATAGCAACTGCTGTTTTTCATCCCGGCTTTTTTAAAAATATTGGCCGCCAGATAATCAGAAAAAGATTGTCCGGAACTCTTCTCGACCAGAATTTGGGCCAGCGTAAAACCATCGTTGCAGTAGACACTAACCTTCCCGGGATCGCCCTTTAACTCAGTACCGGCCAGGTAGGTCAGAAATTTTTCGGTATATTCGGGATCCGGCTCCGTTGTTTCGGCATTAAAGGTGTACGTTCCGGGTAATGCCGCAGTATGATTTAACAGCATCCGAACCGTGATATCTTTATAGCGGCTGTCGGCCATGGCAAAGCCTTCTACATAGACCAGATTGCCATTGTCCATAATCGCCACGGTGGCACTGGAGGCTCCGCCCGCTGAGATGGCATTCCAGATCTCGGTTCGGGCTGTTTCAATGGTCTTTTCATAGCTTTTAGGTTCAGTCTTGGGGCTACACCCCGAAAACATCAATCCCAGCATTATCAAACAACATCCCCAGATCAAACGTTTTCTTTTCATTACCATTCCTTTCAAAAATAAACCGCACTTTTCCGCTATTTCTTTCTTACCCCAACGAATTGCATTTATCAATGTTTCTTTGTATAAAAAAACAGATAGTGCTTAGCATATCTGTTTTTGAGGTCCTAATATTCTTGATTATAAAATAAAAAATGACACCGCCATGATCAGGTAAACTGCCAGCAGCTGAACCCCTTCCAGCCAGTTGGATTCGCCGTCACTGGCCACCCGATTGGCAATAAGTACCGATAATACCAGGGCCACCAGTTCAAACTCGTTAAAAATGATGCTCATCGGTGTAAACAGCAGACTCAAAAAAATCAGCACCGGTGTAACAAAAAGAATCATCTGGAGACTGGAACCAATGGCGATCTCCATCGCTACGTCCATTTTATTTTTATAAGCCATCACAATAGCGGTGCTGTGTTCTGCAGCATTACCGATAATCGGTACCAGAATAATCCCCACAAAAAACTCGCTCAGTCCAATGGCTTCGGTCATCGGTTCAACCGCTCCCACAAACATCTCACTCTCCACCCCGATCAGAACCGTTGCGCCAATTAAAACAGCAATCGCCTTATTAAGCGACCACTTGGGCGTGGCTTCCTCTTCCGGCACCGCCGCATAAATATCCTTATGGGTATAAAAAGAAAAATACAGACTCATCAGATAGATGGCAAACATGATTACCGCTACCGTAATGCTGAGACCCTCATAACGGGTATTAAGAAGATCAGCGGCCACGGTATGGGTAAAAATCGCCGGAACGGTTAAACCAATGACCGCAAACAAGAGCATACTGGAAGACACCTCAATGGATTGTTTATTAAAGGTTTGGGATTTAAACTTAATCCCTCCCATCAACATGCTGGCCCCTAACACCAGTAAAATATTACCAATCACCGAACCGGCAATGGACGCTTTGACCACGTCAAACAAGCCCGCCTGCATGGCAAAAAAAGCGATGATCAATTCGGTGGCATTGCCAAAGGTGGCATTGAGAAAGCCTCCGACACGTGGTCCCGAATAAAAAGAAATTTCTTCGGTTGCCTCACCCATAATGCCTGCCAGCGGAATAATCGCCAAAGCGGACAAAATAAACATCACGGTGGGTGAAAAATGCATGAATTCTCCCACAATACTTATTGGCACAAAAATCAGTAAAAATCTCAGTATCTTCATTTACGCTCACATCTTTCTCTGTTATTAATTTCTGATCCAGTGACGCTGGTAAAAGAATACCACAAATCTTAAAGAAAATAAATCTAAAAAGTACTGAATATGCTTTGTTTGATTTTTTATTTGCAATTCGCAATTAATCATGGTAAACTATTTGCATATCGCAAATAAATGAGGTGAATGATGAACAAACAAGAGGTCAATGATGCGCTTTTTGCATTTTTACAGGCTATCTATAAATTTGAACAAATGGAGCTGGCAAAATTTTCAATTTCCTGGCAGGAAATGCTGCTGCTAAAACAGCTCGTGAACAACAATGATTTCAGTATGGGTTATGCCACCGAGCTACTGGGTATCAAACCCTTCCAGGCCACCCGACTGGTCGATGGACTGGTCAAGAAAGAGTTGCTCAAACGGTTTGAAAAAAAGTCTGATCGACGGATCAAGTCACTTCAGATTACCGCCAAAGGAAAAGCAGTGCTGGCAGAAATTGATGATTTTCATTATCAGGTCATTGAAAAAGCCAGCGTAAATCTTGGTTCCGAGCGAACCCATTCAATTTTATCGATGATGTTCCAGCTTGAAGAATTGTTAAACCTTGAAAAACCATCACAGAAAGGAAATGATAACTGATGAATTTAAACGGTAAACGGGTTATTTTAACCGGTGCATCCTCGGGTATTGGACTGGCACTGCAACCACTCCTCCATCAGAAAGGAGCCCGAGTGTTGGCTGTCGGTCGCCAAGCGTTTACGCCAGACTTTTCTGGCATCACTTATATCCAAGCCGATATTTCGACTCCATCCGGGGTCGATTCGGTTTTTGCCGAAGCCGAAACCATTCTCGGTGGCGTTGATATCGTTATTGCCAATGCCGGGTTTTCTTATTACGAAGGCGCTGAACAAGCTGACTGGGATCATATAAAAGCCATTTTTGACACCAATGTCACTTCGCCCATCTATGCTTTTCACAAACTCAAAAAAATAAAGGGCGACCAGCCCTTTCAGTTTGCTGTGACCGCCAGCGCCATGAGTTTTTTACCACTTCCCGGTTATGCCCTGTACTCGGCCACCAAACACAGTCTTCAGGGGTTTTTCGAAGCCGCCCGGTATGAACTTCCCAGCCATCAGGTGATTTCGCTGATCCACCCGATTGCTACCAGAACGGCTTTTTTTAAGAATGACAATCCCGAACTTTTTCCCACACAGACCCCCGAGGCCGTGGCAAAAAAGTATATCTCTGGACTCGAAAAAAACAAGGCTCACATTTATCCATCAAAAACATTCCAGCTGATTAAACCACTCAGCCTGGTTCACCCGCTGATAAAAAAGCAGGAAGCACAAAAGCTTTCTAACTGGAGGTCTACTCATGATTAATTATCCCGCCCCCTGGAAATTGCAGGGCTATGGCTATATTCTTCTTTATCGTTTCGGAACCGACTTTGCCAATCAACAGGCGCCGGAGTTTCTCGCCAACAAGGCCATCCCCGGTTTTGGCAGTGTAATGCTGGTAAATTATCAAACCTCAAACTGCGGCCCATATGGTGAGTTGCTTGTGATCCCCGGCAAATATCAGTATGACCAGAAAAACAAACATACCATCAGTAAAATTTATGTTTCCTCCCAGGCTTCGGTGGATAATGGCCGAATCAACTGGGGGATCCCCAAAGAACTGGCCCAATTCCGTTTTGAATCGCTATCAGATAAAATCGAAAAAGTCACCGTCACGAGCGAAAATAAAGGTAAGTCCTCACCAATCTTTGAGGCCCGCTTAAAAACTGGATCAGTTCCATTTCCGGTCAGTACCCGACTGCTGCCCTTTCCATTGATTCAGCATTTGGACGGGAAGGCCTTCCAGACGACCTTTTCCGGAAAAGGGACTGGTCGATTTGCGACAATGACCGATTTAAGCATTAACGAAAACGCATTTCCTGATCTGTCTCGCTTTAAGCCCCTGGTAATTATTAAGGTTGATCCCTTTGAAATTACTTTCCCGGTGGCAAAAATAAATAAATTAACTTGTTAAAATTTTACTGCAAAGATACCCGACTCAGGCTATAATAAGTATTAACTCTAAACTGTTAATATTTAATTTTTCTGGAGGTATTTCCATGAAACTGGATAATGACCAGTACCGGATCATTGTTGAGTCCTCACCCAATATGATCTGGCGGGCTGGAACCGATACATTATGTAATTATTTTAACACCACCTGGTTGAAATTTACCGGCCGGACAATGACTCAGGAAATGGGAAATGGCTGGGCCGAAGGTATTCATCCCGAAGATTTTGACATGTGCCTGAAAGTATATTTGGAAGCCTTTGCCAAACAGGAATCTTTTGAAATGGAATACCGGCTTAAACGCCGGGATGGTGTTTATCGCTGGATCAATGACCGGGGCGTTCCCTACTATATCGGTGACCATGAATTTGCCGGTTATATTGGCAGCTGCATGGACGTGACCGATAAGGTTGAAGGCCAGAAGCTGCGGGATCTGGCCCAGCGTGATGGTCTGACTCGAATCTATAATCGCCAGTATTTTGAACAATTGGCCAATGTTGAATTTTCCAAAGCCAAACGATTCGATGCTGATCTTTGTGTTGCCATGATCGATATTGATCACTTTAAGACGATCAATGATACTTTTGGCCACCATGCTGGGGATCTGGTTTTAAAAACGGTGGCTAAAACCATCAATGAAAGCATCCGGGCCTTCGATCTGTTTGGTCGCTATGGTGGTGATGAATTTGTTTTGCTGATGTCCAATACCAATTATGTTGAAGCTTCGATCCTGATTGCTCGATTGAAGCATGTCCTTGAAACCATCGAAATAAAATACAATGATACCCTGATCCGTATCAGTGCCAGTTTTGGATTATACCAGATGCATCATGAGGTGATCCTGGAAAAGGTCATCATTGAGGCCGACAAAAAATTGTATGAAATCAAAAACAGTCGCTCCAAACAACCCCCACATTCAGTTGAGCAGCGACCTGCTTTATGATCGATAACCGCTTTTCCCCCTGTTTATCCAGTATCAAGCAAACTCCTGCCCCGCTATACCAAAAAAGCAAGTGAGCTTTCAAAAAGCGCTCTCACTTGCTTTTTCTGATGCTGCAATTATTATTCTAAAGGGATTCACCTTATTCACGAATGACCGTCTCTTCCGTTTTTTTCATTCTTTTTTCAGTCTTCAACAACCGCTGGTTTGTCACTGCCATAAAGCCAAATACCACCAATCCGATACCAACTTCTACCCCACCCAGGAAGAAAAAAATTATCAGATATGGGGAGTTCGTACCGGCAATTTCCAGAATCCCTTTAAGAAAACTTCCCACCGTCAGAGCGGCAATCCCCGAATTGTAGCTGTTATAACCAATTCGATAAACGACAAACCGGGTAATAAAGGCAAGATAGCGATCAATCAGCAAATACCCCAACGCCCCACCCAATAACGGGTATAAGAACATTCCGGTCATGGCCGCTGAATGGACCCCGTGGCCAAACAAACCGTAGATCAGATTAACGGCAATGGCCAAAACCGTCATCAGCAAATAAACAGCACTCGTTTTTCCAAGCTTTTTAGAATTGTTTTGTAATTTAATACCCGAAATAAACAATGTCGCTGACCTCCCGTTCTCCACTACTGCGGCCGTCGGTGGGATTATTGACCACTTCGCCATTAAAAACCATGGTGGATGATCCGCCACCATCCAGATTATAGGCAATGGTGCAGCCCCGTTCCTGAAATTCCTGGGCCAACTGAAGGAGTGAAAGCCCTTCGCTCTCATCCGTCCGGCCATCGGAAACGATCACCAGATAATGTCCCGCTGAAATCTGTCCGATGGCCGTTCGGGGATTGCTTTCTTTTGCCTGATCAACCTCACTGCTATTGTCCACCACCACTTGACCGTTTTCAACCAGGGCTGGACCAAAGGATAGCACCTGCCAATTCTCACTTAATGATGCCATGCTGACATCACTTTCATTGACAATCGAAAAATTGCCATTCTGATCAATCACCAACGCCTCATTCTCACTGTCACTATCCCGATAGATAATGCCATTACGCAAAACATAGCCGTCGTCCCGGAAGCCGTAATAGTCACCATTGATGGCAAAGATCGCATTTTGAGCAGCGGCGATATCTGACGTTTTGGCCTTGACATTTCGGCCATAGGTATTATTGGCAAAGGCCGTTTTTAGATAGGCGGCATCCGAAACCTGAATATCTGCCACATAGATAGTCGAATCATATTTCAAAATGGTTTCAATGCTGATCTGGATATTTTCATCACTATAAGATATCGCGGTAATCACCGGTTCGGTTTGTGCCGCTGTTGCCGTTTCGGCACTTGTTTCTGATGCTACAATCACCATTGATTTCTGAAGCACAAAAGCATCCAGCAGCACAAAGGTAAACAACCCCACCAGCAGGAGCGAAAATACCCCTGCCCAACGATATGGTTTTGAAAAGAACTTGATCATTTAAGACGATACTCCTTCCTCGATTCCCCGAATATAAAATTTTTTTGAATCAGGTAACTGCCGATAAATAATCCCGTGTCGACGCATATTTTTAACACCGTCAGGTGAATCGGTAGACTGCTTAAACTGGAGACAAAGAACCAGCTTAACAGCATCTGGCTGACAAATAAAATGGCGTACTGCAATGCCGCCTTCCCTTGCCGATCGGTATTTTGAAAAACCCAGTGCTTATTAAGCAGATAGTTGACCCCGCCGGACATCACCCGGGCGATAATGGTTGCCTCCAGGATTCCCAGCGATGTCGCTCCAAAGGCAATTTGCATCAGTAACGTAAAGACCGAGTTATCTACAATCGCCGAGACAAAGGATGATAAACTGAATTTTAGAATATTCAGGTAGATCCGGGCCGAATCTTTAATGGCATGAAAATGAGAAGCTTTGTTTTCATTTAAATAAATGGTCTCAATCGGTATTTCCACAAAGGGAATCCGGCTTTTACCAGCTTCCAGCAGCACATTCATTTCATACTCATAGCGGTCACCGGGAATTTTTAGTAACTCTTTTGTCCAACTCATTGGAATTCCCCGCAGTCCGGTTTGAGTATCCGGACACCGCTCTCCGGTACTTAATAAATAAGCCAGCGATGTGATGCGGTTACCCCACTTGCTTTTAAAGGGAGTTTTTACATTATTGAAATCCCGGGTTCCCAGAATCAGGCTGGCCGGGTTTTGCTCCAGCATCCTGGCTACGTTTAAGATATCCTCCGGTGTATGCTGTCCATCGGCATCCGCCGTTACATAACCCGGCGCATCCGGATAGATATTGGCGGCATAGGCCATCCCGGTTTTTAATGCAACGCCTTTGCCCATATTTTTGCTGTGAACCCGAACCACACAGTCGAGCTTTTCTCTTAAAATATCAAAGATGATTTCATACCCGGGGGTACTGCCATCATTTATAATAATTGTTGTTAAATCATAGTGTTTTAGTTTTTCAACTAAGGTGATCAATTTTTCGTCCGGATTCAGAGCCGGAATAATCACAACAGCTTTCATAATGCTGACCTCCTTTATGTTCTTGTCAGCATTCTATCGTCCGAAAGTGATTGTTCTGTGATTGGGTTCTGAATTTTAACGCTTTGTTTCAAAAGCCTTCCCGATTTTGACACGATTTTTAGCCAACCACAAAAAAGGTCGGAAAAGAGATAGACCCCATCTCTTTTCCGACCACGTAAAACATCGACTTAACCCTTTTTATTTTGTGAACAAATTAATAATCACCAGGAGAATTACTGCTCCCACTGAGGCAACAAAAATACTCCAAAGATTAAATCCGGTCACTCCCGTGGTGCCGAAAAAACCGAATACAAAACCACCGATCATGGCGCCCAGTATTCCAACAACAATATTTTTAATTAGTCCCATTTTTTCATTGTTTTTTGTCAGCATACTGGCCAGCCAACCGGCTAAACCACCAAGTATGATCCAGCTGAAAAATCCCATATTCCTACTTCCTTTCTGATTCTTTTCAGGTGTTTGCGTAAATTCCGTGGCGCTTAATTTTTCTTCCGCAATACCCAATTTTCTTCTGTATGTTATTATACCCGCTTATCTTAAAACAAACCTGCCTAACTCCATCGTTTTTATCAAGGCCGCTTCTTTCCACCCGATTATTTAATTTTTTTTATTAGTCGGTCAAAGCTTAAATTGCATCTAAGCTTTTAGCGTTAAAATAATTAATTGTAGACTCTACTGAGATTACCACATTTTGCGATTCACTCTTTACCATATCCACGATTAACTATAGAAAGGCACTTTCTACTCTTAACTGATAAAAGTGAAATACAATCATGCAGATTAATTCGACTGAACTCCCCTTTTCTGAAGACCTGGACATGAATGGTAGTTTAAAGGAGTTTCTCCTACAGCAGCAGATTTACCGGGCTGCTATCAAAGAAATAAAAACCAAGCTGGAAATTCTGGATGAAGAGTTCCAGGCCAGATATGACCATAATCCCATTCATCACATGGAGTACCGACTGAAATCCCCCCAGAGCATTGCCGGAAAGATGCAAAAAAAAGGGCTGGAAATCACCGCTGAAAACATCCGCAAAAACCTGACGGACATTGCCGGGGTTCGCGTTATCTGTAACTATTTACACGACATCGATCGGATTGCCAACCTGTTGCTGCGTCATGATGACATTACCCTGATCCGTAAAAATGATTATATCAATGAGCCAAAAAAAAATGGTTACCGCAGCCTTCATCTGATTGTTCTGGTGCCCATCTTCCTGGCCGAGCGAACCGAATCCGTTCCGGTTGAAATCCAAATTCGTACCATCGCCATGGATTTCTGGGCCAGTCTTGAGCATCAGCTCAAATACAAAGGTCATAGCGATATCTCCGAAGGGCTCCGGGAGCGGCTCAAATACTGTGCCGAGTCAATTACCCGACTGGATGAGGAAATGCAAATGATCTATGAGGAAATTACTACAAACGACTGCGACCAATAATAATCGATACCGGGGCCATTGCCTCGGTTTTTTTATGCTTTTTTTTGCATATCTTATTGACACTCTGATTATTCTATGCTATCTTATTTATATTCATTACTGTTTAGTAATAATTATTTTATAACTTGGTCTAATTTTCTTCTGGATTGCACCCCTAGCTTTCCAGAATCTTGATCAATCATACTACTTAACTAAATTATTGATATGGAGGAAAACAAATGTCAGAATCAAAAACACTTAATAATCTTATGGAGGCGTTTGCCGGGGAGTCCCAGGCAAACAGAAAGTACACCGCATACTCAAAGAAAGCTGAAGCTGATGGAAAAATCAATGCGGCTAAATTATTTAAAGCTGCCGCCGATGCGGAAACCCTGCATGCCTTAAAACATTTTGAAGTCGCCGGAAAGATCCATACCACTGCTGAAAACTTAAAAGACGCCGTGGCTGGAGAAACCCACGAGTTTACCGAGATGTATCCGGATTTTCTAAAAACAGCGGAAGCTGAAGGTAATCAGGATGCCATTAAAACCTTTACCTTTGCCATGAAAGCCGAAGCCGTTCATGCCCGACTCTATCAGGAAGCCCTGGAAAACCTCGATCAGAGCGAAGAAGTTTTTTACTACCTCTGCCCCCTCTGCGGTAACATTGAAAAAGCCGTACCTGATAAATGCGCCATTTGTGGTGTTCCCGGTACCAGCTTTATTAAATACTAGGCCATCATTTTTTCTACTCTCCTAACCTAAAAACCAGATGAATCCGCTCGCACTGAGTAGTGTTCTTCTGGTTTTTTTAATCGATAATCGAACTACCAAATAGAGAAGAATTTCTACAAACTACTCAACTTTTTCAGCAGGGTATTTTTTTCGATTGAAACCCAAATAACAAAACTCACTTCACTCACACTGCATAAGCCCCAATCCGGTTCTTAACCAGATCCCCCACTGCTTCACTGGCTTCAAAAAGATCGTTGGCGTAGGCATCGGCCTTAATCCGGGCGGCGTATTCCCTGGTTACCGGGGCACCACCCACTATCACCTTCACCTGAGAGCGCAGGCCCGCCTCAACCAGCGCTTCCAGCGTAGCATCCAGCTCCGGCAGGGTGGTGGTCAACAGTGCCGACAGCGCCAGCACATCGGGCTTGTGGGTTCTAATCGCTTCGACAAAGTCTTCTACTGGCACATCAATGCCCAGATCAATCACCGTATAGCCGCTGCCCTGGAGCATCATGATTACCAGGTTCTTGCCGATATCGTGGAGATCGCCAGCAACGGTGCCGATGGTAACAATCCCTTTGGTCTGGCCGGTTGACCGGGAGATGATCGGTTCCATCACATACATGGCGGCGTGGGCCGCCCGGGAGGCCATCAGCACATCGGTGACATAGATTTCGCCGTCAAACATTTTCTGGCCCAGATCCCGAAAAGCCGGGTTAATGGCGGTTTTGATGATTTTATCGGTGCGCAACCCCATGTTTAGGGCATCCTTGGTCTTGTTCATGGCTTTCTGGGTTTCGCCGTTTTCAATGGCTTCCTGCAGTTGATCCAAAATTTTTTCCATTTTTTGCTTCCTTATCGTTTATGAAACTTGCGGTACTGGGTGGGGGTGATCCCCTCAAATTTCCGAAATACCTTGGTGAAATAGCCAGCGTCCTCATAACCCACTTTTTCGGCAATGGCCTGAATCTGATAATGAGGATTTTCCAGCAGCTTCTTGGACTTCTCGATGCGCACTTTCAGCACATAATCCATCATCGACAGCCCCAGCTGATCCTTGAAGATTCTGCCAGCATAGCCCGGGCTTAAACAGGCCGCCTCGGCAATGGCTTCCACCGTCACATTTTCGGGATAATGGCTTTCAATGTAGTTAAGCATCAGGGTGATGTTGGGGTTTTGGGGTTTTTGATGCGCCGCTTCCAGCGCCTCCAGCTGTTCCAGATAAGCATCCACCGCCTTTGAGGCCAGCACCCCGATGGCTTCCATGGACTGGGTCTGGTAGAGCTCGCCGATGGTGTCATCATTGATTTCAGCAAAGACTGGCTGTACTAATCCCATCTGATCAACCACCCGCAACAGCATCACCAGCAGTTCGGTCATTTTTGAGCGCATCACCGGCAGGCTCTGCCGGGCTTCGTAGCGCAGCCCGGTGATTAGCCCTTCCAGATAGTTCCGGGCTTTTGGGCGGTTATTCTCAAGCTGATCGCGGATGGCGTCTTCGTCAATCAGGGAAACCGTTTCCCGTTTATCGAGCGGTTGGTCCGGATTTTTCCGGTTCTCAATTTCCGCATGAAAAAGGGTTCGCTGGCGGGCAAACTCCCGGGACTGTTCGTAATTTTCCCAGCCGGCCTTCATGATGTAGTTAGCCACGACGTAAAGTAGATATGCTGAAGCCTGAACCTGGTTGCCAGTAACAATGGGGAGTTCTCCCACTGCTGCAAAGAGTTCCTCAAAGTCGGTGGTGATGGGCTGGTTCATCTTGCGAAGTTCAATCCAGAAAAACTCCTCCGGCTCCCACATCAACACCTGTCCGCAGATGATCGTGCCGACATGGGAACCGCCCAGAACAATTGGCGCCGCCCACTCAATCAATCCCGACGGACACCTAAAAATATAGGGCTCGCCAAAGAGCGCCGCCTGTTTACCGGCTCGTTTGTAGGCTCCCTGACAACGGGTTTTGCCCCCTTCCAGTTCATAGATAATGCGACAGAACTTGCTGCATTTCCTGATCCCTTTCCGGGGAAAGATCGATACCCCTTCCACATCAACAATATTGGCCATCAGACCGGTGGTGGTGGTAAAGGCATCGAGAATTTCCTGAAGGGTCTTGATATCGACCAAGTCGTTAATGCGTTTATTTTTTTGTTCGGTTTGGCGGACTTCGGTTTGATCCATGATTTCACCTGTAAAAATTCAACTCATTATTTTTATCAGTATAGCACTGTTTGTATAAAAATAAAACATGACATGTTTTAATTCTTTGATAAGCTCAAAAACAACACAGCGCAGTTTCGCCGTGTTGTTTTTGTCATTTTTGCTCAATTTATTTGTTTAGTTTTCCTTCTGTGAAGCTTTTTTCAGGTACATCAGAAGACCCATAAAGCCACCCATAAACCCGCTCATCAGACCACTGATACCATTGCCCAAAGCATTGGTCAGAACGGTTTCCGGCATCGGGATTATAAAGTAATTCATCGCAAAACTAATCAGAAGTCCCATAATACCGCCGAATAGTCCACTCATAATTGCTGCTTTCATTTAATTTATCCTGCTTTCCTAAAGCTTGTTCACTTCATTAAAAGCTTCAAGCATTGGGCCCAGCCGAGGATCACCAACAATGAGTGAGTTTCCGTTTTCATTCAAAAGTGTCGGCATTAAGATGAAATTACCCTTCTGTCCATAAACTCTGGCACAGCGTTTCGCTTCTTCAATCAATTCTTCTAATGAAGCGCCAACATAACTGGCTGGTCCGGATGAATCCCATCCCCCTTCGACAATCAACTGTCCCTGATATTTTTCCAGGATTCCTTCCAGATCATTCATCGGCTGGGCGGAATGCCAGATTTTAGCCCCCATCTCGACATAATCGCCGACAATTTCTTCGCATTTTCCACAGGTATGCTGGGCGAAAATCACCCCTCGGGATGTGACCGCATCGATAATGCGCTGATGGGATGGCTTGATTATTTCCCGATATACCTTTGGTGACATAAACAACCCATTGGCCGTAGCCAGATCATCAAAATAGGTCAATACATCCGGCTGATAGCCGTCAATAAACCGGTTATGACAGGCAATTTTATAATCAGCAAAGGCTTCAAAGAATTCCTGACAGGATTCCGGGTCTTCCACTAAAGAGCAAAGTGCATTTTCAAAGCCCATAAAGGCCGCCAACCGTTCAAACAAACCACAGGCACTAAAGACATTGATAACAACTTCATCCCGTTTCATATCTGTGATTTCCAATTTAATAATTTCCTCAATTCCCAATGTATCCAGATCTGGAAAATGAACATATTCCTTCCAGTCGGCAATGTCATCAAACATAAACTTATTGGGCTCAGGAATAGCGCCTTCTTTGGTTACAATCCAGTTTACCCCCATAGGATCTAAGCCACCTTGTACCGGCATATCCGTCAAACTGTTTGCCAATACACACATTTTATACACTTCCATTGTATTAGGAATAAACTCCGGTTTCTTCCCCTCAATCATTGCAAAGAAATTTTCTCTCTGATTCATTTTTGTTTCCTCCCCTTTTTTATCTAAAATTTTTATCGTTCTCAGCTAACCAGTTCTTTAGCCTTAACCGCTGCACTGCCAGCATCCGGGGCGTAACCGTCGGCCCCAATTTCTGCTGCAAATTCCGGTGTCACCGGTGCTCCACCAACCATCACTTTAAAACCGGTTAGGCCGCTGGCTTTAAGGGTTTGAACCGCACTTTTTAAAGACGGCATTGTTGTTGTCAGCAGTCCCGATAAAGCAACTAAGGTGACATTGTCATTTTCCTTAATGGCATCCACAAATTTTGCGTCGGGTACATCGACCCCCAGATCCACCATGGTAAAGCCGGCGCTTTCAATCATCATCGACACCAGATTCTTGCCAATATCATGCAGATCCCCGGCAACGGTACCGATGATACAAGTTCCCAGAGAGGCGGCGTTATCCCCGGCCATCAGCGGTCGTAAAACATCCACCCCTTTGGCCATCGATTTAGCAGCAATCAGCATTTCCGGTACAAAAATCTCACCGGATGAAAATTTGTCCCCCACCACGCTCATGGAATCCACCATTGCCGCTAGAATTTCGGCCGGTTGACTGCCGGCATCCAGAGCTTCCGAAACCGCTGCCCCAATCTTTTTTGACTTCCCGGTTTCCACAAACTCTTTGACTTCATTAATTTTTGACATGTTTACTTCCTCCTATTATATCAATCTTGATTTGAAATTTATTAATAAACTGCTCCCACCAGACATTGCGATCTTTTTTCAATGTGTGCGCATTGAACCCTTAACCCCATGCCGTTCAGGTCTCAGTCAATAATCATTTGAGTTTTTGTTTTAAATTTCTTTTTATTTATTTTTGTTACTTTTTTACCGGCCCGTGGATTCCTGCACGATAAGCCCGGATGTACTCCACGCAGTATTCATCGTCACCCATCAGCGCTTCAGTGGCAAAAATAATCCCCATCAGGTCGCGGTCGGTGGGATCGAGAATCCCGCTGTCCAGACCGGCCAACATGGCCATAACAGTAAAGCCCATGTTGACCGTCTTGCGAGCTGGCAGATTAAAGGAAATGTTGCTGATCGCTCCGGTGACGTGAATAGCCGGGTATTGGGCTTTGATTTCTTTAATGACCTCGGTGACAACCGCAATCCCCTCTTCCGACGTACAGAGCATTTCCACCAGCGGGTCAATATGCAACCGGGATGGGGCAATGCCGTATTCTTTGGCTTTTTTCATAATATCGACAAACACCTCCAAGCGGTCATTGGCGGTTTTAGGAATGCCCTTGTCGCTGTTTAACAGAGCTACGCAGTCCCAGCCAGTATCAGCGATGGCGGCAAAACCCACATCGATCTTGTTGCCTTCCATCGAAACTGAATTAAACAGCCCCGGACGCTTGCAGTATTTCATGGCCGCCACACAGGTGTGTTCGTTGGGGCTGTCCACCGCAATGGGGATCTCCGTTTCTTCCTGAACGATGTCAATGAGCCATTTCATGGTCTCCAGCTCGACGTCGTTTTCCACCGAGGCGCAGACATCGATGTAGTCAACCCCGGCAGCGGCCTGGATTCGGGCCAGGTTTTTGATGAATTCGGCGTCCTTCGCAGCAATGGCTTTGGCCGTTGACGGAATCGCACCGTTAATTTTTTCTCCAATGATGATCATAGTAATGTTTCTCCTAACTTAATTTGCAAAAATTATTATTAAATTGTTTCCTGTTACATGGCTTCCAGAAGTGGCGCCATTGCCGTCAGCAGGGCATCGCTGACCGGCTGCAGGACGGCCCCGTCATTTTTGCTGTGCCATTCAAAAACGTAAAGTTCTGTTTCTTCGGCCGGACTGTGATGATGTTCATGACAATTGCAGGCTTCACCGTGGTGATGGTGGTGGGTGACCCGCTCTGTCGCCAGCACGTACTGCTTGTCTTCAAAACTGAAATGCTTCACAATCGTCATGTCAAATGAATGACCATCCACATCCGTATAGGTCAGATGCCTGGTCTCCTTAAGCTTATCGGTCATCGTTTTCCTCCATGGTACTTTTTTTAGACTGTGCCAGCCGTTCGAAGACGGCAATCAGTCGAACTTCCAATTCCGGCTGGCTGATCCCAAAAACAATTACGGCGATACTGACCTGTCCCGCCTTATTTTCTGGTACGGCTACTGGTTGCGTGTGCACCTGATCCCCGGTTGATGAGATCATAATGCCTTGCCCCGCTGCCGCAAGATAGCTTTTGAGATGCCCGACCACACCCCCACAAGCGGCAATCCATTTTGCCATGGCCGCAAATTCAGCCTCGATGATTTTATAGCTGGCATCAAACAACTGCTCTGGTAGGGGCATTTCTCCGGCGATGGCAACGGCACCCTCATGAAGGGTCGTCGCTATCTGATAGCTTTTTCGTTTTGATAACTGGGAACTACTGTTAATTCTTACCATCGTGAATCACCCTCAGCACCCTTTCATCAATCGGCATGATCCCGCTAATGGGATACATCGCCGCCGTGGCGTTATGCAACTGCAGGTCTTTTTTGACGGCGGCTAATTCCGCCGCATCCACCAGATCAGTTTTATTGATCAGAATCAGTTCCGCATCATTTAACTGACCTTCAATCAGATTCGCCAGCGGTATCCGGATGCGTTGCCAGCGTTTGGCATCAACAATAGTAACAATCCGGGATGCAATCCCAAGATTGCTAAACAGTGATTCGGCAATCTTATCAGGAAAGGCTACCCCGGTGGCTTCAATAATCAGCCAATGGGGGTCGGCGGTTTTTTTGATCTCCTGAATTCCGGAAATCAGATCGCTGTTCAAGCTGCAACAGACGCAACCGGAAAAGATATCCCGGACTTCGTAACCACTGCCTCTTAGTACTTTGTCATCAATGCCGATCTGGCCGATTTCATTTTCAATGATGGCCACCCTGGTCTGGCGATCCCCGGGAGACTGCGCCACCAAATAGCGGGCCAGCTGCAGTAGTACCGTGGTTTTGCCGGAACCCAGAAAGCCACCCAGTATTAATATTTTCACGGCTTCCTCCTCCTGATTGGTTTGATTGATATTTTATCGGCTAATGATTCTAATCATCAGCGCCGTTTTTGTAATATCTGTATTATATCCGAATGAAAACGATGTTAATATGGAGAGAACCGTATCATTTTATGACAAAAACCGCTTTTTTTAATTTCGGTTTTCCGGGTGTTTTGATAAAATGGTAAAATTAGAACCTGTTCTTTTGCAAAACAGGACGATTTAAACTTAAGGCAATAAAAAAATGACCCGGTTAAACCAGATCATTTTAGGGTGATGGATGAAGCTTTTTATTGATCCTTGCCATTACAGCCAAGCGTGCTGTTTGATACAAAGCAGTTAAATATTTGAACGGTCACATCTAAACGTTATTTCCCACTACTATAAAAACATACATAAATTTTAAACTTTTTTTATGATCCGTTGTAAAATCAGCAGTTAGCTATTTCTGGCCTTTCTCACACCAGCTGACGCTTGGCATACTTATAAAAATAGGCTTCTTTTTTCATCAGTTCGTCATAAGTGCCGGATTCAACAATGCTGCCCTTTTCCAGCACCAGAATCCGGTCGCAATCCATAATCGTGCTAAGCCGATGGGCAATCACAATCCGGGTAGCGTCGAGATTTTTCAAACTTTCGGAAACAATCTTTTGGGATCGGTTATCCAGGGCGCTGGTCGCTTCATCAAAAAAGAGTATGGCTGGATTAGCGGCAATGGCTCTGGCAATCAGCAATTTCTGGCGCTGGCCTCCGGACAGGGTACCAGCTCCCTCCGCCACCATGGTTTTCAGACCCATGGGCATTTCCCGGATTTCTTCATCCATACCTACTTTTTTTAAAAGTTCCCAGACCTCATCTTCCGACAACTCCTTTTTTGAACCGGCAATGTTCGATAAAATATCCCCGGGGATCAGTTGGCTGTCCTGGAGGACCACCCCCATCTGCTTTCGGATTTCCCGAATATCGACACTTTCCAGATCAAATCCGCCACAGTAAATACTGCCACTGGTGGGTTTTTCAAAGCCCAACAACAGCCGCAAAAGCGTTGACTTACCACTACCGGAGGCCCCAACAATGGCCACATATTCGCCGTGTTTGATATGGAGAATAATATTATCCAGAATCGTGGCCCCGCCCTGGTAATAGGAAAAGTACAGGTGCTTGATTTCAATGTCTCCCTGAATTTTTCCGGGGGTGGTTTTAAAGCAATCCACTTCGGGCACGCCGTCAATGATCGGTTTGGTATTTTCATACTGGGGCACCACGCTGTTGATGGAAATCAAGGTTTGCACCAGCCCCAGCAGCGACGAGATAAAAATGACAAAGGCCGAATTGATGGCTACAAAGCCCCCAGAGGAAATACTATTGACACTGACATAATAGTAGATAACACACATCGACAGGGTTGGCAGGGCAATGGTCATCAGCCGCAGCAGAGCCATCAGCTGGCCACGCTTATACTCCACCTTCCGTTGCTTGGCATATTCCCGGACCCATTTCAGATAAGACCGACTTTCAGCCCCAGCCACCCGTAGTCGGGAAACCGAGGTGATCAGCTCAAACACCATTCCCGAAATATCATTAGACATTTCCAGTGAGATCCGCTGACATTTCATCTGCGCTTTTCCGATGACCAGGGTGATGGCCACACTGATCGCCGTTAAAGCCATGGCAATCCATCCAATGGTGGTATTGATGGTGAAGATATACAATCCGTTAACCAATGAAAATGAGCTGGTGATAATCATCGTGATGACATTCACCGATAAAATTTTTTGGATCATTGCAAAGCCAGTGGCCCGCATGGCCAGCGCACCCGATGAATAGTGTTTAAAAAATGAGGCTGGCAGGGACAACAGTTTGTCCAGCAGAGAATTCTGCAAAATTGACAATTTTCCCTGAATGCGAAGCACACAGATGTTTTGCACCATTGCAAACAAACCGCGACTGATGGCCACTGCCACCAGAATAAAACCGACTACCAAAATTGTCACCGACTGATTCTGGGGAATCCAGACGTTGAAGGTTTCCTGCATCGCCATCGCCGGTAACAACGAGAGCAGCGCCGCCGCCAGCGCCAGCACCAGAGTTAAAACCAGATCCCGCCGCCTAAATAGCTTTAAGCCCAGCTTCACCATTTCTAAGAAAGAAACGGGTTCCTTGGGTAGGGGTGGGTAAAAGACATAGGCCCGGTCGAATTCCGACTGGGCATCCACTTCCTGAAATCCCCCATCACCCCGCCAGCAGCGATAGCGGCTGGGCGATTTGGGAATCAGGGCGACCGGCTCCCCATCTTTGGTAAAGGCCAGCATCGGGCCGTTATCGTGCTGATACCAATTGGCTTTAAGTTCCACCAGTCGAAAGCGAAAACCTGATTCATCGGCAATCAGTTTAAAGGGATCACCGCCACTAAGCTTTCTAAGTGGGGGGATTTTAACGGCAATCCCCATCGCCTCGGCGACTCTGGCCACAGCGGCAATCAGAGGGTTGTCATCCAGGGCGGCTGATTTTTTAGGCGACAACACACTGTCGAAGGCTTTTTTTGCACTGTTATCGTATTTTTTATTGAGCTGTCGGATTTCTTCTAATTTTTTTGCCATCTTATCCCTCAGTTCTGATCAGACTTGCATACTCGCCGCCTAAAGCCATTAAATCTTCATGTGTGCCCCGTTCAACCACAGCGCCACCGCTTAACACGATAATCTCGTCACAATCCCGAATCGTTGACAACCGGTGAGCCACCAGAATGGTGCTGATGCCCCGGCGCCGGATGTTTTCACTGACCGCAGCTTCGGTGGCCGTATCCAGGGCACTGGTCGCCTCATCCATGATCAGAATTTTGGGATTTTTGCAGAGTGCCCGGGCGATTTCCAGGCGTTGCCGTTGGCCGCCACTTAAATTTTTGCCGCCTTCGCTTAAGATGTGGTCAAAGGCATTGGGCAGGGCCAGAATATCTTCATAAATGCAGGCATCTTTAGTGGCCTGGATGACATCCTCGACCGCAATAGTCTCATCCCACATGGTAATGTTATCCAGCACCGAAGCTGAATACATGACGATTTCCTGATCAACCGAACTCATTGTATTGACCCGCAGCTCAGCTGGAATCGCTTTAATATCCATTCCATCGATACGGATTTCGCCGCTCCAGGGCTGATAGAGGGTGGTTATCATTTTAGCAATGGTCGATTTGCCGCTGCCCGACGAACCCACCAGGGCAATCGAGCCGCCCGCCCGGAGGGTCAGGTTTAAGCCCTGAATAATCGGAGCCGATAAGCGGTTATAACCAAATGTCAGATCCCGGATCTCAATCTCACCTTCTAACTGATCGCAGTCAAACCCATCCAAGGAAAGCTTTTCGGCTTCCAGAGCGACATCTTCCGGATATTTTTCGACATCATCGAGGCGTGAAATATCGGCAATCATCCCCTGTAAAGCCGCGCTGGTGCTGACCAGTTCGCTCATTGGCTGGGTAAAACCGGTCATCAGGGTATTGAAGGCCACAAAGGTTCCAATGGTCATCGCCCCCATTAAGACATACTCACTGCCGATGGTAAAGATCAGGGCCGTTAAAACACTGGTCATCAGCGTCGGCAGCACCGAAATAATCGCTTCCATCCGACCCATTTTCTGTTCCACGGCCAGGGTTTCGGCACTGAGTCCGGCGATCCGGGTAAAGAAATTGTCTTCTTCACCAATCGATTTAATGGTTTCGATGGATTTTAAGTTAACCATGATCCAGCCAATTGATTTGCCCTGATACTGCAGCAGCACCCGATTGTTATCGGCATTTTTCTTGGCAGTGTACTGCAGCAAAAAAATATTGATTCCCGTGATGACAATCCCGATCAGGGTCAAGATTACATTATATTGAAACAGCAGAATCAGGTATAAAAAGGCCGTGACCAGATTGACCAAGATCCGGGCCAGATTGCTTGATAAGGCGGTGGCCACCGTATTGATGCTTTGCATCCGGCTGTTGATATCCCCGGATTGGCGCTGATTAAAAAACTCCACCGGCAACCGCAGCACATGCCGCAGGTAGCTACCGGCACTGTCGATGGCAATATAGTTCTCCATCCGCACCAGGGCGTTTTCCTTCAGCCAGTTGAGGATGGCCTGGAGCACCACCGTGTTTAAGAGGATAAAAATAAAGATCAGAATATCAAATTTTTCGGTATTGTTCAGAAAATAATCGACAAAAATTTTAGCATAATTGGCGATGATCAGCCCCGGAATAACCAGTAGCACCCCCAGCACCAGGGCATAGAAAAGCGGCGACACGCCGGTTTGAGAGAGCCGTTTATAGAGTGCCTTCCAGACATTGGGTTTTTCTCCAGCTGGCGTGAAATCCGGTCCCGGGCGGGATTCAATGACCACTCCGGTAAACATCTGCCCCAGTTCCTCGGTGGTGATCACCCGTTGTCCTGAAGCAGGGTCGCACAGATAAACCTTGTCGTTCTTAAACCCTTCCAGCACCACAAAGTGACTAAAATCCCAGTGAATGATCACGGGCATTTCCATTTCTTTTAACTTATCAACCGTGCAGACAAAGCCCTGGGATTCCAGACCATAAAGCCGGGCCGTTCTGGCAATGTTCCCGGCCTTTACACCGTCCCGGGATACGCCACAATCGATCCGTAGCGTTTCCAGGGTTTCGTAGCGTCCATAATAAGCCAAAATCATCGATAGTGAAGCGACTCCACATTCCACCGCTTCCATTTGCAATACCACCGGAACCTTGGCGATCTTGGGCAGTTTTTCGTGCTCATCCCGACTTCTTTCGGATTGTGATTTCGTCATGCGTTGGCCGCCTTTCTAGGAAATAATCAGATCAATGAGATAAAGCTGATCAGTGAAAATCGTCGCCGTGCCAGAGGTTCCGGCGGTAATTTCACCGTTAAAGCCATTGTTTTCTTTTGTCCAGATATAATTTCCCTGATCGTCCACCTTGGGATCGATAATAATCAGCATTTCGATGGGGCTCCCTTCATCCTGGGACAAGCCGCTGAGTGTAACGCTGCGGACAATCCCTCTTAAGTACCCATACTGATCACTGTTGACCGATTCCAAATCAACAAAAACCTTATCCCCCTGCTTGACGTTAACCGCCCCTTCGTAGCTGGAATAGGCCTGAACCACTACCGTGGTGTCTTCATTCTCCCGTTTGACAATTTTGCCCAGGGTCGAGTTTTTGGGAATATATGCCCCATCCTGAAAATTCAGATCGGAGATCACACCACTTTCCATGGCCACAATCATGGTTTGCCGCTTCACCAGACTTTTTTGCTGATCGGTCAAGACGGCGCCATTATTGATTGATATTGCCGTTGCTTCGGTGGTCAATACCCCCAGCAAATCCCCCCGTTTGACGTAATCGCCATTGGAGACGGCCAGTTGTGAGAGGATCCCTTCGTTTTCAACCACCACATCCACGGTTCCCTCGCCGTAGGCCACCACCGCATCGGTGGTGGTGGTAATATTAATGGGAACGGTCACGGCGTAGATCAACACGCCTACGAGAAAAATAATAATGCCCAATAAAATCAGCAGATTTCCCGGACCGATGACCGTCATCAGGGCCGCATGTTCACTTTTGGGGGTGCCTTTATCCGCTTTATTCCGAAAGATTGATTTATTCACCGCTGTTACCTCCCCCTGTGATATTATTACGGGGCACCAATTGATCATTTAAATAGATCTTCTGAAATACCGGTATCCCACTGATCAGCCGTTTATCAAAGCTTAAGCTACCATAGACGGTCTCAAAACTGTTTTCGGCCAACACTTTTTTTATCGCCTCCGTTTCCAGACTTTGGGCCTGGTTGGCCGCATCGGCTGCCAGATGCATGGTCATATAGGCCTGGGCGGCTGGCAGATCCGGATTCTTGCCATAAGCCTGCTGATAGGCCTGAATAAATGTGGCCTCGGTGCCAGCAGTGGCGGTATTGTTAAAATAACTGGTGACCTGAATCAGGTTTTTCATACTTTGGGGAATGGTATACGCTTGGATCTCAATGTCATAACTGGCAAAGACTGGCCGGGTATTGCCGGTTTTCTCGAGGTACTCATAAAGCGCTGTAATATCATTGCCGACACAGGCACTAACAATGGCCTGAGCCCCCATACTGTCCCATTTTTTGACATAATAGCGGAAATAATCAAGATTGGGCAGATACGAAACCGCATCGACAATTTCGATGCCCATCGCATTGGCATGTTCTTCAACCTTTTGAATAAAGTCTTTGCCATAGGTATTGCCCGCACTATGAACGACCGCAATCCGGCTGATTCCCTGGGCTGCCATGCTGCCCACCAGCTCACTGGCCATGGCATCGTCAGACGGCGCACAAAGATAGGCCCCCGGATTTTGGGCTAAATTCAGTTTCGAACTGGCAATAATCGGGGCAAAGAGGAGTTTGTTATTCTGGTGATAAATGCTCCCCACCTTTAGCACATCGTCGGTACTGCGATGGCCAATAACAATCGGGAAACCCGAATTTTCGGCGATTCGGGTGGCTACCTCCACCGCCGTATTGGTGTTATTGCCATCATCATTATAATTAATCTCGATGGTTTGATTGAGAATCCCGCCCTGATCATTGATCTCCTTGGCAGCCAGTTCAATGCCATTTTTGAAGGATTGGCTATAATCTTCCGAGAAGGGATACACCACATCGACTGACAATTTACCGGTTTCCTCCGTCTTGCCGGTACAGCCAGCACCGAGCAAACCGCCGATCACCAGGATGGTCAGGACGGCTAAGATCATCCGTTGTTTTTTCATGTCCGTCTCCTTATTATTAAATAATTGCGAAAATGCGCTGAGCTTTGCTGCCGCCTTTAATCAGTGATCACTAAATAAAGGCTGAAAATAAAATCAGATAGCGGTCACTAAGGCTTTTTAGCGGTATGTTCAGATCCGCCGGGGTACAGTTTAGCCTGGCTGCCGTTTCTGCGATGGTAAAGCGGCCAGCGCCAGCCAGAATGTCAAGTTCGACCGGACTGAAATGATTGATATCCAGCAGCGAAAAATCCGGAATCATCTGGATCACTGCCTTATTTTTCTCCCACTCACTCAGTTCATGCCATTCTTTTAACAGCCCTTGATACTCGATTAGTTTTTGATAATAGGCAACCATAATCGGGTCTTTGGCATAGATAAATTTAAGATAGCCAGCGGCAATGCCATAGTTAAAGGCCAGCTTAAAGTCCGTGTAAATCCGTGTTTTAGGAATCAAGCCCTCTTTAAACTGCTGTTTCATTTTATTTGAAACCGCCGTAATAAACCGGGAACGCGCCATGCAGATTTCCGGCAATGACAGCGCTCCGGTATGGTTGACTGGAAAATCCTCGAGGTTGGTCAGACATTCCCGATCTTCCAGCGTGATTCCAAATTTTTCGGGGTGCTGATAAATCGCGGTACCGGGCAGGGGCATGATAAAGGTGGTTGAGATGTCGAGCATTCCCGGCGCCAGCTCCAGCAACGCCAGCACTGTCTCTGTGGTCTCAGCCAGGCTAGCAGGGCTTTCAAAGGCCCCACCAATAATATAGTTCCCGGTTAGCTGGGGTAAACCCTCGGCGTAACAAAGCTCAACCACCTTTTTGATATCAGCGGGGCTGGCCTGTTTACCATAGGCTCTCAGCACATCAGCCACCCCGGATTCCATCCCGATCTGCATCCGCACCATGCCGCTGTCAATCATTTCCCGGATCAGCTCGGGGTGTTTGATTAGAAAACCGGGATGGCCTTCACAAAACCAGACAAAATCATATTTTTCCCTAAGCGCTTTCAAGCCAGCTAAGATCTGCTTCAGTCTGACCGGATGGGTGGTAAAGGTATCGTCACAAAAAAACAGGTAGCGGGGGCGGGTGCTTCTTTTTAGTCGTTCTTCAATTTCAGCCAGGACATCTTCGGCCCGACGTAGCCGCAGGTTTTTGGAATTTCCGCCCTCAAAACAGAAGGCACAGCGATAGGGACAACCTCTTGCCGTAATTACTGACAACAGCGGCCGCTCCTTAAACTCAAGGACATCTTCGTTGCGGGGCCATTCATATCTGGCAAAATCCTCCAGATAAACGTAATCGGCATTTTGATCGGGCCGAAGTTCGCCTGAAACAAGCACAGCTTCCCCCCGAACCCTGGCACTTAGCCAGGCCAAGAGGGTTTCTTCGCCTTCGCCCTTAATAATCGCATCAGCCTGATAGGTTTCCAAATCTTTTTTCGTCATATGCAGGGTTTGGGGGCCGCCTACCACCACATAAAAGTGCTCATGCTTTTTTAAATCCCTGCAAATCGCCGCCACTGCCGAACGATTATCAAAATCACAGTAGAAACAGACCGCAAAGAGGCGGTCTTTCAAATTTTTGATGGTTTTTACCACATCGGTGGTAATGCCGGTGTAGGCTTTGGCCTTAAAACCATTGGCATTGAGCTGGGCCGCCAGGGTTAAAATCCCCAGATTTTCAATCATTTCAAAGGTTCGTCCCCGGATCATCCGTTGGGTATAAATGAGTAAAACTTCGGGTTGGCTGCTTATGGTTTCCGGTATAAAATCCACTTATGGCCCTCCATTTTATTCAGGGCTTGCTCTGCCTGATTGTAAAAGCTAGGATTTATGCCCTGGGGATCGAGTATCATTCTGCCCTGCCGCAGCACTTCTTTTTTTGACAGCTTGCCATTGCATAATTTCAGCAGGGTATAGTCGATTTCATCGAGCACCTGATCAAATATCTGCGGCTTTTCGCCGCTGACATCGGTGTAAAGCCATAATTCAAAGGTGCGGTGAACGACAGCCTCTTCATCGTTTTTTCCCAATTGAGTATGAAGAACATACTCATCCGAGGCCCGCATTTTCCAGTAGGCGTCATCAATCGGAATATTTTTATAGACATAATCATTCCAGCGGGTAAAAACGCCATATTGTCGACCGAGTCGATACGAATCGAGAATTACCGCTTCGGGAATTTTGCCGTCAAAATAAATTTTGCGCATTTCATTCTGCAGCCGCTTGTTGGCCTGCAGGCGAATATTGATCAGATCGGTAAAATCCAGTTCTTTGGTGCGGGAAAGGGGAATATCCTCATTACAGCAATCAATCAACTCATCATAGATGGCCATCCCGAATTTTTCGGGATGGAGGGTGATTGGCGTTTTGGGGTAGGGCAGAAATGAAAAATAGGCCGTTTCAAACTGACCCGGGGCATTATCGAGCAGTTCCATAATCAATGACTCCGATTCGGCAATTGTTTCCCGGGTTTCATGGGGACCGCCCAGAATAATATTGCCGGAGATCCCGTGAATCCCCGATTCAACACAATGGTTGATAACATCCACCGCCATTTTCCGGGTGATTTTTTTATTATAGCTTTTTAACACCTGATCACTGCCGGATTCCAGCCCAAAAAAGATTTTTACAAGACCGGCATCGGCCAAATGCTTAGCCATCTCCCGATGCTTATCAATGGTCGAAATGTGGGCGCTGGCAAACCAGACAAAATCGTAGTCTGTGCGGATTTCACTTATTTCGTCACAAATCTGATCGACCCGCTTATGCTCGAGGGTAAAGGTATCATCGAGAAAATTAATATAATTAATGGCCGGGTTGCGTTTGAAGTTGGCCCGGATTTCATCCATCAAGGATGGCACAGAGTGACGGCGAACCCGTTTGGCATTGGCCCCTTCATAGCAGAAGGTACAACCAAACGGACACCCCCGACCGGTCAAGATCGGTAGCAGGCCGAAATGTTTGTAATCATTGGTCAGGGTGATGTCGGGCCAGGGAATTGCATCCAGTTCTTCTGGCGGCTTTCTCGGCTCATTTTCAACCAGAGCCCCCCTTTCATCGAGGAACACAATCCCCTGAATCGATTCAAGCGAACCCTTCCTGTCTATAAAATAATCCATCAGCTCCAGAATGGTTTCTTCTCCCTCGCCGATGCAGGCTGCTGCAATGGCGGTATCCCTTAAAAACTCAGCGTCCATCCCTGCTGTCTGCGGCCCCCCGGCCAGCAAAATCACCTCGGGATAGCGTTTTTTGACCTCCTTAGCAAAGGTTTTGACCCAGTGAATATTGTTAAAATCACAGTAGAAGCCAATAATTTGAGCTTTATCCTCTGTTTCCATCAATGCGACCACATAATCCAGGGCTTCTTTGGCATAGCCTTGAAACATCTCAGCCTGATAGCCCTTTTGCCTTAATAGTTGGGTCAATATATTCATCCCCAGATTACTGCCGGGAATATAACCGCTGACATAGCGGTGTGATTTGATTAATAATAGTTCCATCTGCTACGTTCCCCCTTTAAACTACTGACGGTTATTCCAATCAGTACTTTGAAGGGGAAATATCCCCTTCAGTTGTTCTAACTCATCGCTGTTTCCGTTGCGACAAATGCATAATCCACACCAACAATACTTAGGCCACCGGCCGCCTGATCCAATTGATCGTCACTGATTGGCTGTTTGTCTTTTGCTTCTTTAAATGCCGCTTTAAATTCAGCTGCCGAGCATGTATAACCCAATTTTGCAACAATCACATCAAATTCTGCACCTGTCTTGGCTTCATTGATTTGTTTTGCCAAAGCCTCGTCCGTCAATACTTTTGCAGCCAATGCTCTTGCACCATCGATACTCATGTTCTTCCTCCTTTCTCAACTATTTCAACTGAATCGTGAAATGAGTCAGTTAATTTTCAAAAACAGGCCGACAGTTACAATGAATTAAACATTTTATTCGTGATCGGTTCTTGTCTTTCTCCCCTTTAAATTACTGACGCTATCCGAATGAACGTTTTGAGTCAGTAATTTGAAGGGGAAAATCCCCTTCATTGTTAAATAACTAAGATCGAGCGGTTTGTGTTGCTGTGAATGCGTAGTCAACGCCAACAATACTTAAACCACCAGCAGCCTGATCCAATTGATCATCACTGATTGGTTGTTTTGTCTGTGCTTCTTTAAAAGCAGCATCAAATTCAGCTGCAGTACAGCTGTAACCCAATTTTGCAACCACTGCATCAAATTCTGCTTCAGTTTTAGCACCGTCAAGTTGTTTTGCCAAAGCCTCATCGGTTAATACTTTTGCGGCCAATGCTTTTGCACCATCAATACTCATGTTTTTCCTCCTTTAAAAGATTTTTGGCTAAATCACAAAATGATTCAGTCAATTTTAAAATTAAATTGATATAGAATATCAACTAATTTTCCATGGAATTCTCCCTGATTGCGAGTTGTATCTCAGGTCTTAAAACCAATTCGGTTCAGGGAACAATTGGTGTCATAACAAAGGGGTAGTCAATCCCTACCAAGGTGATTCCCCCAGCAGCATGATCCAATTCCTCATCACTAATCGGTTGTTTTGCTTGTGCTTCTTTAAAAGCGGCCATGAATTCAGCAACTGAACAACTATAACCCCATTTTGCAACAACGTCATCAAATTCTGCTTCTGTATTAGTGTCTCGAATCTGTTTTTCCAACACTTCATCCGTTAATACTTTTGCGGCTAATGCTCTTGCACTATCAATACTCATGTCTGTCCTCCTTTTAAAAGATTTTGGCTAAATCACAAAATGTGTCAGCCAATATTTAAAATCAAATTGATCCAGCAGATCAACTAATTTTCCATGGAATTCTCCCTGATTGCGATAAGGGCCACCGAAACATTCATATAATTCGATTTCGATCTGAGCCAGACTTCTTTTCCCGGCACAACGCAGCAACAGCTCATACTCCAGCGGTGAAAGCGCCATCCCATCGAGTTTGGGGAAGCCTTCGGTAAAGGTCATCGTACGCCATAATTCAAAGGTGCGCTGGGGATAATCGCTGGAAAAATCCATTGATCTTTCAAAAGCCTGCCCTTCCTTTAAATACAGCACATAATAATATTCATAGGCTCTGGGATTCGCGGCAATTTCCTCAAACCAGCGGCTGCGGATGCCATATTTCAGGGCGGCGTTAAATTGCTTTTGCACCACCTCATTTTTTAACTCATGGTTTTTGATTTTTTTCTGCATACTTTGGCGGATCACCTTGTTGAGTTCCTGACGCATGTTCATAATCTGATCCTGACTGCATCCCACTGGGGTGACAAAGGGATAATCATCGCCTGACAAGCGGCCCGACTGATCGTGCAGCGCTAAATTAAACTTCCCCGGATTATCCATGATTTCGGTCCCAGGATAGGCTCTTAAAAAGCCGGTGATGATATCAATAATACCCGGGGCTCGATCGATCAGAGTTTTTATCAGGGTTGCGGTTGCTCCCGGACTTTCCGCTGGCCCACCGACAATAAAATTGGTGGCAATCTGGGTCAGGCCACAAGCAGCGGCGTAGGTTACAAATTCAACGATGTCATCGATCTTGACGTGCTTGTTATAGGCATCAATCACCTGCTGATCACCCGACTCAATCCCAATCTGCAAGCGGATCAATCCGGCATCGATCATCGTTGGCAGAATGTCCATCCAGTTTTTGATTCGGCCGACATGGCATTCGCAATACCAGACCAGGTCGCGGTCTTGGCGGATTTCTTTCATCCCCCGACAGAATTCTTCAATCCGTTCCCGACTGAGGGTAAAGGCATCATCCATAATTATGATGTATTTAAGCTCCGGATTGTTTTCTAAGTTGAGTTTGATTTCTTCCAGCACCAGTGGGATGCTACGCAACCGCACCTGCTGTTTGCCGGGGCTGGGCGCACAATAAGCACAGTGGTAGGGGCAGCCCCGACCGGTAAAGATCAACTTGCCATAGGCGTGATTACTATGCAGGGAAGCGTGGTAAGCCGGCAATGGCAGGGCATCCAGATCTTTGATAATTTCCGGTGGGGTAGCCGTAAAAACCCCGTCTTTGATCATCCCCAGTCCGTTAATCACACTTAACTCGCCCTCATCGTTTAACACCGCTTTCAAGAGCAGCGGCAGCGACACTTCAGCCTCGCCTCTTAAAATATAATCGGCCTGGCTTTCTTTAAGAAATTGCCCATCTAGCCCAATACTCTGGGGGCCGCCGACGATAACAGGGATCTCCCAGCCTTTTTTAATTTTTCGAGACAAATCAGCAATCAGCGAAACATTATCAAAATCACAGGAAAAGCCCACCGCATCGGGTTGGTTCTGTTTGACTTGCTCGATCAGATCTTCCGGTTTACCATGAAAAACCAACGGTTCAAAGCCCGCTGCTTCCAGCGCTCCGGCCAGATAAAAGAGCCCCAGATAATCGTGAGCCCGGGTTTCATATTTCTTTGACACATTACAAAGGAGTATCTTCATTTTATTACCCTTTTTCTAGAACGGTACAACAAGAAGCCAGTATTTTTTATCAAAAATTTTCAGGGTTTCAATGATCCGTTCCATTAATTCATCCACCCCTTCGCCAAATGGTTTACCAAAACGCTCATAAAGCAGCTCGGTCATGGTGGCAATGGTGCTTTTGCCGGTTGCGTATTTCATGATTTCATATTCAAAGGGTGATAGTGCCTCCCCCCACAACAGCGGATAGCCCCGGGAGAAATCAACATCCCGCCACATCTCAATTAACCGCTGGGGCCGCCAGTGCGGCAGTTCCTGGCGATCCACATCGACGATCCGGCTGGCAGCCTCCCGGGCCAGCATGGTGTAGTAGGCCGTTAAGGTCGGTTTATGATGCGATATAATATTAATCCAATATTTAGGGCCATTTACCGCCAGCGCTGTTTTATAGCATCTTAAAATATCCTCATGGCTGAGTTCCCCATCACTCAGCATGATTTTCACCTCATCAACAAAACTCTGGAGATATTCCTGATAGGCCCCCATGATCTCCCGACGATCCATGGTTTCACTATCCATTATCGGGTAATCAGAAATGCTGCCCAGTCCCTGCTGGTCGTAAATCGTCAGACCGTATTTTTGTGGATGCAGGCCAATATCTGTCATCGGGTAAGGCATCACAATGCTGGGAGCTATTTCCATCATTCCCGGTCCCAATCGCAGCAGTTTCGCCCCAAAGGCCTTATTCTTTTTTATATGTTCCCGGTTTTCAAAGGGCCCGCCCACCAGAAGCGCCCCAAAGACCTGTTGCACCCCGGCATCATACGCAGCCTTCACAACCGTTTCGACCATTTCCGGGGAAATATTTTTGCGATAGATCTTGAGCATTTCCTTATCCACCGTTTCAATACCGATTTGCAGCCGGTTAAGGCCCGCATCCACCATCGCCTTTAATACTTCCGGGCGACGGCTTAAAGATACGACATCGGCTTCACAATAGAACTGGAAGGGCCGGATTGCCTGCAAGGCTTTGGCTTCCCGGCAAAACGCATCCAGCCACTTAGGATTGGTGACCAGGGTATCGTCACAGAATTTAAAATAACTCAGTTCCGGGTATTTTTGCAGAAAATATTTCATTTCGGCAATCACATTGTCCACACTGCGCTGTCGCATCGGCCGTTTTAAGGCCCCTTCATGGCAGAAGACACAGTGGTAGGGGCAACCCCGGCTGCTCATCAGATAGAGACTGCTAAAGTCAATCGGGGTAATGCTTTTATCGTAGGCCGGGAAAGGCAGCTCATCAAGGTTTTCCACTACCGGGCCTTCACCCCTGTCAATGGCCTGGCCACGTTCGTTAAGATAAAAGATCCCGGGAATCTTATCAAGGCTTTGCTGTTCTTTTAAGGCCGCCAGCACCGCTACCATGGCCAGCTCGCCTTCACCTCTGACAATGGCAGTGGCTTGTGACTGGCGCAGATAATCTTCATCCAGAGAAATTGCTTCCGGTCCGCCAATCAGCACCGGAATCCCATAGGTCTCGGTAATAGCCGCACTGACTTTTTTAACGACGTGCTTGTTTTCAAAATCCACCGAAAAGCCGATCCCACAGATTTCATCAAAGGGGTAGCGTTTCAGGTAATCGAAGGTCTGATCGGGTCGGCATTCACAGACAATGGCATCATAGCCATTGGCATCGAGATAGCTGGCCAGCCCATAAATGCCCAGAAAGGCGCCATTTCGGCTAAAGCCAGCAATTTCCATCCCGATCGTTGATAATTTAAAAAGTATGAACTTATTTTTCACAATGTCCTCCCCGGTTGTTTCTCGAACCTGCCACTGCTGATCGGCCGCTTGGGCGGTCAGTGCCCCCGATAAAACGCACATACCGACCTGCTCCAGTTTTTTAATGGTCTGCAACAGATGCTCTTTAAAGGCTTCAAAGTTTTCAAAACTATGCTGATAGGCCGGAAAAAGTATCTCGGCCATCTCCAGCATGGACACTTTGCCGGAACTGTATTTTAATACTTCAAATTCAAAGGGAGAATAGACAAAGCCATTTAATACTGGAATCTCGGCCGCCAGCTCGGGGGTTAGTGAGAGCAGCGCAATCCGTTGGGGATGGGTCGCAAATACGGTTTTTTCGTCATAATCTTTGGTCAGTTTATCACCCCGAATCCGGGCCTTGTACTGGGCATCAAAATAGGGGTAACGAGAGTAGGCCAGGCCCTGCCACATGCCGCTCAGGCCATATTTTTCACTGAGGGCATAGCTTTTTAGAATCACTTCATCGGGGATTTCACCGTCACTGAGCATTTTTCGCATCAGCCGGGTGTTCATTTCGAAAAATTCATTCCGGGCGGCACAAATTTCTTCAATGCTCAGGGTGGCTGTTTCAATCACCGGAAAATCCCCCACTGAGGTCAGGGCCGCTTCATCCTTGACATAAATGCCAAAAGCTTCGGGATTTTTGGACATCGCCGTTTCCGGGAACGGCATATAGAAGGTGCTGACCACCTCCACCATCCCGCGACCGGCTTTAATCATCTGATTGACGGTATCAAAGGTATAGTCCAGGCTTTCCCGGGTTTCCAGAGCGCCGCCAATAATGATGTTGCCGACCAGCTGGGGCAGTCCGGCTGCTTGACAGATTTCAATGACTTCAAAGAGGCCTTCCCGTTTGATCTTCTTGTTATAGATATCAATAATATGCTGATTACAGCTTTCAATACCAATCTGCATCCGCACCAGCCCGGCATCCACCATCATTTTGACAATTTCCGGGTATTTAATGACGATGTTGACATGGGCATCGGCAAACCAGACAAAATCATGTTCCTTCCGCAGTTCTTTTAATTGTTCACAAAAACTACGCACCCGTTCCTTATCCAGGGTGAAGGTATCATCGCCGAAAAAGATGTACTTCACGTTGGGGTTTTGTTTCAGCCGACAGCGGATTTCCTGCATCACATTTGCGACACTGCGCCGCCGGACATTTTTGCTGTTGCCGCCCTCATAACAAAAAGAGCAGTGGAAAGGACACCCTCGTCCTGACATGACTGCCATATGATTAATGCCCTGATGCTGGGCAGATTTAATTGTCCCGGTAATAATTGGCAACTCATCGAGATTTTCAATGGCCGGATAAATGCCGTTGTCATAATAACTGCCGTCACTTCGGAGTGAACAGAGTCCCGGAATACGTTCCCATTGTTCAACTGTTTCATTTTGCAAAGCGTGGATGGCCTCATAAAGCGAATATTCCCCTTCACCCCGCATAATTGCGTCAGCCTGGCTGGCCCGCAAAAAGTCCTCCCCTAAACCAACGGTCTGGGGCCCGCCTACCAGTACAGTGGCGCCATAACGCCTTTTAATTTCCCGGGAAAAACTTTCAACCGCCGACTGATTCTCATAGTCACAGTATAAACCGACCACCGTATTGCCATCTGAGCCGGTCGCCGCCAGAAACTCCAGCCCTTTTAACAGCTCCCCTGAAAAAACCGCCACCTCAATCCCTTTACTGGCCATCATTTCCGCCAACGACATGTGGCCAATCGGCTCAATCTGGGTGATTGAATGGGTTCGGGTTCCGCGATGAATCAGCATCAGTTTCAAGTTGATCGTTTTCACTATGTGCCTCCAAGTTCAATTTATTCACTTTATTTGTATCAGCATTTTTGTAATTTTTTATTCACAGTGTATTCTTTTTTAACGGTTTTGTCTATTGCTTTTTTGTTAAAATCGCTGCACTTTTTAGTTTCAGCTGTTTTTTATAATTTTTGACTGCCACTTCTCATTTTTTGTTAAATCACCGATCCCGATAAACGGTTCTGGCTTAATGCCATGCTCCCTAATCATTTTTTCCATCCAGATCATGTCATACCAGGTTTCCAGTTTATATCCGCATTTTGAAAAATGACCGATGGTCTGATAACCCAGGTGTTCATGAAAACCGATACTGCCGGGATTGGGATAGGCAATGCAGGCATAGAGATTGGTGATGTTCTGCTTTTTTAAAACCGCTTCCAATGCCTGATAGAGCTCTTTACCGACGCCACTTTGACGGTTGTCCTGTTTGACATAAATGGTGGTTTCCACCGCCCAGTCGTAGGCTGCCCGGCTTTTAAACTCAGACGCATAGGCATAACCGAGGATTTCCGCCTTCTGAACGGCCACCAGATAGGGATACTTCATTATGGTTTTTTGCATGCGTTGCTTAAATTCTAAAAGAGTCGGCACAGTATATTCAAAAGTGATGGCCGTTTCCCGGACATAGGGCGCATAAATATTTAATAATTCTTGCGCATCGGCTAGCTCTGCCCAACGGATTGTAATGTCTGTGTTCATATTTATAACCTTCTTTTCTCAATATTAACTATTTTATTATATCATTTTTAAAACAGACGTAAAGAAGCCCCTCAAATTTGGTGTTTGAAGGGCTTCTCTACTTTTATAATCTACATTTTTATTCGACCGAATTTTGTTTTCAACTTTATTTTATAAAATTCTTTACCACTTCCTCCGGCATCATCGTTCGCTCAACAATTTCCGCCTCGGTCATCCCCTGGTCATAAAAACGCCGACACACCATGCCCATGCTTTCACCCACTTCAATGATATGATAATCCGGATCATAGAAGCGAATCGACCGCTGGCCCCAGGCCGCTTCCTCCACATCGTGCAAATATTCAATCTCCGGATAATTTTTTAGATGTGCTAAAAAATTATCCAGATTCTCTTCCTCAAAATAAAGTTCCATATCGTTGCCCCGATAGACAATCTCTTTTTCGTCCCGATGGATAAATTTTGCCCAAAGGGCCTTATCCTGAAGCGAAAACCCGGCATTAAAGGTAATATTCTCACCAAAATCCATCACCACTTCCAACCCAAAAACATCACAATAAAAAGCCCGGGAATGATTAATATCATTCACTACCAGCATTGGTGCTTCAAATTTCATAACTTCTTCCTCCTCGTTTTTGACTTATTGTACCGCAGTAATCACGACACCAGTCTGTCATGTTTGAATCACTCATTGGTATTTCTCAGTGATTTTTTTTGCAACTACCAAAAACTCTTTTCGCAACGCTTCCGGTTTTATTAATTCCACCCCATCACCAAAGCTCAGCAGCCAACTAAAAAGATTCTCCCGACTGGAAAAACAGAATTCGAAACGAAGTTTGCCCGCTGTGGTTATCTGATAACAATTTATCCCATATTCGTCAATGAGCCGCCATTTCATTGTGGGGTCAAAGTCTGCCACCAATTGAATCTGGCTTGGCATAACCAATTGCTCCTGGCTATTATATTCCGGCAGATCTCTTGGTTTGTAGGTCTCGTCCAGTACCTGCAAGTCCCAGAGACGGTTGAGTTTAAAGTGACGAAAATCGTTTCGCTCCCGACAATAGCCCCAGATGTACCAGGATGACCATTGATAGACAATCAAATACGGTTCAATCTGGCGGCAGCTTTCGCCTTTTGGTGAGTAGTAATAAAAAGTAATCAGCCGCCTCTGGTTGATGGCCTGTTTAATGATTTCAAATTTGGGTGCCAATGAATTTTTATAGTGTGAGGACAGATCAATAACGATAGGATTCTCCGGCTGGGTTGCTCCCCCATTCACCGCCAGTTTATCAATTAATTGCCGATACTGATTGGTCCCGGCGACACTGTCCAGACTTTTCAGTCCGGCCAGGATCGACTGTAGTTCTGCTGATGACAGCAGCGTTTTATCGATCTTATAACCTTCCATAATGGCAATGCCACCATTAGCTCCCCGAGTCGTCGTCAGCGGGATTCCGGCCTTGCAAAGGTCTTCGATATCCCGGTTGATGGTTCGGCGGGAGACCTCAAAAATTTCAGACAGGTAGGGGGCGGTTACCTGTTGCTGTTGTAGCAGGATGGATAATATTCCAATGAGTCGGTCTATTTTCATTTACAAATCCTCTATGATTCTTTTAAAATCTCCGCTTTCTTCGGCATTAACCTGAAAAAAGGCCCAGCACATCTATTGACATGCTATGACCTTATTCTTAAAACTCATGGTTCAAAATATTCAAAAATGATTGCATCAAATTTTTTCTTGCAATACTCAATATCATCGGTATCCTGGACTGTCCATCCGACCAGTCTTCCGGTCAGCAGATGGAACAGACTGAGACCCATTTTTCTTCGGGCATCACCATGATGGAATGCCATAAAATGAGGCCGGCATATAAAATTGGTCGCAAATGAAATAATCAGCAACCATTGCCACAATTTGACATCCAATCCCTTGAGACTTTTACGCCCCACTGACAGCTGACCTCTGACCACATCGGGCCGATTTTTATAAAACCACCGGACAATTAGCGGCTGAAAGGATTCAACACAATACAAGCCCTCGTAACGATCCAGATATGCAGCCGTTTTTGAGCACAACTCGTTGAGATTCTTGGTGTTTTTCAGTTCGACAATCAATGGAACCTGTCCATCAACCATGCTCAGCACCTCTTCAAACAAGGGAATTTTTTCCTCCGTGTTTTCGAGATTATAAACCAGCAATTCCTCATAGGTACAATCGGTTATTAATCGATCCGCCCCACACAAACGCAATAAGTTGTCGTCGTGAAAGACAACGATCTTGCCGTCGGCGGTAAGATTTAAATCCATCTCGATGCCATAACCAGCCGCCACCGCTTTCTTAAAGGCCGCCATGGAATTTTCCGGAATCGATTTATCCTTTTCGTGCAAGCCCCGATGCGCATAATAACTGGTCCAAAGGCGATCATCAACCTCCTTCGGCATTCTGCCCGGAAGCAACAGTAAAATATAAATAATAAAGATGGCTATAATTGCCATGATATATAGTGTCATGTACCCTCACCCACTTCTGTTAAGCTAATTCCAATCAGTTCCTTTCTCTCAAATTTAAAACGCAACACCAAACCAATAAATCAATACTTTGGTAATCGCCAAAGTATTTTTCTGTTTGTGTTTCTTTATCTACCCCTTTATTCTCTCAAGCAATCATTAAAACTAGATTAGTATTAAGCCTATTTTCTGTTAAATCGAATGGTGCGCCGCTAAGGCCTAAAAAACTCAAAGATAATTACATCAAAAAAATCCATACACCGCACCCGATCATCATTATCCCGCACCGTCCAACCAACCAATTTCCCCCCTAATTGCCGAAACAGCCTCAGGCTGAGCCGATAGTGGGCATCTTCGTGCTTATAGGCGATAAAATGAGGCCGGGCGACCACATTTGTCACCACTGAGGCAATCAGTAGACGCTGCCATAACGGCGTACCGCCAAGACTGCGGTAGCCAGCGGATAGCTGGCCTCTGATTACCTCGGGCCTGTTTTTATAAAACCAGCCAACGATCCCGGGATGAAAGGACTCAATGCAATACACACCGGCATAGTCATCCAGCAGTTTTGCGGTTTTAACACAGAGTTGCGGCCAATCTTTGGTATTCTTCAGTTCAATAATCAGTGGAACCTGGCCCGCCACAAGTTGCAGCACATCTTTTAATAGCGGAATGGTTTGTTCCGTGTTTTCAATCCGATAATCCGAGAGCTCAGTCGACAAACATTGGGTAATTAGTTTATCAACACCACAAACCCGGAACAAACTGTCATCGTGAAATACCACCACTTTTCCATCGGCGGTAAGGTTGACATCCAGTTCCATGCCATATCCCGCTTCAACCGCTTTGGTAAACGCCAGAATGGAATTTTCCGGAACCGCCTTGTTTTTTTCATGCAGACCGCGATGGGCATAATGACTCTCCCAAAGAAGCGAAGCTGAAAGGTTCGGTACTGTCCCTGGTGCGATGAAAAAAAGATAGAGCAAAAAAAATCCAATCAGCACCACGATTAAATAGATCATCTCTGGCCTTCTTTTATAAGCTCTTTTCGCATATCAATCCGCCACATCAAAAACCTCCAGTTTAGACCGGGGAGCAATGGGTTTGGAATCCCCATGCTTAACCTGCATCATTGTTAAAAAGGCCAGCCCCACAAACAAAGCGCCATAGGGCATCAGGGTTTGATAACCAAGATGTTCTAAGAGGGCCCCGGAGGCGATCGGGGTCACAACCTGGGCAGCCATCGATGCTGTATAATAATAACCCGTATAACGACCAACATTAGCGCCCTTGGACATTTCCAGCACCATCGGCAGGGAATTGACATTGATGGCCGCCCAGGCGATTCCTGCTAAGGCAAAGGATACAAATAACATTGGGTTAAACGCAGTATAAAAAGCTGCCGTGGCAAAAACGGTTACCAACACCGCCACCCCCATCAGGATGATTTTTTTACGCCCCACCTTTGAGGAAATAATCCCCACGGGAATAAAGGAAATAATCGCCGCAATACTGGCTACCATCAAAATTAAAGCGGTTTGGGATTCCTTCATTCCCAAAGAAACCATAGCATACTTTGAAAAAGCCGAAGTGACCGCATTGTAACCCATAAACCATAAAGCCACCGATAAGAGGATAAAAATCAGACTCTTTTTATAGGCTTTCGGCAGCTTTTCATGGGTTACCAGGGTTTCATCATGCTCCGCCTCTTCAACGTCAATCCCCATGGCTGCACTGTTGTGGCGCATTTTTATCACTGCCTGCGGTTCGTTAACAGTCAGTTTGAGAATCACAACACCTACCACCATCACTGCCGCTGTACCCAGAAACAGGGGCCAATAGTTAATATTATCCTTATCAGGGGCCAACAGGGCCACCATTCCCAACACTAGAATCCCGCCAACTGCCCCCATCAGATTAATCACCGCATTCCCCTTGGAACGCAGTGGTTTGGGGGTGACATCCGGCATCAAGGCCACCGCTGGCGAGCGGTAAAAAGACATCGAGAGCAAGGCCAAGGCCAGCGCCACAATAAACAACATCAGCTTATTGGCCATTACGGCATAGGGGATCAAAAGCATCGATACTACCGCCATGGCCGTGCCGCCTAAAATATAGGGCATCCGTCGCCCCATTTTAGTGTTGGTATTATCTGACAGCATCCCAAACAGCGGCAGCATAAATAAAGCCAGCACATTGTCAAAAGACATAATCACCCCAGCCATTGTGTCCTTAAATTCGAAGGCTTTTAACATAATCATCGGAATCACAAAATCATACAGGCTCCAAAAAGCACTGATGGTCATAAACCCCAGACCAACTAATACAGTGAGGCGGTAATCCAGCTTCATCAACACGCTCCTTTTTCTATCATGAAAAAAGTATAGCATCAGCTGCATCTTTTATCAACGCACTTAACCAATCTTTAATAAATCTTCATAATTTGCCAGCATCATTTCCCGCCAATCTTACCATCTCCCCAAATCGATGCTTGCCATTTTTTTTGGATGCCCCATACCAGAAACAGCTGCACCTATTTTCTTAAGTAAAGCCCTAAATTACAGCGATCTGCTTGTCAAAAGAATCCATGATTGATATAATTAAAGTTCTTAATATGACTTATGCTTTTGGATGCATCGCTTCTGATGCATCCATTAAATTTTTTATAAGATCCTGGGAGGAAACAACAATGAAAAGAATATGTGTCTATTCCGGTTCCAATCTGGGGGTTCGTCCCGAATACCAAGAAATGACAAAAGCCCTGGGCCTGGTGCTCGTTAAGAATAATATTGAATTAGTCTACGGCGGCTCAAAATTTGGTCTGATGGGCGAAATCGCCAACCATATGCTGGACAACAATGGTCGGGTTACTGGCGTTATGCCCGGGGGACTTTTTCCCAACGAAGTGATAAATGAACGTCTGACTCAATTTATCGAAGTTAAAAACATGCATGAACGAAAACAAATGATGGCTGACTTGTCCGATGGTTTTATTGCCATTCCCGGCGGCATCGGTACTTTCGAAGAGTTATTCGAAACCTATAGTTGGGCCCAACTGGGAATTCATAAAAAACCGATTGGCATTCTTAATATTTCCAACTTTTTCGACCCCTTCATCAATATGATGACAACCATCGTCAACGAAGGCTTTATGAACCCCTCCAATACCAAACTGGTTCTGGTTTCTTCTGATCCCGGTGAGCTGGTCAATCAGATGATTCACTATACCCCACCGGTTTTGGGAAATAAATGGCAGCAACTGGATGCCAGCATCAATTAACTATACTGGAATAATTGCCCAAAACAGTTTAACAGCAAAAACGCCATTGGAATTTACAGTCCAATGGCATTTTTTATTCGCTCGTTCTTGCTTATCGTTTGCCGGTTAAATAATAAATAGCCATTTGGGTTCGATGGGAAAGGTTGCCTTTGTCCAGGATTGCACTGATATAATTTTTGACAGTACCTTCACTGAGAAACAGTTTTTCGGCGATTTCCCTATTTGACAGGCCGTCAGCAACGGCTTCAATAATTCCCCGTTCTCTTTCTGTAAAGATGCTTCCATCAAAACCAGTGTTCCCTTTCGTTTCCGGTTCGGTAAATTTATTAAGCACCTGACAATCCAGAAAGTGAACCCCATGATAAACGGATTTGATACTCTGTTTTAATTGCTCCGGGGTATGATTTTTGATCAGGTACCCGTCCGCGCCATTTTTCATCGCCTGTTCCACCAGCTCACGATCATCAAAGGTGGTTAAGATCAGCACTTTGCCCAGACCTTTTGTCACAATCTCTTTGGTTGCTGCAATACCATCCATCTCCGGCATCTGGATGTCCATTAAAAAAACGTCCGGCCTTTCTTTCATCGCAAATTCCAGGGCCTCTCTACCATTTTTGGCACAGCCGATAACCTCGAACTCGTCATCAACACCCAAAATAATGCCCATACCGTCTCGCACAAAATCAGAGTCATCAACAATGATTACTTTTATTTTTTTCATACCGGTCGCCTTTCGTCATCTACTACTAAAGGAAAAATCATATTGATTCGAAATCCGTTTTGGCCATCAATATCAATTAGTCCATTTATTTTCCGGGCACGGTCTTTCATCCCTTGAATCCCCATTCCGACCACGATCGTTTCACAGCTTGTACCGTTATTATAAATGCTGCAGCGGACGATTTTGTTCATGACCATCAATTCAATGACCAGTCTGGAGCATTCGGCATATTTAAGCGCATTGGAGACCGCTTCAATGGCATTATCCAGGATCACTTCCCAAATTTGATCGGGGATTTCTTTATCTTCGCCCTCTAATCGCAGCGTCGCCTGAATGCCGTATTTTTCCCGGCATTCTTCACATAGACCATGCAGCTGCAGCAGCGCCGCCTTTTTCCGATCCGGTTTTTCCTTGCGTAAGATAAAGCGGATTTCGTCCATACTTTCCCTTAAAGTGTCGATCACAGCCTGAATGATCCGACTGCTTTCTTCCGGTTTATTAGTAAGTAGCACTTTGCTGGCTTCCAATTGATAAACAGAACCGTTAATGCTATGCCCCAATTTGTCGTGGAGCGCCTGGTAGATTCGGGCTCGTTCTGTAAGCATTTGATTTTTATAATACAGGCTGTTCTGTTCCAGTTTCTTTTTAAACCGCATATCTTTATCTGAAATGGAATCCTTCAGTTTAAACTCTTCCTGTTCATAGTTTTCAAGCTTATCTTTGTACCTCTTAATCATTACATGATTTTGGAAATAAATGACGCTGATAAAAATACAAAAAATTATATAAATGGCTAAATCCGACGGACTCAAAAAAACACCGGCAAAGGCCATCAAGCCGACAATGATCGGCAATTTAAAATAAACCACCGTATCCAAAACCACCACCGGAATTAAATAAAAACCGACGCTGCTTTCCCGAAACAACACAAAAATTAATATCGCCAGGATTATTTCAACCAGCAAACAGCCCAACTTCTCCTTATCCAGAAGCTCATACAGCGTGGATGCCGTCAGAAACAATCCCAGAAAAAAACATTCCAGGCTGATCGTTTGAAGCGGTTTCTCCCCATCAACGATAACGTATGCCAATATGATCGTCAGACAGCTGAACTTCATAATCGAGAAATAGTTTTCCTTCATTTTTTCAACCATCTGTCTGACTTCCCATCCCAAGTTTATTTTACAGATATTCTATCACATTTTTGATTTTTACTTCAACGTGATTGTTTAATAATCCTTTTTCCCAACGATGACCCCAATGGAGGTACCCGCCAAAAGGATTAGCAGGTAGCAGCCAACAATCAGCCCGTACATTGCATAAACGCCGTTTTGTCCTGTCATCAGCATTTCTGAAGCGACAATCACCCATCGCTGCGGTATCAACAGCGACGTTTTAACCCACCACTGGGCCGCACTGGTAATGGGAAAATATAAACCGGCCATAATGTTGGACACGATCCAGATGGCAAAAACAGTATAGGTCGCATTCATGGTATTGCTGACCAAGGTGCCAATGACCACTGAAAGGGTACTGATACATAAGCCCAGACCGAAAACCAGGAACAAATAGCTACCAAAAGGGATGCCAAAATCAGTACTCACCATGATCGGCGTTACCAAGGCTAAAATACCGGTCTGTATCGCAACGGTCAGCAAAATCATGGCCATTTTTGCTACTACATAATTGAGGATACTGGCTTTTGACAAAAATATCCGGTTATAGACCTTGTTGTTTTTTTCCTTGACGATGATGTCAGAAATAAAGACCCCACAAAACAGAAAACCCATTGTCAGCGCCGCAATTGAATAACCGATGCGAGTGCTTTGTTGGTTCTGCTGACTGGTTAATATCAAGTTATTGCCGACTTCCACCGCTTCAATTTGCTTGTTAAGCTTACTCTTTTTCAGTTCACCAAGCATCGAAGCCAGTGCTGTTTTATCATAATTCGTGCTGTCGGCGGCTTGCATCATAAAACTGATGTAAGTATTGACCTGGCTGGCCAACAAGTCATTTCGTCCATCCTCGGTAATCTCCATGATCGACAAATTCCCGCTGCCACCGGATAAGATGTCCGACTCAAAATTATCAGGAATATAGATTACCGCGCCAATATTGCTCTTCCCGGCGCTGTCGATGCTGGCAGCTCTGACTGCAGTCAATTCAACCACTTCCTGGTTATAACGGAAGATTCGAAAAATCCCTGAGCCAGCCAGTTCCTGAGCCAGATCATCGGATAGCTCAGTGTTGCTGTTGTCATAGATCTTAACCAAAAGCTTGGTATTTTCAATACTGGTAATGTTTTTATCCCGATCGTCAATGTTTTGAACAACATAAGAGGTGTCATCCTTCATCGTCACGGTATCGTCTAATTGCATAGACAACAGGCCAGCCGATAGAATTGGCAGTAATATCACCAGACACAGATAGCCCTTATTTCTAAAAAGAAGTTTCAGGTTTGTTTTTACCATCGTAAAAAATCCATTCATTTTATTCTTCCACTTTCCGGTTCATCAATATGCTGCCCAGGATTCCAAAAACAAAAATCAGGCCAATCAGATAGATCAGACAGGTTCCGATATAATCGCTATAACCTTTGGTCGAAAATTCCACCAAAGTCCGATTAACATAATAGATCGGCGACGCTTTCATCAGCATGATCGGAAAATCTTCATACATATACGGATCAAAGGATCCGCCGAAAAACCCCAATACCCAAGTCAACGAAAAACCGACCACCACACTAACCACGACTTTGCTAAAGAGCTGATAAAGAAAAACACCCATTGCCGCTGCTGCCATGGTTGAAAGCAGGATGATTCCGACTGAAGCCGGAAGCTGGCCCCAATGGACGTTAAAGAGCAGCGCTGAAATTGTCCAGGCCAAGCCCATTTCAATAAAGGTTACCAGAAAACAGGGCACGAATTTGGCCAGATAAAACTGCGTCTTTGTCATTTGTGACACCCGCATCCGCTGAGGAATGGCATTCTTACGCTCACTGGCGATGACCGCCGCCAATGGCATCATCCCGCAAAAGCTCCAGAAGACAATATAGATAATGCCGTAATAATCAGTAGAACTGGGCATTGGCTCAACTTCCAGCACCTCCCGGGATACCGTTTTACGATCCGGTTCCAGCAATTTTATATCGCTTCTTCCCTGCGCCATCTGGGTTTTTACCAGGGCAGTGTTGGCGTCAACCTGATAAAAAAAGCTGTCAAAGATGCTCTCGGTTACCAATGCTTCCGCCTTCTTTTCGCTTGACTGATACAGGATATACTCATCATCCTGGATGTCCACAAAGGCGGTGACGGTTCCATTTTTTATCAGCTTTTCGATCTCACCTTCCGGATATTCGGTCAGCGTTACATCGTTCTTGGCACTGGCTTTTTTTAGTTCCGGTAAATATGTCTGATAGGTGCTGTCTGCGGTAATCCGGTAGCCCACCGTAAACGGATCGATCTCCCGGGCCGAAGCCATCATATCCTTAAACGCACTGGACAAAAGGGCAATCACAATGATCGGCATAACGATCATCAGCAGCAAAAAAGCCTTACTCCGGAGCATCAGTTTCATGTTATTTTTGATCAATATCAGTGGCATCTCACAATTCTCCCTCGGCATAATCCCGGAGCTTCTTGCCGGTCAAGGTCAGAAAAACTTCTTCCAGGCTCATGGTCGAGTCTGTTTCCGCTGTGACCAATTCGGTCAATTCTTTTTTAGTGCCCATCGCAATAATCTTGCCATTATCCATAATAGCAATCCGGGAACAGATCGCTTCAATTTCTTCCATATAATGGCTGGTATAAATAATGGTGGCACCCTGCTCATTGGCAACTTTTATTTTTTCCAGAATAAAATTTCGTGATTGGGGATCAATCCCCACTGTTGGTTCATCAAAAATCAGCAACTCGGGATGATGCCCGATGGCACAGGCAATGTTTAGTCGGCGTTTCATACCGCCTGAAAAATTTTTACAAAAGACATTGCGTTTATCCTTTAATCCAACAAATTCCAATGAATCATCGATTGCTTTTTTCAGTTCCTTGCCCTTTATTCCATAGAGCGAGGTAAACAGCTCGACATTTTCCCAGGCTTTCAAATTACCATGAATGGCCAGCTCCTGGGGAATGTAACCAAGTCTGGCTTTGGCCTCCTTCATATCAGTGTGCACATCTTTTCCAAACAGACTGATCTTACCAGCGGTTGGCTTCACCAACGAACAAATCATATTCATCGTCGTACTTTTACCGGCACCATTTGGCCCCAACAGACCAAAAATCTCCCCCTGACGGATTTCCAGTGAAACGTGATCGACGACAGCCTTGCCATCATATTTTTTTGTCAAGCCTTCCAGTTTTACAATTGCAGTTTCCATTATTAACGTCCTTTCTTTATCACACTTTTTTATCTACTATCCTCATCAATCCGCTATCACGGATTTTCTATCCTTAAGATATCATTTTGATTGTTTTTAACACAGTGCAAAAAGCAATAAAAGGCTATGACTTTCGTCATAACCTTGTTTTTTACCCGCTCCGATTTTAATCGTCGACAGTGGGTATTGCGAGTTAAAGTAACGCTCACAGTTATTTTATATCAAGCAACCTCATTATATTTCCACCCAGAACAGCTGCTGCAATCGCAGGTGTTTTCGCCACTTTTAAGATCGCTTCTTGTGATAATGACAGCTCTCCAAATGGCCGATCCACACCAAAGATGCACTTTTCCGGCAATTCATTGATGATAATCCCCAGAACAAAGGTGGAATAGTAGGCCGATGTATCCAAGTACAAATTCGGTCTTTCCTTGACCAGATCCATGGTTTCAAGCCAGTTGCACCCACCTAAATGCCCTAAAATAATGGGGCTGTGTGGGTATTGCTTGGCATACTCTGAAATCTCCCTGATGTCCTGTAATACCAATGGGAAAAAAGCATGAATCCATACGGGCAGATTCCCAAACTCACTTGATGCTTTAAAGATATTTTCCAGCAGCTGAACCTGACCTGTGCCGGGGGTGAATTCCCCTAAGCCGCTTAACTGGTTTCTTTTGATATTTCTTTCCACATACGCCATTGTGGTGTCATAATCCAATCCTGGCGGCACCGCTCCAAACCCCATATAGCGGGTGGGATACTGATTAATCACTTCCATCAATTCAGCAATTGATTGTTCTCTTACCTCAGTCATGGAGCCCTTTTTCCCCGCCAGCAAATCTCCCAGATACGCCATGGCCACTTTTACTTCCTGGGCATTTTCAGCCATTTCCGGATGAAACGATGTTGAAAACAAAATCGTTTTATCAATTCCGGCTGCATCCATGTCTTTTATATGTGCTTCAACCGGCAAGGTCACGTGGGAATGTCCATCAATAATCATTATTACTTTCCTCGTCTTTCTTTTACTCAAATTTCTTTTACTCAAATTTCTTTTACTTAAATACACTTATAAGATTGAGTTTCTCTCTATCTTTTATTATAATGCGTTTAATAAATAAAAATAGTATGCACTTTTATGTAATATACTAACGAAAAGGAAAGTAATAACGATGCCAAAAGAAATTTGTTTTGTTACCAATAAAGAACCCTTTGAATATACCCTATCGATTGTCAGCGGCAAGTGGAAGTTAAAAATTATTTATCTACTTTCCTGTATGGGCACCGTTCGGTATGGCATTTTAAAAAAGAACATCGATGGGATCACCCATAAAATGCTGAGTTCCCAACTAAAAGAGCTGGAAAATGAAGCGATCCTTTTGCGAAAAGAATATCCGCAGGTACCCCCAAAGGTGGAATATTCTCTGACCGATAAAGGTGAAAGTCTGATCCCCCTGGTTGTTGCCATGTGCGATTGGGGGCGACAGCATCGGTGTACAAATTAAGATCGGTTTATTGGAACGCATAATAAGCGCTTTAACCGATTGGTCTCTTTTTATTCTCCGTAATTATACTCATCTTGACTTTTAAAGGTAAAATATGCGATCGTCATCATCAAAATAACTGCAAAGGTGAATCCAATAATGGCGATTATCCAATTTTCGGTATTTTGGGGTTTTGAAAGTGTCTCCATCATAATCCCAGGAGAAATTAAACTGATCTTATCAATGACTTCTTCCGAAAGATTTAGTGCATTTCCTATTCCACTCGCAATCATTTCAAAAAAACGTGGCATCAGAACTAATCCACTCGCCATACTCCAGATCATCGCCGCCTTAGAAGAACGTGCCAATACCGAAATCATGATGCCCATTGAAGCAAACACCATAATGTATCCCCATAACGGGAGGAAATATTTAGCCACTGTTAACGCAACGCCCGGATCACTTAACAAACCAATAACCACGGTAATTGGGGTAAGATATACAAATGACAATAATAAAGAATTGACCACCATCGTGATCAGTTTTGCACTAAAAACCTGACCTTTTGTGACGCCAGAACACAAGATACAGTCTAAAACATTATGCTCCCGGTCAGCAGAGACTAAATCAAAGTATACTGACATTACTGCCCACGCTCCAAAAATGATTTGCGACAGGAACACTGCCATAAATTCAACGTGATTGGTCTCCACCAGCTCATAGTATCCATTGGTGGTAAAAAAGAAAAAAACGGTGATGGCTGCCAGTACTATCCAAATAACAAATGTCCTCAAACTCAATGTGCGTTTGATATCACGGCGAGTCAATAAAAAAATTGTCTGATCCATCACTATGCCTCCTCTTTTCCCAGATGCAGCTGTTCACGTATGACATTTTTGACTTTGGAGAGAGATACTTCAAATACATCAACGGAATGGAAGGTGAGTATTTTAATCAATTCTGCTACCCCTTTTTTATCAGTTTTTACACGGATTGTCATCCGATCTTCACTCGCATTCAACACATACTGAGCTGTCAAACTTTGAAACACCTCATCTTCAATGGGACTGGTCTTTACAATATAACAACTTTCCAGTTCCTGATTATAGATCAGCTTTCCGTTTTCCATAATGGTGATATTGGTACAAACCATGTCCATATCCTGCAGAATATGTGAAGAAATAACAATACTCTTGCCGCAATCATGAATTTCTTTTATGAACTTACCCATTTCATAGGTGGCACTTGGGTCTAGCCCTGCCGTTGGCTCATCCAAAATATATAAGTCGGGATCCCCAATCATCGCAATCACCATTTGCAATTTTTTTTGTTGCCCCGGTGAAAGATGCTTTACTTTTTTTGCCGTATCCAAGCCAATCTTGTCACAAAGCCGAAATCCTTCGACGGCTTCTGTTTTTCTAAGTGCCGAAAAAAACGAAACAGTAGCTGCAACAGTTTGCCCATCATCAAATCGACAGCTTTGTGGCATGTAACCAAGATATGACGTTTCTGTGTGAAGTGAAATGCGCCCATCAGTCGGTTTCATCAACCCAGTGATCAAACGTAGTAGCGTTGTTTTCCCTGCGCCGTTTTGACCAACCAAACCGTATACAGCACCTTTTGCAATTGTAAAATTAACATTGCTGAGAACCTTAGTTTTTCCAAAATCCTTTCTTATATGTTCTAAACATAAAACATCTTTACCCAATGGATTACCTCCTTTTATAAAACATTGATCAGCTTCTTAAAAGGTTAGTCGTAACTCAGACGAAAATCACTCTTTTTTTATCATTTGATTTTCAGGAAATTTCACCTTATCTTGTAAAAACTTTTATTCATTTCATAAAAAAGATCAGGTTATGACGTTCGTCATAACCTGATCCATGCGATACTTTCACATCCATTTTATGCGTGATAAACTATTTGTCTTGTTTGCCGTAAATTAATGGCGAACCAACATTCTTTTGACATTTATTTCCGCCGCTGCCAAATACGATAATTATATGGATCTACCAATTATGACAGATTTTCAGAAGCCACAATTAACCTTTTGGGCTAATTGCGGCTTCTGACGTTATCATTCAAAGTTAATGAATTATAAATTTATTCAAAGTGCACCCGGGCTGCCTCAAAACGATCCTGCTGCTTTGCTTCGGCTCCCGGGTAACCAATTGGAACGATAGCGTAAGGCTCAAGATGATCCGGAATCGTTAAAACTTTCCGGACATTTTCCATCCGGTCAGCCAACGGCGCAATCCCAATCCAAACCGCCCCCAAACCAAGTTCAGTGACTTCCAGCAGAATATTTTCGGTACAGGCGGCCATATCGATGTCGGCAAATTCCGGCATCATCATCTCTTTTCGATATACCGGCACAATCGCCAAAGCAGCATCCTTGATGCATCCGCCGTAGGGACTACAGTCTGCCAGAGCGGCCAGGGTTTCTTTATTCTTAACGACAAAGAATTCCCAGGGGCGTTGGTTGGCGGCCGATGGAGCGGCCATCGCAGCTCTTAGAATCTGGTCAATTTTTTCTGCTTCCACTGCCTTGTCTTCATACTTTCTCACACTGGTTCTGTTAAAGATTACGTTCATTTTCTTCCTCCAATTATTTCTTAGCCGGGTGTTTACCCATGCTATTTTGGCTATTTCTTGCTTCTATTCTTGATTCATGCTATCATTTTACCAATCATTTTCATAAAAACAAGAATGCACTTTTTTGTCACTTACTACCCAAAATGATAGTAAGTATTCAAAAAACTACCAAAGGAGAAACCATGTCCGAAAAAAAACATTTCTGCTGCCCTATTGATGCCACCATTAGCCTGATCGGTGGAAAATATAAAACAAAAATTCTCTGGAATCTGGTTGATCAAACCCTGCGCTTTAATGAACTGCAAAAAATCGTTCACCAGGCCACCCCAAAAATGCTCACCCAACAACTGCGTGAGCTGGAGCGGGACGGTCTGATCACCCGCACCGTCTATCCGGTGGTGCCGCCCAAAACTGAATATGCCCTGACCAGTTTCGGCCAGAGCCTTTATCCGATTCTCGATGCCATGTGCGAATGGGGCAAGGATTATATGGCCGAAGAGGCCCCTGACGAACTTGCCGAGGCTGTCAATCAATAGTCAAATTAATCCCTGTCATGACAAGCATATTAAAGACACCTCTAATCTCTTTGTCCTCATCAAAGCTTGATCCACTGTTCGGGGTGATTCATCGCATCCTGGAATTTTTCCAAAAATAAACCCACATGGTAACCATCAGCAACGGCGTGGTGAACCGTGATCGAAAAGGGCATCATTTTCCGGCCCTCTTTTTCAAAAAAACGGCCCGCCTGCAGGATCGGAAAATAATAATCAGCCTTCGCATAGGGGACTGGTGAATAACTGGTAAACTGAGTCCACGGCACCATCCCCACCATAAAGCTATTCGGCGGCGGCAGCTCTGGTTTGGCCAAAATCCCGTGATTCCCAGAATATCGTTTTTGATCTTCCAGATAGTTCTGATAAAAGCCCACAAAATCCGGAACATATTCTGTCCACATATTTGACATGGTTTTGTCATCCTCATGAAAACAGGCATAGGAAGGATGTAAGACCTCATAATTCCCCAGCTGATCGGCCGTTTTTGCAACCCGAAATTCCGACTGCTCAGTTATCAATTTTGCCGCCAGATAGAGATAGGCCGGAAAAAACTTCTTACCAGCTTTTTTAATCAGGTGATACGCCTCTGTAATATCGATCTCCACACTCATACTAAATCCGGTCGGCAGCATTTCAGTAAAATAATAAAAGTATGGTCGTCGATCCCAGGTTTCAAAGTCAATGGGATGTAATTGCGTGTTCATTTATTCGTTCTTCCTTTTGTTTATCAATCCAGATTTCAAGCAACATCGCAACGTCATCACTAAACTCTGCCTCGCTCTGAGTTTCACCTTTTTCGATCTCTTCCAGAACGACAAATGAAAAGGACTTGGCGCCATAGGCTTTCCAATCTTCCAGCATTGCGGGCTCCGGGCACGAATTCGTGGCAACAGCAAAGCCAAAGCGGTTTTGTTGTCCGACCATATTCTTGGTCGATTTTATCCAAATTCGGTCATTTCCACTGCATTTTATGCCATAAATGCCCCCGACAACCCTTCTATTTTTATAATTCTCTTTTAATTCTTTTTTTGATTGTGTTTCCATAAACCTAATTCTCCTTAACCTGTATCTATTTTGCTTACAACACCCAAAGACCATCTTTGCTGCAATAATAGTACAGTTTGCTGCCAAACTTTTTGCCCAGCTTGCCACCGCTCAGTTTCGGCAGTCGTAGGGCCGCCGTCTGCTCGGGATACAGCCTGACAAATAAGCTGCGATCACTTGACACATAGGCCACAAAGGATATAAAATGGGCCTTTGTCATTTCGTGATCAAAAGTAATATAATATTCTCCATCGTCATCCTGGATGGTTACCCTGTGTGTTTCATCGGCTGGTTTTGCCACCAGTGGAGCCAGTTTGCGACCACAGCAGGAAAGCTCCGCATCGCCAGTGGTACTGATCACATTGCCACAGTTGGGACAAACATAAAATTTTATTCGTTTCAAGTTTCCAGTTTCCATATCATTCAGTTCCAGATCTCCCAATAGTATTTTTTCAATATTTACCTCAAACAGTTTTGAAAGTTCTCCCAGCAGGGATACATCCGGACACCCCAGGCCCCGCTCCCATTTGGAGATGGTCTTATCACTGAGGTGCATCCGCTCGGCAAGCTGTTTCTGGGTCATATCTTTTTCGTTTCGTAAGGCCTTCAGTAGGTTGCCTACCTTATTACAATCCAATTGTCGTACCTCCATATAAACTATAGTAATTGATCGATGGAATTTATTCAATCGACGCTCCGTAGAGTTTCGGCTGTTTCTGCTGTCACGATCAAACACGCTTCCCTAAAAAGAACTCGCAATTATTTCTACTGATCGTTTTCGATATAACGAAAACCATCTCACTTAATCGTATTCGTTTTCGTTATATCGTAATCGATTATCAAGTTAACTCCCATCCTTAGATCTCACCGATCTCATAATTCCCCTTGTAAATATTCCCCAGCCCACCGTCGATGGAGATGGGATCTCCCGATTTAAAGCGATGCCCATTGATGGTACATTCTTTGGTCGAATCATTCACTTCCAATCCCTTACATTTAACAATGCAGACCTTGCCAACGCTGGCAGCGGCCACGGCGGCATGGGAGGTAACCCCGCCCTTGGCGGTAATCAGCCCGTCACAGACAAAGATCAAAGGAATATCATCCGGCACTGTATCCGGTCGCACCAGAATAATTTTCGCATCAGGACAGTTGCGTTTTAAGCCCTCCATATCCGCCATATCAAAGGCCAAAAGCCCGGACAACACCGCACTGCTCATGCCGATGCCGTGACCAACCAGTTCCATTTCGTTGGGTGCTGGCAGAAAGCTGGAAAAAGCTGTCTGTTTTTTGAGGTTCTGATTCCTCGTCTGGAGAATATATAGATCTTCCGGGTTATCAGACTCAAAGGTAAACTCTATTTCCTGGTGGACAAAACCATACTCTTCGATCAGTCGAACCGCATAACGAGTCAGGGCCTGGTAGATATTGGGAAAGCCCGATTCCAAGGACAGACTGCTGTCCCGATAATCCCGTTTTCTTTGTGCCTCGCTAATCGGCAGAGTATTAACCAGGCCGGAAACCACATCTTCGCCCTGACTGCAGAGGGCAAAATCACCGTAAAGATTTATCCCGGCGCAGCCGTTAAAAGGACTGCTGGTAAAGACGACTCCGGTACCAGAGCGGGCCGAACGGTTTCCCAGCACCATTTTCTGAACCACCACGGCGGTGCCCCAGTCCTCGGCAATTTGCAGATGATCCCGATAGTAAACGGCACTTTCCGAAAACCATGAATCCAAAACCGAGCCAATGGCCTGTTTCAGTTGCTTGAAGGGGTCGTTTTCGATTTCGATTTGATAGTCGGTTAAAACCATTTTATAGCTAAAGGCAATGGTTCTCATCTGCTCGGGACTGAAGTTGATTTTTAGGGTCACGCCCCACTGCTTTTTATATTCCAGCATCACCTGGTCAAACACATCCCGGTCAATGCCATAGGCCATCCCCCAGCTCTGTAAAAAGCGCCGGTAACAATCCCAAGCGGTCCAACCATAGCCCCGCTGTTGGCTGAAGGCCTCAGCGATTTCATCATTCATGCCGACGTTTAAAAATGTTTTCATCGCCCCGGGTAAAGAAATTGATGAACCCGAGCGGATCGAAAAGAACAGCGGATTTTCGGCACTGCCAAAGGTTTGGCCGGTGATCGTCTCAATCATTGCAATATGTTTTTGGATCTGCCAATCCATATCCCGCCGCATATCCGGATGGCCCTCAATGGTTTCCTTATGACGAAATACTTCGGTGGTGATCACAAATCCCGGCGGCACATGAAAGCCATAGGTAATCAGTTTTTTCAGAAAATAAGCCTTTGCCCCCAGAAAAACCGGATTATCAATGGCGACTGTCGCTTCGGTCAGGAGACTGAACGAAATATCCGGGTCGTAGGTCAACATACTTTCAATAAAGGTACTGGAATAGTTTTTCATCAGGCTTCTCAGCCCGCTGATGGTGTCGGTGATAAAGTTATCCAGATCTTGAACCAGAAAAGCGGTTGACAGGTTGTCCCGGAGGAATTTCTCAGATTCGATATGATAGAGTCGGCGCTCATCGCCAACCACTTTTTCCTGCTTTGCCACCAGAATCTGAGGAATAATAACCCGCATCGGAATCTCAAAGAGATCAAAAAAGTACTCGCTGATAATTTGTTTGATATCATTGGCCATAAACTGAAAAATATTGATATATTGATGGATCGAAAAGCTGGGTGAGGCCAGCCCGAATTTCAGCATATCGAGATGAGAATTAAGCCCCTGATTAACAATTCCGTCCAGCTCCAGGCCATCCTTAAACAGCAGCAGAATATGATAAATCTGACGAAAGGTTTTGGCCGTAATGTACTCAGCGTTAAAGGGCTGGGTAATCTGGGTCATCAGCTTTACCACAGTTCGTTCGAGCCGATACATCAGCCCCAGTGCATCAAATTTGGGCTCCACATATTCGCCATACATCGAGGGAATATCGGCGGCGATATGGCGCTTGTAATAGATGTTTTCAGAGGCTTCGCTGGGACGGGGATCCAGAATAATCGTCTTAAGGCGGTTCATATGCTGATAAATCTGGCGGATCGCCGCTTCCTGATCATTTTGTTTCAGGCAGTTTTTTAATTCACTCAGATCGCCAGTCAAATTGGGGCTGTAACCGCTGAGCATGGCCAGCACATCATCAAATTCAAAGGAGTATTTTTCCAGCAGCAGGAAATAAACCCGAAAAAGATCGAGTACCCGCTTGTTGTCCAGCCCCTGATCCGGACCAAACCGGTGCAATCCCGCCCGGATCGCCTCAATATCCAGATGCAAGAGCCCGGCCGGGGTGGTTTCCAACTCCTGACACAGCCGGATCATCGTGTCATGGGGTCGGCTAAACCACTTGCTTTGAGAATCAAGACTTTCATAGATTTCCTGGGGAATTAGCTCCTTTAGCGGCTCCTTATTGCCGTCATACCAATAGGTAATGATTTTCCGGGCCAGATCAATATGCGTATTGTTACTTTCGATATGGATCTGTTTGCGCATAAAATGAATCAGTCGATCCTTGCGCCGGGAAGACTCATCGATGGCGGTGGTCACATCCCGGAGCTCGCCCTCGGCACCGATTTCTTTAAAATAGACCGGAAAGATCCGGGCCAGCTGCTTGATTTCCCGGTAAACCGGGGTGATCTGACTGTTAAGCAGCCGGGTAATATCCCGCTGAAAAAGATCAGTGTCCGAAATAAAGATCCCCCCCAGCTTGAGGTTAACAATCAACGCCGCCAACAGCTCCCGCATCGCCCGGGGATCTTCCTCAATTAATTCCAGCCAGACCCGAATATTTTTAACGTGGTTCGAATCAATCAGAATCTGCCAATCACTATTGAGACTTAATTTCCCCGGAGCGTTAAAACCCAGTCCGATCAGCGCTTTGGTGAAATAATCGATATTGGCACGATCCCCGGTGGCAATTATTTCTTTACCCAACGTCAGCAGACAGTCCAGTACGGTATCGCCATGCTCCTGCCTGAGTTCCTGAAACTCGGCCATGATGGTATTGATGAATTCGGTAATATCGCTTGAATCCAGTTCATCAAAAATATTGCCCAGATTCCGATTGATATCATAGATCAGATGGTCGTTCAGAGTTGCCATGCCGGGTAAATGCAGGAGATAATACAGATAATAGATGGTTTCGATATGGGTCGGAAATTTTTCTGAAAAACTGCGGAAATAGTTGGCGATGTCATTGAAGAACAGCTGCTGCTGAAGTTCCGGCCAATGAATCGCCTGTTTGCGGCGGTTTCTGAGGGCTTCAAAAAACACCTGACCAATGGCCTCAATATCGGCTGACTTAAGATGGGGGAACAATTTCTGCCGGGAGTCAAACCAGACCTCGGCCTGGGAGGTTTGCTCCCAGAAATCAATGCACTGATCCAGAAGATGTGCAACGATCGCTTCCAAAATTTCAGCAAATTCAGGCTCTGCTGCCACCTTATTGAGATAAATTTTGAACACACCGGAGTTCTTGACATAAAGCAGTTCATGCTGAGCCATGTCCTCCTTAAGGACATCGATACATAAAAAAATAACCGCTTTGGGATACGCATCAAAACTGGCCAGACGATCCATAAAACGGATCAAGACCTGGCTGAGCAGTGTCCGCTGGCTGTCTTTGAGTTTGGATCGCAGCACCGAGCGAATTATCTCCACCAGAACGGTGAAGGCCTGTTCTGACTCCGGCAGACCATGATAGAGCCAGATATCGCCCAGACAAATGGTCTGCAGCGACTCGATGACGTAGCGATTATTGCGATATTTATGATTTAGTTCGATTAAAAATTCCTGGGTCCGTTTATGGATTCCCCAATACTCTTGTGACAATTCACCGAACCACTGCTGGTGCTCCGGGATTTCAATATGGGTTTCCCGGGTCTGATTAAGATTGGCCTCCAAAGCCTTTGAAGAAAACACGTTAGCCATTTTATTATCCCCCTGATTCAGTCGATTTGGGTAAATTTCGGCTTTACCTTTTCCTCAGTATAGCATAATCACTCACCGAATTGAAACCGTTTTCGCAGCCAATCCGATTTATTTACTACGTCAAACGCCTCCGAATCGGCTTTGATTCGGAGGCGTCTGGTAAAATCATCGTTCATCGAGCGCAACATGAGTTATTTTTGTTGGGCTGGTTAAATAATTACCTTAACCGTATTTCGGCCCGCTTCATGACTAACGTCGAGCGATTTTGCATAGTTATGAATAATCGCCAGAGATAGTTCATTTTCATCGCCCTGCTCCAGATCATAGGCATCCCCGGAAAAACTGGCCTGGATGGCGATCTCTCCACTTAAATCCGAATACTCAACTAAAAGTGTGACACTGGCTCTGGGAAAGGCCCGCAGCAGAATCGCCAGCACCAGTTCTTCACAAACCAGTTGGACATTCATAATCTGCCGATCGGAAAACATCTGTTTTTTAAGGAAGCTTTCAATTTTGGCATTAAGTTCATAAAGATCAAAGCCGCTACCTGCCGCCGTGTATTCAAAGGCAGAAATCTTCCGGATAAAGGCCCGGGTCTTGGGCTTCTGGGGATGGTCAAAAATTTCTGCCGGTGCTCCGTCTTCGTAAATGCCCTGCTCATCCATATAGAAGACCCGGCTGGAAACATCCCGGGCGAACTTCATTTCATGGGTTACAATCATCATTGTCATCCCGGTTGATGCCAGCTTGCGGATCACCCCCAGCACCTCGCTGACCATGGTCGGATCCAGGGCCGAGGTAGGCTCATCAAAGAGCACCACCTCCGGTTTCATCGCCAGGGTTCGGGCAATCGCTGCCCGCTGTTTCTGGCCGCCGGATAATTCGTCCGGAAAGGCCAGCGCTTTTGACCTCAGCCCGACCATTTCCAGATAGGCCAGCCCTTCTTCATAAGCTTGCTGACGAGGGATTTTGAGCAGATTAACCGGCCCCAGCATCAGGTTTTCGATGATCATCAGGTGGGAAAAGAGGTTAAAGGACTGAAAAACCATCCCCATTTTCTGGCGTAATTTTGCTACATCGGCATTTTTATCGAGGATATTCTGCCCTTCAATATAAATTTCTCCGGCAGTCGGCTTTTCCAGCAGATTAATACACCGCAAAAAGGTTGACTTCCCACAACCCGATGGTCCGATAATCGAGATCACTTCGCCCTTTTTAATCTCGGTATTGATATCCTTAAGCACCTGTAGCTGACCATAATCTTTTGATAGGCCTTTGATTTCAATCATTTTTGTACCTCAACAGCTTCCGCATCAATCGCAACAACGCCTTTGACTAGCCGTTTCCGGCGTTTAGGGTCAATCTGTACTTCAATCTTTCCCAGTAACAAAATAAACAGGTAGGTGATGACAAAATAGATCGCCGCCGTTACCACCAGCGGAAAAAACGCTTCAAAGGTACGGCTGCGAATAATATCGGTCATCTTGGTCAAATCCTGAATGGCGATGTAACCAACCACCGAGGTCATTTTGACCATACTGATAAATTCACCCTTGAAAATTGGCAAGATATGCCGCAGCGCCTGAGGCAGGGTGACCTTAAAAAAGCTGGCTACTCTGGTAAATCCCAGGGCGTAGGCGGCCTCCAGTTGCCCCTTATCGGTGGCATCAATGGCGGTTCTGAAAATTTCTGCCGAATAGGCAGCAAAATTAACTGAAAAGCCGACGACGGCAATCAGTACCGGATGGATGTCCACCGAAGCAAAAATAATATAGTAAAGAATCATCAGCGTTAAAACAATCGGCACGCCCTGAATCAGCCGAATATAAACGATCGCCAGGCCTGAAATCAGGCCCACCCGGGAACGACGCATCGCACAGATGAGGGCCCCTAATAAACTACCAAAGAGCAATGACAACAGTGAAATGACAATCGTTGTCGAAAGCCCCTGCAAAATCAGCTGATACCGGTCTTCAACAACAAAGGTTTTATTAAAGCTATCCTGAAGCGAACCAAAGAACCCGGTGACCGCCGTCTGGTTTTCACCTTCCCCAGTCGTTTCATCAGCCGTGGTCGCCGCCGCCATATCTTTTCTGATTACAACGCTATTATGCAGTACCACATAGGCGTCTGTATAGAGCACCTCCTGACCCCGCTCATCAGTTTTAAAGAAGTCGGAAATAATCACATCGCCTTTTCCGCTTTGGAGGGCCGGAATCATCGCCTGATAATCCATGGTGATGATTTCAAAATCGAGATTGGCAAAATTGGCAAAACGCTTCATGAATTCAATATCAAAACCGGTTAATTGGCCATTTTCGTAGTAATTCATCGGCTCGGTTAAGCCATTGGTAATAATCGTAATCTTCCGAGTTGGATTCTGTGGCCGGGGAATTTCCGGCATCACCCCACCGGTATTATTTATCCACCGTTCAACCATTGCCGCCGCCGTACCATCAGCCTGATACTGATTGATAAAGGTGTTAAGCTGATCATTAAGGGCTGTGTCATTGAGTCGGACAACCGCTGCAATTTCAATATTGCCCAGCTCTTCGTCAAGCTTGACCAGATCGGGATTGCTTAACAGAATCCGATCCACTCCGGAACTGTCATAGATCACCGCCGTCACCTTACCGCTTTTAAGTGCCGCCACCCCGTCCATAAACTGGGTAAAGTAGGAAATGTCAGCATTGGGCATGAATTCTTTGGCCACCTCTTCCGGCGGGGTTCCTTCGGGGACGCCAATGGTGTAGCCGTCTTTATTCAGATCACTGCTGCTACTAATCGTTTTCTGGCTGCTCTGAGCGCCTGCTGTTGCTGCCTGGCGATCAGCCTTGACAACAAAAACCTGGGGATTGGGAAAATAACCGGCGGTAAAATCGACCTTCTCTGATCGCTCTGGGGTGTTATACATGGCCGCAACCACATCACTATTTCCCGATTGGAGGCTGTCAATCATCGCTTTAAAATCCATGTCCTGAAATTCAACCTGCATCCCCAGCTCATATGCGATGCGGCTCAGCAATTCCACATTCATCCCGGTTAGCTCCCCATCCTGAACAAAACAGCGGGGTTCTGTCAGGGATGTGACGGCCACCCGCAATACCGGGCCGCTGACATTTTTAGGCAGGTCAACAATTTCATAGTCGCCGCCTTCTTCCGGAAACCAGTGCGCTTTAATTTCAGCCATGGTGCCATCGCTTAAATAGCGGTTCAACACCGCATTAAGTTTCTGGTTAAGCTCGATATTCTCTTTCTTAAGGGCCATTGCTGTCACTTCATCAGTCAGCGGCTCTGGCAACACCATTGTGCCTCTATTACTTTTTACAAAGTTATGGGCTGTTGCGTAATCCATGATGGCATAATCAATTTTTCCCGCCATCAAGGCCGCTGACTCATCAACATAATTATTGAAGCGGCTGATTTCAGCCTGCGGGTATTTTTCCGGAGCCAGCGCTTCACTCACGGTTCCTATCAGCGTTCCAATCTTTGCCGTTTCCACCGGCGGCAGGGGTGCCGCCGCCTGACTACATCCGGTCAGCAAAAATATCATTACAACGCAAAAGCCTACAAAAATGCGTTTCATCAATCGCCTCCATTTTAGTTACTGTTCGTTTCCCGATAATCCCGGTACTTCCGAGCCGGGATTGATCAACCCGCTCCAGCCACCGTTATTATCTATATTAATAATGATTAAACAACCGCCTGATTCAGGACACCAATTTTTTTATCGTCAGAATATTCTTATTTTCTTCAAAGCGATAGTCTACGGCATCCATACTTTTTTTAACCATCAGCACCCCTAGACCGCCAATTTGCCGTTCTTCTGCGGTTAAGGTAATATCCGGATCGGGATTTTCCAGAGGGTTAAAGGGATCGCCCTGATCGATAAACTGAATTTCTACCAAGGGCGGTTCCCCGTAATTATCCACTTGAATGATGACATTGCCGTCATCCGGAGCATAGGCATAGTTGGCAATGTTCACAAAAATTTCTTCGGCAGCCAAATCAATCTGAAAGATCATTTTCATACTAGCCCCAGCGGTCTCCAATTCGGTGTCGATAAATTCGAGCACCTCCGGCAACTTATCTGTCGATGCATTTACAGTTAATTTCTTCATCTTATCTGATCTCCTTTACTGTTGTTCAACAAATCCACCAAAACGCCCAGAACTTCAATCGTCTTGATGGAATGGAATCCAAGCCTTTGATAAAAGTAGTTATTATCTTTGATGTTGCTGTTTTCAAGATAGATGGGACAATCCCTGAATTTTTCAATCGCATAGTCCATCAGGACCCGCCCCGCCCCCCGATAAACTGAACCGATCATGAAGAGATAGTGGTGTTCCTGATTATAATGGTAGCGTTCGGTAATCAGGGTTTCATTTCTCAGCCGAATCATGCTTTTAATCTGAATCAACAATAAAAATTTGATTATTTGACCAATCATTCCGCTGACCAGGACACTGCGGATACTGAAAAAAGGTTTTCCCTTGTGATTCCAGATCGATGCCCCAACAATTTTTTCGTCAACAACCGCCACATGGATTTCACCGTTGCGATTATAATACTCCACCATCAGTCTGATATAGCGGCATAAATCTTTCTCGTTCTGAAAAACTGCCAAATATAAGGGATCCCCTTTAAAGGCCTGACCCAAGACTGCCGTAACCTCTTCGAGATGTTGTTGATCCAGCTTTTTGTCGCTTATTGTGATCATAACTGCCCCAAAACGAGCTCTTTATCGAGTTCAAAAAGGGTCGTCTGATTTCTTGTCCAGATTGCTCGGCCGCCTAAATTTGACATACTTTTGCATCCTTCATTTGTGATTGCAAAGCAAAACAGCCGCTCAATTGGGAAGCCCTGATTCTGCTTTTGCTTAAGATAAACCCAGAGTTGATCATGTAACTGCTGTGAGATGCCCCGATGCCGGAAAATCTCATCCACCGCCAGATCCAGAATCAGGATGTAATTACCCCTTCCTTTCTCCAGCGGCACCACCTCATTTTCATTTAGATTGTCGTCGATATATTCCTGATTCGACACCGCCCGCTGATATACGGATTCATCGACCCCAAAAAAGCTGATAAAGCCTGCCAGAGTATCACCCTCATATGCTGCAATAATCCCTTCCGGGAACTTTACAAAGCGCTTTAACGCCATCCCCTGATTGGTTAAAATGTCATCCCCGTAAATTTTACAATCCAGATCAAGAATCGCCTGAAATGCTTCTATTGACAATTCCTGCCCCACTTTAATGGTGATCTCCATCTGCTACTCCTCGAGCTTAAAGCCCAGCATGGTGATGTCGTCAAATTGCGGTTCCTGATCGGCAAACTCATCCACATCCGCCAGAATGTCCGCGCACAGCGCTTTAATATCATGCTCTTTTTTTGCCGCTACTAAGGTTTGCAGCCGTTCCAGTCCATAAAACTCTTTTTTGGTATTATTCGCCTCGGGAATCCCATCGGTGTAAAGATAAATGATATCCCCTTTTTCAATTTTTGATTCATTCATCTTATACTTGGCCGTCTCAATACCGGCACAAACAAAGCCTTTTTTACCAGTCAATAGTTCCACCTGGCCATCTTTTTTCCAGATTATGGCCGGATCATGACCCGCATCACACCACTGGAATACCCCCGTTTTGACGTTGATAATGGCAATCAGGAGGGTCACAAACATTCCCTGCTCGTTATTATTACACAGGGTCACATTGGCTTCGGTCATCACTTCGTCCACCGGCAGGCGTCGGAGCACCAGATCTTTCACCGTGGCTTTGGCCATGGCCATAAACAGCGCCGCTGGCACCCCTTTGCCGGAAACATCACCGATGGTAATACAGAAATGGTCATCATCGACAAAAAAGAAATCATAAAAGTCGCCGCCGACGTCCTTGGCCGCCCGCATTGAGGCATATAGGGTAAACTCGTTCCGGTCGGGATATTCAAAGTTCCGGGGCAGCATCCCTTCCTGAATCAGAGTAGCAATGCGAAGCTCAGTCTCAATCCGCTCTCGCTCCGAGGTGACTGTCGTCAGCTCATTAATATAACGGATAATGTCACTGGTCATCTTATTAAAGGCTTCGGCCAGAATTTCGATTTCATCCCCAGTTTTAACATCGATATTCAAAGCCACAATCTCGCTTAAGTTCTCATCAACATTGGTATTAACAAAATCCGTGGCGTTATCAACAATCACCTGTAACGGATCAATAATCGACTTATTGAGAAACAGCAGATAAATGGTGATAAATAAAATTAAGATCAAGGCCGCAATGGACGATACCAGAATGATGTATTTAAAAAGGGTTGCGTTGATTTCCTTCATGGACATATCGGCCCCAACTACTAAAACCGGATTACCCTCACTGTCTTTTAATACATTAAAGGCCGAAATCAGATAGCCAAACTCACTTTCATTGGTGATGACCACTTTGGGCGCATCCGGATCAGTAAACAATCGATTGGCAGCGTCAATATCTTCCTGGGGATAATAGTCCGTTCCCAGAAAATCACCAAGCCCAAAATGACCGGCCATCCCGGGCGTGGTTCCCTGACCAAACACCTTAAATCCTTCTGCGGTTGGTACATAGGCATAAAGATATTCCAGATGATTCTGTTCCTGCAATGTCTGAAATTCTTTAATCAATAGCTCATAGTCGGCATCAGGCTGTCCCGTTTCATAGTACTGGTTGACCTTGTCCACCGGTACAAAAACAGATGCCGTTTTGACGAGTGAGGTAATATTTTCTTCATAACGCTTAAACATTGAGTCCCGATAACTGAAATAGGAAATCAACACAATCACCAGCGAAAGCACCAGTGCCAAAATCATACTGGCTGAGGCGAACTTGGTTTTTAGGCTGATGCGACGAATATTCTTTTGATCTTTCATTCTTGCCACCTTTTTTATAGAATAATAAGCAGATTATTAAATACCAGCGTCCGGTTATAGGCAAAGGATTTTGCTTTCTTTCGAACAATCGAAACCCCCAGATAATCCAGGGCTTCATCGGGTTTTTCTGATTCTTCAAAGGGATTATAGCTGGTGCTGTCATCCCGGAGCCTGATGTAGATGTCCTCCTCAAACAGGGCAATTTTTATATGTATATAATGCGGTTTCCCGTCATTGAAGCCGAAATTAATGATATTAGCTGCCAGCTCTTCAATCGTCAGATTGATAAAGTAAGCATTTTTGCTGTCGATATACAGCCGTTCACAAAAAGCTTCGATCTCTACCACACATTTTTCCAGCTCCTTTATATCCGCCGAAAGGGTGGTTTCATAGAGATTGTCTTTGCTAATGACGGGTTCTCTAAACAGTAAAATATTTCGGTACCCCCCTTTTTTTTTGAGCACCAAGGCCGCAAAAAGCAGGATCACCATGGTCACGGTTTCTGCTGCCACCATCGCCAGTGCGGTCCCGACGACGCCAAACGCCGGAATTAACCAGGCGCAAAAGGCGACCAGCAGTAAAAACCCCCGTAAAAAATAAATAATCCCTGCCAGCGTCGGCCGCTTAATGGTCTGATAAAAATGGGCCATGACGCAGTTAAAACAGGTCTGCACCACCCCCAAAGCAAAGATCCGGATGGTCTGGGCGACGAGCGGCAGATTATTGGTCACCCCAAACATCGCCGCAATCGGTTCAGCCAAAATTAGTAACAACAGGGCACATATGCTACTGAGTAAAACCGCTGTCTTTAAGGACAGGCTCATGGTGTCATAAACCCCTTCAGTATCCTTCTCCCCGGCAAAAGTTGCCACCAGCGGCGCCAGGGCCAGTGATATCCCATCAAAAATCGCATAGGCAAACAAGGAAACATTAAACAGAATATTATAGACTGCCAGTCCCCCGACACCAACCGTTGCACTGAGCAAATTATTGATGACGACCAGGGTGATCCCCTGATAAATAAAGGCCGAGGCGATTCCAAATCCGCCATGAAAAAGCAGATAGCCAGCTTTGGGGCTCAGGGAAGTTTGCCCGAATTTAAGATGATTATGCTTTTTAAAAAAATGAATGGCATAGACAACAATCGCACAACACTGCCCAATTACCATCGCCAGAGCGCCACCAAATACGCCCATATTCAGCCCGAAAATAAAGATGAGATCCAATACCAGATTGACGATCACCGAGACGCTAATACCCAAAGTGGACAAAAACGGATCAGCATCACTGCGAATCAACAGAGAGATTACCGGCGCCAAAATGAATATCGGTGCGGTGATGACAATCGGCCACATATAGTCCCTGGCCGCATCAATTTCGGCCCCGCCAGTGAGACCAATGATGGTCGGAAGAAAGAGACTTCCCAACACGGCAATAGTCAGACCAACGATAGCAGCAAAAAATAATGCCTGGGTAAAATAGGATCTGACCCCATCTTTATCCTCGGCGCCGATAGCCTCAGCTACTTTCAGAGAGCCCCCAACACCAAAGGCATAACCGAACAGATTATAAACCATGTAGATTGGCATTGATACCGCCAGCACCGATAGTCCAACCTCTCCAAAAGCATTCCCCAGAATAATGGCATCCACAAAGGTACCCAGCACCACTCCCGCTGAGGAAAGAATACTGTTGATGACAAATATGCGAAAAGCCTTGTTAACAAAATGTTGATTATTCATAATGCCCTCTCTCATTGCCTCCTTTTTTTAGCCAGGATAGCCACACCCACTGGTTGCCGTTAAATGATCGACACGTCATTTTTGGTGATTAAATATATTGATTGACTACAAACAAAATTGCCTGAACAGAATAAAGTTATACGAGGCTATTATAGCATATAAACGACTTTGATTGTCGAACATTTCTTTACTTCTGCTGTAAATTTTCTTACTCTTTGAATAATATACGCCATCACTGATGCTTATTTTTATAAGCGACTAAAATCACTGAATTCTTTATTTTTATTTTATATTTACCGTGTATCATTAATACAACTCATTTTTTCGATTATTTAATACTTACAAACGATGCGGAGGTCGAACATGCCCAAACAAATACTGGTCGCTGATGATGACAGCGATATTGCTGCAATCATTGCCGAGGTCTTGACGGACGAAGGCTATCTTGTCCACACTGCCAGTAATGGACTGGAAGTTCTGAACAAAATAAAAACTCATGAAATCAGCCTGTTGATTTTGGATATTATGATGCCTGAAATGGATGGTCTGGAAGTTTTGACTCAGCTAAAAAAAGAGAGCAATATTCCGGTCATGATCCTCAGTGCCAGGGGCCGGGATATTGATAAGGTCATCGGTCTTCAAATCGGGGCCGACGATTATATGGCCAAACCTTTTTCCCTGGATGAATTAGTAGCCCGAGTTTCTGCACATCTTCGCCGGGAACACCGTCGCGAAAAAATCAACGAAACAATCCGTCTGGGTACTATTGAACTGAACAAATCCACCTTTCAAGTTTTTGTCAAAGGAACCCCAACGGATTTTTCCACCAAGGAATTTCTGATCCTCAGCTACCTGATCGAAAACAAAGGTCAGGTTCTGACCCGGGAGCAGATTTACGAAGCCGTCTGGAAAGATGCCTATGGCGGCGACATGACGACTGTCACAGTACATATTAAAAATATCCGTTCAAAGCTGGGATGCGAAAGCAGTCTTTTGGAAACCGTCTGGGGTATCGGTTATCGTATGACAGGAGGTCACTGATGTCGATCCGCTTAAAACTCTCACTTTCCTTTATTTTGCTGTTTTTACTGGTCGTTGGTCTACTGCTGGCAAGCTTTTTCTTTTTTTATCGCGGCGACTATCGGGATGGTCTAGTGGCCGATCGGGAACATTATGAAGCCTTGGCCGCAGATCTTGTGAAACAAGCAACTCCACTTGAGGAAGCTGACATTATTGCACTCTTAGCCGCCCAGACTGGAAACGGGGATCAGATGCTGCTTCTTGATTCCAATAATCAGTTAATCTGGTCCAGTGGTGAGGCGCCGCTCAGTACCCGGCTCAGTGTCAAAGACTTTGTCATCAGTGATGATAAAGTACGCTACGCCCTACGGATCAATTATAATTTTCACAGCCGCAATCAGGTTATTGAAGACTATATTTTTCAGTATCTCTGGCTGATTATTCTTTTAATCATTGCCTTATTTATGTCCATTGCCTATTTCCTTCACCGCTCCATCACTTACCCGCTTTCAGTGCTTCATGAACGGATGATTCAGGATCCTTTGCAGATCAAAATTCAGGCACGACATTACCGCAATGACGAGATCGGCGAATTGGAAAAGCGCTACGATGACATGCTGGTTCGCTTACAATCCTCAGACCGGGAACAGCAGACCATGCTGGCGGCCATTTCCCATGACTTACGAACCCCACTCACCTCAATTGCCAGCTATACCGATCGCCTATCGTCGGGAAAAATCACTGATTCCCAAAAAATAAACCACTATTACGCCGTTATCCATCAGAAATCCGAGGATATTCGTCTGCTGATTAATCAATTTCAGGAGGCCGCCCAAATTATTCATCACGATCACACCATGAACTTTGAGGTAGTAACGGCGGCTCGTTTCTGGCAATCCCTCCTGAATCCCTATCTGTCAGATTGGGACGATGTGGATGCCAGTCTGGACTATAACAGTCACCTTTCCGACACTGCCCAAATTCAGGTCAACAAACCGGCCCTCCAGCGGGTGATCGGCAATATTCTTTGCAATGCTGTTAAATATGGGAGCCATCCGCTCCTTGTTGAAGTTCATCTGTTTCAAACAAAACACTGGTTCGTCCTAAAAATAGAGAATAACGGGCAACCGGTACCTGATAAACAACTGCCGCTGCTTTTTGACCGGTTTTACCGGGTGGAAGCCTCCCGCTCCAAGGATAAAGGCGGTAGCGGCTTAGGCTTGTACATCTGCCGGGAACTGATTACCCGGCATGGCGGCAGCATCCGGGCTTACCAGCCTACCCAGTATGATTTTGGCATTGAAATCCAACT